>Ga0055534_1001060_pt1 | contig 11912 bp, 5 predicted proteins | sample AraplaCol_mLB_r2_2_FD_54993 | JGI IMG/M metagenome (GOLD analysis project Ga0055534, IMG submission 54993) | Arabidopsis root microbial communities from North Carolina, USA - plate scrape MF_Col_mLB_r2 | ecosystem: Host-associated > Plants > Roots > Endosphere | place: USA: North Carolina... | reverse complement strand
CTGACCGACGTGATGCACGAAGACCTGCGCCGCGCCCGTTCCGCCACCCAGTCCATGATCCCGACCAAGACCGGCGCCGCTGCCGCTGTTGGCCTGGTGCTGCCTGAACTGAACGGCAAGCTGGACGGCTACGCGATCCGCGTTCCGACCATCAACGTGTCGATCGTCGACCTGTCCTTCATCGCCAAGCGCGACACCACCGTTGAAGAAATCAACAAGATCATGAAGGAAGCATCGGAAGGCGCACTGAAAGGCGTGCTGACCTACCAGACCGAGCCTCTGGTCTCGGTGGACTTCAACCACAACCCGGCTTCGTCGAACTTCGACGCCACCCTGACCAAGGTGTCGGGCAAGCTGGTCAAGGTATCGTCCTGGTACGACAACGAGTGGGGCTTCAGCAACCGCATGCTGGACACCACCGTGGCCCTGATGAGCGCCAAGTAATTCCTCGCTTCAGCCACAAGAAAGCGCCCACCCGGGCGCTTTTTTTTATCCCGCGAGGCGGGCCAGGCGCCGGGCTTCTTCGCGCACGGCGTCGCGCAGTTCTTCCGGGCCTTCGATGGTGAAGTCGAAGTTGAACGAGGCCAGCATGCGCGCAAACCAGCTGTAGCTGGTCGTGGTTGTCTGCAGCCGCACGCCGCCTTCCACCTCGGCCAGCGGCCCGATATAGCGTCCCACTTCGCGGGCGGCACAGGCCAGGTCCGTGTGCAGCAGCACTTGTACCGGCAGGGGCCGCGGCAAGGTTGCCATGGCGTGCTGCAACTGGGCAGCGGCGTCGAAGCTGTCGGGCTTGTCGAATACGGCGCCGGTCTCGCTCACTTCCGCAATGCGGTCCAGCCGGAACGAACGGATCGCCAGCCGCAGCCGGCACATTCCCACCACATACCAGCGCGTGTGGCTGAACACCAGCCCGTACGGATCGAACTCGCGCTGCATTGCTTCTCCGTCTTGCGGCGTATAGCGGAAGCGCACCCTGTGCTGGGTTTGCGCGGCCAGGGCCAGGGCCGTCAGTTCGCCGGTCAGGGCAGGGCGCGCGGCACCGGAATAGGTCCAGCGCTGTTCGGGCGTGTCGAGCACCGCGGTTTCGCGCAGAGCCTGAACGCTGCCTTGCAGCGAGGGGGGCATCACGCGTTCCAGCTTGGCCTGTGCGCTCGCCACGGAGGGCGCGGTATCGGCCAGGCGCAACGAGCGCACCGCCATCAGGCCCAGCGCCACGGCCGAAGCCTCGTCGTTGGTGAACATCAGCGGCGGCAGCTTGAAGCCCGGCACCAGCATATAGCCGCCATAACGGCCACGTTCGGCCGTAATCGGAATGCCCAGTTCTTCCAGCATGGCGATGTAGCGGCGCAGCGTGCGGCGGTCGATGCCGAGGCGTTCGGACATGTCGGCGCCGGAAATCTGCCGCTGGCTCTGCAGCAGTTCGAGGATGGAGAGGGCTTTGATCGCGGGTTTCGACATGATGTGGCAATCATTGCACGAAATCAGGGCGAATATTGTCCTATATTGGTCAGACAATGCCTCATCCCCCAACAAGAACAATGAGGCAAGTAAATGGAAACCATCCTGTACCACGGCGCACCGCAGGGCTGTGCATTCGGCGTGATCGTCGCTCTTGAATGGCTGTGCCGGCCGTATCGGCTGGTGCAGGTCGACCTGCCGGGCTTGCCGGTCCCGGTGATGCAGGCGGGCGGCCAGCTGCTGCGCGATTGCCGCAGCATCCTGCGCCATATCGGCCGGCAAAAGCGTTATCTGCTGGGCTACCGTGCCGGCACGGCGGAGGCGCGCAAGCTCGACACGTTGCTGGATTACCTGCACGAAGGGTTCGATGGCGGTCCGGCGCGCATGGCGCTGGCCTGTGCCGCGCTGGACGAAGTACTGGCCAGCCAGGAGTGGATCGACGGCAGCAAGCGCACCGTAGCAGATGCCTGCCTGGTGGCGGTGGTGCGTTGGGCGCAGCGCGAGGCGGGACTGGAGCTGGCGGCGTATCCGGCATTGCGGCGCCATGTGGCGGAGCTGCATGCTGACCCGGCGGTCTTCTTTGCAGATGCGATTGAAACGCAGCGGCCAGCCGTAAGCAGCGGCCGCTACCTGGGCAGCGCATCAGCCGATGCACTGCCCATGGCTGCCTGATCAGAAGAAGCGGTACTCTGCCGTCAGGCGGATGCGGCGGCCAGCCACGTCATCCAGGTTTTGCGGGACGATGCCGCCGCCATCGCGGTTGACTGCCTTCAGGTCAAGCGGCGGACGCTGGTCGAACAGGTTGCGGATATTCACCGACAACGTCAGGTTCTTGATGCCGTTATAGGCGAAGTTGTAGTCCCAGCGCACTTCGGAACCGACACGGCATACCCCCGAACCCCATTCGTTCGCTTCGCAAGCCTCCTTGGTGTACTCCTCGTCGAAATAGTCACCCTGCAACTTTTGCGGGCTGAAATACACCGCGCGCAAGCTGTTGGTGTAGGCGCCGGTGGTCAGCGCCGCCATCAGGTTGGCGGTGAATTTGGAGTAGCCATAGCGGCCCGCCAGGTTGTCACCCCAGCTGCCGCCGTTGCGCGTGGGTGCGAAGTTGCGCAAGTCGATCAGGTAGGTGGCATTGCCGTTGATGTCGAGGCGGCCGACCGGCACCGTGAAGCGCGAAGCAAGGCCCAGATCGACGCCGCTGGTCTTGGTTTTCGACACGTTCTCGAACATGCCGTTGGTGGAGGCCAGCGGACCCGCGGTCACACCGTAGGTCGCGCGTTCGGCGGCGCTGAAGGTCGTATCCTGCGCGAGGGGAAGGCGGGTAATCGTGCCCGCTGGCAGGGAGTCTTCCGCCGACAACAGCTCGGAGGTGTTCTTCAAGCCGATCTCGTTCTTGCGCTCGATGCGGAAATAGTCGAGCGCAACCGAGGTGCCTTTTACCGGCTCCAGCACGAAGCCCAGAGTGGCGCTGTGNGAGGTTTCCGGCTTCAGGTTCGGGTTGTTGCGCACGATGGACGCCACGCCGGCCGCGCATTCATTGCCTTCCACCGTGTCGGCGCGCGCCAGCAACAGTGCAACATTGGGATCGCTAGGCGGCAGCGCGTCGGCTTGGGTGCGCAAATCGTTGGCCAGGGCTTGCGCCTGGTCGCAGCGTTTCGGATCGGTGACGCCGTTATCGAAGGCGAACTTGCTCGATTGTGCGCTCTCGGTCAGGTTTGGTGCGCGGAAGCCGGATTCCACGGTCGCTCGCAGCAGGAAGGATTCCGCGGCTTGCCAGCGTGCCGCCAGCTTCGGCGAGAAGCGCCCTGCAAAGCCAGGGAATTTGTCGTAGCGCGCGGCGCCGATCAGTTCAAGCTTTTCCAGTACCGGCAAGCTGACCTCGGCAAACAGCGATTCATTGGTGCGGCTGGCATTGGCCGCCGAAGCACCATTGCTGACGATATCGCCCGCCAGCAAGTTGGCAGTCGGCATGATGCGGATTTTTTCATGCCGTACGTCGCCGCCTACTGCGACACTGACCGGGCGATTGCCGATGCTGCCGACCTGGCCGTTAGCTTTCAGGTCGATGAAGGTCTGGGTGATCTTGCCGTCATAGCCGTTTTCCGGGAACAACTTGGCGATTACGTCCGGCGAGTTCATCTGGCCCAGCTTGTAGTCGCGGTTGAAGAAGTCCGGGTCAGGGAAGAGAGCGGGGTCGCGGTCTTCGCCGATCACCTGCCTGAAACCGCTGACGCTGAAGAAGCCGCCGCGGCTGCGGTCCTTGGTCTTGCCGCCCATCACGCCCACTGCGCCCTCCCAATCCCATTTATTCGGCAGCGTGCCTTTGATGCCGGTCAGCGCGCGGTATTGGTCGCTGGTCGACTTGCGGTAGGACGGGTCGTCGGCAAAGCGGTAGCGCAGTTCAAGTTCTTCGCCGCTGCTGTTGAGCGGATGGGTGGCCGGCAGGCCGCGATAGAAGAAGCTGCGTTGCTGGCCTGAACTCGGGTCACCCCAAACGGCGACCGGATTGGTCGAGCCATAGGTGGCGAAGGCGCCGCCGTAGTCGGTCGTGGTGTGCGAGTACAGGACTTCGGCAAACCCTTCGGTGCTCTCATTGATCTTGAAGCGGCCGGAAACCAGGCTGTTGACGCGTTCGGCCCCCGGTTGCGCCTGGAAGCGGCTGAAGCGGTCATAGACGCACAGGCCGCCGGCATTCAGGGTCGAGCAGCCTGGCAGCGGGCCTTGGCCGATCAGGTTGCCGGGAAAACTGAAGGTGGATGGCAAGCCGCGGTTGCCGAACATCTGGCCGCTCTTCGGCGCCAGGGCGCCGAAGTAATTGCCGTAGGTCGGGTTGATATCGTCCACCACTTCGCGCCAGAACACGCCGTTGCGCTTGTAGTACTCGACGTTGGCCAGGATATTGAAGCGGTCGGTGTCGAGATCGCCCATGCCACCGGTCACGCTGACGGTGCCGTTGCGGATCATCTGCTGCTCCACGGAGCGGGTGAAGCTGCCGCTTGCCGTCAGGCCTCTGAAGTCGGAACGGGTGATCACGTTGATCACGCCGGCCACAGCGTCGGAACCGTAAATGGCGGAACCGCCGTTGCGCAGAATTTCGACGCGCTCCACCGCGTCAAGCGGCAGCGAGTCCAGGTTGGTGAATACTTCGTTGTAGTCGGCCAGCGGATAAGGCGCCACGCGGCGCGAGTTCAGCAGCACCAGGGTCGACTGCTTGCCGAGGGCACGCAGCGACACGGACGAGGCGCCGCCGGCAAAGGAGTTGCTGCCGCCGGCATCGGTCAGGGCCGAGCGGTCGGACGAGGTCAGGGTGTCCATCAGCTCTTTGACCGAACTGACGCCGAGGCGTTTGATGTCCTGCTGACGGATGACTTGCACCGGTTGCGAGGTTTCGGACTCGATGCGTGCGATGTTCGAGCCGGTCACGATGACTTTCGGGATCGGCTTGTCGCTAGCTTCCTGGGCCAGCAGGAAAGGCGATACAGGCAGTGTCAAAGCTACTGCGATGACACTGCGTTTAGGCAGGATTCGCTTCACTATTTGTTCTCCCTTTGTTGTCACGCATGAGAGTCGTGTTTTTGCACGACCCGTTGGCTACAATCTAGTAATACAAAGTTATTGGATCAATAACTTTGTCGGGAAAACAGCGAGTTTGCGGCGATTTCGGGCTTAAGGCGTGGCGTGGAAAATACGTTCCCACAGTTCGCGTACGTATTTGGCGTGCTGTGCCGCCTTCTCCTGCGGCACGCGCGACTGGTCCTGGCCTTGCAGGCGCAACTGGTGCTGCCATTTGCGCATGTCGCGGTAGGCGTCGGCCACCGAGCCTGCCAGCGTGGCGTCGACCAGGCCCAACTGGCCGGCCAGGTGAAGCAGGGCGATGTTGCCGATGTTGCCGGTCAGCTCGCTGTACTGTGCGGCGTGCTGCAAGACCAGGTATTGCACGATGAATTCGATATCGATCATGCCGCCCTCATCCTGCTTGAGGTCGAACAGTTCGCTGCGGTTGGGCCGGGCGTCGCGCATCCTTTGGCGCATGGCCAGCACCTCCTGTTTCAGGGCGGCCGCATCGGGGCGTTGCTGGCGCAGCACCTGGCAGCGGATCTGTTCGAAGCGCTGGCCGATGGCGGCATCGCCGGCGCAGAAACGGGCGCGCGTCAGGGCCTGGTGCTCCCACAGCCAGGCCGAGGCCTGCTGGTATTTCTCGAACGAACCGACGCTGGACACCAGCATGCCGCTGGCGCCATCGGGCCGCAGGGCAGTATCGATGTCGAACAGGATGCCGGCCGGGGTGTGCGAGGTCATCCAGGTGATGAAGCGCTGCGCCAGCTTGGCATACAGGCCCGGCGCATCCTGGTCGTCGTCGTCGAACAGGAAGATCACGTCGAGGTCGGAGACATAGCCCAGCTCCTTGCCGCCCAGCTTGCCGTACGCAATGACCGCGAACTTCGGCACGTCCAGATGGCGCTTGGCGACCGTCTGCCAGGCCGCTTTCACCACCGCTGCCACGATCACGTCGGCCAGGGCGGACAGGTGGTCGGCCAGCTTTTCCACCGTCAGCGAGCCGGCCAGGTCTTGCGCCAGCAGGTGGAACAGCTGCGCATGGTGCACTTCGCGCAGGATGTCGAGCTGGCGTTCGGTGTCGCCGGGCGCGGTGGCCAGCTGGCGTTCCAGTTCGGCCGCGGCGGCGACCGGGTCGAAAGTGGCGCTGAGGATGCGGTCATCCAGCAGTTCATCGAGCAGGATCGGGTGCTGGGTCAGGAATTTGGCGGCCCAGCCGCTGGCATGCATCATGGTGATCACGCGTTCCAGCGTGTGCGGGTATTCGGTCAGCAGCGACAGGTAGGACGAGCGGCGCGAGATCGCTTCCAGGAAGTCGAGCAGGCGGCCCAGGGTACCGAGCTGGCTGCCGGCACTGTTGCGCTCGGCGGCGCGGGCGATCTGGGGCAGGGCGGCGTTGACCAGGGCTACCAGGCGCTGGCGGCTGGCGTCGGGCAGGGTGGCCAGCTTGGGCGCCTGCCAGGTGGCGATCAGGCGCTGGGCGGCGGCGGCCGGGTCTTCGTAGCCGAGGCTGGCAAAACGCGCTTCGATCGCTTCGCGGTTGTCGGGGTCGGCGCATTCATTGCTGGTAGCCGGATCGACATCTTCGCTGCCGTTGCCGCTTTTATCGGCGAAGATGGCGTCAAATTGCTCGGCGACGTACTGGCGGTGGGCGTCCATCCCGGCCAGCAGGGTGGCCACGTTGGGCAGGCCCATCATTTGCGCCACGGCCAGCCGGTCGGCTTCGTTCGGCGGCAGGGTGTGGGTCTGGGCGTCGTCGATGTACTGCAGGCGGTGCTCGAGGTTGCGCAGGAAGGTATAGGCGTCCATCAGGCGCGCCACCACGTCGGCGCCCAGCAAGCCTTTTTCCGGCAGCTGGCGCAAGGTGCCGCGCGTGGAGCGGCCGCGCAGCTCAGGATCGCGCCCGCCGCGGATCAGCTGGAAAACCTGGGCCAGGAATTCGATTTCGCGGATGCCGCCGCGGCCCAGCTTGACGTTATGGCTGCGCTCCGGATGCAGCCTTTCCTGGCGCGCCACTTCGGCGCGGATCTGGGCGTGCATGGAGCGGATGGCGTCAATCACGCCGAAATCGAGATAGCGGCGGAAGCAGAACGGGCGCACGATGGCGTCCAGCGCCGCGATGTCCTGGGCGCGGCCGGTGACGGCGCGCGCCTTGACCCAGGCATAGCGTTCCCATTCGCGGCCCTGCACGATCAGGTAGTTTTCCACCATGCCCAGGCTGGCCGCCAGCGGGCCGGAGGCGCCGTTCGGGCGCAAGGCCATGTCGACGCGGAAGGTAAAGCCGTCTTCCGTGATCTCCGCAATGGCGGCAATCAGCTGCTTGCCGAGGCGGACAAAGTATTCATGGTTGGACAGCTGGCGCTGGCCGGGGCCGGCCGCGGTTTCGCCATCTTCCGGGTAGACGAAGATCAGGTCGATGTCGGACGACACGTTCAGCTCGCCGCCGCCGCCTTTGCCCATCGACAGCACCATCATTTGCTGCTCGGCGCCCGATTCGGCGCCGATCGGCGCACCGTGGGCCGCCCGCATGCCGGCATCGAGCTCGGCCAGATGGCTCTGGATCACGAAATCGGCCAGCCGCGTCATGGTGGTCACCACTTCGTCCAGGTCGGCCTTGCCTTCCAGGTCGCGCCGGATGAGGGTGGCCAGCACCAGGTTGCGCAGGCGGCGCATGCCGCGCGCCAGGGGCAGCCCGCCCTGTTCGCTTGCCAAAACCTCGGCAAAGTTCAGCGAGGCAAGCGATAATTGCGCTAGGGCATCTATTTTGGCCTGGCGGGAGGGATCGGCAGCCAGCCAGCGCTGGTAAAAGCGGGAAGCGGAAACGAGTGCGGAAGTGCTCATTGACAGTTGTTAGAGAGTGTAAAAAGCCAGCAAAACCGTGCCTATTGGAACATAGTTTAACGGGGCGGTGCGGTAAAATGCTGTATTGATAAGGGCCTGGCTTGAGCGTATTGAAGGACAACCTGGTGGAGCAGATCGAGGCAGTCGAGGCCCCGCTCAAGGAGCGTTGGCATCGCCTGCAGGCCGCCTATCGCTTCTGGAACCTGGCCACCCACCATGTCCTCGGCTTCACCATCAAGCTGGCGTTGCTGCTGTATTTTGCCTTTACCATCCTGTTCCTGGCCCTGCGCTGGGTCATTTTGCCGAATATCGACCACTACAAGGGCGATATCGAGCGCCTGGCCAGCCAGGCAGTCGGCAATCCCGTCGTCATCGACCGCGTCTACGCTTCCTGGAAGGGCCTGCGCCCGCAACTGATTCTGGGCGATGTGGTCATGCGCGATGCGCGCGGCCAGCAGGCCCTGCACCTGCCGAGCGTGTCGGCCACGCTATCGTGGTGGAGCGTGCCGGCCGGCGGCCTGCGCTTTGAATCGCTGGAATTCCACCGCCCGGAAGTCGACGTGCGGCGCGAAGCCGATGGCAAGCTGTACGCCGCCGGCATCTACATCGACCTGGAAAAGAAGGGCGATGGCAAGAGCGCCGACTGGCTGCTGTCGCAACGCGAAGTGGTGGTGCGCGATGGCCGCATCGTGTGGACCGATATGCAGCGCGGCAGTGCGCCGCTGCAGCTTGAAAACGTCACCGCCCTGATGCTGAACAAGTGGCGGCGCCACCAGTTTGCCTTCAAGGCGACGCCGCCGGCTGCGATGGCGGCGCCGCTCGACGTGCGCGCCGATTTCAGCCACCAGCCGTTTTCCCGCATTTCCGACGTCAAGCACTGGAAGGGCGAGCTGTATGCGGAACTGCGCCGTGCCGACCTGGCGGGCTGGAAGCCTTACCTGCCGGGCAAGCTGGACGTCCAGTCCGCCAGCGGTGGCGTGCGCGCCTGGCTCAGCATCGACAATGCGCGCCCGGCCGCCATCACCGCCGATGTGGCGCTGGACAACGTCGTCGCCACATTGGGCAAGGACTTGCCGCAACTGGACGTCGCTTCCTTGCGCGGCCGCGTGACGGCGAGCGAAGAACATGCCGCCACCCTGGTGCCCACGCCCGGCACGCCAGCGGCCATCACGCGCACGCTGGAACTGAAGGATGTGACGCTGCGCACGCGCGACGGCGTCGAACTGGCGCCGACCACCGCCTCGGCGCGCCAGGTGACGGCGGCCAACCAGCCGGCCTGGACCGAGGTGAAAGCTGCCGCGCTGGACCTGAAGATCCTGTCCGAACTGGCAACCCGCCTGCCGTTGCCGCAAGTGCAGCGCGACCTGCTGGCGGAAGCTGCGCCGCGCGGCCGCGTGCGCAACCTGGTGGCCGGCTGGCGCGGCTCGCTGTCGGCAGCCAGTGACTACAAGCTGGCGGCCGATTTCGATGCGCTGGGCATGGAAGCGCTGGCGGCGCGCCCTGCCGTCCCGCGTTCGGCCAAGGCGCTGCCGATGCCGGCGCTGCCGAACATCCCCGGCTTCGAAAAACTGAGCGGCCATGTGGAAGCCGGAGAGCAGGGCGGCAGCGTGGCCCTCGATGCGCCGGGCTTCACGCTGGCGATGCCGGCCTGGTTCGATGACGAACCGATGGCGTTCGAGCAGTTCAGGCTGAATGGCAGCTGGTCGCTGGCGGACGCCAGGCAACTGGCAGTCAAGCTGGAACAACTGGACCTGGTACAGGACGGCATGAAGCTGAAGCTGGCCGGCAGCCACACGCTGCCGCGCGGCCAGGGCGCCAAGGGCCCGGGCGTGTCCGACTTCAGCGGCAGCATCGATGATTTCACCATCAACCGCATCGGCCGCTACCTGCCGAAGCAGACGCCGGAACATACCCGCCGCTGGCTGGCAGGTGCGCTGGAAGACGGCATGCTGCGCGAGACCACGCTGCGCCTGCGCGGCGACCTGGCGCATTTCCCGTTCAAGGATGGCTCGCCGGACAAGGCCAAGGGAGAATTCCGCGTGGCTGGACGCATCGTGGACGGACGCCTCAATTACGAACCCGGCTACTTCGCCAAGGATGGCAAGACGCCGGTGTGGCCGCTGGCGGAAAAGATCCGCGGCAGCATCGTGTTCGACCGTGCGCGCATGGAGATCAAGGCGGAGACTGCACGCACCCTGGGCGTTGCGCTGTCCAATGTGAAGGCGGTGATTCCCGACCTGGGCACCCATGACAGCATGCTCGACATCGACGGCACTGCCGCCGGCGCGATGCAGGACTTCCTCAAGTACGTCACTGCCAGCCCGGTGCTGGAATGGATCGGCCATTTCACCGACGAAACCACGGCCAGCGGCAATGCGAAACTGGCGCTCAGCCTGCACTTGCCGCTGTCGCACATCATCGACGCCAAGGTGCAGGGCGCCCTGCAATTGCAGGGCAACGACGTCATGCTGTGGCATGACATGCCGACCGTGGCCGGTGCCACCGGCAAGATCGAATTCAATGAAAAGGGCGTCAACCTGAACAACCTGGCCGGCAGCTTGCTGGGCGGCCCGCTATCGGTGACCGGCGGCAGCCAGAAGGACGGCAGCATCCAGGTGCGCCTGGCCGGCACGGCAACGGTGGAAGGAGCTGCGCAAGCAATACCCTGCGGCTGCGGTGCAGCGCCTGGCCAACCACCTCGGCGGCGGCGCCCGGTTCACCGGCCTGGTCACGGCCAAGGACCACAAGTACGAAGTGGCGATCGATTCGAGCATGCAGGGCGCCAGCCTGGACTTCCCGGCGCCGCTGAAGAAAGCTGCGGCCGACAGCATGCCGCTGCACTTCCAGCTCAATGGCGGCAGCGCCAACGAGCAGGGTGTGGCGCGCGACGATATCCGCCTCGCGCTGGGCAATGCCTATTCCGCGCGCTACCATCGCCAGCGCGTCAACAAAGGCCCGTGGAAGCTGGTCAACGGCGGCATCGGCGTCAACGTGCCGGCGCCGGAGCCCGACAGCGGCATGATGATCAATGCCAGCCTGAAGTCCCTCAACGTGGACGACTGGATCGACCTGGCCACCGAAATCGCGGGCAACGACAGCAAGCCGGCGGCACCAGGCGCGGCCGAGGGTTCCGATATCGCGCAGTACGTGGTGCCCGAAACCATGGCGGCACGCGCTGCCGAGCTGATTGTCGGCGAACGCAAGCTCGACAACGTGGTGGCCGGTGTCACGCACAGCAAGGGCGTATGGCAGGCCAGCATCGACTCGCAGCAGGCGGTCGGCTATATCACCTGGAACGAATCGCCAACCGGCAAGGGCGTGGGCAAGGTCACCGCGCGCCTGTCGTCGCTGATCATCCCCGAATCGCAGGCAGCGGAAGTCAAGGACTTGCTGGAAAGCTCGACCAATGCGCCGACCATTCCGGCGCTGGACATCGAAGTGCAGCGCCTGGAATGGTTCAACCGTCCGCTGGGCCAGCTCGAGCTGCACGCCTATAACGCGCTGATCACGTCCGCGCGCGAATGGCGCATCAGCAAGCTGTCGCTGGTCAATGCCGACGGCGAACTGAACGGCACTGGCCGCTGGCAGAGCAAGGATGGCCAGCACAACACGGCGCTCAATTTCAANATGGACATCCATGACGCCGGCAAGCTGCTGGAGCGCTTCGGCTTCAAGGACACGCTGCGCAATGGCAAAGGCAAGCTGAGCGGCGACATCGCCTGGAAGGGCTTGCCTTACCACATGGACTTGCCAAGCCTGTCGGGCACGCTGGCGCTGAACGTGGAGAAAGGCCAGTTCCTGAAACAGGATCCGGGCGCGGCCAAGCTGCTCGGCGTGCTGAGCCTGCAAGCCTTGCCGCGCCTGCTCAAGCTCGACTTCAATGACGTGTTCTCCGAAGGCTTGCAGTTNGATGGCATCACGGCCAACGCCACNATCAACCACGGCATCGTAAANACCGACAACCTGAAGATGCATGGCGTGCAGGCCACGGTGCTGATGGATGGCGCGGCCGACATTGCCAACGAATCGACCAACCTGCGCGTGGTGGTGATCCC
>Ga0055534_1001052_pt1 | contig 11967 bp, 9 predicted proteins | sample AraplaCol_mLB_r2_2_FD_54993 | JGI IMG/M metagenome (GOLD analysis project Ga0055534, IMG submission 54993) | Arabidopsis root microbial communities from North Carolina, USA - plate scrape MF_Col_mLB_r2 | ecosystem: Host-associated > Plants > Roots > Endosphere | place: USA: North Carolina... | reverse complement strand
TGGAGCTACCAGATGATTCATATGGACGCGGCCTGGGCCGACGCAGTGCTCGACGAAGCGGGCAGGGCGCGCGTCCGGCGCATCCACGTGATGCACGATGCNGCGGTCTACCAGACGGTGTGCACGCTGAACGCGATGCTGTTTTCCGATGCGGAANCGGTGGCAAAGGAGGCCGCGCTGGTGGCGTTCGTCGGCGACATGCAGGCCATGCTCGGCCCCGGCCTNGCNCCTGCNCCGGTGGCNGATGCCNACATGCAGGCCGTGGTGGCGTTGCTGCACGCGCGCCGCGACGAGCGCCTGCCGCTGGCCGAACTGGCGCGCGAGGCTGGCGTGAGCCGCTACCAGCTGATCCGGCAGTTTCGTGCCCGCTATGGCATGACACCGCATGCGTACCAGCTGGACCTGCGCATCAATCGCGCGCGGCAACTGCTGCGCCGTGGCGACGCACCGGCCGACGTGGCCCAGCAGCTCGGGTTTGCCGACCAGAGCCACTTTCATCGTGCCTTCCGCCAGCGCGTGGCCCTGACGCCGGGCGCCTTCCAGCGACATCCCTGGTGAGCGCGGCCTCGCGCCGCCTGCCTNGAGCGAAGGGCGTTGCGCCNCGCNCCGCAATTTTCTACAAGCCGCGCCGGATCGATCCGTCCAGACTGNCAGCCTTTGTGGCAAGGAGACGGCGATGGCGTTCGATCAGGTGGCGTGGCAGCAGTTCGCGATGGTGGCGGGGGCCCACGGTTTGGCGTTGCTCAGNCCNGGGCCCGATTTCTTCCTCGTATTGCGCACCGCCATGGTGGCGGGCGTGCGCCAGGCCGCCGGCACCTGCCTGGGCATCGCGCTGGGCAACGGTATCTATATAGGACTGGCGATGGCGGGCCTGGCCGCCGCGGCNGGCATGCGCCCCGTCTTTGCCGTGCTGCAGTGGGCCGGCTGCGGCTACCTGGCGTGGCTGGGCTGGAAGTTCNTGCGGGCGCGNGGGGCGGTCCACCTGCCGGCGGNNGGCGACGCTGCGGCGGCCCGTCACCCGCGTGCGGCGTGGCCGGCCCAGGTTGGCGCGGGCTTCCTGTCGGCGGTGCTGAATCCCAAGAACGGCTTGTTCTACGCGAGCCTGTTCGCGGTGCTGGCAGGCCGGCACACGCCGCTGGCGGTGCAGGCCGCCTATGGCGTGTGGATGTTCGGTGCAGTGTTGCTGTGGGATCTGGCCGTGGCGGCGGCCGTACGGCATCCGGCCGTCATGCGGCATTTCGTGCGCTCGGTGCGGACCGTGGAAAAGGCCACCGGCCTGGTGCTCTGGGGCATGGCGCTTGCGGTGGCGGCGAGCGCCGTGGGGCGCTAGGGTACTCGCGCCACGCNCTGCAACGCGCAGCCGTCCGATGCCGTACCGGCGCTTTTTGGTCTATCTGTACCGGTACTGTACTGCGATGTGTGCCTAGACTGAGCCCCTGTCAGCCTTTCAGGAGCGCCGTCATGGCCCTGTTCTNCACGCCCCAATTTGTCGCCAGCACCAGTGTGATGCTGGCCTACAGCGCCTTCCTNCTGGTCTCGTCGATCACGCCCGGCCCCAACAACACCATGCTGCTGGCCTCGGGCGTGAACTTCGGCCTGCGCCGCACCGTACCGCACCTGCTGGGCATCTGCATTGGCATGGTGGTCATGATCACGGTGGTCGGGCTNGGCCTCGGGTCGGTATTCACGGCGCTGCCGTGGACGTGGAACGTGCTGCGCGTGGCGGCCACGGCCTATCTGGTCTGGCTGGCGTGGAAACTGGCCACGGCCGGCGGCCTGCAAGACCGCGAAGTGGCGCGGCCGATGACGTTCCTGCGCGCGGCGGCGTTCCAGTGGGTCAATCCGAAAGCGTGGGTGATGGCCGTGGGGGCGTGCAGCGCCTATGTGCTGCATCCCAATATCTGGGTCAACGCGGCGCTGATGGCGGTGCTGTGCGCGGCGGTCAATCTGCCCAGCATCACCACGTGGGCGGTGTTCGGGGCCGGGCTGCGCCGGTGGCTGGCAAATCCGCGCGTGCTGCGCGTCTTCAATGTGACGATGGCCGTGCTGCTGCTGGCCTCGCTGTGGCCGATCCTCGGCGCCAGCCCGCATGGGGCGTAGCGCCGGGANGGCGGTCAGGCAGGTCTGTCAGACCAGGGCGCGGATGGTGCCCAGGTTGCGCCAGTAGCCCTTGACGTCCATGCCGCAGCCGAACACGTAGCGGTCTGGCACCTTGAACCCGCAGAAGTCAGGGTGCATCGGCTTCACCTTGGTCAGGGTCTTTTCGCACAGCACGGCGGCGTGGAATTCCCTGGCGCCCATGTCCATGATGCGCTGGCGGATGGCCGCCATGGTCTCGCCTTCATCGAGGATGTCGTCGAGCACCAGCACCACGCGGTCTTTGACCGACTCGCGCGGCGCCACGCGCCATTGCATCTCGCCACCCACGGTCTTGTTGTTGTAGCGCGAGAGGTGGATGTAGTCGAACTCCAGCGGGAACTGCAGCTTGGGCAGCAGCATGCCGGTGAAGACCACGGCGCCGCCCATCACGGACAGCACCAGCGGGAAGGCATCGCCCATCTTGTCGGTAATGTCGCGGGCCATGCGGTCCAGCGAGTCCTGCACCTCCTCGGCGCTGACGATCTCCTCGGAGCTGGCCCAGAGTTCGCGGGCCTGTTCGGCGGTCATCATGATCGGTGTCCTGTGTCGTGTCTTTTGCGGGAATGACGGTGGCGGCGGGTCAGCGGTTGAACAGGCCCTTCATGCCGCCCTTCATGGCACCCATCTGGCGCATCATCTTCATCATGCCGCCGCCCTTCAACTTCTTCATCATGCCTTGCATCTGGTCGAACTGGTTCAGCAGGCGGTTCACCTCCTGCACCGGCACGCCCGCGCCGGCCGCGATGCGGCGCTTGCGGCTGGCCTTGATCAGCTCCGGCTTGGCACGCTCGGCCGCCGTCATGCTGTTGATGATGCCTTCCATGCGGCGCACCTGCTTCTCGGCCTGGTCCATGTTGGCACCTTGCGCCTGCTGGGCGAACTGCGCCGGCAGCTTGTCCACCAGGCTGCCCAGGCCGCCCATCTTCTTCATCTGGCCGATCTGGGCCTTGAAGTCTTCGAGGTCGAAGCCGCCGGTCTTCTTGATCTTGTTGGCCAGCTTCTCGGCCGCTTCCATGTCCACGCCGCGCTGGGCTTCCTCCACCAGCGCGAGGATGTCGCCCATGCCCAGGATGCGCTGGGCCATGCGGTCGGCGTAGAACGGCTCCAGGCCGTCGAGCTTCTCGCCCACGCCCACGAACTTGATCGGGCGGCCCGTGATGTGGCGTACGGACAACGCGGCGCCGCCGCGGGCGTCACCGTCGAGCTTGGTCAGCACCACGCCGGTCAGCGGCAGCGCGTCGTTGAACGCCTTGGCGGTGTTCACGGCGTCCTGGCCCAGCATGGCGTCGACCACGAACAGCGTCTCGGCGGGCTTCAGCTCGGCGTGCAGCGCGGCAATCTCCTGCATCATCGCCTCGTCGATACCGAGCCGGCCGGCCGTGTCGACGATCAGCACGTCGTGATAGTGCTTGCGGGCCCAGTCCAGNGCGGCGCGNGCGATCTCCACCGGCTTCTGGTCGGGCTGCGAGGGGAAGAAGTCGGCGCCCACCTGCTCGGACACCGTCTTGAGCTGCGCGATGGCGGCGGGGCGATACACGTCGCACGACACNGTCAGCACCTTCTTCTTGCGGTTCTCCTTGAGCCACTTGGCCAGCTTGCCCGACGTGGTGGTCTTGCCGGCGCCCTGCAGGCCGGCCATCAGGATGACGGCGGGCGGCTGGACGTTCAGGTTCAGTTCGTTGACCTTGGGGTCGGCAACGGCATCGTCGCCGCCGATGACGGCGGTCAGCTCGCGCTGCACCACGCCCACCAGGGCCTGGCCCGGCGTGAGGCTCGTGACGACGTCCTCGCCGAGGGCCTTTTCCTTGACGCGGCCAATGAAGTCGCGCACGACGGGCAGCGCCACGTCGGCTTCGAGCATGGCCAGGCGCACTTCGCGCAGCATCTCGGCGGTATTGGCCTCGGTCAGTCGGGCCTCGCCGCGCATGGTCTTGACGACCCGCGCCAGGCGTTGAGTGAGGTTATCCAGCATGGCAGAAAGGGGGAGAAATTCGGCTTCTTGGCGTGGCGCAGCCGGCGCTGCAAAAGGCGTTGTGGCGGGAATCCATCGCCAGAACCGCCCGTGATGGCACTAGGGTAAACTGCGCAAATGGCCATTGTACTGTATGCCTTGACGGCACTTCTCTACGGCAGCCTGGCCTTTCATGGCTGGGCAACGCGCAACCCGCAACTGGCGGCCGCCGGCGGGGCCGCGGCCGGGCCAGCCGGACGTGCGGGTGCCGCCACGCTGTCGGTACTGATGCCGTCGCCCACGCCCAACGGCGGGCGCGCCAGCGGCCAGCCCGCCTGGTGGCATGCGCTGGTGATGGCCGCGCTGGTCAGCCACGGCGTGCTGCTCCATGAAACGATCTTCCCGGCCGATCGCATGATCTTCGGCTTTGCCTTCGCGCTGTCGGCCATGCTGTGGCTCGGCGTGGGCATCTACTGGATCGAAAGCTTCTTCTTCTCGCTGGCCGGGCTCGGCCTGATCGTGTTTCCGGTGGCGATGCTGGCCGGCCTGATGCCGCTGGCGTTTCCGGGNACGCAGATCCTGGGCTATGCCGCGCGTCCGCTGTTCAAGCTNCATTTCGTGATCGCCAACGTGGCCTACGGGCTGTTTACGCTGGCGGCGTTCCACGCGTTCCTGATGCTGCTGGCCGAGCGCCGNCTGCACGGTTTCAATCGCCCCACCGGCGCCGAGCCGGTGACGGACCGNTGGNTGGGCCGCTGGCTCGACCTGCTGCCGCCGCTGCTGACGCTGGAGAAACTGCTCTTCCGCCTGATCGCGGCCGGCTTCGTGCTGCTGACGCTGACGATTGCGTCCGGCTTCCTGTTTTCCGAGCAACTGTTTGCGCGGGCGTTCCGGGTAGACCACAAGACCGTCTTCGCCATCATCTCGTGGCTGATGTTCGGCGGCATCCTGGTCGGGCGGCGCTTCCGCGGATGGCGCGGCCGCACGGCCTTGCGGTGGGTGATCGCATCGTTCGGCATCCTGCTGCTGGCCTACGTGGGCAGCCGCTTCGTGATGGAAGTGGTGTTGCACCGGATTACCTGAGCGCCTTCCGGCGCCGCATCTGCCGGAACCTGACCAACCTTGCCTGCCTGGCNGACAAACGCCCCTGCCACCCTAGCGACCCCTAGCGTCGATCCGATCCGATTAGAACCGAATCCCCATGGCAAGAATCTTCCTCCTGCTGGCCGTCGTGCTGGGCTTTATCTGGTGGCTGCGCGCGCGGGCCAGCGCGCGCGAGGCCACCCGCCAGCCGCCGCGTGAGCCGGCGCCGGCGACTGACGACGCCATCCAGCCGATGGTCCAGTGCGCGCAATGCGGCGTGCACCTGCCCCGCCATGATGCGATTGCGTTCCAGGGGCTGCACTACTGCCGCCGCAGCCACCTGCCCGACACCGCCGGCGAGGGCCACGCATGAAGCGGCGGCCATCGGCCTGGTCCCGGCTGAGCGGCTGGCGCATGCTGGTCGATCTCTGGCGCCAGCCCGAGCCGCCTGAATTCCACTGGCGCCTGCTGCGCTATTTCTGCTGGACGCGCGCGGCGGTGGCGCTGCTGCTGCTGGGCTATGCGTGGCTGCCGCTGGAGCGCGCCAGCTCGGGCGTGGGCGTGGTCAGCATCGCGGCCACCGCGCGCACGGCGGCGGCCATTCCGGTGGTGGTGCCGTACCTGTGCGTGGCCCTGGTGACGTTGCTGGGCACGCTGTGGCGGCGCCGTTTCCATGTGCGCGTACGCGGCCAGGTCATCGTCGACCTGATGCTGCTGTCGGCCATCTACCTGGTGCTGGGCAGCAACGGCAACCATGGCGAGGGGCTGGCGATGATCTTCCTGCTGCCGGCGCTGGAAGCCGGGGCACTCACCAGCCTGCTGTTCGCGCTGTCCACGGCGGCCATCTCGGCCATGCTGGTGATGGCCAACCCGTTCCTGCAGACGCTGCTGGCGCGCCAGGCCGACGCCAACCTGCTGGGGTCCGGCCTGTTCGGGCTGGTGTTCATGATCGCCGCGCTGGTCATGTACACNCTGGCCAATCGCCAGATCGCNCAGGAGCAGNTGGCGCTGGCGCGCGAGCAGGAGCTGCGCCTGCAGCAGCTGGTGAACCGNCTGATGGTCAACGACATGCAGGANGGCGTGATGCTGGTGCGCGCCAGCGGCGTGGTGGTGGCGGCCAATCCGGCGGCCTACGTGCTGCTGGGCGTGCAGGCGCACGAGCGCATCGGGCATGGTCAGGTGCGCTCGGGCGAATCAGACAACGCGCTGTTCGACCTGCGCCGTATTCCGCGCCTGCAGCCGCTGATGGAAATGCTGCGCGACTGGATCCGGCGCAAGGACGACGTGCCGCGCATCCTGCAGCTGCTGCCGCTGCCCTCGCGGCCCACGGCGTCGCGCAATCCCACGCTGCACACGCGCCTGCGNCTGCGCTTCGTGCTGCCGGGGCTGGCGGGCCTGCGCTCCACGCTGCAAGGGGCCACCACGGTGCCCGGCGGGCTCGATACCGCCGCGTGGCACGACATGTCGCCCGAGAGCGTGGCGCGGCTGCGCCTGGCGATTGCCCAGGACGAAGCCATGGCCTGGAGTTCGGAAGACGAGCGGCTGTTGCGCAGCGAGATGCGCGACACGGTGCTGGTGCATATCGAAAGCTGGGAGCGCATTGCGGAGCAGGTCCAGCAGGAAAAGCTGGCGGCGATGGGCCGGCTGGTGGCCAGCGTGGCGCACCAGATCCGCAATCCGCTGGCGGCCATCAGCCAGGCNAACGAACTGCTGGCCGACTCCGGCGGCGAGGGCCAGATCGACGCCCGGCTGCTGCGCATCATCAGCGACAACGTGCGCCGGCTGGACCAGGTGGTGGCCGACGTGCTGCAGTTNTCGCGCCGCCCCAAGACCGGCAACAGCGCGGTNGACCTGGCGCAGGCGCTGCCGGAAATCGTCGATCGCTGGCGGCTGGAGATGCGGTCGCGTGCNGGCGCCCGCGCCGAGATCAACCCCAATGCGATCCGCGTGACGGTGGACTTGCAGGGCCCGGTGATCTTCGATGCGGCGCAGCTGCAACAGGTGCTGGGCAACCTGCTCGACAACGCGTGGCGGTATTGCAGNCGGCTGCCCGGCGCCATCCGCCTGCTGGCNCACGCGCTGGACCAGCATCACGCCGAACTGATCGTCTGGAACGATGGCGCCGAGGTCACGCGCGATCAGCAGCGCAGCCTGTTCGAACCGTTCTTCACCAGCAATCCGCAGGGCACCGGGCTGGGTTTGTTCATGGCGCGCGAGCTGTGCGGGGCCAACGACGCACAGGTGCGGTATGGCGCCATCCTGCTCGATGCGTTGCTGGAACGCACCGGCATGCTTGCCGGGGGTGCTCGCGATACACTCCCGGCCAAGGCTTTCGTCCTGACGATACGCATCCAGACGCCTGAGCTGGTGGCCGCCACGGCCGCCGCCGGCTAGTGGTATCTCGACGTATCGCACAACATCACCGACCCCTTCACCCATGCCAGCCAGACCGCCCGCCCCCGATCCGATACTCGTCATCGACGACGAGGCCGACCTGCGCGAGCTGCTCGATATCTCGCTGCGCCGCATGGGGCATGACGTGGTGATGGCCGGCTCGCTGGCCGAGGCGCGCCTGCGCCTGGCCGAACGCCGCTACAGCCTGGTGCTGACCGACATGCGTCTGGGCGACGGGCTGGGCATCGAGATCGTGCGCCAGTTGTCGGCCTCGCCCGAACGCACGCCGGTGGCCGTGATCACGGCCTATGGCAGCGCCGACAACGCGGTGGACGCGCTCAAGGCCGGCGCCTTCGACTACATTGCCAAGCCGGTTTCGCTGGATCAGCTGCGCACGCTGATCCTGAACGCGCTGGGCCGCCAGCACCGCGCGCCGGTGGATGGGGCCAGCGCGGGCGAGGCGCCCGAGATTGGCGAGCGCGCCGCGGGCCTGCTGCCGGGGTTGTCGGCAGCCATCCAGGAAGTGCGGCGCTCGCTGTCGCGCCTGGCGCGCAGCATGGCGCCGGTGGTGATCAGCGGGGAATCGGGCAGCGGCAAGGAGCGCGCCGCGCGCGCCATCCACGCCATCAGCGCGCGGTCGGCACATCCGTTCGTGGCCGTGAACTGCGGGGCCATTCCCGAAACGCTGATGGAGGCGGAGTTCTTCGGCCATGTGAAGGGCGCCTTCACGGGCGCCGACGCGGAGCGCGGCGGCTTCTTCCAGGCCGCCCACGGCGGCACGCTGATGCTGGACGAGGTGGCGGACCTGCCGCTGGCCATGCAGGTGAAGCTGCTGCGCGCGCTGCAGGAGCGCCGCGTGCGCAAGATCGGCGCCAGCAAGGAAGACACCGTGGACGTGCGCGTGATGTGCGCCAGCCACAAGGACCTGGCCGCGATGGTGGCGGCCGGCTCGTTCCGGCAAGACTTGTACTACCGGCTCAACGTGCTGGAACTGCGCATGCCCACGCTGCGCGAGCGCGTGGAAGACGTGCCGATGCTGGCCCATGCCATTCTCGAGCATCTGGCGGCCCGCTATGGCGATGCGCATCCGAAGCGGCTGTCGCCCGCCGCGCTGGAGCGGCTGACCAACTACCCGTTCCCCGGCAACGTGCGGGAACTGGAAAACCTGCTCGAACGCGCGTATGCGTTTGCGGAGACCGACGCCATCGAGGTGGCCGACCTCGGGCCGCTGGACGCCGGCATGGAGCGGGCGGCGCAGCGGCAGCAGGGCATGGCGCCCGCGCCGGCATCGGCCACGCCAGCCGGCATGGCTCCCGCGCCCGGCTACCAGCCCTGGGGGGCGGCGCCCGCCTGGCCCGGTATCGGCTTGGCGGTGCCCGAGGTGCCCGAGGTGGCTGAAGCGCCGTCCGCGGCGGAGGCGCCCGAGGGCGACCCGCTGGGTGCGGCGCTGGCCGACGTGGTGTTCCCGATCGATCTGCCCGCGCGCCTGGAGGCCGTGGAGCGCGAACTGATCCTGCGCGCGCTGCGGCAGACCGGCTTCAACCGGACGGCCGCCGCGCCGCTGCTGGGGCTGAACTTCCGCCAGCTGCGCTACCGGATCCAGCAACTCGGGATACGCGACGAGCGCGAGGGGCGCGATGGCCGCGAGGGGGGCGAGGGCAGTGAAGACGGTGAGTCGCTGGCCGAAGGCGAGGGGCGCGATGCCTGACAAGATCCCCGCCGCGATACCAGCGGCGAATCCAGCGGCGATACCAGCCGTGGTGCCGGCGCCCGAGTTCGTGCCCGATGCCGAAGGCTGGGTGGCGGCCGCTCGGCGCGTGCCGTCGCCGAACTTCGATGCGCGTCCGCCGGGCCTGCCGCTGGACGTGGTGGTGATCCACAACATCAGCCTGCCGCCCGGCCAGTTTGGCACCGGCGATATCGAGGCGTTCTTCCAGAACCGGCTCGATGCGACGCGGCACCCGTTCTTCGAGACGATCCGCGACGTGCGTGTGTCCGCGCATTTCCTGATCGCCCGTGACGGCGAACTGGTGCAGTTCGTCGCGTGCACGCAACGCGCGTGGCACGCCGGGCAGTCGGAATACTGTGGCCGGCAGCGCTGCAACGATTTTTCGATCGGCATCGAGATCGAGGGTGCCGACGACCAGCCCTTCACGCCGGCCCAGTACCACACGGCGGCACGGCTGGTAAGCGGGCTGCGCGCGGCCTATGCCATCGAGGGCGTGGCCGGCCACAGCGACATCGCCCCGGGGCGCAAGACCGATCCCGGCCCGCATTTCGACTGGCGCCGGTTTGCCGCGCTGGCGGGGCTGCCGGCGGCGCTGCTGCCGTATCGGACGTAGCTGCACAACCCTCGTGCCGGCCGGGGCACTTGCCCCAACCCGGCGCAAATCCCGCTACAATCGCGCCCCCGNCGGCATGCCGGCCGCCCCATCGTGGATCACCTATCGGTGATCCATTCCAATTAAAAAATTTTCGAAATTTTGTGCGCCACCGAACGTGCTGCCGTAAAGCCTTGAGGCAGCGCGCTTTGCGGGAATGTGGCGCCGCCGCACTGCCGGCCCCTCTGTNGCATCGGCGCTTGTCAAGACTGGTCATGCAGTCTCTTTTCACTATACTTAGCCCAGTTTTTCGACGAGACCACTANATCTAGTGGTTTCACCGGGGGAACGGCCCCGATGTGACGTGGACATCGCAGCGACATGCGGCGCCCGCATCATGTTGGTCGATGGGGCCGGAGCAGCACCAAAAGTCCCTAGCAAAGTGTCCGCACGAGCAGTTTGGTTCGCATCTGGCTTTGCCTGAATCAAGTGTCGTATCAAGCGCATTTTGCTAGGGACTTTGTCGTCTACGTACAAGAACCAGAAGCATTCATACAGGGTTAATACAGGAGTTACCTCATGCAAACGGCCCAGAACGAACAACAAACCACCGGCGTGACTGGCGTTGTCGGCGCAGCCGCCGGCACGTCGCAGCAGAACCCCGCCGCTGCAGGCGTTTCGTATCAGGATTACAAGCTGATCCGCCGCAACGGCGCCGTGGTGTCGTTCGAACCGAACAAGATCGCCGTGGCCATGACCAAGGCGTTCCTGGCCATNAATGGCGGCCAGGGTGCGGCGTCCGCGCGCGTGCGCGAGATCGTCGAGCAACTGACCCAGAACGTGGTGCGCGCGCTGGTGCGCAGCCGCCCGAACGGCGGCACGTTCCATATCGAGGACGTGCAGGATCACGTGGAACTGGCGCTGATGCGCTCGGGCGAGCATGAGGTGGCCCGTGCCTATGTGCTGTACCGCGAAAAGCGCACGCAGGAGCGCGCCCAGGCCAACGCGCAGGCCGTGGCCCGCGTGCAGGAATCCGGCGCTTCGTTCAACGTGACCGACAACGGCGCAACGCGTCCGCTGGACCTGGCGGCGCTGCACGCGCTGATCGACAACGCCTGCAGCGGCCTGGGCGACGCCGTCAGCGCCGAGCCGATCCTGAAGGAAACGCTGAAGAACCTGTACGACGGCGTGCCGATGACGCAGGTCTACGACTCGGCCATCCTGGCCGCGCGTACGCTGATCGAGAAGGACCCGGCCTACAGCCAGGTGACCGCCCGTATCCTGCTGCACACGATCCGCAAGGAAATCCTGGGCGCCGAAGTGACCCAGGCCGAAATGTCGACGAAGTACGCCGAGTACTTCCCGAAGTTCATCGCCCGCGGTATCCAAGCCGAACTGCTGGACGAAAAGCTGGCCACGTACGACCTGGCCCGCCTGGGTGCCGCGCTGGACGCCTCGCGCGACTTCCAGTTCAACTACCTGGGCCTGCAGACGCTGTACGACCGCTACTTCCTGCACGTTGACGAAGTGCGCATCGAAATGCCGCAGGCATTCTTCATGCGCGTGGCCATGGGCCTGGCGCTGGAAGAAAAGGATCGCGAAGCCCGCGCCATCGAGTTCTACCAGCTGCTGTCGTCGTTCGACTTCATGTCGTCCACCCCGACGCTGTTCAACTCGGGCACGCGCCGCTCGCAGCTGTCGTCGTGCTACCTGACCACGGTGTCGGACGACCTGGAAGGCATCTACGAAGCGCTGAAGGAGAACGCGCTGCTGTCGAAGTTCGCCGGCGGCCTGGGCAACGACTGGACCAACGTGCGCGCGCTTGGCTCGCACATCAAGGGCACCAACGGCAAGTCGCAGGGCGTGGTGCCGTTCCTGAAGGTGGTCAACGACACGGCCGTGGCCGTGAACCAGGGCGGCAAGCGCAAGGGCGCGGTCTGCGCGTACCTGGAAACCTGGCACCTGGACATCGAGGAATTCCTGGAACTGCGCAAGAACACCGGCGACGACCGCCGCCGCACGCACGACATGAACACGGCCAACTGGATTCCGGACCTGTTCATGAAGCGCGTGATGGAA
>Ga0055534_1001043_pt1 | contig 12113 bp, 10 predicted proteins | sample AraplaCol_mLB_r2_2_FD_54993 | JGI IMG/M metagenome (GOLD analysis project Ga0055534, IMG submission 54993) | Arabidopsis root microbial communities from North Carolina, USA - plate scrape MF_Col_mLB_r2 | ecosystem: Host-associated > Plants > Roots > Endosphere | place: USA: North Carolina... | reverse complement strand
GCGGGGCGGGCGTCTCGCGTCACTGGCACGGCAGCCGGTTCAGGCCGCCAGGTCGAACACCAGTACTTCGGCGTCGGTGCCCTTCTCCAGGCTCACGGCCGACTCGCCGTCCAGCTTGGCAGCGTCACCGGCTTCGAGCGGCTGGCCGTTCACAGTCACCCGGCCGCGCGCCACGTGCACGTAGGCCTTGCGTCCCGGCTGCAGCGCCAGCGTGGCGGCTTCCTCGCCGTCGAACAGGCCGGCGAACAGCCGCACGTCCTGATGGATTACCACCGAGCCCTCGGCGCCGTCGGGGCTGCCCACCAGGCGCAGGCGGCCGCGCTTGTCCACGGCGTCGAAGCGCTTTTCCTCGTAGCCCGGCTCGATGCCCTGCTGGTTCGGCATGATCCAGATCTGCAGGAAGTGCGTGGTGTCGTGCGCGGCGTGGTTGTATTCCGAGTGCCGCACGCCGGTGCCCGCGCTCATGCGCTGCACATCGCCCGGCCGGATCACGCTGCCATTGCCGATGCTGTCCTTGTGCGCCAGTTCGCCTTCCAGCACATAGCTGATGATTTCCATGTCGCGGTGGCCGTGCGTGCCAAAGCCCATGCCCGGTGCGACGCGGTCTTCATTGATCACGCGCAGCGGCCCGAACTGGACGTGGCGCGGATCGTAGTAATCGGCGAACGAGAAGCTGTGGTACGACTTGAGCCAGCCATGGTCTGCATAACCGCGCGTTTCAGACTTACGGATTTCAATCATTTTGATGGCCCTCCTTGTGGCCCGGTCATCAACCCCCTGGCGGTGTTTCTATCTGCCGGTGGGGGTCAGCGGCGTTTCGATGCTAGGCAGTTTAGGGGAGCGGGAGTATATTGGCGGGCACTGCGTTAGAAGCACTTGTTCAGAAATTCTGAATATGCCCCTGTCACTCGAATCCCTCGAAGTCCTTGACGCCATCGAGCGCAAGGGAAGTTTTGCCGCCGCCGCCCACGAGATGGGCAAGGTGCCCTCGGCCCTGACCTATGTGGTCCGCAAGCTCGAGGAAGACCTCGATGTGCTGCTGTTCGACCGCCGGCGCCACCGGGCGGAACTGACGCCGGCCGGCCGCGCCCTGCTGGACGAAGGCCGCCACCTGCTGCATGCCGCCGACGACCTCGCGCGGCGCGTCAAGCGCCTGGCCACGGGCTGGGAAGCCAGCCTGAACATCGCCGTGGACGACCTGATCAATTTNCGCGCGCTGATGCCGGTAATCCAGGACTTCTACGCCGAGAACACCGCCACCCGCCTGCGCTTTTCGAAAGAGGTGCTCGGCGGCACCTGGGACGCCCTGGTGAGCAACCGCGCCGACATGATCATCGGCGGTGCCTACGAGCTGCCCAGCACGCAAGGCTTCCAGGTTCGCCCGCTGGGCACCATCCCGTTCGTCTTCGCGATTGCCGCGCACCATCCGCTGGCCACCGAGGCCGGGCCGCTGACCACCATCCAGATTGCCAAGCACCGCATCGTGGCCGTGGGCGACACCTCGCGCAACCTGCCGGCCCGCACCCATGGCGTGCTGGCTGGCCAGGACGTGCTCGTGGTGCCGACCATGCGCGACAAGCTCGAAGCGCAGATCCGCGGTCTGGGCTGCGGCTGGCTGCCCGCGCCGATGGCGCAGCCGCATATCGAAAACGGCGTGCTCCAGGTGCGCGAAACGGTCGAAGTGCGCGCCCCCGGCACGTTCAAGGCGGCCTGGCGCACCAATACGCGCGGCAAGGCGCTGCAATGGTGGGCCAACAAGCTGGAAGACCCGCGCCTGGCGCAGGCGCTGATGCAGCAGGCNCCCCAACCGGACAGCTTCGAGTAATTTCCGGCGCGGTCGTCCATGTCTGCCCGCTACCGGGGCCGCTTCGCCCCNTCCCCCACCGGACCGCTCCACCTTGGCTCGCTGGTCACCGCCCTGGCCAGCTGGCTCGACGCCCGCGCCCATGGCGGCGACTGGCTCGTGCGCATCGAGGACATCGACTATCCGCGCTGCGTGAAGGATGCCGACACCGGCATCCTGCGCACGCTGGCGCAGNTGCACCTGCATCCCGACGAACCGCCGNTGTGGCAAAGCCGGCGCGAGTCGCTCTATGCCGACGCCCTGCGGCGGCTCGATGCCGCCGGTCATCTTTACCCGTGCGGCTGCTCGCGCAAGGAAATCGCCGATTCGCTCGTGCACGTGCGCGAGCGGCATCAGACGCTGGGCTATCCGGGCACCTGCCGCAACGGCCTGCACGGCAAGCTGCCGCGCGCATGGCGCGTGCGCGTGCCCGACGGGCCGGCCGCCACGATCTGTTTCGANGATCGGTGGCAAGGCCGGCAGTGCCAGAACCTGGAAACGGAACTCGGAGATTTCGTGCTGCGCCGTGCCGACGGGCTGTGGGCCTATCAGTTGGCGGTGGTGGTCGACGATGCCGCCCAGGGCATCACGCATGTGGTGCGCGGCGCCGACCTGCTGGACTCCACCCCGCGCCAGATGCATCTGCAGCGCCTGCTGAAGATGCCCACGCCGGCGTACCTGCATGTGCCGGTGGTGGTCAACGCGATCGGGGAAAAGCTCAGCAAGCAGAGTGGCGCGCTGGCCATCGACACCTCGGCGCCCTTGCAGGCGCTACGACAGGCTGGCGCCCATCTGGGTATCGTNAACGGGGAGAACAGCGTCGCCGCGTGGCTGGCAGCGGCGACGGACCAGTGGGCGGAGAAGCTCCGCNCCTAGCCGAAGGCCTTTACNANNTGCTTACGACTTGCGCGGTGCGCCGCCCAGCAGCGCGGCCACGGGGCGCTTGGGCGCCTGGCGGCCACGCGAGAGCGCGGCGGCCAGCTGGTCTTCCGGCTTCGGCGCCGGCGTGTAGTTGCCCGACGGCTCGTACGGACGCGAGAAGAACGGATCGTCCGACGGACGGAACGCCGGGCGGCCATTCGGCTCGGTGCGACGACGGCGCGTTGCGCCCTCGGTCTCGGCGGCTTCGCCATTGGTGTTGTTGTCGCGCGCGCGGCGCACATCGGTACGCTGGCGGCGGCGGTCGGAATCTTCCTGGCGCGCGCGTTCNCCGGTCGGGTCGAAGCCATCGAGCGTGCCGCGNGGCACGCTGCGCTTGATCAGCTTCTCGATGTCCGCCAGCAGGCGGTCGTCGTTGCCCGGCACGTAGATCGACAGCGCATCNCCNCTGGCACCGGCNCGGCCGGTACGGCCGATACGGTGCACGTAGTCTTCGGCGCTGAACGGCAGGTCGAAATTGATCACGCACGGCATGGCCGGGATATCGAGGCCACGCGCCGCCACGTCGGTGGCCACCAGCGCATCGATCGTGCCGCTCTTGAAGCCGTCCAGCGTCTGCATGCGCTCGGTCTGCGTCTTGTCGCCGTGGATGGCGGCGGCGTTGATGCCCTCNCGCTCCAGGTGCCGCGCCAGGCGCGAGCAGCCAATCTTGCTGTTGACGAANACGATGCACTGCTTGGACTGCTGCGAGGCCGCGCGCTGCTTNAGCAGGTGCACCACGGCGGCCTGCTTGTGGCCATCGGGCACCGGGAACACCAGCTGGCGCACGTTCTCGTTGGTCGAGTTGCTGCGCGCCACTTCGATGGTCACCGGCTGCTTCAGGTAGCTGGACGCCAGCTTCTTGATCTCGGGCGAGAACGTGGCCGAGAACAGCAGCGTCTGGCGCTGCGCCGGCAGCAGGTTGATGATGCGCTGCAGGTCGGGCAGGAAGCCCATGTCCAGCATGCGGTCCGCCTCGTCCAGCACCAGCATCTGCACCTGCGACAGGTTCACCGCCTTCTGCTGCACGTGGTCGAGCAGGCGGCCCGGCGTGGCCACGAGGATTTCCACGCCGCGGCGCAGCGCTTCAGTCTGCGGGTTCATGTCCACGCCGCCGAACACCACCGTGCTGCGCAGGTCGGTGTGCTGCGCATAGCGCGCCACGTTGTCGTAGACCTGGTCGGCCAGTTCGCGCGTCGGCGTCAGCATCAGCGCACGCACCGGGTGGCGCGCCGGCGAGGCACTGGCGTTGGCCAGGGGCAGCAGGCGCTGGATGATCGGCAGGGCGAAGCCGGCGGTCTTGCCGGTGCCGGTCTGCGCGGCGCCCATGACATCCTTGCCCAGCAGCACCACGGGAATGGCCTGCGCCTGGATCGGCGTGGGCTTGGTGTAGCCCTGGTCGGACAAGGCGCGCAGGATGCGCGCGTCCAGCCCGAAGCTCTCGAACGTCTGCTCTGCGGCTGGGGTCTGGTCGGGGGTGTTCGTCATCGTCATCAATTGGGTGTCGGTTGCGGGGCGTGGAGCCGGGGCAACGGACCCGCGTCAGGAACGGTTCTGCGGGCGGCTCGCGGAGGAAAAACACGCGAAAAGATGAATTGCCCGGAAAATCAAAGACTTGGATTCTACCACCAGAGTCGGGGGCCGACACCTGGGCGTGCAGGAACAGTATTGGCCTTTGACATGTCAATGACGTGTCAACAACGCGTCACAAAATGCCGCGAGCATGGCGGCCCGGCCCGGATGCCGGACCTACGAACCAGAATGCCCACTGAGACGCCTTCGTCATGACCGCCACGAAGACACCCCGCATCGCCGCCACAACCAGTGCCACCCGGCCCGATCAACCCTGCGCCCTGGCGCGGCGCCAGTTCCTGCGCACCTCGAGCCGCTTTCTGGGCCTGGGCGCCGGTGTGGCCGTGTTCGGCCCCGCCGCACTGGCTGCCTCCGCTGCTTCGGCTGCCTCCGCCGCACCCGCCGTGGTCACTTCGGGCCGGCCCGGCGCGCCCGACGGCATCCAGCTCGGCGATCCGTCCGACGACGGCCTGGTGGTGTGGGCCCGCGCCGGCCAGCCGTCGCGCACGATCGTTGAATACGCGACGACGGCCGACTTTCGCAACGCGCTGCGCATTTCGGGCCCGCTGGCCAGCACCGAGACCGACCTCACGGCCCGCACCCAGCTGACCGGCCTGCTGCCCGGTCAGCCGTACCACGTGCGGGTGGCGTTCGAGAACCCCGCGCAACGGCGCGGCCAGGGCGCCTGGATGACGGGCAGCTTTCGCACCCGGGCCCTGACCGCCGACAAGCCGGTGCGCTTTGTGTGGTCGGGCGACACCGTGGGCCAGGGCTGGGGCATCAACCCCGACCTCGGCGGCATGCGCATCTACGAAGCCATGCGCCAGCGCAACCCCGACTTCTTCATCCACAGCGGCGACACGATCTATGCCGACAGCCCGATCCAGGCCGAGCAGCGCGCCGAGGACGGCCGCATCTGGCGCAACGTCGTGACCGAGGAAGTCAGCAAGGTGGCCGAGACGCTCAGGGAGTTCCGCGGCCGTCATCGCTACAACATGATGGACGTCAATGTGCGCCGCTTCGCCAGCGAAGTGCCGCAGATCTGGCAGTGGGACGACCACGAGGTGACCAACAACTGGTCCGATGCGAAGGACCTGTCCGCCGACGCCCGTTACACCGAGAAGGACGTGCGCCTGCTGGTGGCGCGCGGCAGCCGCGCCTTCCTGGAAAACGCGCCGATGCGCTGGCACCGCCAGGGCCTGGCCGAACGCGTGCATCGCAAGATCGCCTACGGCCCACTGCTCGACGTGTTCGTGCTCGACATGCGCAGCTACCGCGGCCCCAACGGCTACAACCGCGAAACTAGCGAAAGCGCCGCCACGGCGTTCCTCGGCAATGCCCAGCTCGACTGGCTGATGGCCGAACTGACCGCCTCGCAGGCCACGTGGAAAGTGATTGCGGCCGACATGCCGATCGGCCTGGGCGTGCCCGACGGCAAGGACGCGCAGGGGCGCGCCAGATGGGAAGCCATCGCCAATGGCAACGGCCCGGCGCTGGGCCGCGAGCTTGAAACCGCGCGGCTGCTCTCGCGCATCAGGCAGGCCGGGCTCAAGAACGTGGTGTGGGTCACCGCCGACGTGCACTACTGCGCGGCGCACCACTACGCGCCGGAGCGCGCACAGTACAAGGATTTCGATCCGTTCTGGGAATTCGTGGCCGGCCCGCTCAACGCGGGCAGCTTCGGCCCGAACGCGCTCGACGACACGTTCGGCCCGCGCGTGGTCTACCAGAAAGCGCCCACCGCCCAGAACATGTCGCCGTTTGCCGGCTTCCAGTTCTTTGGCGANGTCAACATNGATCCCGCGTCGCGCGCGATGACCGTGGACCTTCGTGATCTGAACGGCGTGTCGCAATTCCAGCAGGTACTGCCGGTGCAGGCCTGATCCACGCACCCCGCGGCNGGACCAGGCGCACCGCTCAGGGCGCTGCTCAGTCGCTCTTGATGTTGTTGTCGCGGATCACCTTGCCCCACTTCGCATAATCGTTCTGCATGCGGGTGGCCAGTTGCTCGGACGTCTGGTACGACGCCACGGTGCCCGCCCCAAGCATCTTCTGCTGCACGGTGGGGTCGGCCAGCGCGCTCTTGAGCGCGTCGCTCAGCCTGGCCACGACGTCCTTCGGCGTGCCGGCCGGCACCAGCAGGCCGCCCCACGACGAGGCGTCGAAGCCCGGAAAGCCCTGCTCGGCCACCGTCTTCACGTCGGGCGCGAACGACACGCGCTTGCTTGACCCCACCGCGATCGGACGCAGCTTGCCGGCCTTGATATGCGGCAGCGCGGCGATCATGTCCGAGAACATCATCGGCACCTGGCCGGCCAGCAGATCGGAAATTGCCGGCGCGCTGCCCTTGTAAGGCACGTGCTGCACGTCGAAGTGGCCCAGGTTCTTCAGCAGCTCGGTGCTGAGGTGGCCAAAGCTGCCATTGCCCGCGCTCGTGTAGTTCATCTTGCCGGGCTCCGACTTGGCCTTGGCGATGTACGACTGCAGGTCGGTCACGCCGGGCAGCGAATTCGGGTTCACCACCATCACGATCGGCAGCTCGTAGGCGTTACCCACCGGCGTGAAGTCCTTGAAGATGTCGTAGCCCTTGCGCGGCAGCAGATGCGGCGCCAGCAGCGTGGGCGTGGCCAGCATCACCAGCGTGTAGCCGTCGGGCGCGGCCTTGGCCACGGTNTCGGTGCCGATGGTGCCNGAGGCGCCCGGGCGGTTATCGATGACGATGGTCTGCTTCAGCGTCTCGCCCATCTTCTGGCCGATGATGCGCGCGGCGGTATCGGTCGGGCCACCGGCCGGAAACGGCACCACCAGGCGGAGCGGCTTGTCCGGAAAGGTCTGCTGGGCCAGCACGGATGCGGGCAGGCATGGCAGCAGCGCTGCCGCGGCCAGCGCGGAAAGCGCCAGACGACGTGTTTGACGGTGTTGCACAGTGCTTCCTCCAATATTGGCCCGGCGATGCGGGCCCTTTCTAATGATGGGTGCGATGCCAAGCGCGCCGGCGCGCGCGTTCAGAGCGTCATCGTGCCGGGACGGAACAGCCGGGCGTCCATGCGCCGCAGGTCTNCAGCCACCGCCACCGGCGTGGCGCACTGGTCGAGCACGTCGCGCTGCAGGTCCACGCCGGGGGCAATCTCCACCAGCGTCAGGCGCGGTTCGCCCTGGGCGTCGGCGCGCATCTCGAACACGGCGCGCTCGGTCACGTACAGCACCGGAATGCCCAGCGAAGCCACGTACGGCCCGTTGAAGCTCAGGTGCGACACCTCGGGCACGATCTTCTTCACGCGCCCTTCCTTGACGATGGCAAGTTGGCCGTCCTCGGCGCGGATCTCCAACCCGCCGGCCGTCAGCGTGCCCATGAACACCACCGCGCGCGCGCTCTGCGTGATGTTGATGAAGCCGCCCACGCCGGCGATCAGCGCGCCCTCGCCTTCGCCGAACTTGCTCACGTTGACGTTGCCATGGCCGTCGAGTTCGGCCAGGCCCAGGATGGCCAGGTCGATGCCGCCGCCTTCGTAGAAGTCGAATTGCGCGGGCTGGTCGACCACGGCTTCCGGATAGGCCGAAGCCCCGAAGCTCAGGCCATCGGCGGGGGTGCCGCCGATCGGGCCGGCCTCGACGGTCAGCGTGAAGCCATCGAGCCCGGCCTGGTGCGCCAGCGCNCCCACGGCGGCCGGCATGCCCACNCCCAGGTTCACCACGCGCGGCTTGCGCGCGGCCAGTTCCATGACGGCGCGGCGCTGCACGATCGTGCGGGCATCGAGCGGCGCCGAGGCGGCCGGCAATGCTGCCGCTTCCTGTGCCTTGGCCGCGGCGTCGGCACGCTCGCCGCGCCACGGGCGCACGTACGCCTCGTTGTAGGTCTCGGCGAAGGTCATCTGGTGATGGGCGGGCTGCTCGCTGACCACCACGTAGTCCACCAGGATGCCCGGCACATGAATCGCCTGCAGGGTCTCGTGGTAGTCCACCAGCGATTCCACCTGCGCAATCACGATGCCGCCCGAGTTGTGCGCGGCCTGGGCCATCGCCAGCAACTCGTGATGGAAGGCCTCGCGGTGCGTGCTGAGGTTGCCGCGCGGGTCCGACGCGGTGCAGCGGATCAGCGCGCAGTCGATGCGGAAGCTCGGATAGAACAGGTACTCGTCGCCACGGAAGTCCACGGCTTCCACCCAGTTGGCCGTGCCGGCGGCAATCGCGTCGCGGGCGCGCTGGTTGACGGCGCCGCCGTGATAGCGCGCGTCCTGCGCGGTGCGCGGGTCCACGAACGTATGCAGGCCGATCTTGGTCATCACGCCGGGCTTGCCGCCCGCGATGGCGCGGTANAGGTGCGTCAGCACCCCCTGCGGCAGGTTGAAGCCTTCGCAATCCTCGTTCATGGCCAGCGTGGCAAGCCGCGTGGCGGAACGCCAGTGGCCGCCAACGATGGCGCGCGTCATGCCGGCGTTGCCGAAGTGGTTCACGCCCCGCGCGCCCCGGTCGCCCTGTCCGGCCGAGTACACCAGCGTCAGGTCGCGCGGCAGGCCGTCGCGCAGGAAGCGCTGCTCCAGCGCCTCGGTCACGCCTTCGGCATGGCCCGCGCCCACAAACCCCGCGCTGGCCACGGTCCAGCCGCTCTGCACGAGTTCCGCTGCCTGCGCGGTGGTGATCACCTTCATTGCCGTCTCCTGAGTCTTGTTCTGTCGTGGTTTCTACCGATCCACGTTTTCCGAACAATTGTTCGCGAAACGCCTATCATACGGATCGGACGGCCGGACGCAAGTCCGGTTTGACCCGCAGAACTCCCTCAATTCCGAATCGACCCATGCCGCAAAGCGCCATCCCGTCCACCGAGGACACCCCCGACACGCCCCGGAAAGAGGAGTTGCTCGACTCCCTGACCAAGGGGCTGGCGCTGTTGCGGCTGTACGCGAGCGGGGCAAGCGAGGCGAGCGGAGCAGGCGGCCTGACCATGCAGGAAGTGGCGGAAGAACTGGATGTCACGCGCGCGGCGGCGCGGCGGCTGCTGCTGACGCTTGCGCACAACGGTTACCTCGCGCAGCAGGGGCGCCAGTTCGTGCTGACGCCGAAAGTGATGGACCTCGGCTACGCGTACTTTGCCTCGATGAACCTGCCGCAACTGGCGCGCCCCTACCTGCAGGCGCTGTGCGCCGAGGCCGGCGAGAGCTGTTCGATTGGCATGCTCGACGGCGAATCGGTGGTGCTGGTGGCGCGCGAGGAACCGCGCCAGCTGTTGCGGGTGGACATGGCCATCGGCCGACGCATGCCGGCCTACGCCCATTCGCTGGGCCGCGTGCTGCTGGCCGGGCTCGACGACGACGCGCTGGNCGCCTACCTGGCGCACGCCGAACTGCGCCCGCTCACNCCGTTCACCATCACGTCCCGCCCCGCGCTGACCACCAAGCTGGCGCAGGTGCGCGCCGACGGCTACTGCACGCTGGTCAGCGAACTGGCCGACGGCTTCGCGGGCATCTCGGTGCCGCTGCACGACCAGACCGGCAAGGTGGTGGCAGGGCTGGGCCTGAGCATGGTGCTGGGCAGCCGCGACGCGGCGCATCTGGAACAACACTGCCTGCCGCCGCTACGCAGCGCGGCGGAAAAGATCGAAGCCATCCTGCGGGCCCGCTAGACAGCCAGACATCGTCGCGCCCATGAAAAAGCCCCGCTGGCCGGGGAGGTCGCGGGGCTGAAGTGGTAGCGGGGCAAGGATCCTGTTCACCCCGCTGGCTATCTTGCGGCAAGGCGCCTGGCGCGACATCACCCGATTGCGGGGTGTATGGTGGGGTACCGCACATGATCCACACAGGTTGCGCAGTCAATATGACGCAGGCGGCATCCGGAACCAGCGCCGGTGAGCGCCCTCAGGCGTGCGGCAGCGCCTGGAACGCCGGAAATCGTTCGACCGCCGCCGTGAACGCGGCCAGCGCGCGGTGTTCCTTCGGATCGACCTGGCCGGGCAGCAAGGCCTGCGTGAAGGTCCACACCACCGCGGCGGTCAGCCCGGCCTGATCGAGTTCCTGCTCGCTGGCCGGCACCGGCAGCGTCTGCATCTCGGCTTCGAGCAGCGCGAATGCGCTGGCGCGCTGGCCATCGACACGTGCCACCCACGGCCCATGCACTTTCTCCGCCGGCCGCAGGTTGTGCTCGTACACGTGCTGCACGGCCTTTTCGCACGCGGCCAGCGCCACGCCGATGATGCGCAGGGCGCGCTGACGCTCCGGCAGCGCCGACGGCATCAGGCTGCGCCCGGCCAGCGCCTCGGCGTAGTCGATGATCAGCGTCGAATCCATCAGCACCACCTCGTTGTCGCACACCAGCGTGGGGGCCTTGACCACCGGATTGATGGCGCGAAACTGCTCGAAGGTGCTGAACACCGACACCTGCTCCAGCGCATGCGGCAGGCCAAGCAGCCGCAGCGTGATGGCGGCGCGGCGCACGTAGGGGGAATCGAGCATGCCGATCAGTCTCATGGTTCAGGCTCCTTGGGGCGGACGTTGGAGGGTTGGACGGTTGGAACGTAGAAGCGGGGACGCGTGCGTGGGCAGCGGGAGCCATACGATAGCGCAGCCGCGGGGAATCGGCTTGCGCGTGACGAAATGACCATTTCGATCACAATTTTGATCGAACTAGTCAAATCGAGCCGATTGGCCTACACTTCGCCCCACGTTTGATCGATTCGATCAAACCCGTGCTCAAAACACACAGCGCCGCACCCCACGCGGCTGGAGACGACGATGCAGATTCATATCAAGCGCGCCATCGAGCGCGTGCCGGGCGGCATGATGATCGTGCCTTTGCTGATCGGTTCGCTGGTGGCCACGTTCGCCCCGGATGGCCCGAAGTTCTTTGGGTCGTTCACGAATGCCCTGTTCACGGGCGCGCTGCCGATCTTGGCGGTGTTCTACGTCTGCATGGGCGCGAGCATCAGCGTCAAGGCCACGCCGTACATCGTCAAGAAGGGCGGCGTGCTGTTCGCCACCAAGGTGGGTACCGCGATCGTGCTGGGCGTGGTGCTGGGCCACTTCCTGGGCGAGTCGCCGATCAGTGCCGGCATGTTTGCCGGCTTGTCCACGCTGGCCGTGGTGGCCGCGATGAACGACACCAACGGCGGCCTCTACATGGCGCTGATGGGCCAGTACGGCAAGCCCGAGGACGTGGGCGCCTACACCATCATGTCGCTGGAGTCGGGCCCGTTCCTGACGATGGTCACGCTGGGCGTGGCGGGTCTTTCCGCCTTCCCGTGGCCCACGCTGGTGGGCAGCATCCTGCCGCTGATGCTGGGCATGATCCTCGGCAACCTCGACCGCGAGATGCGCGAATTCCTGAGCAAGGCCGTGCCCGTGATGATTCCGTTCTTCGCGCTGGCGCTGGGCGCCGGCCTGGACCTGCACAAGGTGTGGCAGGCCGGCATGCTGGGCCTGGGCCTGGGCGTTGCCGTGGTGGTGGTGACCGGCTTCACGCTCTATATCGCCGACCGCCTGAGCGGTGGCACCGGCGTGGCAGGCGTAGCCGCCGCCAGTACCGCCGGTAACGCGGCAGCCGTGCCCACCCTGGTGGCGGCGGCCAATCCGGTCTACACCGAGGCCGCCAAGCACGCCACGATCCTGGTAGCCGCCTGCGTGGTGGTGACCGCCGTGCTGACCCCGCTGCTGACCGCNTTCGTAGCCCGCCGCGTGGCCCTGAAGTCNGGCGCCGCCATGGCCAGGACGGCCGCATGAGCTGGCTGATCATTGCCGACGACCTGTCCGGCGCGGCCGATTGCGCAATCGGCTTCGCCGCGCAGGGCGCC
>Ga0055534_1001039_pt1 | contig 12153 bp, 13 predicted proteins | sample AraplaCol_mLB_r2_2_FD_54993 | JGI IMG/M metagenome (GOLD analysis project Ga0055534, IMG submission 54993) | Arabidopsis root microbial communities from North Carolina, USA - plate scrape MF_Col_mLB_r2 | ecosystem: Host-associated > Plants > Roots > Endosphere | place: USA: North Carolina... | reverse complement strand
GGCCTGATCTTCCCGTTACCGAGCAGAACTGACAGCACAGGACAGTACGTATGACGCAAATCCATCCCACCGCACTGGTCGACCCGAAGGCTGAACTCGCTGCCGATGTGGAAGTCGGCCCGTTCTCGATCGTCGGTCCGAATGTGCGGATTGGCAGCGGCACGCGGATCGGCTCGCATACCACGGTCGAGGGACATACCACGATCGGCGAGGGGAACCGCATCGGGCCTTATGCCTCGGTGGGCGGAGTGCCGCAGGACATGAAGTATGCCAACGAGCCCACCCGGCTCGAGATTGGCGATCGCAACACGATTCGCGAATTCACCACGATCCACACGGGCACCGTGCAGGATCGCGGCCTGACCTGCATCGGCAGCGATAACTGGATCATGGCGTACGTGCATATCGCGCACGACTGCAGCGTGGGTAACCACACGGTGTTCTCCAGCAATGCGCAGATTGCCGGCCACGTGGAAGTGGGCGACTGGGCGATTCTGGGCGGCATGAGCGGCGTGCATCAGTACGTGCGTATTGGCGCGCATGCCATGCTGGGCGGTGCTTCGGCGCTGGTTCAGGACGTGCCGCCGTTCGTGATTGCCGCGAGCGACAAAAGCGGCAACAAGGCGACGCCGCATGGCATCAACGTCGAGGGTTTGCGTCGTCGCGGCTTCGACGCGGCGCAGATCGCGGCGCTGCGTCAGGCTTACAAGCTGCTGTACAAGTCGGACCTCAGCTTCGACGACGCCCGCAACGAGATTTCGGCCATGCTGGGCCAGTCGGATGCCACGACGGCAGCGCCGCTAAAGGCCTTCGTCGAGTTCCTCGCCGCGACCCAGCGCGGCATCGTGCGCTAGACGTCAGCCGGACATGGTCGAGGCAGCCATGCAGGCCGTGCTTCCCGCTGACGCGGAAGCTCATGTAAACAAGCGTGGCACGATTGCCATGGTCGCTGGCGAGGCATCCGGCGATCTGCTGGCTTCGCTGTTGCTGGAAGGATTGCACGCACGGCTGGGCGAGTCGGTTGACTATGCCGGGATCGGTGGCCGCCGCATGATGGCGCAGGGCTTCGTCTCGCATTGGCCGATGGAAACGCTTTCCGTCAACGGCTATGTCGAAGTTCTGGGGTCGCTTCGCGAGATTCTGGCCACGCGGCGGGCTATTCGCGACCAGCTGCTGGCGCAACCACCACTGTGCTTTATTGGTGTCGATGCTCCGGATTTCAACTTCGGGCTCGAGGTTCCGCTCCGGCGCGCCGGCATACCCGTCGTTCATTTTGTCAGTCCGTCGATCTGGGCCTGGCGGGGTGGTCGCATTCGTACCATCGCGCGTGCGGTAGACCATATCCTCTGTCTGTTTCCGTTCGAGCCCGAGATCTACGCCAAGGCAGGTATCCCGGCGACATACGTCGGCCATCCCCTTGCCGATGTGATTCCGATGGTTCCCGATGTGGCTGGCGCCCGTGCCAAGCTGGGCCTCCCGGAAAACAAGCGCATCGTGGCGGTGCTGCCGGGGAGCCGGCAATCCGAAGTACGCAACCTCGGTGCCACTTTCTTCGAGGCCATGGCGCGGATGCACCGCATGGACGCGAATCTGGCCTTCGTGTTGCCCGCCGCGTCGCCGGCGCTGCATGCAATCGTGGAAGGCTTGCACGCGCAGCATCCCGAGATCGACCTGACGATTGTCGATGGTCAGTCACATTTGGCGATGGAGTCGGCCGATGTGATCCTGCTGGCAAGCGGCACCGCCACGCTGGAGGCTGCGCTGTACAAAAAGCCGATGGTGATCTCGTACAAGGTGCCCTGGCTGACCGCGCAAATCATGAAACGGCAGGGGTATCTGCCGTACGTTGGACTGCCTAATATTCTGTCGGGGCGCTTCGTGGTGCCTGAGCTGTTGCAGGACGACGCCACGCCGGAGGCCCTGGCGCGCGAAACGCTGCTGCAGCTCAATGACGAAGGCAATATTGCATTCCTGCGCGAACATTTCACGACCATGCATGAAACGCTGAAGCGCGATACGGCAAGGCTTGCGGCCGGTGTCGTGGCAGATCTGCTCCACAGTCGGGGAGCCGTGTGATGCCGCGCGTCAAGGCCGTCAATGTCGGTCAGATGGGGCTCGAGCTGACGCAGACGGTCGCCGTGGTCCAGCGTCTTTGTGGCGTGGACGAAGCAGGCCGTGGCCCGCTGGCAGGCCCGGTGTATGCGGCGGCGGTCGTGCTGAACCCGGACCGCCAGATCCGCGGGCTCGCCGATTCGAAGATCCTGACTGCGGAGAAGCGAGAGGTCTTGTTCGACAGGATTTGCGAGCGGGCGTTGGGCTGGCACATCGCCTTTGCAACGGTCGAGGAAATCGATTCGATCAATATCCTCCATGCCTCGATGCTGGCCATGCAGCGCGCCGTTCAAGGGCTTGCCGCCAATGGCGTGATTCCCGATCTGGTCCAGGTGGACGGCAATCGTTGCCCGCAGGTGGCTTTTCCCGTCGAAGCGATTGTCAAGGGCGACGCCAAGGTGCGTGCCATTTCGGCTGCGTCGATCCTGGCAAAGGTGGCGCGTGACCGCAACCTCCGGGAATTACACGCGCAGTATCCCGATTACGGCTTCGACTCGCATTTTGGCTATCCGACGCCTCAACACTTTGCTGCGCTGGATCGGCATGGTCCCACACCGCATCATCGGCGGTCGTTCGCGCCGGTCCGCCTGGCGCTGGAGCGCGTCAACGCTACGAGCCAGGCCCAGGAAGCGCCGCCTTTCTAAGACAACACCCCTTGAAGCACGTCACTTCGCGCGATAACGCGCTGTTCAAGCACCTGAAGGCCCTGATCGGGTCTACCCACCAACGTCGCAAGGCCGGGCAATCGGTGCTGGACGGCGTGCATCTGGCGCAGGCCTACGTTGCCGCACTGGGTCAGCCGGTCTCCTGCGTCGTAGGCGAACGTCATATTGACCATGCCGAAGTGCGGCCGCTGCTCGATCAGGTCGAGCCAGAGCGCGTCGTCGTGCTGGCCGACGCCCTGTTCAGCCAGATCAGCAATGTGGCGAATGGCATCGACCTGCTGTTCGTGATCGAAACGCCGGCGGGTCATCTGCCAGCGCAGATTGCGACAGACTGCATCATCCTTGATGGCGTCCAGGATGCAGGCAACGTCGGCTCGATTCTGCGCAGTGCCGCGGCTGCGGGTATTCCTCACGCGTTCCTGACCACCGGCTGTGCATTCGCCTGGTCGGTCAAGACGTTGCGTGCCGGTATGGGCGCGAATTTTCATCTCAATATCGTTGAGCATTGCACGCTCGACATGCTCGCGTCCCGGCTGGCCGTGCCGCTGCTTGCGACGTCCTCGCATGCCGACGCCACCGTGTTCGATACCGACCTGCGTCAGCCAGTGGGGTGGGTCGTCGGCAACGAGGGCGCGGGCGTGAGCGAGGCGTGGATGGCACGCGTATCGCGCAAGGTCGGCATTCCGCAACCGGGTGGCCTGGAATCGCTGAACGTTGCCGCAGCTACTGCCATCTGCCTGTTTGAAGCGGTTCGCCAGCGGCGGGCAGGGTGAGCGGGCGCCGTCACCGAGGCCGGTTGCCCAGTTCCCGGCGGGATGCGGAGGCTCCTGAAGTTTCCTTCTGTTCGACCAGGAGGTGCAGGACGTCCGCGATCTGACCGATCTTCCCGTCGATCTGGTCGAACTTGCGGTCGATGTGGTCGAACTTCCTGTTGATCTGGTCGAACTTCCTGTCGAGCCCCACTTCGACGTTGTTGAAGCGTTCGTCCATCTTGTCGAAGCGTTCGTCCATTTTTTCCAGTCGCTGGTCTACCTTGGCGAAGCCCTCGTCAACCTTCACTTCAACCCTGTCGATCCGGCGGTCGATGCCATCGAATCGCTTGTCTGTCGCCTGGAACTGGCGGTCCATCACGCCGAGCCGCTCATCCACCATATCGAAGCGGTAATAGATGTTCTCGGTGGTCTTGTCGGATTGGCGCCCGGAATACTCGAGGATGGCGAAGATGCCTCCGAGGGCGACGAAGACTGCAGTGAAGATGGTGGCGCCCATGCGCCAATCGTGGCGCGGCGGGCAGCGTTGCTGGCGCGCGCGGGCGGGATCGGCCCCGTCGGGGAGGCTGGAAAACTGATCAGCTGGCATGGTGATGGACATGGTTCATGAAGGAAAACGTTCGATGACGTCATCTTTCATCTCCAGCCATCACCCGACAAGAAGACGATTCTCAAAAATCGCGCGCTTCAATAGTTATCGCGATCGACCTTGATTTCCTGCAGGATCGTCGTCGCGATTTCCTCGATCGACTTGTGGGTCGACGACAGCCACTTGATCCCTTCGCGGCGCATCATTGCCTCGGCCTCGTTAACCTCGTAGCGACAGTTCTCCACCGCCGCGTACTTGCTGCCCGGCCGGCGCTCGTTGCGGATCTCGGTCAGCCGCTGAGGGTCGATCGACAGCCCGAAGATCTTGGACTTGAATGCGTAGAGCGCCGAAGGCAGACGTCCACGCTCGAAATCGTCGGGGATCAGCGGATAGTTGGCCGCCTTGAGGCCGTACTGCATGGCCAGATACAGACTGGTTGGCGTCTTGCCGCTGCGCGACACGCCAACCAGGATCACATCGGCGTCCTCGAGGTTCTTGTGTGACTGACCGTCATCATGTGCCAGCGAGAAGTTGATGGCCTCGATCCGGTTCTTGTACGCCTCGGTATCGGCGTTCTGGTGAAACCGGCCGATCGCATGCGTGGACTTCAGTCCCAGTTCTTTTTCCAGCGGTTCGATGAACGTCTGGAACATGTCCAGGATCATGCCCTTGGCGCGGCGCATCGCCTTGTTCGACTCGGCGTTGACCAGCGTGGTGAAGACGATGGGCGGGACGCCCTCGTTATAGAACGCCTCATTGATCTTGCTGACGGCCACATGCGCCTTCTCGGGCGTGTCGACGAACGGCATGCGCACCTTGCGGAAGCGCATCTCGAACTGGGCCAGAATCGAGTGGCTGAACGTCTCGGCGGTGATGCCTGTGCCATCCGACACAATGAAAACCGTACGCACGGCAGGGCGATCCACAGGTGCCGTCGCAGCCGCAGGCTGGGCGCCGGGCGCGGAAGAAGAAGGCAGGGAAGTCAGGGCTGGCGCAGGTTGCGACGCGTCAGGCGCTTCGGGCAAGGACATGTCTGGACAATTATTTTGGAACAGCCGCTGAGCGAAAGTGCGGTGCGGCACGGTAGAATAGCGGCGATCTTTTGGCTAAGCAATTCCGCCAATCCCGGCCAGGCAACGATTTTGGGCCGGATTGTCGACAATGTGCATTGCAACATCGGAAGCGTCCGATGTCACACGGAATTGCTCAGCCAAGCGATCCGCCGGGGCCAGAACTCCAACAACATACCGGTCGGTGCAAAAGATTTCTTACTTTGTTTTGAGGCTTTTATGACCAACCAGGTAGATAACGGCGCCTACGTGCTGCCGTTCGAAGAACTGCGCATGCAGGACGTGGAGACCGTCGGCGGCAAGAATTCGTCGCTGGGCGAGATGATCTCGCAACTGGCCGGTGCCGGTGTGCGCGTTCCCGGCGGTTTTGCCACCACCGCGCTGGCATTCCGCGACTTCCTCGAACACAACAACCTGACGGCCCGCATTTCGGAACGCCTGAAGACGCTTGACGTCGACGACGTGAAGGCTCTGGCCGAAGCCGGTGCCGAGATCCGCAACTGGGTGGCCTCGGCGCCGTTCCAGCCGCGTCTCGAGGCGGAGATCCGCGAACACTATGCACGCGTGTCGGCGCGCGAAGGCGCCGAGGCATCGTTTGCCGTGCGCTCGTCGGCCACCGCCGAAGACCTGCCCGACGCTTCGTTCGCAGGCCAGCAGGAGTCGTACCTCAACGTCAGTGGCATCGACGACGTGCTCGACAAGATCAAGCACGTGTTCGCGTCGCTGTACAACGACCGCGCCATTTCCTATCGCGTGCACAAGGGCTTTGCCCACGACGTGGTGGCCCTGTCGGCCGGCGTCCAGCGCATGGTTCGTTCGGACCTGGCTGCTTCGGGCGTGATGTTCACGATCGATACCGAGTCGGGCTTCCCGGACGTGGTGTTTATCACGTCGAGCTACGGCCTGGGCGAAACGGTGGTCCAGGGCGCCGTGAACCCGGACGAGTTCTACGTCTTCAAGCCGACGCTGCAGGCTGGCAAGTACCCCATCATCCGCCGTTCGATCGGCTCGAAGCTGATCAAGATGGAATTCACGAAGCCGGGCGAAGCCGGCCGCGTGAAGACCGTGGACGTGCCGCCAGAGCTGCGTAACCGTTATTCGATCAGCGATGACGATGTGAACGAGCTGGCCCGCTACGCGATGATCATCGAGAAGCATTATGGCCGCCCGATGGACATCGAATGGGGCAAGGACGGCAAGGACGGCAAGATCTATATCCTCCAGGCGCGTCCGGAGACCGTGAAGAGCCAGTCGGCTGGCAAGGCCGAACAGCGGTTCAAGCTGAAGGGCACGTCTGCGGTGCTGACCAGCGGCCGTGCAATCGGCCAGAAGATCGGCACGGGTCCGGTCCGCGTGATCAACGATCCGTCCGAGATGGAACGTGTGCAGCCTGGCGACGTGCTGGTGGCCGACATGACCGACCCGAACTGGGAGCCGGTGATGAAGCGTGCCGCGGCCATCGTCACGAACCGTGGCGGCCGTACCTGCCACGCCGCGATCATCGCGCGTGAACTGGGTGTGCCGGCCGTGGTTGGTTGCGGCGATGCCACCGACGTGCTGAAGGATGGGACGCTGGTGACGGTGTCGTGCGCCGAGGGCGACGAAGGCCGTATCTACGACGGTCTGCTCGAAACCGAGGTCACCGAGGTCATGCGCGGCGAAATGCCGGAGATCGAGACCAAGATCATGATGAACGTCGGCAATCCGCAGCTGGCGTTCGATTTTGCGCAGATCCCGAACCACGGTGTTGGCCTGGCTCGCCTGGAATTCATCATCAACAACAACATCGGCGTACACCCGAAGGCAATTCTCGACTATCCGCAGGTCGATGCCGACCTGAAGAAGGCCGTGGAATCGGTCGCCCGTGGCCACGCCAGCCCGCGTGCGTTCTACGTCGACAAGCTGGCCGAAGGCATGGCCACGATCGGTGCCGCGTTCTATCCGAAGCCTGTGATCGTGCGCCTGTCGGACTTCAAGTCGAACGAGTACAAGAAGCTGATCGGTGGTTCGCGCTACGAGCCGGACGAGGAAAACCCGATGCTGGGCTTCCGTGGCGCTTCGCGCTACATCGCCGATGACTTCGCCGAAGCGTTCGAGATGGAATGCAAGGCCATGAAGCGAGTGCGCGACGAGATGGGCCTGACCAACGTCGAGATCATGGTGCCGTTCGTGCGGACGCTGGGCCAGGCCGAGCGCGTGATCGAACTGCTGGCCAAGCACGGCCTGAAGCGCGGCGAAAATGGTCTGCGCATCATCATGATGTGCGAGGTGCCGTCGAACGCGATTCTTGCCGAAGAGTTCCTGCAATTCTTCGACGGATTCTCGATTGGCTCGAACGACCTGACCCAGCTAACGCTGGGCCTGGACCGCGATTCGGGCATGGAACTGCTGGCCAAGGACTTCGACGAGCGCGATCCGGCCGTGCGTTTCATGCTGCAGCGCGCCATTTCCACGGCGCTGCGCCTGGACAAGTACGTCGGTATTTGCGGGCAGGGCCCGTCTGACCATCCGGACTTTGCAGCCTGGCTGGCCAAGGAAGGCATCAAGTCGATCTCGCTGAATCCTGATTCGGTCGTGGAAACCTGGCAACAACTGGCTTCTTAAGGCATTTCGCGTCACAATATCGACGTACCCGAACGAGCGGCGTCCGGCCTGATAGGCCGGCGCGCCGTGTGGCACCGGCCCTGCGGTCAGGTGTTCCAACTGCCCCCGCAGACGCCGCAGGCGTTTGGCGGGGGTTTTGTTTTTTCGGGCCGGAGTTTGGCTGCCTGGAAAGGAACGGGATGACGTCGTACTACTTTTGGTTTGCCGCGTCCGTGGTGCTGCTGATCGCTGAAATGGCCACCGGCACGTTTTATCTGTTGATGGTCGCCTGCGGCGTGACCGCCGGCGGCATTGCCGCGCTGCTCGGTGCCGACGTGCCCGTGCAGACGGTTACCGCGGCGCTGGTCGCCATCGTGGCCATCGTGGCGATGCGGCGCACACGCTTCGGCAGGCTGCGGCGTAGTGATGCCGCGACCAACCCCGACGTGAACCTCGATATCGGACAGGAAGTCGAAGTGTCCGCCTGGGATGCCTTCCGTCGCGCCCGCGTGCCATATCGCGGCGCCGACTGGACCGTGGAACTGGCTCCCGGGACCGATCCTTCCCCGGGGCGCTACAGAATTATCGAAGTTCGCGGTGCCACGCTGATCGTGTCGCCGCGCTAGCCTGGCGCTTGCCTCTGCCTTGCAGTTTTTTCTCTTTGACGGGAGTCGTACATGCTTGCTTATCAGCTCGGTCTGTTTCCGCTGATTCTGCTCATTGCCGCCATCGTTCTGATTGCGAAGTCCATCAAGATCGTGCCGCAGCAGCACGCCTGGGTGCTGGAGCGGCTGGGGCGCTACCACGCGACGCTGACGCCGGGCCTGTCCATTGTCGTGCCGTTTATCGACCGCGTGGCCTACAAGCACATCCTCAAGGAAATCCCGCTCGACGTGCCGAGCCAGGTTTGTATCACCAAGGACAACACGCAGTTGCAGGTCGATGGCGTGCTGTACTTCCAGGTGACGGACCCGATGAAGGCGTCGTACGGATCGAGCAATTTCGTGGTGGCTATCACGCAGTTGTCGCAGACCACGCTGCGGTCGGTCATCGGCAAGCTCGAACTGGACAAGACCTTCGAGGAGCGCGAGTTCATCAATCACAGCGTGGTCAACGCCCTCGACGAGGCGGCCGCCAACTGGGGGGTGAAGGTGCTGCGCTACGAGATCAAGGACCTGACGCCGCCGAAGGAAATCCTGCATGCGATGCAGGCCCAGATCACGGCGGAGCGCGAGAAGCGGGCGCTGATCGCGGCATCCGAGGGCAAGCGCCAGGAGCAGATCAACCTGGCCTCGGGCGCGCGTGAAGCAGCCATCCAGAAGTCCGAAGGTGAAAGGCAGGCGGCCATCAACAAGGCGCAGGGTGAGGCCGCAGCGATTCTGGCTGTGGCGGAAGCCAATGCGCAGGCAATCGAGAAAATCGGCCACGCCATTCGCGGAGAAGGCGGTGCGGAGGCGGTCAACCTGAAGGTGGCCGAGGAATATGTGGCTGCCTTCGGCAACCTGGCCAAGCAGGGCAATACGCTGATCGTGCCGGGCAATCTCGGCGAGATGAGTTCGATGATTGCGTCGGCACTGCAGATTGTGAAGGGTCAGAAAGTCGAGAAGGTGCTCTGACGCCTGCCACTATCGCTGGAAACGAAAACGGAGGCCGAGGCCTCCGTTCTTTATTCCTTCTCGCTTTTCATCAGACGCGCCTTCTCGCGCTGCCAGTCGCGGTTCTTTTCGGTCTCCCGCTTGTCGAACTGCTTCTTGCCCTTGCCCAGGCCGATTTCGCACTTGATGCGGCCGCGCGTGTAGTGCAGGTTCAGCGGCACCAGCGTATAGCCGCGCTGCTCCACCTTGCCGATCAGCTTCCTGATCTCGTCGGCCTTGAGCAGCAGCTTCCGGGTGCGTACCGGATCGGGAGTGACGTGGGTGGAGGCACTTTGCAACGGGCTGATGTGGGCGCCAATCAGGAACATCTCGGCGTTGCGCACCACAACATAACCTTCCTTGATCTGCACGCGGTTCGCCCGGATCGCCTTGACTTCCCAGCCTTCCAGCACGATCCCGGCTTCATAGCGTTCTTCGATGAAGTAGTCGAAAAAGGCCTTCTTGTTGTCAGCGATCGTCATGCGGGAGGTGGTTTCCTAAATTTGACCGGCGCGGCCTGGCAGGGCGGCGGCGGTGAGGGTGCGCAGCAACATGACTGCGGCCGAGCGCGCCAGGGCGTGCCGTGTTCGCGGCTGTCGGCTAAAATCCTGATTTTAGCAAACCGCTCCGGCCCGGCCCAGTCCCGAGGTGCCCGCAATCCGTATACATGGCAGACGTCCATAAATCCGTCCTGCTCGGCTTTTCGGCCGAACAGATGTACGACCTGGTCACGCGCGTGGAGGACTATCCCAAGTTCCTGCCATGGTGCGGCGGCGTGGAGGTCTTCGAGCAAACCGACACGCTGCTCGATGCCAAGATCCATATTCATTTCAGCGGCATCAAGCAGTATTTCCACACGCGCAATACCCAGGAGCGTCCAACTCGTATCGATATGACGTTCGCGGACGGTCCTTTCAAGACCTTCAACGGATCCTGGCGGTTCACGCCGCTGCGTGCCGATGCCTGCAAGATCGAATTCCACCTCCATTACGAATTTTCGAGCGTCATTCTCGAAAAAATCATCGGTCCGGCGTTCAGCGTGATCGCCAATACGTTTGTGGATGCCTTTGTCAAACGGGCCGAGGTGGTCTATGCCAAGCAAGGCTGAAGCATCGCCCGCCGTGCGTGTTTCGGTCTGCTATGCCCGTCCGGACGCGGTATTCCTGAAGGCAGTTGTCGTCCCGGAGGGCACCACCATCGTTGGCGCGATTCAATCCAGCGGGCTGATCGAGGCGCACCGGGAAGTGGATCCCACGACGATGCGCGTGGGGATCTACGGCAAGCTGAAAACGCTGGATACCGTGGTGCGCCAAGGCGATCGGGTGGAAATCTACCGGGCCCTGACGGCGGATCCGAAGACCGCCCGGCGCAAACGCGTGCAGAAAACCCGGGCATCCGGGATGCGCGAGGGCCAGAAATGGCTGCGCGGCGGGGGCGGACAGGGCGCTTGAGCCCTGGCCCCTGCCTTCAAGACATCAGCCTGTCAGCTGCTGCACTGCTGATTGATCGAATCGTTGGTGCGCGCCAGTTCGGCCGTGCGCTCGTCGTCGTTGAGGCGCACGGGGGCGCCATCGGCACCTGACCGGGACACCCGCACGCCGGCGCTCAGGCCGGTGGCGTAGTTCCGCAGCTGCTGGCACCGTTCGTCGCGCGCCAACTGGGCGCGTTCCTTGGTGGCAGCTTCCAGATCCGCCTTGATCCGGGCGTCGCGACGCTCACGGAAGGCTTCGTCGGCATCGAGCGGCTTGTCGGCCTTGGCCTTGGCGCTGACCGGCTGCATGTGCGGGCTACCTGACGGCGCTGGCTTCCCGTCTGCCTTGGCGGTTTCCGTTTCCAGCGGGCGATAGGCACCGGCTGCGCGGCCCGGCGCGGCCAGGATGGCCCGTTCGGGCACCGATGGCGGCGGCGGAACATCGCTGTAGACCGTGCGGCCATTGGCGTCCTTCCATTGCCACTGGGACAAGGCGGTGCCGGGAATGGCCAGGCTTGCGGCAATCAGCAGGTACAGCGCGGACGATCGTTTCATGGCGAAATCGTGAGCGGGTCGAGCGGGTTATGTGAGCATCAGTCGCCAGTGGGGTTGACTTTTGTGTGACCCACACAGCATTGGCCGCTAGTCTACTGAGACTTGTCCGTCGCATGCAAGCGGACGGACCAGGCTACGCCGGCCATCAGCAACACAATTGCGGCGATTTCCAGCGGCCGCGGCCAGCGGTGATCGAACACGAACCCGTATGCCAGCGCGAACAGCGTCTCGAAGACGATCATCTGACCAGACAGCGTGAGCGGCAACCGGCGGCTGGAGACGTTCCACAGATTGTTGCCAATAAGCGACGCTCCCAGCGCCACGGCCGCATTGACGGTCCAGAACCACTGCCAGTCCCGGGCGCTGCCGGGAGCCGTCAGCGTGTCGCCGAACGCGAGCCACCCGGCGATCGCCAGGATCAGCGACACCAGTCCGGTGGACAGCCCGTAGAGCGCCGACCACTCGTTGCCGCTGAAGTGCGGGTGCCGCTGCAAGTAGCGCGCGTTGTCCACGGCGTAGAGCGTCCAGCAGACCAGCGCCCCGGCCGCACACAGCACACCGGCAATTTTCTGCCACACGGGGCGGATCGTTGCGTCCGCCACGGCCGCGCCGTGCGCGCCGCCACCGCCGCCGGCAAACAGGTCGACGTTGATGCAGGCGATGCCGGCCGCCACCACCAGCAGGGGCAGCGTCAGGCGGCGCAG
>Ga0055534_1001024_pt1 | contig 12238 bp, 9 predicted proteins | sample AraplaCol_mLB_r2_2_FD_54993 | JGI IMG/M metagenome (GOLD analysis project Ga0055534, IMG submission 54993) | Arabidopsis root microbial communities from North Carolina, USA - plate scrape MF_Col_mLB_r2 | ecosystem: Host-associated > Plants > Roots > Endosphere | place: USA: North Carolina... | reverse complement strand
ACGCGCAGCAGCTTGACCTGCAGTGCCATCGGCATGCTCTCGATCTCGTCGAGGAATACCGTCCCGCCGTTGGCGAATTCCAGCTTGCCGATGCGGCGCTTTTGCGCGCCGGTGAAAGCTCCCGCCTCGTGGCCAAAGATCTCGCTCTCGAACACTGACTCCGGCAAGGCGCCGCAGTTGATGGCGACGAAATTTCCCTTGCGGCCGCTGGCGGCGTGAATCAGGCGTGCCATCACTTCCTTGCCGGTGCCGGTTTGGCCGTTGACCAGGATGTCCACGCCGGTCGGCGCCACATTGCGCACAACCACCTTCAAGTGTTCGATGGCTTCGGAGCGCCCGATAAGGTCAGGCATGTCGGGATGCTGCGCGCGTTCGGAACGCAGGCGGCGATTCTCCAGCACCAGGTTGCGGCGCTCCTGCGCGCGCTTGACGGCATCCATCAGGCGTTCGGAGGAGAAAGGCTTTTCGATGAAGTCATAAGCACCGGCGCGCATGGCTTCCACCGCCATGCTCACGTCGCCGTGGCCGGTGACCACGATGACCGGCAGTTCGGCGTCCAGCGCCGCGACACGCGCCAGCAAGTCCAGGCCCGAGAGGCCCGGCAGCCGCACGTCGGTCACCACCACGCCCGCGAAATTCGCCAGCAGCAGCGGCAGCGCTTCTTCGGCACTTGCGCAAGCCTGCACCGCAAAACCGCCCAGTTCCAGCGTTTGCGAGGTGGCCAGGCGCAGCGCGGCCTCGTCTTCAACCAATAGCGCCTTCATTTGGCAGCTCCTTCTTTAATTAGCGGTAAGCGTAACTCAAACTGGGCACCGCCGCCGTCCAGGTTGCGGGCTGTCAGGCGGCCGTTCATGGCTTGCACGATCGACGAGGAGATCGCCAGTCCCAGGCCGAGTCCTTGCCCTGCGGGCTTGGTCGTGAAAAATGGTTCGAACAGGTGTGCGGCTACTTCCTGCGGGATGCCCGGGCCGCTGTCGCTGATGCGCGCGACCCCGTCGCTCCCTTCGCGCGACAGGACGATAGAGACGCGCGGCTGCGGCGTTCCCTCGACCGCATCCAGTGCATTGCGCAGCAGGTTGATCAGCACCTGCTCAATGCGAACCGTATCGCCGGCTACCATCAACTGCTCGGTACCGGTGTCGATCTCCACGGCCACGTTGCGCCGCTTGCTTTCGCTCTCCAGCAGGAAGGCCGAGCTGCGTACCGCGCGCCCGAAGTCAACCGGCCCGACGGTTTCATCCTTGCGCGCGAAACCTTTCAGCTGGCTGATGATGGCGCCCATGCGCGCGCTGGCATCGCCGATGTGGCCAAGATTGTTGGCCGCTTGCTCCGGCTGGCCGCGCTCCAGGAAAGTGCGGGCGTTGTCGGCAAAGGCGCGGATCGCCGCCAGCGGCTGGTTCAACTCGTGCGTCATGCCGGCTGCCATCTGCCCCAGCATCGCCAGTTTGCCTGCCTGTACCAGCTCGTTCTGCGTGGTGCGCAGGATGCGGTTGGTTTCGCTCAGTTGCTGCGTGCGCTGGGCGATGCGCGATTCCAGTTCGCGGTCGAAGGCCAGGCGTTCCTCGCGCCGGCGGCGGCGCTGGTGCATGGCCCAGTACGATACGCCGCCGCAGGCCAGCAGCAGCGCGGTTGCCAGCGCCCAGTTGATGCCGCTGCGAACGACGCGCAACTGGCTTGGGAAAATCATCAGTTGCCAGCCAAGGCGGCCCACTTCCTGCGTCACGCGCGGCCCGGGATTGCGCGCCAGTGGCGTGACTTCGCGGCCGATGTATTGCTGCGTGCTGGCCAGTTCCGCCAGGGCGTCGGGCGGCAATGGTTCCAGGCTGTGGTAGCGCCAGTTGGGTCGGTTGCTGAGGAAGATTACGCCATGGCGGTCGGCCAGCAGGATCGGATCCTCGCTGCTGTTCCAGTTGCGTTCCAGTTCGGCGAGGCTGATCTTGACTGCGATCACGCCTGCGATCTCTCCGTGGCGATGCACCGGTTGCGCGATGAAGTAGCCCGCTTCGCTGGTGCTGGTGCCGATGCCGTAAAAGCGGCCGGCATTGCCGCGCAGCGCGGCCTGGAAGTAAGGGCGATAAGAGAAATTCTTGCCGGCGAACCAAGCGGCTGGTCCCAGTTGCTGGCGCCTAGCGTCAGGCCGTTGCGGTCCATCAGGTACAGCGCGCCAACCTTGGCTTGCTGCTGGATGGTTTGCAGCGTTTCGTTCAGCCGGGCGATCGCGTCGGGATCCTTCGGGTGGGCGAGGGCGTTGGTCAGGTCCGGCTGCTGTGCCAGGACGAAGGGGAGGGTTTCAAAGCGTTCCAGCACTGACTGCAGTTCCGGCGCCATAAGTTGCAGCTGGCGCTGGCCTTGCGCCAGCTGTTCATTGCCGGCGCGGTAGGCGCCAAGAACATAGGCGGCCACGATGATCGCGGCCGCCGGTAACAGCAACAGGATAAAAGGTTTGCGCATAAGCGCAATTTTAGTCCACCGCGGCCATGCGCAGTTCGTCGCTGTGGTGGCGTTGCTGTTCTTCCATCACCAATGCACCCAGCTCGCGCTTGAGCGCATTGAAGTCGGCCGAGGCAGGATCGCGCATGCGCGGCAGCTCCACGATCATGTCGCGCTTGACGGTGCCTGGACGGTAGGTCATGACCACGATGCGGTCGGCCAGGTAGATCGCCTCTTCGATACTGTGGGTAACGAAGATGATGGTCTTTTTCAGCTCAGACCAGATGCGCAGCAGTTCATCCTGCAGGTTGCGGCGGGTCAGTGCGTCCAGCGCGCCGAACGGCTCGTCCATCAGCATGATTGGCGAGTCCAGAGCCAGTACACGGGCAATGGCCACGCGCTGGCGCATGCCGCCCGACAGGTCTTTCGGATAGCGGTTGCGGAAGTCGGACAGCGACAGCATGCCGAGCAACTGGTCCACGCGCTGCTTGATTTCGGCCTGCGCCATGCCTTTGACTTCCAGGCCGAAGGCGATGTTTTTTTCCACGGTCATCCATGGGAACAGGGCGTATTCCTGGAATACCATGCCGCGTTCAGGGCCCGGGCCGGTGATCAGCTGGCCGTCGGCCGTGATCTCGCCGCTGGACGGCAGCGAGAAGCCGGCGATGGCGTTCAGCAGGGTGGACTTGCCGCAGCCCGATGGGCCCAGCAGGCAGACGAACTGGCCTTGCGGGATCTGCAGGTTGATGTCGCGCAGCGCCACCACTTCGCGGTTGTCGGTCTTGAATACCTTGTTGACGCCTTTGACGTCGATATGGGTTGCGCTCATCTTAGTTCTCCAGGCCGCGGTGCCAGCGCAGCAGATGGTTATTCAGCTTGTTCATGCCAATGTCGATCGCCAGGCCAAGCAGGCCGATGCTGATCATGCCGGCGATGATCTTGTCCGACCAGAAGTACTCGCGTGCTTCCAGGATGCGGAAACCGAGGCCGTTGTTCACGGCGATCATCTCGGAGACGATCACCACGATGAAGGCGGTACCGATGCCGATGCGCACGCCGGACAGGATGTAAGGCACGGCGGCCGGCAGCATCACGCGAACAAACATGGTGCGCTGGTTGACGCCCAGGTTGCGGGCGGCGCGGACGTAGATGCCGTCGACGTGGCGCACGCCGGCGATGGTGTTCATCAGGACCGGGAAGAAGGCTCCCAGCGCAATCAGGAACACTGCAGGTGCGTTGCCCAGGCCGAACCACAGGATCGCCAGCGGGATGTAGGCGATTGGCGGGATCGGACGCAGCACCTGCAGCAGGGGATTGAGCCAGTCGTACATGCGCTTGCTCGATCCCATCACCAGGCCGAAAGGCAGGGCCAGGCCGGCGCCGACCGCGAAGCCCACCAGCACGCGGTACATGCTGCTGATGGTGTCGCCGATCAGCTCGCCGGAAAACGCCCAGGCCAGCCAGGAGCTGGCAGCCGGGTCGTAGGCCTGCAGCGGCAGCAGGTATTCAACCCACTTGGTCACAACGGCCCAAGGAGAGGGCAGCACCTGCGGGTTGATCCACTCCAGCGATGCGCTGGCTTGCCACAATGCGATCACCAGCACGGGCACCACGGAGCCCGCTGCGATCTGGCGCAAATTCAGTTTTGCCATGATATGCCTCGCCTTACTTGATGTTCAGGCTTTTCTTGGCCTCGTCCAGCAGGTCGGTCTTGACCCACTCGGAAGCCACAGGCGCCTTGCGCATTTTGCCCACGCCCGTCTTGTTCATCACATCGGTGGTGATCTGGATGTGCTGTGGGGAGATGTCGTAGGTGTATGGCGAGTTGGCGATCGCGTCCTGGAAATCGTCGGCAGTGATCTGGCCCTTGAAGATTACGTTGCGCACGTATTTTTCAGCGGTCGGCTTGTCGTCGATGAAGGTCTTGGTCGCCTGCACGAAGCAGTTCATGAACTTGGCGGCGGTGGCGCGGCGGGTCGAGTAGAACTTCTCGCTCATCACCATGGTGCGGACTGGTTCGCCGATCGGGGTGTCGTAGGGCTTCATGACTTCCACGCCGAAGCCCTTGTTGATGGCTTGCGAGGACTGCGGCTCCGACTGCATGATCGCGTCCAGGTTCTTGCCGAGCAGGGCTTGGTTCAGGTCTGCAAAGGCCAGGAACACCAGTTGCACGTCCTTGCCTGGCTGGTCGGAGAAGGTCAGGCCGGCCTGCGCCAGTTCAGCGGCCAGCAGCACTTCGTGGATGCCGCCGCGGGTCACGCCGACTTTCTTGCCTTTCAAATCCTTGATCGCCTTGATGCCGCTGTCGGGGCGCGCGACCAGGCGCGCGCCACCCTTGGCGAAACCGGCGACGACATAAATCGGGGCGCCATTGGCGCGTCCCTGGATGGCAGCCTCCGACGCGGTGGCGCCGACATCGAGCTCGCCTGCCAGGATCGCCTGCATCACGTCAGGGCCTTTGGCGAAGACGTGCTCTTCGACCTTGATGCCGCACTTAGGTGCGATTTCCTTGATATACGAGACGGCGCCATAGTGCGCGAATTTCAGGTTGCCGAGGCGGACGACTTCCTGGGCGTTGGCGGCGGAAGCGAAAGCTGCGGCCACGAAGAGGGATGCGAGTTTGAGCTTGGTCATGCTGGTCTCCTGGATAAGGGGTGTTTTGACCAGCTATTAGCAGCTTCCATGCCAGAAAATTGGAATGCGGCAAGTGCTTGATTTTATTGAGCTGCGCTGCGCGGCGGGAAGGGCAGCGAAGTNGCGCCATGGCGGATTTCCGGAATTCCAGCCAGGCCGTGTGCGGATTTTCGCCGCCGGCGGAAATAAAAAAGCCCGCCGAAGCGGGCTGGCCTCAGGCCTTTTGAGGTTCCGGCGTGGTGCCGTAGCAGACCTGCGGTTCGGGTTCCTTGCGGTAGAAGTCCACCATCTTGTAGCGCATCGCGTATAGCGCGAAGCACCCGGCCACCAGGGCGGCGAAGGCGGCGAAGAAGTACATCTGGAAGGCCATCACCGAGAAGCCAGTGGTCTTGATATAGGCTGACACCGCATCGTTCTTCACGCCGGCGTTCAGGATCAGCACCCACAAATTGCCGACGGTGACCGCCAGGTACCACAGNGCCATGATCACGCCTTTCATCGAAGNCGGCGCCTGCGAATAAGCGAATTCCAGGCCGGTGGCGGACACCAGCACTTCGCCGAAGGTCAGCAGGGCATAAGGCAGGATCTGCCAGGCCATCGACACCGGCGTGCCGCCATCCATCACTACCTGNAGCGTTCCGATCACCACCCAGGCCAGCGCCGATACAAAGATACCGGTGCCCATGCGGCGCAGCGGCGTCGGCTCGATGCCCAGCTTGCGCAGCAGCGGGAACAGGGCGATGTTATTGAATGGGATCAGCAGCATTACCAGCAGCGGGTTCAGCGCTTGCATCTGCGCCGGCACGAAGGAGAACGACCAGCCCAGGATTTCGTAGGTCGGGTGCACCATATCGTTGGCCTGCACAATCCAGGTCGAGGCCTTCTGGTCGAACAGGGACCAGAACGGCGTGACCATCGCGAACACGATAAAGATGCGCAACACCGCGCGTACGCCGTCGACCGCTTCGTCGCTATGTTTGCCGCGTGCGCGCTCCAGCTGCATCGAGGTGCCTATGCCGCCGAAGGCCATCACCAGCACCAGCGCTGTACAAGCTGCGATCACGAAGCCCCAGGAGGGCGTCATGGCCAGCGACACCACGCCAGCCACCACGCCGATCATGGCGACGGTCAGGCCCGGACGGGACTGGCCCGGCGCGGCCGAGATCAGGGCCGTCTTGGCGACGCGGGAGAAGGATTCGGCGCTCGGCTCCGAAGGCGGCACGTGCACATACTTCTTGCGGCCCAGCCAGAACACCATGGTCGCGATGAACATCAGGATGCCCGGGATGCCGAAGGCGACGGCCGGGCCGAAGTCCTTCAGGAAGATCGGCATCAGCAGGGAGGCGAAGAACGAGCCGAAGTTGATGCTCCAGTAGAAAGCGTCGAAGACGACCTTGGCCTTCTTCTTGTTGGTCTGGTCGAACTGGTCGCCGACAAACGACACCACCAGCGGCTTGATGCCGCCCGAGCCGAAGGCAATCAGGAACAGGCCAAAGTAAAAGCCATTGAGATTGCTCTCAAACAGCGCCAGGCATGCATGTCCCGCGCAGTAGATCAGCGAAAACCAGAATACCGTGTTGTATTTGCCGAAGTAGCGGTCCGACAGCCAGCCGCCCAGCAGCGGGAAGAAATACACGCCGATCACGAAAGTATGGAAAACGTGCTTCGCCTCGCTGGCGCGGTGCTCGGACGGGATGAACAGCAGCAGGGTGCTGATCAGGAACGGCACCAGGATGTTGCGCATGCCGTAAAAACTGAAACGCTCGCAGGCCTCGTTGGTGATGATGTACGGGATTTGCCGGGGCATTGGCCCGTTACCCTGTTCCAGTTCTTGCGTCGACATGAGGTCTCCCGTTTCAAATAATGGGCGCGATGCTATGCGAAGCCATCTGCGTTGGCAACTACTGGATTCACTTACATGTAGTTTAACTACGTCAAAAATCGTAAGTATTTGATTTTTAAGGATTCATAGTATTTGAACTTCCCTCATTCATCATGTATATTATCTACATAACTGTTTTTGATCGGGATGAGGAATATGAGCACACCTTGGTGGAAAGAAGCAATCATTTATCAGGTTTATCCGCGCAGTTACCTGGACACCAACGGTGACGGCATCGGCGACCTGAATGGCATCACTGATCGCCTCGACTACATCGCCAGGCTGGGCGTGGACATCATCTGGATCTCGCCGTTCTTCAAATCCCCGATGCGCGACTTCGGCTACGACGTGGCCGACTACTGCGACGTCGACCCGATGTTCGGCACCCTGGCCGACTTCGACCGCATGATCGCCAAGGCGCACAGCCTGGGCCTGAAAATCATGATCGACCAGGTCATGTCGCACACCTCTGAAGACCATCCATGGTTCAAGGAGAGCCGTTCTTCGCGCGACAACCCGAAATCNGACTGGTATATCTGGGCCGATCCGCTGCCGGACGGGAATCCGCCCAACAACTGGCTGTCCGTGTTCGGCGGCTCGTCGTGGCAATGGGATTCGCGCCGCAAGCAGTACTACATGCACAACTTCCTGGTCAGCCAGCCGGACCTGAACTTCCACAACCCGGAAGTGCAGCAGGCTCACCTCGATGCGTTGCGTTTCTGGCTGAAACGCGGCGTCGACGGCGTGCGCATGGACGCCTGCAACTTCCACTTCCACGACCGCCAGCTGCGCAGCAACCCTCCGGCCCTGGTGCGCGACACCTCCACCGTGAGCGACGCCAACCCATACGGCATGCAGGCGCACATCCACGACAAGAGCCAGCCTGAAAACGTGGCTTTCCTCGAAAAGCTGCGCGTCCTGCTGGACGAATACGGCGCGGTGGCAATCGGCGAAGTGGGCGCGGACGATTCCCTGGCCGTGATGGCCGAATACACCGCCGGCGGCAACAAGCTGCACATGGCTTACAGCTTCAACCTGCTGACTGCCGACAGCAGTGCGGGCCATATCCGCAAGCAGGTGGAAGACTTCAAGGCGCGCGTCAAGGACGGCCAGCCATCCTGGTCGGTCGGCAACCACGATGCGGTGCGCGTGGTGACCCGCTGGAACGGCATGAGCAACCAGGCGGCATTCGCCAAGCTGGTGCTGGCCATGCAGTTGTCGCTGAAAGGCACGCCTTGCCTGTACCAGGGCGACGAACTGGCCTTCAGCGAGGCCGACGTGCCTTATGAGCTGATCCAGGACCCGTACGGCAAGACCTTCTGGCCCGAATTCAAGGGCCGCGACGGCTGCCGCACCCCGATTGCCTGGACTACCGGCCCGCATGGCGGCTTCACTTCCGGCACGCCATGGCTGCCGGTGGCTGAGGAGCACAAGGCTATCGCCGCCTCGGTGCAGGAGGAAGACCCGAATTCGCCGCTGAACTTCGCCCGCCGCATGATCGCTTGGCGCAAGACCATGCCGCAACTGACGCGCGGCGACATCGTGTTCTACGACGCGCCGGAGCCGGTCCTGGCCCTGCGGCGCGACCTGGAAGGGGAGCGCAGCGTGATTGCGCTGTTCAACCTGGGGGCGGCGCCGGTCAACTTCGCGCTGCCGGCGGTCAAAGGGGCGCAGAAGCTGGAGCAGCCTGGCCTGCCGGGCGAAGTGGCCGGCGAAGAGGTCCAACTGCCAGGCTACGGCGCCTGGTTTGGCTACGCAGTATAAATATAAGAGGCCCCGTCTACGCACGGGGCCTTGTTTTTCGGGTATCCTCCCGCCTTTAAGGCGTTATCTAATACTTAAAAGACAATGAAACAGATAGAGGCAGACCCAAAAGCTAACCGATCCGCTTTTGCGGACGGCCCCCGCCTGCTGGCTGACATCGGCGCCACCCATGCGCGCCTCGCGCTGCAAACCGCTCCCGGCGAATTCCAGGCCGTGCGCGTGCTGCAGTGCGACGACTTTACCGGCATCGTTCCGCTGCTGCGCAGCTACCTGGCGGACCACGGAGACATCAGCCTCAATCACGGCGCGCTGGCGCTGGCCAACCCGGTGCATGGGGACTACATTCGCATGACCAACCGCGACTGGCAGTTCTCCACCGACGAAGTACGGCGCGAACTGGGCCTGCACACCCTGCTGGTGGTGAACGACTTCACTGCGCTGGCGATGGCCATTCCGGGCTTCAAGGCGGATGACCTGATGCAGGTCGGCGGTGGCTCTCCGGCGCAAAATTCGGTGATCGGCGTCCTGGGCCCTGGAACGGGCCTGGGCTGCTCCGGCGTGATCCCTACCACCGACGGTTTCGTAACTCTGGGTTCCGAAGGCGGTCACACCAACTTTGCACCGGCCGACGAGCGTGAATACGCGATCCTGCAATACGCCTGGCAGACCTGGCCGCACGTTTCGAACGAACGCCTGATTTCCGGCCCCGGCATGGAAATCATTTACCGCGCGCTGGCGCGCCGCAACGGTTTGAACGTGCGCGACCTGACCTCGCAGCAAATCATCGCAGGCGCATTGAAAGACAAGAACGAGCTGTGCATCGAAGTACTGGAATGCTTCTGCGCCATGCTGGGCGGCGCTGCGGCCAACCTGGCGGTGACGCTGGGCTCCTTCGGCGGCATCTTCATCGGCGGCGGCATCGTGCCGCGCATGGGCGAATGGTTCAGGGAATCGCCATTCCGCAGCCGCTTTGAAGCCAAGGGCCGTTTCTCGTCCTACCTCGCCGACATCCCGACCTATGTGATCACCACGCCGAATCCGGCTTTCTACGGCGTCGCGACGATTTTGTCCGAACACCTGCGCGGCCGCACCGGCGCCAACACCTTGATGGAGCGCGTGCAGTCGCTGAAGTCGGAACTTACCCCGGCCGAGCAGCGCGTGGCGCAACTCGTCATCGAACAACCGCGCCTGGTGCTGAACGAACCGATTGCCGATATNGCNCGCNTGGCNGAAGTGTCGCAGCCGACCGTGATCCGCTTCTGCCGCTCGCTCGGCTTCCAGGGTCTGGCCGACTTCAAGCTGAAGTTTGCTTCCAGCCTGACCGGGGCCATTCCGGTGCGCCACAGCCAGGTGCGCGTGTCCGACAGCACGCACGACCTGAGCGCCAAGGTGATCGACAACACCGTCTCCGCGATCCTGAAATTCCGCGACCAGATGGACGTGCATTCGCTGGACCGCGCGATCGAGCTGCTGTCCAAGGCCAAGAAGGTCGAGTTCTACGCCATGGGCAACTCGCGCGTGGTGGCGCTGGATGGCCAGCACAAGTTCTTCCGCTTCCGGATCCCGACTGCCGCTTACGGCGACTCGCACCTGTTCAAGCTGGCCTCCGAGCTGCTGAAACCGGGCGACGTGGTGATCGCGATCTCCAATTCCGGCAAGCTGCCGGAGCTGCTGGAAGCGGTGGAATCGGCGCGCAATGCCGGCGCCGACGTCATCGCCATCACCAGCAGCCAGTCGCCGCTGGCCAAGAAAGCCACGGTCTGCCTGGCGGTCGACCACACGGAAGACAGCAGCGCCTTCCTGTCGATGATCTCGCGCATCCTGCAACTGCTGCTGATCGACATCCTGTCGGTCGGCATCTCGCTGGACGAGCAGAACGCCGAGCTGGTGCTGGAGCACAAGGCGAATGGCGTGGTGCAGGAAAGCCGCCGCCTGCAGATCTCCCACCTCGACAACTAGAACATATCGCGCATCTGGAAATAGAGCATGCCCAGCACCAGCGCCGGCGTACGCAGCAGCGTGCCGCCGGGGAAGGGGGCGTGCTTTATGCGCGCGAAGATGTCGAAGCGCTCCGCCTGGCCCGCAATTGCCTCCGCCACCAGCAGGCCGGCCATGCCGGTAAAGGCCAGGCCGTGGCCTGAGAACCCTTGCATGTAGTAGATGTTGCTGCCCAACCGTCCAATGTCGGGCGCGCGGTTCATGCTGATGTCGATGAAGCCGCCCCACGCGTAATCGATGCCCACGTCCGCCAGTTGCGGGAACACGGCTACCATGCGGCGCCGTATGCGTTCGACCAGGTTGGCAGGGGTCTTCCCGCTATAGCTGTCGCCGGCTCCGAACAGCAGCCGGTGGTCGGCGCTGAGGCGGAAGTAGTCCAGTACGAAATTGGTGTCCGAAACGGCGCTGCGGCGCGGCAGCAGGCTCTCTGCAAGTTCCTTGCCTAGTTCCTCGGTGGCGACGATGTACGTCCCGACCGGCATGATGCGCGCGCTGACCTGCGGCACCAGGTTGCCGTACTCCGCGAGGTAGACGTTCGCACCCAGCACCACAAAGCGCGCGGCCACCTGGCCTTGAGCGGTGTGCACCAGCGGCGTGTCGCCGCGCTCCAGCAGGAATACTGGAGAGTCTTCGTACACGCGCACGCCGGCCGCCATTGCAGCGCGCGCGAGGCCCAGTGTGTACTTCAGCGGATGCACATGTCCGCCCCCCATATCCGCCACGCCGGCGTGGAAGCGCGGGCTGTCGATCCAACGGCCGATCTCGTGCGGCGAGATCCAGTGCAGCGGGTAGCCGTATGCCTTCTCCACATGCCGTCCCCACGCTTCCAGCGCTCGCATCTTGCTTGGTTTGACGGCGAGGCTCAGCGCGCCGGGCTTGTAGTCGCAATCGATGCTGTACTTGTCGATGCGCTTGCGCAGCAGCTGCACGCCAGCCACGGAAGCGTCCCAGGCGCGGCGCGCATCGTCGCGCGGCAACTGGCGCTCGATGGCATGCTCGCCGTCGTTCCCGAAGCCAGGCAGCACTTGTCCACCGTTGCGGCCCGAGGCGCCCCAGCCCAGGCGCTGGGCTTCCAGCAGGACAACGGAATAGCCGCGTTCCGCCAGTTCCAGTGCGGCGGAAAGCCCTGCCAGGCCTCCGCCCACCACACACACGTCGGCGCTGGTACTGCCGGCCAGCGGGGGCAGGGCGGCTGCGCGCTGCACGCTGGCCTCATAGTATGAGTTCTCGATGACGCCCAGTTCTTTGCGCAGCAGCGTGCCCATATCAGGTAACGCGCGGCAATTTCCATTACGAGCTGGTCGTCGATATCGTCCGGTTCCACCACGCCGCAGTCGGGATTGCGCAGCGCCCACGCCATGCCGCCCAGGATGCCGGCCACCACTTGCAGCGACGTCGCGGAATTATGCGGCGCCAGTTCACGGGCCTGGCCGATGGTGAGGCGCGAACCGAACCAGTAAGCGCCTTTGGGGTTGCCCATCAGGAGCACGCCCAGTTCGTCCATCCCGCTTTCGATTTCCTTGCCGATGA
>Ga0055534_1001023_pt1 | contig 12263 bp, 9 predicted proteins | sample AraplaCol_mLB_r2_2_FD_54993 | JGI IMG/M metagenome (GOLD analysis project Ga0055534, IMG submission 54993) | Arabidopsis root microbial communities from North Carolina, USA - plate scrape MF_Col_mLB_r2 | ecosystem: Host-associated > Plants > Roots > Endosphere | place: USA: North Carolina... | reverse complement strand
AAAGCTCAGTGTCTACGGTGGCGATTACCCCACCGTCGACGGAACCGGGGTGCGCGACTACATCCACGTCTGCGACCTGGCCGATGGCCATGTCGCGGCGCTGAACTACCTTCGCCAGCACCCGCGCGGGATGACCGTCAACCTGGGCACGGGCCGTGGCTACAGCGTCCTGGAGGTAGTGAAGGCCTATGAACGTGCCAGCGGGCGCGCCGTACCGTATCAGATCGTCGAGCGGCGTCCGGGCGACATTGCCTCGTGCTATGCCGATCCGGCGCTGGCGCAGCAGCTGCTGCGCTGGCAGGCCCGCCACGATCTGGACCGGATGTGCGAGGATTCATGGCGCTGGCAGTCGATGAATCCCAAGGGGTTTTCCGCCTGAGCGGCACTCGCCAATAAAAAACCGGGCCTTGGCCCGGTTTTTCTTTGCTCGCGCGCGTGGCGTTGCGGCTTAGCGAATCAGGAAGTCTTCCATCGACTTGCCACTCGCCAGTGCCTGGGTCAGCCAGCCCGGACGCTTGCCGCGGCCGGTCCAGGTATTGCCGGCGCTATCGCGATAACGGACCGGAACCTTGCGTGCGGTAGTGGCCTTCTTGCCGGCCACGCCTTTGCCACCAAATCCGAGATCTTCGGCGGTCAGGCCAAATTGTTCGATTTTCTCGCGAATCTCGGCGATCACCGTCGCTTGCTCGCGCGCCTTGATCTCTTCGGCCTGCCGCTGCAGTTCGCTGATTTTCTGAACGATTTCCTGATATGTCGCCATTTGTATCCCTCGATTTACTGGTGGGTCCGTGAATTGACGAAAAGCATTATAACCACTGTGGGCCGTGCTGCAAATGCTTTGCGGCCGCAAGCCAAAAAATACGAAAAATCTCAATTAGGAAGAATTACTGAACTTATGACAAGGGCGATAGTCGGTTGTGCGCGCGTGCTGGTGTGGTGGAATGCCCCGGCCGGGCGCCGGCCGCACGGCGGTGTACGGCGCTCCGCATCAATCGGAAAACATGAATCGAAACTTAATGCCGAAAATAACCATTCCGTTCTGATGCAAGGGTCTTTCAGCGAACGCTGAATTCCGCAGGGTGGCGATATTCATTTCCGCCGCCTGTGCCGGGGAAGCCCGCCCTGGTGCCGTACGCGCCATATTCCAGACAGTGCAAAGTGCATCACCCGCCATGCCTGAAAGCCATTTGCCGCGCAACTCAAGGAAGGCTGGGCGCTGGCCGTTATCGAGTCCTGAGCGGGCCGTACGGGGTGTCGGTCTGCCGGACCGAAGCAGGGGAGTGGCTTCGGGTTATCTCCTAATGATCAGCACATCATGTCCTTTCATCAGAATATTCAGATCAAGACCCTCTTGCGGGGCGCCATGGCCGCGTTGGGAGGCATCCTGCTGGTTGTGGGCGGGGCAGGCTTGCACGGTATTTCCCAATCCAATGATGCGCTGAAGGAGACCTACGCCAACCAGCTGGCTTCGTCCCAGGCACTGGCCGAGGCGATGATCGGCACCACGCGCCTGCGCCTGGCGCTGGACCGTACCGTCATGCCCGGCAGCGAGGGCGAGGACATGAACAAGCACGTCGAACGCTCGAAGGTCTTCGTCGAGTCGTCGGAAAAGGGCTGGAAGCGCTATTCGGCGTTGCCGCAGAACGACGAGGAAAAGACGCTGGCCACCGCGCTGGCCGCGAAACGCCAGGAGTTCTTCGAGGCGGGCGTAGCCAGGTGGCAGCAGGCGCTGACCTCCGGAAACCGAGAGGAAGCCCTGCGCATTGCGCGCGAAGTCATGCCGGAACTGCAGCGCAGCATGTCCTCCGCGCACGAAAAGCTGGAGAAATTCCAGATGGAAGCCGGCAAGGCGAACTTCGAAGCAGCCCAGTCCCGGTTTGAAGCGATCCGCACGATGTCGATCCTGCTGATCGTCTTCGGCCTGGTCATTGCCGTGGTGGCCGCCATGATGCTCCACCGCGCCATCGTGCGACCGGTGGAAGAGGCGCTGTCGGTGTTCGAGCGCATGGCCGCCGGCGACCTGACGTCGCGCATCAGCAGCATGTCGAAGAACGAGGTGGGCCGCATGATGCAGGCGCTGGCGAGGATGCAGGACAGCCTGTCGGGCATCGTGTCGGAGGTGCGTACCGGCACCGATTCGATTGCCTCGGCCACCCAGCAGATCTCGGCGGGCAATACCGATCTGTCGCAACGTACCGAAGAGCAGGCCGCCTCGCTGGAGCAGACCGCCGCCAGCATGGAAGAACTGACCACCGTGGTGCGCCAGAACGCCGACAACGCCCGTCAGGCCGGCGTGCTGGCCGGCGAGGCATCGCAGATCGCCATGAAGGGCGGCGACGTGGTGGGCCGCGTGGTGGACACCATGAACGAGATCAACGGCGCATCGCGCAAGGTGGTCGAGATCATCGGCGTGATCGAAGGCATCGCCTTCCAGACCAACATCCTGGCGCTGAACGCCGCCGTGGAAGCCGCCCGTGCGGGCGAACAGGGCCGCGGCTTTGCCGTGGTGGCCGGCGAGGTGCGCAGCCTGGCGCAGCGCAGCGCCAATGCCGCCAAGGAAATCGAATCGCTGATCAGTGAATCCGGCCAGCGCGTGGAAAGCGGCACGAAGCTGGTGGCCGAAGCCGGCAACACCATGGGCGAGATCGTGCAGGCCGTGCGTCGCGTGACGGACATCATGAACGAGATCAGCGCCGCGTCGCAGGAACAGACCACCGGCATCGAGCAGGTGAACCAGGCCGTGGCCCAGATGGACCAGGTCACGCAACAGAACGCGGCACTGGTGGAAGAAGCCGCCGCCGCCGCGGGCGCGCTGGAAGAACAGGCGCAGAAGCTCAAGAGCGTGGTGTCGGTGTTCTCGCTGGCGTCCGACGGCGGCGCGACGCGCCTGCTGGCAGCGCCGTCACGGCCCACGCATGCGCTGGCTCCGGCCCAGCCCGTGGCCGCCCCGGTTGCATCGGCCGCGTCGGCCGCACCCGCCGCAACGGGCAGGTCCACCGCCGTCGCCGGCGCTCACGAACGTGCGCCCGTGCGTCCCGCCGCCAAGCGTCCGCCCGTGGTGCGCAAGACCCGCGAGCCAAAGCTGCTGCGCCCCGCGCTGAACCAGCCGGCTGGCGCGTCGAACGCGGACGACAACTGGGCCGCCTTCTGATTGTTTCGAGCCAGACATAAGCCGGACTGAGTGCCACAAGGTTCACACGGAGCGCGCAAGATGCCATGATGCGGGGTTTTGTCTGTCCCGCATCCCGGTGTTCCCCGCGCCCTTGCCGTTTCCCTTCGCGCAGCCCCAATGATTGCCACGAATACCCTCCTGTTGCTGCTTGCAGCCGCGCTCGGCGTCGTTGCCGCGCGAGGCATGCGCGCTGCCAAGCCGGATGGCGAGCCGGGGCGCAAGGCTGTCCGATCGCTGGCGTGGTCGGCCGCGCTCCTGTCGCAGGCCACCACGGGCATGCCGCTCTGGGTGGCGGTGGCTTCGGGCACGTTGACGGCGGCCAACCGCGGCGCCGACGTGGCCGCAACCTTCGCCGCGACGCTGGCGGCAAGCCTGGCCGCGTCGCACCTGATTGCCCCTGCCTGGCACTGGATGCGCCAGGGCAGCCGTGGCTGGCAGGTCGCCATCGTCACGGCCATGCTGGCGGGTGCTGGCCTGGTGGCGGTGGCCGGCGCACGGCTGGGCCGGGCCTGCGGCGGGCTGTCCATGTCGCCGCGCAACTGTCTGGACGTGGCCGGCCTGCATGGATCGGCGTGGCTGGCCGGCGGGCTGGCGCTGCTGTGCTCCGCGCTCTATGCGATGCATCGCATCCAGTCGCGCAGATGGGCCGGGGCCTATGCCGAGGGGGTGCTCGCCGACGACGGCTCTGACGAATTCCCGGCTGCCGCGCGTGCCGGCGAGCCGCGCCTGGTGCGGCGCGGCCACGGTCGGATGGGTGGGCTGACCGTACGCTCGTCGGGCCGCGACCAGCCGCCCGTGGGCGAATACAGCGTCAGCAACGAAGACCTGCCCGACCGCACGGCCTTCGCGCGCTGGCTGGACCAGACCATCGCGCACGCCCGCCTGTCGGAAACCGCCTGCGCCGTGCTGTTGATCCATATTGCCGACTTCCGTGAAGTCGACGAAGTCTTCGAAGTCCGCGCCGACGACATCCTGGCCCAGGATGCCGGCGCGCTGGCCCAGGCCGCGCTGGAACCGCATCATTTCCTGGCCAGGCTGGCGCGCGATGAATTCGCGGTGGGCGTGCCCGAACTGGTGCAGCACAGCCGGGCGCACGAACTGGGCGCGCGCGTGCTGGGGTCGCTGTCCGAGTTCGTGGCGGCGCGCGGGCTGCAGATGCAGATCGGCGTGAACATCGGCATCGCCATCTATCCGCGCGACGCGGCCACGTCGGAATCGCTGATGCAGGCGGCGCGCGTCAGCCTGTCGGAGGCACGCGAAAGCGGGTCGAACCAGATGCGCGTGTTCAATTCCGCCGCCGGCGAACGGGCGCGCCGCATGCGCGTCATCCGCCGCGATCTCTGGCCGGCCATCCAGGACGATGCGCTGTCGCTGATGTACCAGCCGAAATACGACGTGAAGTCGCGTGGGGTGGTGGGGGCCGAGGCGTTGTGCCGCTGGCGGCATCCGACGCTGGGCCCGGTCAATCCTGCCGAGTTCATCATGGTGGCCGAGCAGTCGGGCCAGATCGACAAGCTCGACGACTGGGTCATCTCGACGGTCTGCGCGCAGGTGCGCGCGTGGCAGGACGCGGGCCTGCAGACGGTGCCGGTGGCCATCAACGTGTCGGGGCTGCGCTTTGCCAGCCGCAACTTCCCGCAGTACCTGCTCGAACAGATCCACCAGCACGACATTCCGCCGTCGGCCATCACGCTCGAGATTACCGAGACGGCCGCCATGAAGGACATCGGCAAGTCGATGGAGACGCTGGCCGAGCTGCAGTCGCTGGGCATCCACGTGGCGCTGGACGACTTCGGCAGCGGCTACTCGAGCCTGGGCTACCTGAAGCGGCTGCGCGTGGGCACGCTCAAGATCGACCGCACGCTGATCGGCGGGCTGGACGCCGACCCGCAGGGCCGGGCGATCGTCGGGTCGATGGTGGCGCTGGCGCACGAACTGCGCATGAAGGTGGTTGCCGAAGGCGTGGAGTCGGCTTCGCAGCTGGACATCCTGCACGGCATGGGCTGCGACGAGGTGCAGGGCTACCTGATGGCGATGCCCCTCGACGCCCCGGCGTTTGCCGATCAATTGCATGGCGCCCAGCCGCTGCGCGCCTGATCCGGCCCTGCAAAAAGTGAATAATTGTCAATAACGCTAAAGCGCGCGCCAGGCGTGTCGTTATGAAGGTGACAGGGCAGTGGCGCAGGCCGGATGTCGCACGCCCTGGCCTGCTGGCCTGTCCGTCGCCGGCCGTGCTGCCTTGCCACTGGCGGACCAACCCATACGGAGTCCCCGATGTCCCTTCCGCACATCCTAGTCGTTGACGATTCGCCATCCCTGCGCCGCATGACGGTCGCCTGCCTGCGCGCGGGCGGATTCACGGTGACCGAGGCGGCCGACGGCAAGGAGGCACACGAGGTGGCCATGGAAGGGCAGTTCGGCATGCTGGTCACCGACCAGGTGATGCCCGTCATGGACGGCCTGTCGCTGATTCGCGCGCTGCGCGCCACACCGGCCTATGCGTCGATCCCGATCCTGATGCTCTCGACCGAGCACGACGAACGCATCCTGGACCAGGCCCGCGAGGCCGGGGCGTCGGGGTTCCTGGCCAAGCCCTTCGATCCGGAAGACCTGCTGGCCTCCGTCCACGCGCTGCTGGACCCTCCCACGGAGGGGTAAGCCGGGCGCCAAGTCGTCCTTAATTCACCCCGCATCGTGCCGTAAATACTGGAGGGCCATAGCAGGTGGTCCGGCTCGGCCCATTGGGCCGCAGGCCGGCAGACCGCCTCGGGTCGCCAGCAGCCAGGGGCACGCTTACCCCGGCCACGACCAACCTTGCCAGCGGGGGCAACATGAATACCAGCAACAACCGCGCGGACGGCGCGGGAGAAGAATTCCTGGCCTTCCGGCTCGGCCGCGAGGAATACGGCATCGACATCCTCAAGGTCCAGGAAATCCGTGGCTACGAATCGGTCACGCAGATCGCCAACGCGCCTGACTACCTGAAGGGCGTGGTCAACCTGCGCGGCACCATCGTCCCGATCATCGACCTGCGCATCAAGTTCAACCAGGCCGAAATCAGCTACGACCAGTACACGGTGGTGATCATCGTCGATATCCATGAACGCACGACGGGCATCGTGGTTGACGGCGTATCCGACGTGCTCACGCTGACCCCGTCGCAGATCAAGCCGGCGCCGACGCTGTCCGGCGGCGTGGCCACCGACTATATCCGCGGGCTTGGCTCTCTGGAGGGTCGCATGCTGATCCTGACCGATATCGAGAAGCTGATGAACGTTGACGACCTCGCGGCGCTCGACGCCGCGGCCGGCACCGCCTGACCCACACCGTAACAAGCGGCCCGTAGCGCCCGCGCGAATGCGGGGCGCCGGTGCTGGAGCCTTCAACGCAGTTCGAGTACCCATGCGCAACAACCAGCCTGTCACGCAGCGCGAGCATCCGCTCTCGCCGGACGATTACCTGATCTCCCGAACCGACCTCAAGGGTCGCATCACGTTCGCAAACCGGGCGTTCGTGGAGACCAGCGGCTTCTCGTCGGCAGAGCTGCTGGGCGCACCGCACAACCTGGTGCGCCACCCGGACATGCCGCCCGAAGCGTTTGCCGATCTCTGGACGTCGATCCAGGCCGGCAAGTCGTGGGTCGGCATCGTCAAGAACCGCCGCAAGGACGGCGACCACTACTGGGTGCAGGCCACGGTCACGCCGACCCGCGTGGCCGGCCGCATCATCGGCTATACGTCGGTGCGGTCGATGGCGTCGCGCGATCAGATCGACGCGGCCGAGGCCGCCTACAAGCGGTTTCGCGAGCATCGCGCCGCCGGGCTGGCGATCCGCGACGGGGCCGTGGTGCGGACCGGCGTGGCCGGCTTCTTCGGCCGCCTGACCCGCCTGAACCTGCGCCGCCGCATTCTTTGGGCCCAGGTGGCCGGGCTCGCATGGTTCCTGCTGGCGCTGGCCGGCGTGCACTGGATGTCCGCCGACGCTGCCGCCCAGATGTGGCCGTGGCTCTGGGGCACTTTCGCGCTGGCCGTGATCTCGTCGATGGCTTCGGCCGCGATGCTGGTGTCGCGCGTGGAAAAGCCGGTCGGCGAGATGCTCGACTTTGCGCTGCGCATGGGCGCCGGTGACCTGACCACGACGTTCGAGCACAAGGCCGGCGACGAAGTGGGTGCGCTGGCGCGCGCCATGCGCACGATGCAGCGCAGCCTGCTGTCGGTGGTGCATGACATCCAGGAAGGCATGACCAGCATCTCGACGGCCACGCACCAGGTGGCCGCCGGCAACAACGACCTGTCGCAGCGCACCGAACAGCAGGCCGCCTCGCTGGAGGAAACGGCTTCGAGCATGGAGCAGCTGACCGGCACGGTCCGCCAGAACGCCGACAACGCGCGCCAGGCCACCGGGCTGGCCGCCAATGCGTCGGAGACGGCCGTACGCGGCGGCGAGGCCGTGGGGCGGGTGGTGCAGACGATGAACGAAATCAACGAGGCATCGCACAAGATCGTCGACATCATCGGCGTGATCGAGGGCATTGCCTTCCAGACCAACATCCTGGCACTGAACGCAGCCGTGGAGGCGGCGCGTGCCGGCGAGCAGGGCCGCGGCTTTGCCGTGGTGGCAGGCGAGGTGCGCAGCCTGGCGCAGCGCAGCGCCAATGCGGCCAAGGAAATCAAGGGCCTGATCGGCAACACCGTGTCGCGCGTGGAAAACGGCGCGGCGCAGGTAGGCGAGGCCGGCGCGACGATGGACGAGATCGTCCAGGCCGTCAAACGCGTGACCGACATCATGGGCGATATCAGTTCGGCATCGGCGGAGCAGAGCGCCGGCATCGAGCAGGTCAACGAGGCCGTGGCGCAGATGGATGAAGGCACCCAACAGAACGCAGCATTGGTGGAGCAGGCCGCTGCGGCGGCCGGCGCACTGGAAGAACAGGCCGACCGCCTGCGCGAGTCGATCTCCACCTTCCGCGTGAGCACGCAGGCCGAGGTCCGGCCCGCGCGCCAGCGCCAGATGGAGACGATGGCGGAGGCGGCTGGCTGAAGTGGGGAGCAGGCCCGCGCCCGGCAGGGCAAGGGCCGTTTCAAAAAGGGCCGCGCCAAAACACGCGGCATCAGGAACGGGGTAGAACAGCCGCCCACGCAGGCGGCCGCGACAACAACCCGGGTGGCATCGCCCATCCCGGTCATTTCTGACAGAAGAAGGGGGTAGTTCTATGCAGTGGTTCAATCAACTACGCGTTACGACCAGGCTGATCGCCGGCTTCCTGGTGGTATCGGTGATCGGCGCCGTCATCGGCCTGCTGGGCGTGGTCAACATGGGGCGCATGGCGGAATGGACCGGCAAGATCTACAACACCGACCTGCAGGCGCTGAAGGCCGTGCAGGACGGCAACATCAACCTGGTCTATGCCAGCCGCGCCCAGATCGCGCTGCTGTCGGCATCGACCATGGGCGAACGCGCGACCGAGAAGGAAGAGATTCAGAAATCGCTGACGACGATGGAGGCGCGCGTAAAAACTGCAAAGGAATCGTTCAGCCAGCCGGAAGGCCAGGCGCTGTTCAAGCAGTATGAAGCGCTGGTGCCGCCGTTCCGCGACCGCATGACCAAGTATGTGGAACTGGTGAGCAAGCAGCCGCTGGACACGTCGCAGTTCGAAAGCACGGTCTTCACGGAAAGCGCCGACCTGCTCAAGGAAAGCCGCGCGCTGGAAGATGTGCTGTTCAAGATGGTCAAGCGGCGCGACGAGCGCGCCAGGTCGAACATGGAAGAGTCGACCAGCGTCTACAACAGCTCGCGCGTGCTGATGCTGCTGCTGGTGCTGGGCGGGCTGGTGATCTCGGTGCTGCTGGGCTGGTTCCTGGCACGCCAGCTGTCGCGCCAGCTCGGTGGCGAACCGGCCTATGCCGCGTCGATCGCCGCGCAGATTGCCGATGGCGACTTCTCGGCCAGGGTGGAACTGCGCCGTGGCGACGACCACAGCCTGCTGCACGCGATCAGCCAGATGCAGCAGCAGTTGTCGTCAATGGTCCGCGACTTCAAGGAATCGGCCGAATCGATCGGCACGGCCTCGCGCGAGATTGCCGCGGGCAACAACGACCTGTCGCAGCGCACGGAACAGCAGGCTGCCTCGCTGGAGGAAACGGCTTCGAGCATGGAGCAGCTGACCAGCACCGTGCGCCAGAACGCCGACAATGCCCGTCAGGCCAGCGGCCTGGCGGCCAATGCGTCGGACACGGCCGTGCGCGGTGGCGAGGTGGTGGGCCGCGTGGTGGACACCATGGGCGAGATCAACGACGCATCGCGCAAGATCGTCGACATCATCGGCGTGATCGAGGGCATTGCCTTCCAGACCAACATCCTGGCGCTGAACGCCGCCGTGGAAGCCGCCCGTGCTGGCGAGCAAGGCCGCGGCTTTGCCGTGGTGGCCGGCGAGGTGCGCAGCCTGGCACAGCGTAGCGCCAATGCGGCCAAGGAAATCAAGACGCTGATCGACAACTCGGTGGCGCAGGTGGATACCGGCGCGGCACTGGTGAGCCAGGCCGGCACGACGATGGACGAGATCGTGCAGGCCGTGAAGCGTGTGACCGACATCATGGGCGAGATCAGCGCTGCATCGGCCGAGCAGAGCTCGGGCATCGAGCAGGTCAACCAGGCCGTGGCCCAGATGGACGAAGTGACGCAGCAGAACGCGGCGCTGGTGGAGCAGGCGGCGGCGGCAGCCGGTTCGCTGCAGGACCAGGCTTCGCGTCTGCTGGACTCGGTGTCGGGCTTCCGCCTGTCGCACGACGATGCAGCGGCGGCCTCGGCGCCGATGCTCGCCGCCCCGGCGCCCGCCGTGCGCTCGGTGGTCAAGCCCGCCGCCAAGGCCCCGGTGAACCGTGTGGCCAAGGGCGGCAAGCGGGGCAAGCCGGCCAGGGCCGGCACCGCGCTGGTGGCCGCCACACCCGCTGTGGCTGAAGTTGCCGGCGAGGATGCCGATACACAGAAGAAGCGCCCGGCGCTGACGGCGGCTGCGTCCGCCAGCCCGGCATCCGACAACGGCGACTGGAGCGCCTTCTGAGCGTCATCGGGACGACTTCCGACCGCCAAATAATCGTCGTCTGAAAAGACGACAGCGCCCCGGCACAGCGTTGTAATTGTTGCGCCGGGGCGTTCACTCGTCTGCAGAACACCATGAACACCGACATCAGTCTGTCCCTGTCGGCCGAAGCCGCAGCGCGGCTGCGCGCGGACTTCGATGCGTTTGTAAAAGTTTCCACAGGACTCGACCCGCAGTTCATTCCGCCTGCGTTCGACGATTTCCTGCGCGCGCGGCTGATCCAGCAGGACGGCCCACTCACCGAACGCGCCGTCATGCGCCTGCTGGCCAGCGGCGAGTACGGCTGGGCGCGGAAGGTCTTCGACAAGCAGTTGCCGAACGCGTTGGCCGCGCTCATGCGCGATGCGCAGCGCTTCGGCTTCGCGCTGGCCGTGCAGCCTGACTGGACGTCCCAGCAGCGCGTGGAGCATGCGCGGGAGTGGGCCGCGAACATCCTGTCCGAAGCGGGCGCCGATGCCGCGTTCACCGAGGCGCTGGCGGCCCAGATATCGGCCTCTGCCGTCGACGTGCGCACGATCGAAGAGCGGATGCGCACGCCTGCCTGGCGCATCGCGGACAGCTTGCGGCAGCGCGCGTACGACGTCATGTACGCCTTGCAGACCGAGGAAAGCGAGGCGCTTGGCCGCAGCAAGGTGGGCGAGTTGCGCGCGCTGCTGGGGCTGGCGCTGGAGTATGGGTCGGTGAGCGCAGAGGAGGCCGCGCGCGTGCTGGAGCAGGTAGAGCGCGCGCGTCCGCATTTGTTCCGGGAAGCACCCGACGACGTGTTTGCGCGGCTGGCCGCGTGGTTGCGTCGCGTGTTTAGCCAAGGTGCGCTCGTTCGTCAATAGTGGAAACCAGCAACCCCCCTTTCGTGCGTTGCGTGTCCACCGTCGGAAACCCGTTTCCGTTCAGTGCACAAACTGTGACAGCTTTGATGAAAATCAGAAGATAGTCACATTGGCTGTTACAAACTTCGGGGTCCATGTCTTTTCCTTACGACATTCGCCAATCCCCAACGTAAGTAGGGATTGGCATCGAAGGCGGAATGCCGATATAAACGTAACAGTTTCACTTACACTCTGTAACATCTGTAACGTTTCAGAGTTTAGGTGTAACCGGGCGAAGTTCCTTTCGTAGTACGTCGTACCCACTCGAACACGCAACAAACGATCTGGTCGCCGGCAGGGTTTCCTTGCTGGTAAGCGCCGGACAAGCGGTCGAGGGGTTTTTTGGTAGCGGGGAAAAATTGGAAAGCAGTGAAGTTCTCCAGGAGATCAGGGAGGTCAACCTCGCCTATCTTCTGCTTGCGCAACGACTGGTGCGCGAAAACCAGGTGGAAGCCATGTTCAGGCTTGGTGTCAGCAAGGAAATTGCTGAGATCCTNGCCAAACTGACCTCGGCGCAACTCGTCAAGCTGGCAGCATCCAACATGGTGCTGTGCCGTTTCCGCTTTGACGATCATGCGCTGCTGTCCACGCTCACTCACACGGCCAAGAGCCATGATATGCAGCAGATCCACGCTGCTATCCTGCTGGCACGGCAACCTGTGGAGTCGCTCAATTGACCGCACTCCTCCAGGCCTCGCCGGGCAGCAGCTTCACGGCCACGACCGTACCCAACCGCAAAAGCGTCCTGCAGGATGCCAACCAGACCCAGCTCGCCATCGAGCTGATTGGCCTGGGTGCGCGCCTGCAAGTGCTTGAAGCCGAGACCACGCTCTCGCGCGACCGGTTGATCCGCCTCTACAAGGAGCTGCGCGGCGCCTCGCCGCCCAAGGGCATGCTCCCGTTCTCGACAGACTGGTTCACGACCTGGCTGCCGAATATCCATTCGTCGCTGTTCTTCTCTGCTTACCAGTTCATGGTGCAGGAAGGCGAGACGTCGGGCATTCGTGCGGTAGTGGCCGCTTACCGTCTGTACCTGGAACACGTTTCGCTGCTCGGCGGCGAAATCGTCTTAAGTTTCACCCGTGCCTGGACGTTAGTACGGTTTTTCGAGAGCAACATGCTGCAG
>Ga0055534_1001021_pt1 | contig 12302 bp, 10 predicted proteins | sample AraplaCol_mLB_r2_2_FD_54993 | JGI IMG/M metagenome (GOLD analysis project Ga0055534, IMG submission 54993) | Arabidopsis root microbial communities from North Carolina, USA - plate scrape MF_Col_mLB_r2 | ecosystem: Host-associated > Plants > Roots > Endosphere | place: USA: North Carolina... | reverse complement strand
GATCCGCGAGAGACCGCCAAGTGTGCCACCGCCGCGCCGATCTTGCAGCGCCGCTGGCCGGTAGCCGACCGGCAAAAAAATATGCCGGCACCCGCGGGAGGGGTAGCCGGCATGGCGGCCGCGCCAGTTGCGCGGCACAGGACTGCTTGACTGACTGTTCATCCGCGCCGGTTACCAGCGCATCTGCACATTCTTTTCTCCAGGGCTCACTGTCGTGCGCTTGGATGTGCCCTCATAAGTTGCCACGACCTGATACGAGGCGCGCGGCCCCTTGATCAGGCATCGTGGGCCCGTGGATGTGAACTCGGCCACCTGCTGTCCATTGCGCATGAGCTTCACGTTGACGTCCGACAGATATTCTCCGCGGCCGCCCTGCGTGAACAGCAGGCCCATGTCGTACTGGGACGCCTCGCTGCGCATTTCGGCCTGTTCGTCGGCAGCCACGCCGCCGCAAACATAGGTGAACGGGCCGGCCGTGGACGTCTTCATGTCCGCGTGAGCGGACACCGCCACGCCCATCGCCGCCGCAGCGGCACCGATTGCGCACCAGACACGTACCTGTCGAGTGATCGTCGTGTTTTGAGTTTGCATCGCTTCCTCCTGCCAGGTTGACGGGATGTGCGACGGGTACCCAATGCAGGAATTGCAGCCCGTGAGGCAGGTTCAGGGCAGGTACGCAGGCCCGGACGATGGCCTGTCGCGCATCCTCGGGATACGTACCTGAAGTACACACCACTGCACCCGGGGCGTCTGTCAGCGTTTCACTGATCTTGCTGCGGGAAGAGACTTTGGGGTGGCCGGAACAGCGGGCAGTTCTGCCCCTATTCGTGCGCAGACGGAGGCAAAGAGAGGCGCCGCTCACATGGCGCCACGCTGCGTGCGTAATCGTGCCGGACCGGCGCATCGGCCGGAGTCCGGCCAGGGATCAGGCGGGAATCAGGCGGGAATCAGGCCGGGAATCAGAGGCGCATCAGACGCGCATCAGAGGCGCATCAGACGCGAACCAAGACCGACGTTCGATAGGCCGACAATCAATAGGCCGACAATCAATAGGCCGATGATCAATAGGCCGATGATCAATAGGCCGACGATTTCTCGAACCGCGTGCGCCAGTTGTCGCTGTATGCCTTGACCACCGCGCTGTCGCCCCGGATCAGCATGCCGTTCTCCGCGTTGCGCTCCTGGGCCGACTTGGTGAAGTTGAACGACCCCGTGAACACGGCCTGGTCGTCGAACACCATCACCTTGTTGTGCGCGATGGCCGGTTTGGTATCGACCACGACGGGAATACCCGCGTTCTTGAGGAAGGTGGCGCTGGTATATCGCTCCGAAGCCTGGCTCTTGTCGACGATCACCCGCACGTCCACGCCGCGCTGGTGCGCCTCGGCCACGGCGCGGGCGATGGGGGCGCTCGTGAACGAGTAAGCCTGGATCAGCAGCTTGTGCCGGGTGCGGTTGATGGCGTCGACAATCATGTCCTGGCAGCTCGGGCCATCCGGCACGAAACACAGCGTGTACGTGCTGCCGCTGGCGAACTGGCTGGTCTGCGCGCGCGGCGTGGTCAGCGTCTCGATGGCGCGATCGAACATCGAGGTGGTACGGGCCTGGGCGCCGCCCACGATGGCCAGCAGGCCGACGATGCCCGCCGTGGCAAGCCGCCTGCTTCGGAACAAGGAAGGAAACATCAGGTTACAGGGTGGTGACAGGAATCGAGGGCAGGCAGCGTAACAGGCCATGCGCCCAGTTCGCAACAGGAAACGCACCGTGGCCGCTTGGGGAACTGCGGCGGCGTCTTGGGACTCGACCTGACTGGTGCCTATGATGAAGGCATCGTGTCGCGGCGGGGCATGTTGTGCCGCCGCATCCATCGCGAATACAAGGAGCCTCGCATGTCCGACCATACCTACAAGCTCGTCGAGATCGTCGGGTCGTCACCCGATGGCAGCGACCAGGCCATCCGCAATGCACTGGCCAAGGCCGGCGAGACCATCAAGCATATCGACTGGTTCGAAGTGGTCGAAACGCGCGGCCATGTCACGGACGGCAAGGTCGGCCACTTTCAGGTCACGCTGAAGATCGGCTTCCGCGTGACCTGACGCGCAGGCCGCGCCATCCGCCGGCCCGCTCAATCGAACTGGTACGACCAGAGCAGGTTGACGCGCGGCGAACGGTGGCTGGCATTGGTGGGCTTGTCTCCCACGGGCTGGGCCAGCGAGACGTCCATCGTGTAGTAGCGCCGGTCCGAGAACCGCAGGCCGATGGCCAGCGACTGGAGCGTGCGGTGCGACAGCGAGATGCTGTTCGAGTACACGCGCGCCATGTCGGCGGCCACGAACGGTTGCAGCGTCTTCAGGTACGTGAAGTCCACTGCGAACAGCCGGTTCAGTTCGGCCGACGCCCCCCAGCCCTTGTCGCCCGCAATCTCGCCGGCCGGGTAGCCCAGCCCGAAGAAGCGGCCGCCAAAGCTGATCTGCTCGCTCGACGCAAGGCGGTTGCCGCTGTACTGCCCCGCCCCCGACAGCGCGATGCCGAAGCCCATCGGCAGGTCGCTGGCCTGCGACACCAGCAACCGCGTGCGCCAGAAGCTCAGGTCGTTGAGGTTGTTCTGGCGGTCGGCGCCCAGCGCATCGAAGCCCTTGTAGACGCCGAGCGTGGCGCTGCGCGTCACGCCAGTGCCACGTTGGAGGTATGACGCCTCGGCGGTGGCCACGCGCACGCTGGTCGACAGTTCCACCTGGCGGCCTGCGCCGGGCTGTACCGCCTGCGTGTAGCGTTCGAACTGGTTGTTGGCGTAGAAGCCGCCGGTCAGCGTCAGCGCGTGGCGGTTGTTCAGGATGACCGGGTAGCTCAGCGTGCCGCCCAGTCGCTTGGAGTCGTTCACGTAGCGCGGGTTGAAGCCGATCGGGGCCAGCGAGCTGTTCTCGGGTACGCCGCGATAGTGCGACGCGGTGATCTTGCCCAGCATGCCTTCGGTGCCCAGCGGCTGCGCGTAGGTGGCGGCGTAGTACTCCTCGCTGTCGCGGCCCTTGGGGAACAGCGTGGAGAACGACAGCTGCTCGCCCAGCGGCGTCAGGCTGTTGGTGGTGGCCGTGGCGATGGCGCGCACGCCCGGCGACATCCATTCGACACCCGTACCGAACGTGAACGGCTTGCGCCTGACCTCCAGCACCATGTCGCACGCGCCATCGGTGGTGGTGGGCGGCTGCACCGTGGCATTGACCTGCATGCCGGGCTGCTGCGCCAGCACGTTGACATAGTGCTCGAAGCTCTCCTGGCGCAGCGGACGGTCCTTCTTCAGCTGCTCGGCAATTTTGCGCAGCCGCGCCTCCGCCGGGCCGGGCTTGCCCTTCACCATGATGTTGGCCACATAGCCTTCCACCACCGTGACCAGCACATTGCCGTTTTCGAACGATTGCGCCGGCACGAAGGCAAACGACAGCGGGTAGCCGGCGTCCTTGTACATCTGCGTGACCGACTCCGCGGCCTGCAGCAGTTCCGCGACGGTGATCTCGCGATTGGCCAGCGGGCTGAACTTTGCCGCGATCTGCTCGAACGGCAGCGTCTTCGCGCCCTCGATCTGGAAGTGCCGGGGCGTGAGCCGCGAGGCCAGCAGGTTCTGCAGCGCCGAGTCGGGCCGTTCCACCTGTACGGTCACATTGGATTGCGCCGGCTTGCTCGGCGCGATGCTGGGCAGCGTCTGGGTGGGATCGCCCTGCACGGGGCCGCGTTCGGCGTGGCCCAGGCCGCTATGGATGACGCCGACGCTGATCATCAGCGCGGCAACGCGATTGCGTGGTCGCATGGTCTTACCCCTCGATGTAAACCTGCATTGCGGCTATGAGGTCGCGTGCCACGGGACGGAGGGGATGCCGCTTCCCCGCCGCCCATGAGTGGCCGTGACGCTTTGCTTGGGTCGGGCGCGCCAGGCGCCCCGTGGAGCTAGTGCTTGCCGCCGATGGCGCCGGTCAGGCCGCCAACCAGCCCGCCGACCAGCCCGGTGACCGGCGCCAGCGGATTGGCAGGCTTGGTGCCTGCCGTCGTGCCGCCCGAGGCGGGCGTGCTGCTGGCCGGTGCATTGCCGCCAGTCAGCCCGGCAACCAGGCCGGTCACCGGTGCCAGCGGGCTGGCGCTGCCGCCCGTGGCGGTGGTTGCCCCGCCGGTAACGCCGTTGGTGATGCCGCCGACCAGGCCTGTGACCGGCGCAAGCGGGCTCGTGCCGCCGCCCGCGGTGGCGCTGCTCAGGCCGCTGGTGAGGGTGCTGACCAGTCCGGTGACCGGCACCAGCGGGCTCGACGCACCACCGGTGGCGCCGGTCAGGCCGCCAGTCAGGCCGCCGACCAGCCCGGTCACGGGCGCGAGCGGGCTGCCCGCCGCACCGCCTGCCGGATTGTTCACCACGCCGCCAAGCGATGCCACGGTCGTGCCCGTTCCCGTGACGATGCCGCCCACGCCGGACACGACCGGCGTATTGGTATGGGTCAGTTGCGTGCCTGCCGTGGCCAGTGCGCCGCCGACCGTCGCCAGCAGGTTGTTGACCGGCTGGCCCAGGCCCGTGGCGGCGCCCAGTGTCTGCGTGCCGCTGGTCAGCGTGGAAGTCAGTGGCACGATGGCCTTGCTGACGCCGCTGGTCAGCTGTTCCACGGGTCCGGTCGACAGCGCGGTTCCCAGCTGGCCGCCGACGTTGTTCACTGCACCGCCCACTTGAGAGACCACGCCGCCCACCGGCACCGTCACGGCGGACAGCGGGGCGAGCGGTCCGCTGCCCAGGCCGCTGACCGCGCTGCCGGCGCTGCTGACGGCGTTGCCAAGCTCGCTGACCACGCCGCCGGTGCTGGCCACTGTGGTACCCACCGGATTCGTGGTGTTGGGCATATTGCCCAGGCCCGACTGTACGCCGGTGCCCAGCACGCTGACCGCGTCGCCCACCGAACTCACCACGCCAGCCAGGCCATCCCGGGTCTGCGAAGACACCACCGGCACGTTCGCGTCCTTGATCGCATCACCCACGCCGCTGACGGTGCTGCCGACCCCGTTCACGATGCCGCCCGCGTTGCTGACGATGGCGCTGGTGGGCGTCAGCGCAGTGGTGCCGCCGCCGTTGTTGTTTCCGCCGCCGCCGTTGTTCGTGCCCCCGTTGTTGGCGGAGTCCGTGCCACCCGTGCCACCCGTGCCACCCGTGCCACCCGTGCCACCGGTGTTGCCGGTGTTGGCGGCATTGCCGGTGGCACCCGAGCTGCCCGTGCCGCTGGTGCCCAGCGACGTCGAACCGCTGCCGCTGGCGCAGCCTGCCAGAACCAGCATGGACCCCAGCAATGCCGTCACGACCAGTTGCTTCGCGGAATGTTTGTTTGTGCGCATGACCTTTTCCCTTTTTTTAATGTTCCCGACCCTGGCTCACGTTTTCGCATGCCGCTTCGTTGCGAAGGATTGCGTGACGTGCCGTGGCTGCGCTGTATTGCGCAAGCGGTGTGCCAGTGACGCCGGCCATTGCCGGCCACGCCATTCCAAAGCAGGGGGTGATGCGCGCAAACGCGCGTGTGGCAAGGCTTTGCGGCAAATGGATCAAACGCACGCATGAAGCGCGCGGTGGCGGCGCGGCGCGTGTTTGGCGTTACGCGTTACGTAACGCCCCGTGACATGCGCGGTGACATGCGCGGTGACATGGCGGTTCCACGGCGCCTGTCCCCGTCTCGCGTCCAAGGCCGTCCGCCGTAACGCCCGCAGGGAACACGTTACGTAGCACGTAACACCACAACGCCGTCCGGCACGACGCTTCGAGCGCGCTCGACGCAACCCGCCTGCATCCCCGAAAGCCTTGCGCCACAACGGGTTCCAGCCCTGCCGTCGCCGGCATCCATCGCCCGTATCGAACATGCGATTGAGGCTGGCACACCGTTTGCGCTATCGGTCCGCAGCCACGCAAGACGAAGCAGCTCGCCGACCGGGTCGCGGCGAAGCGCGTGAGCAGGGCGGACATGAAGACAGCGGACTCACAAAGAACAAACTCAGGAGATCAGGACATGCATGCAACCAAGCAGACGCGCCCCCTCAACATGATGGCGATGGCCTGTGCCGCAGCGGTGACGTTGCTGGCGGGCTGCGCCTCGGGCGGTTCCAGCGGCGGTGCCAATCCGTCCCCGCCGTCCCCGCCGACCAATCCGGGGACGACGAATCCGCAGCCCACCGCCGAAACCACGCCCACTGCCAAGGTGGTGGAAGGCGCGGGCAACGCCGTGGTATCCACCGGCAACGCGGTGAGCCAGATCGGCCAGCAGATCAAGGACACCAGCGTGCCGCTGGTACCGGCCACGGCGAAGAACGCGACCGGCGATGTGGTGATCCAGACCGGCGAGACCGTTGCCACGCTCGGCGCTGGTGTGCGCGATGGCCTGGGCCAGATTGGCGCCGCGGACAACCCGGTGGGCGTGACCGTTGCCAACACCGGCAATGTCGTGACGCAGGCCGGCGCCACCGTGGTCAGCACGGGCAGTCTCGTCAAGGCGCTTGGTAGCGACCAGTTGTCGCCGCTGGCGCCCGTGACCAATCCCGCGGGCGGCCTGGTGCAGACCGTGGGCGCGGGGGTGATGAGCCTCGGCGGCAAGCTGGGCGATACGCTGTCGACCGGCCCGGTCGCGCAACTGACGGACAGCACCAGCAAGGCCATCGTGCCGCTGACCACGCAGTTGACCAACGCCACGCAAACCGTAGGCGCGGCCTCGGGCCTGGGTGCGCCGGTCACCAACCTGCTGACCCAGGTCGGAAACACGGTAGCCACGGCGGGCAGCATGATCGCCAACACCAACACGCCGGTGGTGTCGCCGCTCGGCGGCGTCGTCAACGAAACGGGCAAGACCGTGGCGGTGGCAGGCGTGCTGCTCAACGGCAATGGCAGCGCCAGCGGCAATCCGCTGGGCGGCCTGCTCAACAACCTGCCGTTGAACGGGGCTGCCGGTGGCACATCGGGCAGCAGTCCCCTGGCGCCCGTGACCGGCCTGATCGGCGCGGTGGGCGGCGCTGCGGGCGGCGCGGCAGGCGGCACCTCGGGCGGCAGCAATCCGCTGGCGCCCGTCACGGGCCTGCTGGGCACGGTCACAGGCGGATTGACCAGCGCGGCCAGCGGTGCAGGTTCGTCCAGCGGCAGCGGCAGCAATCCGCTGGCGCCAGTCACCGGCCTGCTGGGCGGGCTGACGCCCCATTGATCTGAAATACCACGCGGGAGACGTCGGGACTTTCCCTGTCAACCGCCCCGGCTAATTTACGGTGCGCTGTCGTCCTTACCCCGCGCGGCGCATCCTTTTATTTCGTGCCGTGAGGCCGTCCTGCATGACCACGTGCAGGACGCCGCACGGCACGCTTCATTTGTTGCGTGCTCTTTAACAATTCGGATGATTTCATCCCGATGGAGGAAGGCGGCCGCATTGTTTCAAACGTCTGTCCTACTTTAATCTGGGACAACCATTAGCCCGAATGGGGGGTATGGTTGAAACAAAGCCTGTCTTATAAATGTATCCACCAGCGCAAAAGCACAATAACGCCACAGTGGCAGTTCATACAGATGGCAGTCGGATCGGGGTCAGGAGCGTATTGCTGGGGATCCATGCAGGGGTTACGCACTTTCGGGAGTGAACATCATGCAAAAGAATCTGGCGCGCCATCGCCAAACCCAACGCGGCGCCACTGCCATCGAATATGGCCTGATCGTAGGCCTGGTTGCCCTGGGCATCGTCGTGGGCGCACAGGCCCTCGGCACAGGCCTCAGCACGGGCTTCAGCAATCTTGCCCAACGTGTCACGACCCTCTTCGCCACCAACAACGGTGGCTCCTGACATCGACCGGCGGACCATTCACTGATCATCCGGAAGGCTGACGCGGCGTTCGTGCATCGCGCACGGCGTTGCTTCGTGCCGACCTGACGTCTCCAGACCATTTACCAGAGCACCGTGCTGGCAGCCATGCCAGCCGCGGCGGGCGTCTGCACGCCCGTCGGCAAAGCAGTGGCAGAAGTGGTAGCGGTAGGCACTGGCCGCAGGTAGGCATATGGACGGCCGGGCTAGAACGGTAAGAGTGGTTCCAAGTCGCGCAACGTAGTACGACACAGCCCGTCGGGGACGTCGCAGCGGGCACCGTGCAGCCATGCCGGTGCCCGCCGCGCGGTGTCGTGTGTCGCCAATGCATGCAAGTCGAAAGAACCGGGTGAAGCATGGCATTACGGGGGAGCGCGAACCGGCGCCGCGCAGGCGGAGTGGCCGCGATCGAGTTCGCGATAGTGTTTCCGCTGCTGTTTGCGGTAGTGCTTGGCATCGTCTATTACGGCATGGTGCTGGCCCTGCAGCAAGTCCTGACGCTCGCCGCCGAGGAAGGCGCGCGGGCTGCCTTGCGTTATCCGCTCACCGCGAACGGCGGCACGCTGGCGACCACGCTCGGCCAGCGGGTCATCGCCGCCGACCTGGCCGCGCGCAGCACGCTGCCGCCCAATATCGCCAACCGTTTCGCGGCAGGCTCGCTGGCCCAGGCCGTGGCCTGCAGCGCGCCGCCGGGCACGCAATGCGTGCAGGTGACGCTCGATCTCCCCACGCAAACGTTCCTGCCGGTGGTGCCGTTCGTGCCGGTGCCCGCTTCGCTGACCGGCGTCGCGGTGGTCCAGCTCTCTCCCGATACCTGAGGACACATGAGCAGCAAACAGATTCGAATCCTGGCCATCGTCCTGCTGATACTGGCCGGACTGCTCGCGCTGCTGGCATGGCAGGTGGCGCGCCAGCAGGCGGTGGCCATGCCGGCCGCGCGCACCGCACCGACCCATGCCGTGGTGGTCACCACGCGAGCCGTGGAAGCCGGCAAGCCACTGACTGCCGACGCGCTCGCGGTCATGCAACTGCCGATCGAGCCGGCCGGCGCCTACCAGGACGCGGCCCGCGTGGTGGGCCAGGTGCCGGTGGTGAACCTGGGCAGCAACGTGCCGGTGCTGGAAGGGCAACTGCTGTCCGGGCTGGCACGGCAGATTCCGGAGGGCGACCGTGCGCTGGCCGTGTCGGTGGACGAGGCCGTTGGCGTGGGCCATCAGGTGCAGCCCGGAGACTTCGTCGATGTGTTCGTGATCCTGCGCCGCGACAACCAGGAGATTGCCGAAAGCCAGACCCGCCTGCTGCTGTCGCGTCTGCGCGTGCTCGCGTACGGCAATGGCAGTGTCAACGATTCACGCAAGGTGCAGGGCGAACAGATGATGGCCCGCCGTGACGGCGCGAAGACGGCCGTGCTGTCGGTGCCGGTGGAACAGGTAGGCAAGCTGGCCATGGCGCAGCAGGCCGGCCGGCTGGTGCTGGCGTTGCGCAATCCGTCGGATGCGTCGATGCCCAGCGACGGCATGTTCGCCGACCCGCCGGCCGTGCTGCAGGCCCGCGCCGGCGTGCCGCCGGACGCCGAGCGCGCGCCCGTGGACAGGGCCGCGGCCGGCATGAGCCTGGCCGGACTGGTGGGCCAGGCTCATGCGGGCAACACCACGCCGCGCGCCCTTTCCCCCGCGCCGGCCATGCGCGCCGCCGCGCCACCGGCGGCGTCACTGACGGCCTCGGCGCAACGACGCGAAACCCCCGACAACAACAACGGCGTGGAAGTGATCCGCGCCGGCAAGCGAGCGATCGAATAGCGGACGACACGGCATGCCCACATTGACGACAGACCGTGAACGGGCGCCCGCGCGCCAGATCGGCACCGATCCGTGCCGCCGCCGATGGGCCGCGATGATGATGGCTGCCGTCTCGATGGCGGCCGTGCTGGCCGGGGCGATGCATCCAGCCATGGCGCAGGACGCCGGACCGCCGCCCGCCGCCCGCACGTTGCGCCTCATGGCCGGCGCACAGCAGGAGATCAAGCCGGGTCAGGCGCTGGAGCGCGTGGCCGTGGGCAACCCCGCCGTGGCCGATGCGCTGCTGCTCAAGCAACGCAATGGATCGCCCACCGTGCTGGTGGTGGCAAAGAAGCCGGGCGTGACCGACATGATGGTCTGGAGCCGCAATGCGGCGCCGTTGACCTACAGCGTGCAGGTCGATGCCGTGGCGCCGGATGCCGATGGCGCGCAGGTGGACCTGTCCGCCGCCGGCGCCACCATCCGGGGCGAATCGCCCGACGCCGCAGCCGCCGCGCGCACGCAGCAGGCGGCGAAGGCGGCGGTGGGCGGGCCGGACGGCAAGGTCGGCGTGGTGATCGACCGCTCGGTGGTACCGGTGTCGAACACCGTGCAGGTCGATGTGAAGGTGGTGGAAATCAGCAAGACCGTGCTGAAGGAAGTAGGGCTCAATTTCGTCAAGAGCAGCGGCGGTTTCACGTTCGGGCAGTTCAGCCCGACGTCGCTGACAAAGGCCACGATCGGCCCGTCGCCGTCGTTTGAAGGCGCGTTGCCGATGAGCAGCGCGTTCAACCTGGTGGCGGCCTGGGCCAAGGAGGGCATCTTCGCCAACCTGAGCCTGCTGGAAAGCAATGGCCTGGTCAGGGTGCTGGCCGAGCCAAGCCTCGTGACGCTGTCGGGCCAGAGCGCGAGCTTCCTGGCGGGCGGCGAGATCCCCATCCCGGTGCCGCAGGCGCTGGGCACCACGACGATCCAGTTCAAGCCGTTCGGCATCGGCCTGACGGTGTCGCCGACGGTGATGTCGAAGTCGCGCATCGCGCTGAAGGTGGCGCCCGAAGCCAGCGATCTCGATCCGTCGCGCGGCATCAGCATCAACGGGGCGTCGGTGCCGGCCATCGTCACGCGGCGCGCCGATACCACGGTGGAACTGGGCGACGGCGAGAGCTTCGTGATCGGCGGGCTGGTCAGCCGCAACACGGTCAGCAACGTGAGCAAGGTGCCGTTCCTGGGTGACCTGCCGATCATCGGCAGCTTCTTCAAGAACCTGAACTTCCACCAGGAGGACCGCGAACTGATGATCGTGGTCACGCCGCGCCTGGTGAAGCCGCTGGCGCGGGATTCCCAGGCCGCGGCAAACGTGGCCAATGACGGGCGCACGAGCGCCAGCCCCAACGTCTGGGGGCGCTTCGTGCTGGGCGAGTACGCAGACCCGACCCTGCCGGGTTTTTCGCGGTAGCGGCGGCAGATGGAGCGAGTGACGAGGATGGATGCCTTCCTGCTGAACACCCGGCGCGAGAGCCTGCGCCAGTGGCTGGACCAGGCGCTGGGCGGCGCCGGCACGCTGGTGGCCGAGGACGGGGCGCAGGAAGCCTTTATCGAGCAGGTCGGGGCGGTTCGTCCCGGGCTGGTCTTCCTGGACTTCGGGGCGCCGCATGTCGAGGCATCGGCCCGGCTGGCCGAACAGGTGGCGCGGCTGTTTCCACACCTGCCTCTGGTGGCCGTCGGCAACGCCGGCGAGCCGCAGGCGATGCTGGCCGCGCTGCGCGCCGGCGTGCGGGACTTCATCGATTTGCGCGGCGCGCCGGCGCAGGCCACCGACGCCGTGCGGCGCCTGATGGTGCCCCGCGCGCAGGTGCGGCCCGTGACGCCCACGCACCGGCACGGCAAGATCGTGGCGCTGTTGGGGGCCAGGCCCGGCGTCGGCGTGAGCACGCTGGCCGTGAATCTGGCCGCCAGCGTGCGCCAGCGCGCCGATGCAGGCGCCGCTGCCGAGGTGCTGCTGCTGGACCTCGGCCTGCCCGTGCGCGACGGCGCGCTCTACATGAACATCGCGCCCGAATTCCATTTCGTCGAGGCCGTGCGCAACCTGCGCCGCTTTGACCAGGTGTTCGTCGATACCGCGCTGGCGCGGCATGGCAGCGGCGTGTCGGTGCTGCCGCTGCCGGCCACGCTGGCCGAACTGCGCGATGTGTCGTTTTCCGAGGCGCTGGCGCTGCTGGACCGCCTGCGTGCTTTTTTCGACCTCCAGGTGATCGATCTCGGCGGATTCTCGAATGCCGAGTTCATGTCGCAGATCGTCAAGGCCGCAGATGCGGTGGTGATGGTGGCCGAGCAGAGTGTGGGCGCCATCGTTTCGGCCGCCGAACTGCTGCACGAGCTGAAAAAGCGCGAGATCGACCGCCCCGACCTGCATTTGATGGTGTCGCGCTTCGACCCCGAACTTGGCGTGGACGCGGCGCAGATCGCCGAACGCATCGGCGTGGCATCGGTCGATACGCTGCCCGACCGGCGTGCGGCGCTGGTGCAGGCCGCCAATCGCGGTGCGGTGCTGGCCGAGGCCGCACCGGCCGACCCCTACGTGCGCGCCCTGGGCGCGCTCATGGAACGGCTGGGCTACCGCGCGGAACAGGCTTCCGAGCGCGGCATCCTGGCCCGGATCAAGGAGAAGCTGCCCGAGGCA
>Ga0055534_1001017_pt1 | contig 12319 bp, 8 predicted proteins | sample AraplaCol_mLB_r2_2_FD_54993 | JGI IMG/M metagenome (GOLD analysis project Ga0055534, IMG submission 54993) | Arabidopsis root microbial communities from North Carolina, USA - plate scrape MF_Col_mLB_r2 | ecosystem: Host-associated > Plants > Roots > Endosphere | place: USA: North Carolina... | reverse complement strand
GTGTCGGCCATGGCGCCGTCGCGCACCCAGTCGACGGCGTAGTGCTGCTCGGCGCGAAGCAGTTCGAGCAGGGCTTCGCCGATCATGGGATCGTCTTCGACGAGAAGGAGGCGCATGGGCGCCATTGTCCCGCTTCGCCTTAAGCCGGACTGAAAAACCCGGCACTTATGATCGGCCGCGTCCCCACCGCCACACGCCCATGCCCTCCCTGCTTCTGACCCACCCCGCCGGAAACCAGAACGTGCGCGCCGTGCTGGCGGCCACCGAAGGCGCGGGCCTGCTGGCCCGCTTCGCCACCACCGTGGCCGCCTTCGAGGGCGACGCGCCCTCGCGCCTGCTGCCCGGCGCGCTGCGCCGCGAATGGCTGCGCCGGCGCTTCGACATCGCGCCGGCCAAGGTGCTGACGCACCCGGGCCGCGAGCTGGCGCGCATGGTCGCGGCCAAGGCCGGCTGGCATGGCGCGGTGCGGCACGAGGCCGGCTTCGCCTCGCCCGACGCGGTGTTCCAGGACTTCGACCGCTTCGTCGCCGCCCGCCTGCCGGCGCTCGCGCGCGAGCACCAGCTCACCGCGGTCTACGCCTACGAGGACTCCGCCCTGCACACCTTCCGGGCGGCACGCGCCCTGGGCCTGCGCTGCATCTACGACCTGCCCATCGCCTACTGGGAGACCGGCCGGCGCCTGATGCAGGAGGAAGCCGAGCGCCTGCCCGAATGGGCCGCCACCCTGGGCGGCGGCGTGACCGATTCGGCGCCCAAGCTGGCGCGCAAGACCGAGGAGCTGGCGCTGGCCGACATGGTGGTCGGGCCGAGCAGCTTCGTGCTCGATTCGCTGCCGGATTCCGCCGCGGGCAAGAAGCGCGTGCTGACACCCTTCGGCTCGCCGCCCTCCACCGCCGACGCCGCCCGCTTCGAGGCTCCCGATGCGAACCGGCCGCTGCGCGTGCTCTTCGTGGGCTCCATGGGCCAGCGCAAGGGCCTGGCCGACCTGTTCGCCGCCATGCGCCTGCTCGAGGGCCGGCCGATCGAGCTGGTGGTGCTGGGCTCGCTGCAGGAATCGCCCGAGTTCTATCGCCGCCAGTGCGAGGGCCTGCGCCACGAGAAGGGTCGCCCGCACGCCCAGGTGCTTGAGTTGATGCGCAGCTGCGACGTGTTCTGCCTGCCCTCCATCGTCGAGGGGCCGCGCGCTGGTCACGCAGGAGGCGATGAGCCAGGGCCTGCCCATCGTCATCACCGCCAACACCGGCGGCGCCGACCTGGTGGTCGAGGGAAAGACCGGCTTCCTGGTGCCGATCCGCTCTCCTGAGAAAATCGCGGAGAAGCTCGCCTGGTTCAGCGACAACCGGGCCGAGCTTCCGGCCATGAAGGCCGCGGCCATGCGGCATGCCGCCGGCTACACCTGGCAGCACTACGGCGAACTCGTGGTGGATGCCATCCGAGAACTGAATTGAGGGAAGCGGGCCGCGACAAGGTCCTGCCTCCCCGCGCCTTTTTTGCCGAATGACTGAGATTCGGGCGCCACGGCGCTCCTGGGAAATCGACGCGCTGCGCGGGCTGATGCTCGTGCTGATGACGCTCACGCACCTGCCCACGCGGCTCACCGACCCGCTGGGCCAGCCCTTCGGCTTCGTCTCGGCGGCCGAAGGCTTCGTGCTGCTGTCGGCCTACATGGCAGGCCTGGTGTACAGCCGCATCGCCTACCGCCAGGGCATCGTGCAGATGGAGCGCGCCTTCTGGAAGCGGGCCTTCAAGGTCTACCTGATCCAGGCGGCGATCCTCTTCTTCCTCTTCACCGTGATCACCGCGCTGAGCCTGCGCATCGACCAGCCGGCCGTGAAGAACCTGGTGGCCTTCTACCTGGCGCAACCGCTGGAAGGTTTCGTCTTCGGCCTGCTGCTGGTGTACGAGCCCGCGCTGCTGGACATCCTGCCGATGTACATCTTCTTCCTGCTGATGAGCCCCTGGGTGCTCGCCTTCGGCATGCGGCACGGCTGGTGGGGCGTGATGGGGGTGAGCATCGCGGTGTGGGTAGGCGCTCAGTACGGCCTGGCCGAGTGGGTGCATGCCCAGGCGGTGCACTGGCTGCACCTGCCCGTGTCCTATGCCGACACCGGCGCCTTCAACGCCTTCGCCTGGCAGATCCTGTGGATGGCCGGCCTGTGGATGGGCGCGAGCCGCAACGCGCCGGGCGCGAAGCCCTTCCGCTTCCCGCGCTGGGTGCTGGCCATTGCCATCGCCCTGGCCGCCTACTTCTTCTGGTGGCGGCACACCAACGTCCACGGGCAGGCGCCCTTCGGCGCCGACGTGCAGCTCAACCTGCTGTTCGACAAGTGGATCCTCGGGCCGCTGCGCCTCCTGAACCTGGTGGCGCTGGGCATCCTCACCATCCGCTTCGGGCCGCCGCTGGCGCGCATGCTGCCGCGCCAGCGCTGGCTGGAGACCATGGGCGCTGCCTCGCTGCCGGTGTTCTGCACGCACCTGATCGCGGTGCTGCTGGTGCTGGCGATCTGGGGCGACAACCAGTTCGCGCGCCCCTGGTGGGGGGACGCGCTGCTGCTCGCCACCGTCTTCGGCGCGATGTGGGGCGTGGGCCGCTTCACGCAGAAGGCCGACGCCACGCCGCCGCCAGAGGAGGAGCCGGCCACCGCGCCGGGCGGCACGTGAGGGCGCAGCGCACTTTAAGACCCTTCTAAGCGGGTCTTTNCATGATTCGGGTCACACCTTCTTCCTACCTCCAAAAGGACNAAGCAATGCGACTCGACTCCCTGACTCCCTCCCGCCTGATCCTGGCGCTCGTCACTGCCGGCGTGATCGGCGGCGCCGGCGTGGCGGCGNTGGAAGGCCACGACGCCCAGGCCGCCCCGCTGCCGGCCGCCACCGCGACCACCACCACCGGCGTGCCGGTGGCCCTGCCCGACTTCTCGCAGATCACGCAGAAGGCGGGTCCCGCCGTGGTCAACATCAGCGTGGTGGGAACCAAGGACACCGACGAGAAGGTCGCCGCCGCGGACGGCGACGACAGCCCCTTCGCGGGCGATCCCTTCGCCGAGTATTTCTTCCGCCACTTCGGCGGCCAGCAGCCCGGCGGCAAGCTGCAGAAGCGCGGCCCGCAGCCGCAGCAGCAGGTGCGCGGCCAGGGCTCGGGCTTCATCGTCAGCGCCGACGGCACCATCCTCACCAACGCCCACGTGGTCAAGGGCGCCAAGGAGATCATCGTCAAGCTCACCGACCGCCGCGAGTTCAAGGCCAAGGTGCTGGGCGCCGATCCGAAGACCGACATCGCCGTGCTGAAGATCGAGGGCAAGAACCTGCCCGTGGTCACGCTGGGCAGCACCAACGACCTCAAGGTGGGCGAATGGGTGCTGGCCATCGGCTCGCCCTACGGCTTCGAGAACACCGTGACTGCCGGCGTGGTCAGCGCCAAGGGCCGCTCGCTGCCCGACGACAGCGCGGTGCCCTTCATCCAGACCGACGTGGCGGTGAACCCGGGCAACGGTGAACCCGGGCAACTCCGGTGGCCCGCTGTTCAATGCGCGCGGCGAGGTGGTGGGCATCAACTCGCAGATCTACAGCCGCACCGGCGGCTTCCAGGGCCTGTCGTTCGCGATCCCGATCGACCTGGCAACCAAGATCAAGGACAAGATCGTGGCCACCGGCAAGGTCGAGCACGCCAAGCTCGGCGTGGTGGTGCAGGAGGTCAACCAGAGCCTGGCCGACTCCTTCAAGCTCGAGTCGCCCGAGGGCGCGCTGGTGGCCGATGTCGAGAAGGGCGGCCCGGCCGACAAGGCGGGCGTGCAGACCGGCGACGTGATCCGCAAGGTCGACGGCAAGCCGGTGGTGTCTTCGGGCGACCTGCCCGCCGCCATCAGCCTGGCCTCGCCCGGCGACAAGGTGCAGCTGGAAGTCTGGCGCAAGGGCAGCGTGGAGCAGATCAGCGCCAAGCTGGGCAACGCGGCCGACAAGGGCACGCAGGTGGCCAGCGCCAAGGAAGCGGCCGGCCAGGGCAAGCTCGGCCTGGCGCTGCGCCCCCTGCAGCCGCAGGAGCGCCGCGAGGCCGGCGTGGACGGCGGCCTGGTGGTGCAGGACGTGGCCGGCGCCGCCGCCATCGCCGGCGTGCAGCCGGGCGACCTGCTGCTGGCGGTGAACGGCACGCCGATCAAGAGCATCGACCAGGTGCGCGAGGCTGTGGCCAAGTCCGACAAGTCGGTGGCACTGCTGGTGCAGCGCGGCGACGAGAAGATCTTCGTGCCGGTGCGCATCGGCTGATCGCCCGCCCCTCCCTTTCCTCCCTCCATCGGCCCCCGGCTGATGGGGCGCCAAAGCAGTTACGCTTCGCGCTCCATCGAAGGGGGCTTGATGCTTTCAGGAAGGTTTTTTCGTATTCCGGCGCCTGCGGTTGCGCTGGGTATTTCCCTTGCGTGTCACGCAGCCGGGGCCGTGCAGGTCAGCAGCCTCACGCCGCAGGGCGAGGTGGCGCGCGTGCGGCAGGTCGTCGCGAAATTCGACGCGGCCGCCGTGCGCTTCGGCGATGCGCGCGCCGCGGCGCCGCTCGGCGTGAGCTGCAGCGACGCGCAGGCCGCCAGGGGCAGTGGCCGCTGGGTCAACGAGAAGCAGTGGGTCTTCGATTTCGAGAACGACCTGCCGCCGGGCCTGCGCTGCACGGTCACCCGCGCGCCGGATTTCAGCACCCCGGACGGGCAGCCACTCACCGGCACCGCGAGCTGGCGCTTCAACACCGGCGGCCCCTTCGTGCGCTCGATCCGGCCGGGCGGCGGCACCATCGACGAAGAGCAGGTCTTCCTGCTGCAGCTCAACGGCGCGGCCACCGCGCAGAGCCTGCGCGACAACGTGTGGTGCGCGGTCGAGGGCCTGGGCGAGCGCGTGCCGGTGACGCTGGTCGAGGGCGAGCAGCGCACCGCCCTGCTGCAGTCCAGCGGCCTCGCGGAACTGGCCGCCAGGGATCCGCAGCGCTTCATCACCCTGCAATGCCGCCGCAGCCTCGCGCCGGCGGCGCGCGTGACGCTGGTCTACGGCCAGGGCGTGGCCACGCCCTCGGGTGTCGCCAACCGCGTCGAGCGGCGCTACGACTACAAGGTGCGCGAGCCCTTCAACGCCAGCTTCACATGCGAGCGCGAGAACGCGCAGGCCGGCTGCCTGCCGCTCAAGCCCATGGAGCTGCGCTTCAACGCGCCGGTCCCGCGCCGCCTGGCCGCGCAGATCGTGCTGCGCGGCAACGGCAAGACCGCGGCGCCCGCCTTCGAGCAGACCAACGAGGCGCAGGCCGATGCCCTGGTGGATTCGGTGAGCTTCGCGCCGCCCTTCGCCGAGCAGGCGGCCTACAGCATCGAGCTGCCCGCCGGCTTCCAGGACGCGTCGGCGCGCACGCTGGGCGAGCCCGGCCGCTTCCCGATGAAGGTGAGCACCGGCGCGATGCCGCCGCTGGCCAAGTTCGCCGCCTCGCCCTTCGGCGTGATCGAGCGCCTGGCCGAGCCCGACGGCGTGGCGATGATGCCGGTGACCGTGCGCCGCGTGGAGCCGGCCCTGGCCGTCCAGGCCTACACGCCCGGGCAGGTGAACACCCTCAACCCGCAGACCGACGCGGAGATCATCGCCTGGTCGCGCAAGCTGCAGCGCTACGAGGCGCGCACCGTGCCGCGCAAGCAGGCGCGCGAGGACGTCAAGGGCGCNCTGCCCAAGGCGCTCGACCCGGAGGAGNAGGACTGGGTGCAAAGCCGCATGGTGTCGCTGCTCGCGGGCCAGAGCGGNGCGAAGGCGCTGCAGATGCCCCGATCGCAGGAGGACCCGCGGCCCTTCGAGGTGGTGGGCATCCCGCTGGCACCGGGCTTCCACGTGCTGGAGATCGCCTCGCAGCGCCTGGGCGATTCGCTGCTCGATGCGCGCCACGGCGCCGGCCGCACGATGTACGTGCGAAGCAGCGCGCTGGCCACCAACCTGGCGGTGCATTTCAAGCTGGGCCGCGAGAACTCGCTGGCCTGGGTCACCACGCTGGACAAGGGCCAGGTGGTGGCCGGCGCGCGCGTGCGCGTCTCGGACTGCCGCGGCAAGGAACTGGCCACCGCCCTCACCGACGCCGGCGGCGTCGCGCGCTTCGAGGCGGGCCAGGTCCCGCCCGAGGCGCCGACCTGCGGTGGCGGCGATGACGGGGACGACGGCGGCTGGCGCAACGCCTACTTCGTCAGCGCCCGCGCCAAGGACGCCAAGGGCGTGGACGACCTGGCCTTCACCTGGAGCGACTGGCAGCGCGGCATCGAGCCCTGGCGCTTCAACCTGCCCACCAGCAGCGAGGTGCAGCCCGACCGCGTGGCCCACACCGTGTTCGACCGCATGCTTTTCCGTGCCGGCGAGACGGTGTCGATGAAGCACCTGCTGCGCACCCAGACGCAGGCCGGCTTCGGCCTGCCGAAGGCGTGGCCCGCGACGCTGGTCATCACGCACGTGGGCAGCGGCCAACAATTCAGGCAGCCGCTCGCCTGGCGCGCCACCGCGAGCGGCGGGCGCAGCAGCGAGAGCAGCTTCGCCATTCCCACCGCGGCCAAGCTGGGCCTCTACCAGGTGGAGCTGGCCGAAGGCCCGGCCGACGCGCCGACGCGCACCTTCGCGAGCGGGCAGTTCCGCGTCGAGGAGTTCCGGCTGCCGGTGATGGAAGGCCGCATCGAGCCAGCCGACAAGAAGCCTCTGGTGGCCATCGGCAACCTGCCCACCGCCGTGCAGGTCAACTACGTGTCGGGCGGCGGTGCCGCCAACCTGCCGGTGCGCGTCTCGGCCCTGGTGAAGCCCAAGTGGGTCAACTTCCCGGACTACGAGGGCTTCAGCTTCTCGCCGCCGCAGGGCGAAGGCGACGAAGGCAGCGACGAGAGCGCCCGCGTGGTGGCCGACAAGCTGCCACTCACGCTGGACCGCAACGGCGCGGGCCAGGTGGTGGTCGACGCCATTCCGCCCGCGCCCGCGCCGCGCGAGCTGCTGCTGGAAGCCAGCTACGCCGACCCGAACGGCGAGGTGCAGACCCTGCGCAGCACGCAGGCCCTGTGGCCTGCGCAGGTGATCGCCGGACTCAAGACCGAAGGCTGGGCCTCGGTCGGCCAGAAGATCCGCTTCCAGGCACTGGCGCTGGACCTTTCGGGCAAGGCGCAGGCGGGTGTGGACATCGAGGTCAAGGCGATCTCGCGCATCACCACCACCAGCCGCAAGCGCATGGTGGGCGGCTTCTACACCTACGACAACAAGACCGAGACCAAGGACCTGGGCACCGTCTGCAGCGGCCGCAGCGACAGCCGCGGCCTCGTGCTGTGCGATGCCAAGCTCGCCGAGCCGGGCCAGGTGGAGCTGATCGCCACGGCCAAGGATGCGCAGGGCCGGCCCAGCGTGGCGGCGACCTCGGTGTACGTCACGCGCCAGGGCGAGCTGTGGTTCGGCGGCGAGGACCACGACCGCATCGACCTGCTGCCCGAGAAGAAGAACTACCAGCCGGGCGAGACGGCGAAGTTCCAGGTGCGCATGCCCTTCCGCTTCGCCACCGCGCTGGTGTCGGTGGAGCGCGAGGGCGTCATCGAGACCCAGGTGGTCCAGCTCAACGGGCAGGACCCGACGGTGCAGCTGCAAGTGAAGGAAAGCTGGGGCCCGAACGTCTTCGTGAGCGTGCTGGCCCTGCGCGGCCGGCTGCGCGAGGTGCCCTGGTACAGCTTCTTCACCTGGGGCTTCAAGTCCCCGCGCGAATGGTGGACCGCCTTCTGGTGGGAGGGCCGCGAGTACGTCGCGCCCACCGCCATGGTCGACCTCAGCAAGCCGGCCTACCGCCTCGGCGCGGCCGAGATCCGCGTGGGCAGCCAGGCGCACCAGATCGCGCTGAAGGTCGCCAGCGACCAGCCCAGCTACACCGTGCGCGGCCAGGCGCAGGTGACGATCACCGGCACCCTGCCCGACGGCAAGCCCGCGGCCAACGCCGAGGTCGCGGTGGCCGTGGTCGACCAGGCCCTGCTGGAGCTGATGCCCAACACCAGCTGGAACCTGCTGGACGCGATGCTCACGCGCCGCAGCTGGGGCGTGGCCACCTCCACCGCGCAGATGGAAATCGTCGGCCGCCGGCACTACGGCCGCAAGGCCGTGCCCGCGGGCGGGGGCGGCGGCAAGTCGGCCACGCGCGAGCTGCTGGACACGCTGCTGCTGTGGAATCCGCGCGTGGTGCTCGATGCCAACGGGCAGGCGAAGCTGACCGTGCCGCTCAACGACGCGCTCACCACCTTCCGCATCGCCGCGGTGGCCGAGTCGGGCACCGGCCTCTTCGGCACCGGGACGCACAGCATCCAGACCACGCAGGACCTGCAGATCATCAGCGGCCTGCCGCCGCTGGTGCGCGAGGACGACGAGTTCCGCGCGCAGGTCACGCTGCGCAACACCACCGCCAAGGCGATGAAGGTGGAGGCCGCGCCGCGCGCCACGCTGCTCACGCTGGCACCGCAGACGGTGGACATCCCGGCCGGCGAGGCGCGCGAAGTGGCCTGGACCGTGAAGGCGCCGGCGCAACTGGCCGCCACGCGTGCCGAGGCCATCCTGTGGCAGATCGAGGCGCGCGACCTGGCCGGCAACGACAAGGCACGCGACTCGCTCAAGGTGAGCCAACGCATCGTGCCCGCCGTGCCGGTCACCGTGCAGCAGGCCAACCTCGTGCAGCTCGACGCCACGCCCTTCAAGCTCGACGTGGCACCGCCTGCAGGCGCCCTGCCCGGCCGCGGCGGCCTGCGCCTGGCGCTGCAGTCCAGCCTGGGCAGCGCCCTGCCCGGCGTGCGCGACTGGTTCGTGGCGTACCCCTACAGCTGCCTGGAACAGAAGACCAGCAAGGCCCTCGGCCTGCGCGACGCGAAGATGTGGCGCAGCGTGGTGGCGCAGATGCCCGCCTACCTGGACGGCAACGGCCTGGCCAGCTACTTCCCGCCGCGCGAAGGCAGCGCCGACAGCGGCAGCGACACGCTCACCGCCTACCTGCTGGCCGTGACCAGCGAAGCCGCCGCGCTGGACCCGGCCCTGGCCCTGCCGGACGAGCTGCGCGCGCAGATGGAGGCCGGCCTCCTCGCCTTCGTCGAAGGCCGCATCGAGCGCAAGTTCTGGAGCCCCAGGCAGGACCTGGACGTGCGCAAGCTGGCCGCGCTGGAAGCCCTGTCGCGCAGCGGCAAGGCGCAGGGGCGCATGACCACCAGCCTCACCATCGCGCCCAACCAGTGGCCCACGGGCGCAGTGCTGGACTGGATCGGCATCCTGCACCGCGTCAACGACGTGCCGCAGCGGCAGCAGCGCCTGGCCGAGGCCGAACAGGTGCTGAAGGCGCGCCTGTCCTACCAGGGCACGCGCATGGTGTTCAGCACCGAGGCGGAGGACAACTGGTGGTGGCTCATGGGCAATGCGGACGTGAACGCCAACCGCCTGCTGCTGGCCGCCGTCGACGACCCGGCCTGGAAGGAGGACATGGGCAAGCTGGTGGCCGGCGCCCTCGCGCGGCAGCAGCGCAACGGAGCCTGGAGCACCACCAACGCCAACCTGTGGGGCAGCCTGGCGTTGGAGAAGTTCTCGCGCGCCTTCGAGAGCGAGCCGGTGCAGGGCGTCACGCGCGCATCGCTGGCGGCCAGCGCCGGCGCCGCTCCCGCGGCCGAAAGCGTCGACTGGCGCAAGGTGGATCGCACTGCGGGCAGCAACGGCATGGCCTTTGCGTGGCCCCCGGCCCCGGGCAAGGACACGCTGAGCGTGCAGCACGAAGGCAGCGGCAAGCCCTGGCTGACGCTGCAGTCCACCGCCGCCGTTCCGCTCACCGCGCCGGTGGCCGCGGGCTATTTCATCAAGAAGACGGTAACGCCGGTGGAGCAGGCCAAGGCCGGGCGCTACAGCCGCGGCGACGTGCTGCGCGTGAGCCTCGAAGTCAACGCGACCGCCGACATGACCTGGGTCGCCATCACCGACCCGATCGCTGGCGGCTCCTCGATCCTCGGCAGCGGACTGGGCCGCGACTCACAGATCGCGACGCAAGGCGAGAACAGGCGGGGCACCGGCCGCGCATCGCCTGCCTTCGAGGAGCGCAGCTTCGAGGCCTTCCGCGCCTACTACGAGTACCTGCCCAAGGGCGTGAGCACCATGGAGTACACCGTGCGCCTCAACAATGTCGGCGACTTCGCGCTGCCGCCCACGCGGGTGGAGGCGCTCTACGCGCCCGAGATGTACGGCATGGCGCCGAATGTCCGCCTGAAGGTGGAGGCTGTGCCCTGACAAGACAATGAACGCGACTGACCGGAGGCCATCCGCATCATGTGCAGAAGCATCAAGACCCTCTTCAACTTCGAGCCGCCAGCCACCGACGAGGAGATCCACGCCGCGGCCCTGCAGTTCGTGCGCAAGCTCAGCGGCTTCAATGCGCCTTCCAAGGCCAACGAGGCGGCCTTCCATCAAGCCGTCGAGGAGGTCGGCGCGACTGCGCGCCGCCTGATCGACTCGCTGGTGACGAACGCCGATCCGCGCGACCGCGAGGTCGAGGCCGCGCGCGCCAAGGCGCGCTCGGCAGCGCGCTTCGGCGCCGGCTGAACGCTCAGCGGTAGTTCGGGTTGTTCGGTGCCCGGTCGTAGCGATTGGGCACGCGGTCGTTGTCGCGGTCGTTGTCGTAGCGGTTGGGGACGCCATCGCGATCGCGATCGTGGTAGCCGTAGTGACGCGGCGGCGGCGGCGAAGGCTCGTAGGCCACGCAGCCACCCAGGCACAGCGACGCCAGCAGGACGGGAGTGAGTATCTTCATCATCATCGTCCCATGCTGCGCCGCGTTGCTGCGGCCTGCACGGCGCGCACAGGACGTTCCTCAGTAGGCCGATGCCGCGCGGCCGCGCGGTCCCTCGCGGTCACCCACAAGCAGCTTCGGCGGTGTCTCACAAGCCACGCGGCGTGCGCGCCGCAAAGTGTTGCTTCCTGCTCATTTTTTCGACCCTGGGAGGTTCCGACCATGGCAAACAGCAGCATCCTCGGCGGCACCCGCGCGCCCGCCACGCCCGCGGGCAAGGACATCGATTCGCTGGGTCCCAGCGACAGCAGCGACAGCGGCAGCGACGTGCAGGGCGACGCGCCCGGCAACGCGGCTGCCGACGAGGACGAGGGCGCGGAAGGCGCCCTGCCCATTGCGCACGACAGCACGGGCGATGCCGCCGGCACGGGCGAGCGAGCATCTGCCGACGCCCGCCGGCCCGNGCTCGACGGGGACGTGCTGCCCGACCGCATCGGGCAGCTCCCGCCGGGCCGCAAGATGGACCTCGACGAGACCGAGTACGCAAAGCCCGACGAGCTGGCCAGCGACGAGGACGAGGACCGCGAAGGCGAGTCGCCGTGAGCCCTGCCGAACCGGACGTCGACGTGCGCATCCTGCGCGAAGCCGCCCGGCCGCTGGCGGACGCGACGGACGTGCCGGACGAATTGATCGACCAGCTCGCGAAAGCGCGCTTCGTCCTCCTGGGTGAAGCCTCCCACGGCACCGAGGACTTCTATGCCTGCCGGGCGCGCATCACGCAGCGCCTGGTCGCCGAGCGCGGCTTCGACGCCGTGGCGGTCGAGGGCGACTGGCCGGACGCCTGGCGCGTGAACCGCCATGTGCGCGGCGGCGGCGACGACCGCGATGCAGCCTCGGCCCTCTCGGGTTTCGAGCGCTTTCCCTCCTGGATGTGGCGCAACACCGTGGTGGCCAGCTTCGTGCAGTGGCTGCGCAGCGAGAACTTCAAGCGGCCGCCCGACGCGCCGGCCACGGGCTTCTACGGCATCGATCTCTACAGCCTGCACGCATCGATGTCGGAGGTGCTGCGCTACCTGGCGCGCACCGACCCCGAGGCGTGGACACGCGCGCGCGAGCGCTACGGCTGCTTNGACCGCTACGACAGCGACGCGCGCCGCTACGGCCTGCTGGCGGGCCTGGCCACTGGCGACACCTGCGAGACGGAGGTGCTGGCCACGCTGGTCGAACTGCAGGCGCGGCGCGCGCAGGCCCTGGCCGAATCCGGCCGCGGTACCAGCCCGGCCGAGGAGGCCTTCCAGGCCGAGCAGAACGCCCGCGTGGTGGCCAACGCCGAGCGCTACCACCGCGCCATGATGCGCGGCCATGTCGAGTCCTGGAACCAGCGCGATCGCCACATGGTGCAGACGCTGGAAGAACTGGACGCGCACCTGGGCACGCCCGCGCGCCCCGCGCGCATCGTGGTGTGGGCGCACAACTCGCACCTGGGCGATGCGCGTGCCACCGAGATGGGCGAGCACGGCGAGCTGAACGTCGGCCAGCTGGTGCGCGAGCGCT
>Ga0055534_1001004_pt1 | contig 12409 bp, 9 predicted proteins | sample AraplaCol_mLB_r2_2_FD_54993 | JGI IMG/M metagenome (GOLD analysis project Ga0055534, IMG submission 54993) | Arabidopsis root microbial communities from North Carolina, USA - plate scrape MF_Col_mLB_r2 | ecosystem: Host-associated > Plants > Roots > Endosphere | place: USA: North Carolina... | reverse complement strand
ACCATCGTGCCGTGGTAGTTGTCCTGCTGGTCGACCTTTTTGGTCGCCGGATAGCTTACGCCGGGGGCACCTGCAGGACAGGTCTGGGCAAAAGCTTGTGCGGAGAAGGCTGCGATCAGGGAAAGTGCAAGGGTGGCGCGCTTGAATGGCATTTGTCTTCCGTAGAGTAGTTATGATGCGGCAGCGATCATAACTTGAACTTTAACAAATAAGTAACTCTCCGGAGCCTTCGGCGCCGCTGATTATTCGGCCAATGCCGACGCTTTCCAGTTCTCGACCCAGCTCGCCAACTGGTCGGCAGGTATCGGGCGGCTCATGAAATAGCCCTGGCCCTGGTCGCATCCCATTTCCGCCAGGATGTTCCACGCAGCCTCGCTCTCTATGCCCTCGGCCACCACGCGCAGGCCCATATTATGGCCAAGGTCGATGGTGGAGCGCACAATCTTTGCGTCGCCAACATCGTTCACCATATTCAGTACAAACGATTTATCGATTTTGAGCTCATCGACCGGCAGGCGCTTGAGGTAGGCCAGCGACGAATAGCCTGTGCCGAAATCGTCAATCGACAGATCGCAGCCCATGCCGTGCAGGCGCTCCAGGGTCTGCTGCGCGCGCACCGGGTCGTCCATGATCGCGCTTTCCGTAATCTCCAGGCAGAACGCACCGGGCGAAACGTGGTGNCGCATGAAGATNTCNCCGAACTTGAACGGCAACTCCTGGTCCAGCAGGTCGCGGGTGGAGAGGTTGACCGATACTTTCAGGTGGATGCCGCGCTGCGCNAGNTCGTGGCATAACTCCGCCGAACGCTCCAGCACCCAGTGCGTAATCACGCGGATAAAGCCTGTCTGCTCCGCAAACGGAATGAACTGGTCNGGGAAGACATTGCCGCGCACCGGATGCTGCCAGCGGATCAACGCCTCCATGCCNACCACCTGGCCGGTTGCCAGGGTCACCTTCGGCTGTACAAACAGGCGCAATTCATTGTTCTCGACGGCCTGGCGCAGTTCCGTCANCAGNGACAGGCTTTGCTGGCTGCCNTTGTCGATCGCTTCTTCGTAAACCACGGCGCCTTCGTTGCGCTGCTTGGCTGCGTACATGGCAATCTCGGACTTGCCCAGTAACTCCTCGCCATCCACGCCGTTTTCGGGGAAGCCGGCAATCCCGATCCCGGCGCCGATGTCGACCATCTGCTCGTCCAGCGACAGCGGCGATTCCAGCACCTGCAGGATTTCAGCGGCGACCACCACTGCCTGGTCCAGGTCCGAGCCGGGCAGCAATACCGCGAATTCATCGCCCCCAAGGCGCGCCACCTGTGCAGGATGGCGGCGGTTTGCGAGTTTCTGCAACAGGCGGCCTGCCACCTGCTTCAGCAAGGCGTCCCCGAAACTGTGGCCCATCACGTCGTTCACGTGCTTGAAGCGGTCGAGATCCATCATCAGTACATAGACGGAGCCGCCGCGCTTGCGGGCTTCTCCGATAGCGTCATTCAACAGCAGCAGGAATTGTGCGCGATTCGGCAGGTTGGTCAGGGGATCCCAATACGCCAGGCGGCGAATCTCCTGTTCGCGCTTGGCGATACCGTCGCGCATGCTGCCAAAAGCGTGCGCCAGTTCGCCGATTTCGTCGGCGCGCGAGGATGCGATGTCCACCTTGTAATCGCCCTGCTCCAGCCTTTTGGCGGTATCGGCCAATTGGCGAAGCGGCTGTGCAATGCGCTTGGCGGTTACCACGCTGGCGATCACGCAAACGATCATGCCAACCACGGTCAGCCCCAGCAGCCAGTGCTCAAGGCGCGCATACTCAGCCGTCGCCTCGTCGATCGAGCGGCCCAGCATCGCCATTGCGACATTGCCATCGTCCTCACCGATCCTGGTCATGTGCACGCTGAGCTTGTCGCCGCCGATATCGACGTCGAAGGCTTCAGCTGGCATGCCGCCCATTCCCTGCAGCTGCAGCATGATGCTGCCGACGGCCGCAGGCGACAGGCTGGATGCCACCGGCAGCCAGCGCCCATTCGGATCGCGCGTCAGCAGCAAGGTTTGCAGGGCGGTGGTTTCCCGCATGTCGCGCGCCAGCCGTTCGTCCAGCGGAAATGTCATCACCACGAATCCGATGGTCACCGGGGCTTTCACCGGAACCACGACAACCTGGTAAGGCAGGCGCTCAACGATGGCTATGCCATTGGCGCCATCGTCCTGCCCGGCCTTGTCCAGCATGCCCATGACCATGTGCTCCAGGCCAGCCGCCTGCGCATCGCTGGTCGAAGCGACAACCTTGCGTTCAGGGCTGACCAGCATTGTCATCGACGCCTTGATGCGGCGGCCATGGTTGGCCAGCGCCGACTCGATGGTGGCGCGGTCATCGTCGTCCGTATTGCCGATCGCCGACAGGAAGCCGGTATCGCGCGACAGGAGGCGCGCCCCGTTGCGCAGGTTCTGCGCATTCTGCTCCATCAGGCGCGCGAACACCTTGCTGCCATTAAGCAGCTCGGAGGCGATTGCAGTGCGAGCATTGCTGTCGATGCCGCGCTGGATCACCACCAGCCCGACCAGCTGCACCACGATCAGCAACACGAGGAACAGCGTGACGATACGGCTTTCGAGGCTGCGGAATCGCATGGTGTCAGTAAGCCGGGGAATCGGGATCGGTTGAAGATGGCTTCAGCGAAAGCCTGAAGCTGGCGCTTGCCGCGCCATCGGATAGGCGCAGCAACTGCTCTTGCGCGTTGCCGCCAACGATGTCCGGGTGCCAGGCCTTCAGCATATATCTGCCGGCCGGCGCTTCCACAGCCACGTCGCCGTTTGCGTCCGTCTTGCCAAAGTAAGGCGTGTCCACAATACGCACATAAGCAATCATCTTGTCGTGGATATTGCAGCCCAGGACCACCGTGCCCGGCTTGTCGAAAGTCTGAGGATCGGCGGTGGTGCCGGAGTAAAGCTTCTGGTCGAATTTGTGCGGTGCGGAAAACGAATAGATATGGTGCCGCACCTTGTCGTTATTCGGGAAGTAGATCTTGCTGCCGGTCTGGATCACCGTCACCAGCGGTATGAATTTCAGCCCCTTCTGGCTGATTTCGCCNGCCTTCTGCGGCCTGGGCAGCGTNTGGCCTCCTTCGGCCTCCAGNTACACCACGGCGTCNGCCACCGGCTTGCCATTGGCGTCGGCAATGTGCACGGTAAGNCCNCCNGCCGCAGCGGCGACGCTGGTCAAACAGAAGGCCACCACAGCAGCGGAGCGGATCAAGGGCTGGCTCGGCATCGTTCTCAGTCAGGGACGCGGANGCTTATTGTAACGCCAAAAAGTGTTTCCGGCGTTCATCATGCTGTCACAATTGCGACACAGAATCATCACGTTGCCATTTTTGCGACCGCTATCGTGAGCACTTCAACCGCCGCCCTGCCGCACAACGTGACCTATCTGCGTCCCCCGCCCGACGACATGCTCGGCCAGCACCTGCTGGACATCATCCAGCGCCGCCAGTTGCATGCCCTGTTCCAGCCCATCGTCCACATGCAAAGCGGCGAAATCATCGCTTACGAAGGCCTGATTCGCGGCCCCTCGGATAGCCCCCTGCATTCGCCGCTCAACCTGTTCCGCGTGGCGCGCGCCAACAACCTGTCGCGCGAGGTGGAATATTTATGCCGCCGCATTGTCCTGGAGCGTTTCGCGGAACTCCAGCTTCCGGGCAAGCTGTTCCTGAACGTCAGCCCGGAATCGCTGGTGCGCCAGCAAGATGGCAGCCGGGGCGAAACCCTGGGCTACATCCATGAATTCGGCCTCAATCCCGCCAATGTCATCATCGAGCTGACCGAAAACCAGCCGACCTACGACTACGAACGGATGCGCGAAGCGGTGCTGCATTACCGGAAAATGGGCTTCCAGATCGCGATCGACGACCTTGGCGAAGGCTTTTCCAGCCTGCGCCTTTGGTCGGAACTGCGCCCGGAATTCGTCAAGGTCGACATGCACTTCATTCAAGGCATCGATCATGACCCGGTCAAGCTGCAGTTCGTGCGCTCAATCCAGGAGATTGCCGACAAATCCAACACCCTGGTCATCGCGGAAGGCATCGAGAAAGCAGCGGAGCTGCTGGTTCTGCGCGACCTGGGCATCGCGTTTGGCCAGGGTTACCACCTGGGGCGCCCCCACGTCCAACCGGCAAAGGCCCTGCCGGCGGAAGTAGTCAAGGTACTGGGCCGCAATGGCGTGGCGGTCTATCCGCAACGCGCTGCCGAGAGAAACGCCGTGTCTATCCGCAAGCTGCTGCACGACGTCGCCGCTGTGCCGCCGTCCATGAACAACAACGACGTCTATGAAATCTTCATGGCCGATCCCAAGCTGATGATCATTCCCGTGGTCGACGCCGGGCGCCCGCTCGGACTGGTCTCTCGCTTCGAGATGATCGACCACTTCGCGCGTCCTTACCAGCGCGAGTTATACGGCAAGAAACCATGCACTCTTTTCATGGATGCCAAACCGATCATCGCCGACGTCGACACCAGCTTGCAGGACCTGTCGTGCCGCATGGCCGAATCTGATGCTCATCACCTGTTCAATGGCTTCATCATCACGGAGGATGGCAGCTATATCGGCATGGGCACCGGCCATGACCTGATGCGCGAAATTACGCAAATGCAGATCAATGCCGCGCGCTACGCCAATCCGTTGACGCAGTTGCCGGGCAACGTGCCGATCAATGAACACATCGACCGCCTGCTGGAAAGCGGCACGCGGTTCTGGGTCTGCTATGTGGACCTGGACCACTTCAAGCCTTTCAACGATGTCTACGGCTATCGCCGCGGCGACGACGTGATCCAGCTGACGGGGCACATCCTGGCCAAGCACGGCGACCGCAATCGCGATTTCGTCGGCCACATCGGCGGCGACGACTTCGTGATCCTGTTCCAGAGCGAGGACTGGGAAGCGCGCTGCCAGGCAGTGCTTGACGATTTCGCCACCGCCATCTCGGACTTCTACAGCAATGAAGACCGCGAACGCGGCGGCTATATCAGTGAAGACCGCCAGGGCAAGAAGGTGTTCTATTCGCTCATGAGCCTTTCGGTCGGCGTGATCCGCGTTGAACCGCACCAGTACTACTCGCACCACCAGATCGCCGCCAGCGCTGCGGATGCGAAGAAACAAGCCAAAAAGATACACGGCAACAGCCTTTTCCTCGACCGCAGGATGCAAACGCAGGGCGCATAGTCTATATTGGATTCATGAGCCCATTCATCTACAGCATGTGCCAGAAACCCATCGTCGGATTGGCGATGGCAACTGTCGCGCTCTGTGAATTCCCGCCGCTGATGAAAGACGTCCAGATGAAGCTTGGCGAGGCGGGCACCGTCGTCACTGCCGACGTGGAAGTGCCAGTGGATTTGAGCTATGCGCTGATGCTGGAAATGAGCAATCCTGCCGGTGAATCCCTGAGCAAACAGGAAGTATTGATCATTGGCGATCGCCGCGTTGAAGACTGCGCCGACGACGTCGACCTGGCCAAGGTGCCCAAACAGGCGCGCGCCAGTTTCGGCAGGCCGATGGCCTTCAAGGTGGAAGTGCGGCACAAACCCGACAATGCGCTGGTGTATGCGCGCACCGTGAACACCTTGTGCGTGGCCAGCAAGTGGGCCAACCAGCGCTCACGCAGCCTTGGCAATTTCGCGCTGGTGCGGGGCGCTTATACCGTGCGCATCGAAAATGTCGAAGCCCAGGCCGGACTGGAACACCTGAACACCACCGTGGTGCTGGCTCCCGGCACCGACCGTCCTTTAACGGCGCAGCGATAACTGCTCAACGCGGACTGTTGCGCGCCTCCGGCAGGCGTGGATGCTGCCGCAATATTTCATCGAAATTAATGTTCCCGAGCGCCTGTTCTTCGGGCTGCGCGGCATTGCCCGCGCCTTCCCGCAAACCGGCTAGATTGTGCCGCGCCAGCGCGTGACCCTGCGCGGCCGCGCGCCTGTACCAGCGCAGCGCTTCGCCTTCATCCTGCGCCACGCCCTGCCCCGTCGCATACAGCACACCGAGATTGTTCTGGGCCGCCGCATCGCCTTTTTCGGCCGCGCTGCGATACCAATGAACTGCCTGCACCAGGTCGCGCTGCACCCCGTTCCCGCCAGCGTACAGCACCGCCACGCTGAACTGGGCCTGGACCGAGCCGCCTTCCGCGGCCATGCTGTACCACATCAACGCTTGAACGGGGTCGCGCTCCACGCCCGTGCCGTGGGCGTACATGCTGCCTAACAGGCATTGGGCATGGACCTCGCCGCGCACGGCGGCCTTGCGCAGCCAGGCTTGCGCCAGCCGGCAGTCGGCCGCCACGCCGCGCCCATTCAGGTAAGCCTCGCCCAACAGCGCCTGGGCGCTCGAGACGCCTTGTTCGGCAGCCCGGCCGAACCAGCGCGCGGCCATTTCTTCGTTGACGGGGACACCGCGCCCGCGGCGGTACATCTGCCCAAGGTTTTGCTGCGCAGCGGGGTCGCCCTGGCGCGCGGCGCGCCGGAACCAGTACACAGCCTCGGCATCGCTGTTCGCCGTGCCGACGCCCCTGTAGTACATGGCGCCGAGCTGGTTCTGCGCGAAGGCCAGGCCTTGCAGGGCCGACAGGCGCATCCAGCTGAAAGCCTGGCGCATATCGGTTTCGACGCCCTGTCCGTTTTTGTAAAGAAGCGCCAGGTTGAACTGGGCNTAGGGATTGCCCCGCTGGGCGGGGCCAAGGAACCACCGGAAGATGCGCTCCCGGTCCACCAGACGTTTGCCCATCGTCGCCTCCCATACCCTCGATTGTTATCTAAAGTATAAGAAGCGACTCCGTGCTACGTTTGATTTTGCGCAAACTCAGAACTTGGCACGCACACCAAAGACGAAACTGCGGCCCGGCAAGGGCGATACGTCCTTCAGCAGCGAGGTCGAAACGCGGATTTCGTCATTCAGCAGGTTCTTCGCCAGCACGAACCAGGTCAGGTCCATGTCTTTCAGCTTCTGCGTGTACGACAGGTTCGCATTCAACTGGTTATAGGAGCCCGTTGGCGTGGCCTCGAACGATGCCAGGCGGTCCTGCGACTGCGCATGAATCCAGGTGGCGCCCGCGCGCCAGTTGGCAGTGCGGTAGCCGATCGTCGCGCCCACGCGCGATGCCGGCTGCAGCGGCAGGCTGCCGCTGTTTTTCAGGTCGCCATGCGAAGTGTCGGCGAACAGGCGGCCATTCAGGCCCATGGCCAGCGGGTTGTATTCGACTTCCGCCTCGGCGCCGCGCACGGTGGCGTCGCCCTGGCTGAACAGGCGCTCGCGGAACTCGCCACCGTCATTGCCTTCTTCGTCGAGCGTACGGCCCGTGACATGGCCGTAGATGAAGTCCGAAATGCTGTTGTGGAACAGGTTGGCCTTCCAGCGAATCAGGCCGGCAGTCTTCTGCAACGAGAATTCGATATTGCGCGAAGTTTCCTTGCGCAGGTTCGGGTCGCCCTGGTCGAAGGTGATGGTCGCATCGTGCGGGCCGCCGGAATAAAGTTCTTCGGTCGAAGGCGCGCGTTGCGAGCGGGACAGGGTCAGGCCGGTCGCATAGCCGGGTGTAAACGACCACAGGGCGCCCAGCGCACCGCTTTGCAGCGAGAAAGAACGATCCAGGCCGCTCACCGGCTCACGCTTGACGCGCTCCAGGCGCAGGCCGGCATTGACGCGCACCGGGCCCCATTCCTTCTCCTCGACCAGGAAGCCGGCAGTCGAATTCGAACGGGTTACCGGCACCGTGTCGGGACCGCCTTCAGCGCTAAGGGCCGAGAAGTGCGTCAGCTCGGTCTGCATGCCGAAGGTGCCGTGCCAGCCGCTGAGCGCCTTGTGCACCGCTTCGGCGCGGGTTTCGATAGCACGGTTCTTGAACAGCACTTCCGGCTGTCCGTCGTCGCCCAGTTCGGCGTGACGGTAATCGGTATAGCCGGCCTTGAACTTGGCCGACTCGATGCCCGGCACCGGGTTCTTGAACAGGCTGTCGATGTCGTAACGGGTCTGGTGCTGGTCGATCGTGGAACCTTCCTCGCTCGGAATGCCGTACTTGTTGTCCAGGCCCGAAACGGATGCGCCGACGTAGCCCCAGCTATCGATGTAGGAACCGCCAAAGCCGGCGCCTTTTTCCTTGGTGCCGGAGTGCGGCAGGCGGCCGGAAGCCGAATCCGGGTCGCCTTCAACGCGGTTGCCCGGGATCTTGTAGTCGCCAGTCTGGCGGGTGTTGGCGTCCAGGTGCAGCGCCAGCTTGCCGATGGCGCCATCGATGGTGCCGGAAGTCGCCTTGCCATCGTCAACGGTGCTGTAGCGTGCTTCCGCCTGGCCGGTCAGCTTTTGTTCCAGCGCAGGCGGAATGCGTTCGTTCACCACGTTCACCAGGCCGCCGATCGCTCCCGAGCCGTACATCAGGGATGCCGGGCCGCGCAGGATTTCGATCTGGTGCGCCACGGCGCCTTCGGCAGAAACGGCGTGGTCGTTGGACAGCCCCGACACGTCGGACACGGCCATGCCGTTCTCCAGCATCTTCACGCGGGCGCCTTCCAGGCCGCGGATGATCGGGCGCGAAGCGCCGGCGCCAAAGGCCGACGACGACACGCCCAGTTCGGACGACAGCGTCTCGCCCAGCGAGTTCGCCATTTTGTCGCGCAATTCATCGCCCGACAGCACTTTGGCCGGCAGCAGGATTTGCTCGGTTTCGCCCTTGTGGAAAGGGTTGGCGGTCACGACGACCTTGGTCACTTCGCCGTCATCGGCACAGGCAATGGCGGATACGGCCGACAGGACGGCGCCTGCCAGCAGGGAGTACTTGAAATTCATATTTAACCTCTGGATACGACAAACAATAGCCAGCGCGCAGCACAGGGCAGCGGCGGCAGCAAATGCACTACTTTGTTTGTGTCAGGCCAGAGGTGGAGCGCGCGAATCGTAGGCGCGTGCCGTGCGCCCGCTGTGAAGCTGCGGCAACGCGACGCCGGCTTGCGGCGCACTGTAGTCGACAGACGGGAAGGTGAAGCTCGGCGTGTGAATCGCCGTCGCCAGCGAAGCAAACGCTGCGCACTGGCTGCAGTTGTGGTCCAGCGCCAGGCCTGCGCTCAGGCCATTGCCGTCGACATCGGTCGCCTGCTGCTGTTCACTGCCATGCCGGAAGTCCGACCAGTGCGATACTGCGTGCGCCATCCCGAGCTGCTGGGACAAGACCAGCAGCACCGCGAGTAACACGTGCAGGAAATGGCGATTGGCTTTCTTCACGGCGGCTATTGTAAGCAGATTATGCAAACTTGCGCAATGCATCACGCGCCAGGCCGGCGCCGATACTGCCGAACAGGTCGCCCTCGACGCGGCGGGCGCCCGGCACCAGGGCTGCGATCCTCTCGCGCAGCAGGCGCACGCCGCTCGAGCCGCCGGTGAAGAAGATGGTATCGACCTGCCCTGGCTGCACGCCTGCATCAGCCAGCAATTGCGTCACCGTGACGCCGACACTCGACACCAGCTGTTCCACCGCGCTATCGAAGCCGGAGAGCGTCACGTCCAGCAGCACTGGCGGCGAGAAGCGGTCGAGATTGAGCTGTACCGCATCGGCCCCGGACAGGCCAATCTTGGCCTCTTCCACTTTCAACGCCAGCCAATGGCCGGCGCGTTCCTCGATCAGGTGCTGCAGCCGCTCCAGCTTGGCCGGTTCGCGCGCATCGCGGATCATTTCGGTCAACTGTGCCTGCATCTTGCGGGTATAGGCCTGGTTGATCGTATGCCAGGTCGCCAGGTTGAAATAGTAGCTGGACGGCACCTCGGCGCCGCTCCGGAACTGGCTGCCGTAACCCAACAGCGGCATCACGCTCGACAGGCTGAGATATTTATCGAAGTCGGTACCGCCGATATGCACACCGCCTGTGGCGAGGATATCGTCCTTGCGATCGGTGCGCGCCACCCGGTCCGGGCCCAGGCGCACCAGGGTAAAGTCGGAAGTACCGCCGCCGATGTCGGCGATCAGCACCAGTTCTTCGCGGTCGATCTGGGATTCGTACTCGAATGCAGCCGCAATCGGCTCGTACTGGAACGCCACTTCGCGGAAACCCACGCTGCGCGCAATCTCGGCCAGCGTGTCTTCCGCCAACTGGTCGGCGGCCTTGTCGTCATCAATGAAATGGACCGGACGGCCCATCACCACATGTTCGAAATGGCGGCCCGCAGCGCTCTCGGCGCGGCGCTTTACTTCGCCAATGAACTGGGACAGCAGCAAGCGGAATGGCAGCGCGCGTCCGCCGACCTCGGTCTGGCCGTCAATCAGGCTGGTGCCCAGCAGGCTTTTCAGGGAGCGCATCAGGCGCCCCTCGCAGCCAGCCAGGTATTCGGCCAGGGCCGCGCGGCCGTAGCTGGTTTCCTCGTCTTCCGCGTTGAAGAACACCACGGACGGCAGGGTCATCTTGCCATCTTCGAGTTCCAGCATGATGGGCTGGCCGGGGCGCACCCAACCGACGGTGGAGTTGGAAGTGCCAAAGTCGATGCCGCAAGCCTGTGCCATCTTATTCATCCGAAACCAAAAGGGGCGGTATTTTACCAGAGTGCAGCGCGGCTTGGGCGCCACACCGAAGGGCACCCTGTCGCGTGTAAACGGAGGGAAACTATTGCCATGTGGTAAGATTAGGGATCTATTTTCAAATTCGCAAGCATTCCGCCCGCCAGTCCGCATTCATGCGCCAAACCAAGCCACAACCTGCGATCAGCCTTGCCGAACAAAAGGCTATCATCCTCCTGGAGGGACGCCGCGTCACCTCCTACGATGTCGCGCTCGTAGCGGGTGTCTCGCAATCGGCGGTTTCGCGCTGTTTCAAGCCCGGCGCCAGCGTTTCCAAGGCAACCTATGCGCGGGTGATGAAGGCAGCCGAAGGCCTGGAATACATCCCGAACGCTGCCGCCCGCAGCCTGATCACACGCCGTACCAATATCGTGGCGATCGTGGTGTCCCATACCAGCATGCTGTACAACCCGGCAGCTTTGTCGGAGCTTAGCCAGCAGCTCAATCGGCGCGGCAAGCGCGCCCTGCTCTTCACCATGCAGCACGAGGGCGAGATCGAGAGCATCCTGACCGAGATCTGGCAGTTCCAGGTGGACGGCGTGGTAGCTGCCTCGAAGCTGACCGAGGCGCATGTCAATGAGTTCAAGCGGCGGAAAGTGCCGCTGGTGGTGTTTAATCGCCATTTGCGCGACCTGAACGTCAATACGGTGCTGTGCGACCAGTATGAGGCCAGCCGCGCGCTGGTGACCCGCCTGGCGGCTGCGGGCCATCGCCAGTTTGCCCTGATTGGCGGGCCGGCCCAGAATTCGGTGGCGCTCGAGCGCTTGCGCGGGGCACTGGACCGGATCGCCGAACTGGGGCTGCCGGAGGCGCCGGTGTTCCACGGCTGCTTTGACTATTCCAGCGGCGTGGCGGGGCTGCATGAGCTGATTGCGCGCATCGGCGCAGTGCCGGATACGGTGATTTGCGGGAATGATGCAATGGCCATGGGCTGCGTGGACGCGGCGCGCCAGCATTTGCATATCGACGTGCCGTCGCAGATGTCGGTCGTGGGGTGCGACGCGGTGGAGGGGTCGACGTGGTTGAGCTATGAGCTCACTACGCTTAAGCAGCCATTGCACAAGATGGCGGTGGCGACTGCGGACCTGATCTGCAACCTGATCGAGGCTGATGGGGAGTTTGAGGCTGAGAAGCGGGTTTTCGCGGCGCAGTTTGTTGAGGGTGAGACGGCGCGGCTGGTGGCGCCTAAGGCTGTGCTGGCGGCCTGAAAACCGGCAAACTCGGGTCAAATACCTGCGGCTGTAATTCCGCTGGGGTCTGACCCTGCGGGTCAGACCCTGGTTTACCGGTTTTAGCCCGCAGCAATCCGATTAGCAATATGCCGCAGCGACTCCTCCACCTGATCCACCAGGATCAGGCAAAGATCACCATCCTGCAGCCGATCCATCGCCGTATCAATCGCAATGAACTCGCCGGTAATCTGGTCGATATTCCTGGTGCGGCTCGCCCCCACCAGCCCCTGGCGCAGCAAACCAACCACTTCACCATCGGCACGTCCGCGCTGGCAGGCATCCTGGTACAGGATCACATCGTCAAACGCCTTGCCCAGGATCTCGGTCTGCTCACGAATATCCTGGTCGCGACGGTCGCCCGCGCCCGAAATCACCACGGAACGGCGCTTGGCCGGCATCGCATCCACAGCCTGCACCAGTGCCAGCATCGCATCCGGATTGTGGCCATAGTCAGCAATCACGGTCGCACCGCGATACTTGAAGATATTGAAGCGGCCCGGCGCGTTGTGGCTGTCAGTGGTAAAGGTCAGCAAGCCGCGACGGATCGAATCCCAGTCGATGCCCGCCGCCCAAGCCGCTGCCACCGCCGCCATGGTGTTCTCCA
>Ga0055534_1001002_pt1 | contig 12416 bp, 8 predicted proteins | sample AraplaCol_mLB_r2_2_FD_54993 | JGI IMG/M metagenome (GOLD analysis project Ga0055534, IMG submission 54993) | Arabidopsis root microbial communities from North Carolina, USA - plate scrape MF_Col_mLB_r2 | ecosystem: Host-associated > Plants > Roots > Endosphere | place: USA: North Carolina... | reverse complement strand
CGAGCTGAAGGAGGAAACCAACCTCGACACGGTGTCGGCTTCGCTGATCGGCGTCTACGAGTTCATGCGCAAGAACGAGCTGATCATTGCGTACCACGTGCNGGCCGAGGGCGATATCCGGCTCTCGGAAGAACTNGCCGAGTACAAGCTNGTGGCGCCCGAGAAGATGCGGATCTGGAACGCCGGCACCGGCTTTGCCGTGGCCGACTTCCTGGAGCGACGCGGCCTGCCGGTGCAGTTCTTCGACCGCGCGTCGGACCAGGACATCCCCGATCCGCGCCGGCCCACCGACTTCCGGCTGCTCGGCGCTTCGCTACAATACGGCATCAACCAGAACTAGAAGGTGAGAGGATGGATTTCCAGAAAGAAGTGGATGCGCGCGGCCTGAACTGCCCGCTGCCGATCCTGCGGACCAAGAAGGCGCTGGCGGACATGGCCAGCGGCGAAGTGCTCAAGGTGCTGGCCACCGACCCGGGCGCCACGCGCGATTTCCAGGCGTTCGCCAAGCAAACCGGCAACGAACTGCTGTCGCACGCCGAAGTGGACAAGGTGTTCGTGTTCTACATGAAGCGCCGTTGAGACCTTCGGCAGGCCTGCNGGCATAAAAAAACCGCCTCGTGACGAGGCGGTTTTTTGTTGGCCGGCGAACCGCCGCAGGCCATCGTTCAGCCGCGCTGTGCCAGGTAGGCGCTGAACTCGTCGCGCACCTCGGGGTGCTTGAGCGCGAATTCCACGGTGGCCTTCAGGTAACCCAGCTTGCTGCCGCAGTCGTAGCGCACACCCTTGTAGCGGTAGGCCAGCACCTGCTCCTGGTCCAGCATCGCCTGGATGGCGTCGGTCAGCTGGAACTCGCCGCCGGCGCCCGGCTTGAGCTGGCGGATATGTTCGAAGATGCGCGGGGTCAGGATGTAGCGGCCCACCACGCCGAGGTTCGACGGGGCGTTCTCGGGTGCCGGCTTCTCGATGATGCCCGACATCTTGATCACGCGTTCGTCCCACTCGCGGCCATCCACCACGCCGTACGAGCGGCTTTGCTCGGGCGAGATCTCTTCCACGCCCAGGACCGAGCAGTTGTAGTGGTTGTACACGTCCACCATCTGCTTCATCACGGGCTCGTCAGACTCGCCATCGAGCAGGTCGTCGGCCAGCATGACCGCAAACGGTGCATCGCCCACCAGGCGCGCGGCGCACAGCACCGCGTGGCCCAGGCCCAGTGCTTCGGGCTGGCGCACGTAGAAGCATTCGACGTTCTTGGGCTTGATCGAACGCACCACATCGAGCAGGGCCTGCTTGTTCTTGGCCTCAAGCTCCATTTCCAGTTCGTAGGCCTTGTCGAAGTGATCCTCGATGGCACGCTTGGAGCGGCCCGTGACGAAGATCATTTCGTTGATGCCTGCTGCCATGGCTTCTTCCACGGCGTACTGAATCAGCGGCTTGTCCACCACCGGCAGCATTTCCTTGGGGCTCGCCTTGGTGGCGGGCAAGAAACGGGTGCCTAGCCCGGCAACGGGAAAGACGGCCTTGGTGACGCGGTTTTCCATTTCAGCTTCCTTTTCAATCCGGTGTAATACCGTGCCGCAGGAGGGAGGGTGCCGTCTGTCGGGTTCCGTCCGACTCTCGGGGCCGGACGGACTCGAACCATCACATCAGGACGGCAGACGCTGTAGTTGATCCTTCAGCTTCGCCAGCGTCTGTTCGAAATCAGACAAACGCTGTGTTTCCTGAGCAACAACGGCCGGCGGCGCCTTGGCGACGAAGCTCTCGTTCGACAGCTTGCCGCGGCACTTGCCGATCTCGGCCGAGATGCGGTCGATCTCCTTCGACAGGCGGGCGCGCTCGGCCACCACGTCGATCTCGATCTTCAGCAGCAGGTGGTTGTTGTTGACGATGGCCACCGGCGCGCCCGCACCTTCCTGCTGCAGCGCGGCTTCGTCTTCGAACACCTTCACCTCGGAAAGTTTCGCCAGCGCCTGCACCTGGGCCGCCGCTTCCCGCAGGAATGCGCTGTCACCGTGGGCATAGAGCGGAATGCGCTGGGCAGGCGAGATGTTCATCTCGCCGCGCAGGTTGCGGCAGGCATCCACCACGGCCTTGAGCTGGGCTACCCAGGCTTCGGCGCTCTCGTCGATCTTGGCCGCGGCCGACAGCGGGTACGCCTGCGTGGCCACGGTTTCGCTGCCGTCGCCCTTGGCGCGGCCGGCCAGCGGTGCCACCTTCTGCCACAGTTCCTCGGTAATGAACGGGATGATCGGGTGGGCCAGGCGCAGCACGGTTTCCAGCACGCGCAGCAGCGTGCGGCGCGTGGCGCGCTGTTGCGCCTCGGTGCCGGTCTGGATCTGCACCTTGGCCAGTTCCAGGTACCAGTCGCAGTATTCGTCCCAGACGAACTTGTAGATCGCGCTGGCGATATTGTCGAAGCGGTATTCCTCGAAGCCGCGCTCGACCTCGGCTTCCACGCGCTGCAGCAGCGACACGATCCAGCGGTCGGCCTGCGAGAAGTGCAGGTAGCCGTCCGGGCCGCAGTTGTCGTTGCACGGGCCCATGCCGCAATCGTGGCCCTCGGTGTTCATCAGCACGAAACGCGTGGCGTTCCAGAGCTTGTTGCAGAAGTTGCGGTAGCCCTCGCAGCGGCCGGTGTCGAAATTGATGTTGCGACCCAGCGTGGCCAGCGAGGCGAACGTGAAGCGCAGCGCGTCGGCGCCGAACGCCGGAATGCCCTCGGGGAATTCCTTCTTGGTCTTGGCCTCGATCTTGGGGGCGTCCTTCGGGCGGCGCAGGCCGGTGGTGCGCTTCTTGAGCAGCGGGTCGAGTTCGATACCGTCGATCAGGTCAACCGGGTCGAGCGTGTTGCCCTCCGACTTGCTCATCTTCTTGCCTTCGGAGTCGCGCACCAGGCCGTGCACGTACACGGTGTGGAACGGCACCTTGCCGGTGAAGTGCTTGGTCATCATGACCATGCGTGCCACCCAGAAGAAGATGATGTCGTAGCCGGTCACCAGCACCGACGACGGCAGGAAGTGCTGCANTTCCGGCGTCTCGGCNGGCCAGCCCAGCGACGAGAACGGCACCAGCGCGGACGAGAACCACGTGTCGAGCACGTCTTCCTCGCGGCGCAGCGCGCCGGTGCTGCCGGCGGCCTGGGCCTTGGCGCGCGCTTCCTCTTCGGTGCGCGCCACGAAACAGTTGCCGGCGTCGTCGTACCAGGCCGGAATCTGGTGGCCCCACCAGAGCTGGCGGCTGATACACCAGTCCTGGATATTCGACAGCCACTGGTTGTAGGTGCTGATCCAGTTCTCCGGCACGAGCTTGATCTCGCCGCTCTGCACGGCCTCGAGCGCAACTTCCGCGATCGAGCGGCCCGGATTGAACGTGCCTTCCGGCGCCGGCTTGCTCATGGCGACGAACCACTGATCGGTCAGCATCGGCTCGATCACGCTGCCGGTGCGCTCGCTGCGCGGCACCATCAGCTTGTGCTTCTTGATCTCGCCCAGCAGGCCCTGCGTTTCCAGGTCGGCCACCATTGCCTTGCGGGCGTCGAAGCGGTCCATGCCGGCGTAGGCGGCCGGCGCGTCGGCCACGACCTTCGCGTCCAGCGTCAGGATCGACAACTGGGGCAGGTTGTGGCGCTGGCCCACGGCATAGTCGTTGAAGTCGTGGCCCGGGGTCACCTTGACCACGCCGGTNCCGAACTCGCGGTCGACGTATTCGTCGGCGATGACCGGGATCTGGCGGTCCGTCAGCGGCAGGTGCACGAACTTGCCGATCAGGTGCGCGTAGCGCTCGTCCTCCGGGTGCACCATCACGGCGGTGTCGCCNAGCATGGTTTCCGGACGCGTGGTGGCCACGGTCAGGTGGGTCAGNCCGCGCACGGTGTCCGGCTCGGCCAGCGGATAGTGGATATGCCAGAGCGAGCCGTCTTCCTCGACGCTGTCCACCTCGAGGTCGGACACGGCCGTGCCCAGCACCGGATCCCAGTTCACCAGGCGCTTGCCGCGGTAGATCAGGCCCTGTTCGAACAGGCGGACGAACACCTCGGTCACGGCCTGCGACATCTCGGGCGACATCGTGAAGTATTCGCGCGACCAGTCGATCGAGGCGCCCATGCGGCGCACCTGGCGCGTGATGGTGGAGCCCGACTCTTCCTTCCAGGCCCAGACCTTCTCGGTAAACTTNTCGCGNCCCAGGTCATGGCGCGACACGCCCTGCGCCTCCAGCTGGCGCTCCACCACGATCTGCGTGGCGATGCCCGCGTGNTCGGTGCCNGGCACCCACAGCGTGTTGGCGCCGCGCATGCGCGCGTGGCGCGCCAGGCCGTCCATGATCGTCTGGTTGAACGCGTGGCCCATGTGCAGCGTGCCGGTCACATTGGGCGGCGGCAGCTGGATGGCAAAGTCGGGGCGGCTGGGGTCGAAGGTGGGCTGGGCGATGCCGCGGCGCTCCCATTCTGGGCCCCACTTCGCCTCGATGGCGGCGGGTTCGAAGCTCTTGGCGAGGGACTGGTCTTCTGCGGTCATGCTCGGATGTCTTGGGATGCGTGGGATGCGGCTTGGGCCCGGGAGCCCGCGGACGGCGTGGCGGTCCACGGCGTGCGGCCGGGAAAACGTCAAATTATAGGGGAGGCGGGGTGCCGGTGCGCATTTCCGGGCTGGAGTCCGCCTTCGGCGGCACGTGCGCCAAGCCTGCTGACGGTCTGGGGCGGTGGCCGCCGGTATAATTGCCGCCTACTTTACCGGCCCCGATCCGATGTCCAGCCTGCTTGCCAACCTCAACGCCGAACAACTCGCCGCCGTCACTTTGCCGGACGAACCGGCCCTGATCCTGGCCGGCGCGGGCAGCGGCAAGACCCGTGTGCTGACCACGCGGATCGCCTGGCTGATCCAGAACGGGCGCGTCTCGCCGGCCGGCATCCTGGCGGTGACGTTCACGAACAAGGCCGCCAAGGAAATGCAGACGCGGTTGTCGTCAATGCTGCCGATCAACACGCGCGGCATGTGGATCGGCACCTTCCACGGCCTGTGCAACCGCATGCTGCGCGCGCATTTCCGCGATGCCGGCCTGCCGCAGACCTTCGCGATCCTGGACACNCAGGACCAGTTGTCGGCGCTCAAGCGCCTGCTCAAGCAGCTCAACGTCGACGACGAGAAGTANCCGGCCAAGAACCTCCAGTACTTCATCAACAACGCCAAGGAACAGGGGCTGCGCCCGGCCGACGTGGAGGCCAACGACGACTTCAACCGCCGGTTCGTCGACCTGTACGCCGCCTACGACGAGCAGTGCCAGCGCGAGGGCGTGGTCGATTTCGCCGANTTGCTGCTGCGNTGCTACGAGCTGCTGCGTTACAACGATGCAATCCGCCAGCACTACCAGCACCGCTTCCGCCATGTGCTGGTCGACGAGTTCCAGGACACCAACGTGCTGCAGTACCAGTGGCTGAAGCTGCTGGCCGGCTATGGCGCGGGGAATGCCGCCGCCGTGTTCGCGGTGGGCGACGACGACCAGAGCATCTACGCNTTCCGGGGTGCGAACGTGGGCAATATGCGCGATTTCGAGCAGGAATTCCGCGTCCGGCACCTGATNAAGCTGGAGCAGAACTACCGCTCGCACGGTCANATCCTNGACTCNGCCAACCATCTGATCTCGCACAACGCGCGGCGGCTGGGCAAGAACCTGCGCACCGATGCCGGNCATGGCGAGCCGGTGCGGGTGTTCCAGGCCGGCTCGGACGGCCAGGAGGCATCGTGGATCGTTGAGGAAATCCGCGACCAGATCGCCCAGGGCATGACCCGCTCGGAGATCGCCATCCTGTATCGCAGCAACGCCCAGTCGCGGGTGATCGAGCACGCACTGTTCTCGTCTGGCATCCCATATCGCGTGTACGGCGGCCTGCGCTTCTTCGAGCGCGCGGAAGTCAAGCATGCGCTGGCGTACCTGCAGCTGATCGAGAACCCGCGCAACGATGCCGCGTTCGGCCGGGTGGTGAACTTCCCGACGCGCGGCATTGGCGCCAAGACGCTGGAAAACCTGCAGGACGCCGCNCGCCAGTACAACTGCTCGCTGGCCGAAGCGGTGGCTTATGTGGCCGGCAAGGGCGGCACCTCGCTGGCGGCGTTCCTGCGCCTGATCGACCAGATGCGGACCGAAACCAGCCGCATGACGCTGGCGCAGACCGTGGAATACGTGACCAACACGAGCGGCCTGATCACGCACTACCAGACCGAAAAGGAAGGCCAGGACCGCATCGAGAACTTGCAGGAACTGGTGACCGCCGCGCAGGCCTTCGTGGTGGAAGAGGGCTATGGNCTGGACGCGCCGGCGCGCATGCTGCCCGTGGGGCGCGACACGCCGCCGGCGCTGGCCCAGGGCGACCAGGACCAGCAGGTGCTGGACCCGGAGCAACTGCCGGTGGTGATGACGCCGCTGGTGGCCTTCCTGACCCATGCTTCGCTCGAAGCCGGCGACAACCANGCGCAGGCCGGGCAGGACGCGGTGCAGATGATGACCGTGCACGCGGCCAAGGGGCTNGAATTCAACGCGGTGTTCATCACCGGGCTGGAAGAGGGNCTGTTCCCGCACGAGAACAGCGCCATGGAGGCCGACGGCCTGGAGGAAGAGCGCCGCTTGATGTACGTGGCGATCACGCGGGCGCGCGAGCGCCTGTACCTCTCGTTCGCGCAAAGCCGCGTGCTGCACGGCCAGATGCGCTACCACGTGCGTTCACGCTTTTTCGAGGAACTGCCCGAAGAGGCGCTGAAGTGGATTACCCCGCCGCAGGGCCAGTCTTCATACGGCAACTACGGCGTCAGCCGCCAGGAGCGCGACAGCGCCTGGGGCCGCGACTGGTTCAAGCGGGCCGAAGACGTACCGTACACCGGCAGCAAGGCTACCGGCGGCATGGACACGGGCAAGAACTACGCCGAGGAAAAGCGCGCCGCTGCCACCGGCTTCCGCGTGGGGCAGAACGTGTTCCACACGAAGTTCGGGGAGGGCCGGATCAAGGCGCTGGAAGGCGAGGGNGCCGATGCGCGCGCCAATATCGAGTTCAAGCGCCACGGCGCCAAATGGCTGGCACTGGCCGTGGCGAAGCTCGATCCGATCGATTGAGAGGGNGTTTTCTTCCCTTTCCCGGCCGGTACGTCCGGCGCGGCGTCCGGCGAGGGAGAGGGGAGTCGATGGGGNGNCGATGCTCAGCCTTGCGCGACCTCGTTCGCCGTCTCGCCCGGCGGCACGACGTTGAAGCAACCGCGATACGTGGCGTAGAACGAGCAGTACAGGATCGCCAGCATCAGCAGCGAGTANGGCGTTACCAGGAACGACAGCACNGAGCCCGCGCCGATGGCCGCGAAGACGGTCTCCAGGACCAGCGGCACGGCCACCAGCAGCAGCGCGAACAGCACGGCGTAGGTAAAGAAGGCGCCACGGTTGCGCCAGCAGGCCGTCCAGCTGAAGAACAGCGCCTTGACCGGCGGCACCTGGTGCCAGGCCGACAGCAGCGGCGCGAACCAGAACATCATGGCGATCGGCGTGTACAGCACCGCGCCGATCAGCAGCGCGAAGTAGAGCTGNCGCACGGCCTCGGCCGACGGTTCCTCGCCCTTGAGCACCATCGGCGCCACGGCCCCGATATCGACCACCATGGTGGCGATCAGGCTCAGCGTGAACACCAGCACGGCGTAGATGCCGCCCAGGATCAGCAGATGCCGGGTGGCCTGCTTGCCGTTGGTCCGAAACCCCGATAGCAGGATGGTGGGCAGCACGCGCTTGTTCTGGATCACCTCGCGGCACGCCGTCATCACNCCCACATAGAGGCCGGGCGTGAACACCAGCAGCGCGATGATGCCGAACAGCGGCACGAAGATCGCCAGCTGCGCGGCAATCAGGTAGATGAACAGCAGCATCAGGAACGCAAGCGGGTTCTTGCGAAACAGCCAGACGCCCTGGCGAAACCAGACGTAGCCTTCCTTGGCGGAAACTTCCAGTAGTTGCATGGCGAATCAGATCCAGGGGAGCGCCGACGCATGGTCGATGCGTTGGCGCAGGATGCGTTCGAAATGGGTGGGGTCGTGCGGCTGGAGCATGTCGGCTTCGCGGGGCAGGTAGAAGTCCCACAGGCGCGACACCCAGAAGCGCAGCGCGCCGGCACGCAGCATGTCCTGCCAGTGGGCCGCCTCGGTGCTGGTCAGCGGGCGCACGGCGTGATACGCGCGCAGCATGGCCTGCGCGCGCACGGTGTCCAGCACGCCGGTCGGCAGGTCGATGCACCAGTCATTGACCGTCACGGCCAGGTCGAACAGCCACTTGTCGTTGCCGGCGAAGTAGAAGTCGAAGAAGCCGCCGAGCTTGTGCCGGCCATCGGCCGAGTCGAACAGCACGTTGTCGCGGAACAGGTCGCAGTGGCACGGGCCCGATTGCAGCGCGGCGTAGTCGGCGCTGCCGAAGAACGCGGTCTGGTGGGCAATCTCGTCGGTCAGCAGCTGACGTTGCGCGGCGTCCAGGAACGGCGTGATCTCCGGCGCGGTCTGCTGCCACCATGCCAGGCTGCGCAGGTTCGGCTGCTGGCGCGGATAGTCCAGGCCGGCCAGGTGCATGCGCGCCAGCATCGCGCCCACCTCGGCGCAGTGGCCGGCCTCGGGCGCCAGTTGCGACGCCCCCGGCAGGCGCGTGACGATGGTGGCCGGCTTGCCCTTCAGCTCCCGCAGGATCTCGCCATCGCGCGCCGGCATCGGGGCCGGCACGCTGATGTCGTGGCGCGCCAGGTGATCCATCAGGTGCAGGTAGTACGGCAGCTGGTCGAAGCGCAGCCGCTCGAAGATCGTCAGCACGTATTCGCGCGTGACGCCGTCCTGCTCCATGGTCAGGAAGAAGTTGCTGTTCTCGATGCCCGACGCAATGCCGCGCAGCGCGCGCACTTCGCCAAGGTCGTAATCAAGCAGCCAGCGGGCGATCTCGTCCTGCGAGACCGTGGTGAAAACAGCCATACTCTCTAATTGGTGCGAATCGGGGAGCGGCGGTCCGGCAACCATCAGGTCGACCGGGTTCGCCGCCGCGGCATTGCTGCCGGAGGGCCGGCGCGATCCTCGCCGGGTCAGGCGCCCGACGCGGATCGTGGGTCAGAAAGGCGTAAGACTAACAGGTCAAACGACCGCGACGGTCAGAACTTGAGGTTCACCGACGGCACGCGGTTCACGTCGTGGTCGCGAATCCGGGGCGAGCTGTCTTCGGGCTTGCTCATTTCGTACTTCGTGCCAAAACCCGATTGCACCTGGATTTCGGTGGCGCGGCCCTTGTCACGNTATTCGGTGACCTGGGTGCCNTCGCGCTCGCGCAACTGGAAGCTCGGTTCGCGCGGCTGGTTCAGCTGGCTCTTCGCGGCCGGGGCAATCGGCTGGTTATTGATCTTGTTGAGTTCCTGCTGCGTCAAGGCGTTGCTGGTTTCCTGGGCGCGCACATTGGTGGCCGACAGGGCCATCACGGCGGCGGCAAGCGCGAGCAGGTAGCCGTGGCGGCCAATCCTGGCAGGCAGATCGGCCAGCCTGGCACCCGGTTGCGAAGGGGAAGTCATTTGAAGCTCCTGTGCGCGCGGGCAGAGGGCCCCGCAACGCGGATTTGGCCTGCGCACCCGGCGGCGCCGGATCTGGCAGGCGGGCAGGCTTCCATTCTAGCCAATTCCCGCCGTTTCCGGGCCGCTCTCGTGGCCTTGCGTCCACCCGCCAGGGCGGCCCCGGCGGGTCGTTCGCACAGGTAATGCCTTACAGATAGAACATTTCTTCCTTGGGCGGAATCGGGTTGTCGCCGCCGCGTTTCTCGTAGTACTCGTAGACGGCTTCGAGCACTTCCTGCGGCTCGTCGACGATCTTCATCAGGTCGAGGTCGTGTTCGGCGATCAGGCCCATCGGCAGCAGCGTGAAGCGGAACCAGTCGAGCAGGCCCTTCCAGAACCGGCTGCCATACATCACCACCGGCACCGAGCGGGACTTGCCCGTCTGCACCAGCGTCAGTACCTCGGCCAGTTCGTCGAGCGTGCCGAAACCGCCGGGCATGACGATGAACGCATCGGAATTCTTCACGAACGTGACCTTGCGCGTGAAGAAGTGGCGGAAGCGCATGGCGATGTCCTGGTACGGATTGCCTTGCTGCTCGTGCGGGAGTTCGATGTTCAGGCCCACGCTGGCGGACTTGCCGGCGTGCGCGCCCTTGTTGGCGGCTTCCATGATGCCGGGGCCGCCGCCGGAGATCACCGCGAAGCCGGCGTCCGAGAACAGCCGCGCAATCTCGATGGTCTTCTGGTAGTACGGCGAGTCCTCGCGCAGGCGCGCGCTGCCGTAGATCGAGACGGCCGGGCGGATCTCCGAGAGGTACTCGGTGGCCTCGATGAACTCTGCCATAATCGTGAACATTTGCCACGAGGCGCGCGCCTTCTTGGCCGTGGCACGGTCTTCATCGGCCAGCGCACGCAGGCTTGGAATCATCTTGCGCGGATTCGCGCGCGCCGCCGCCGCACGTGCGGCAGCTTCCTGATCTTCGGGGCTCTTGCCGGCGGCCGCAGCATCGGCCTTGGCGGCGATGGCAGCGGCATGCGCCGAGGCCTTGCCCGGGGGCGGATTCACCGTGTTACCGGAAATGTCGGAGACGTCCGTATCGGCGAGGGGGGCGGTGTCATCACCGCCCGCGGGGGCACCAGTCAATTTAGAGTCCATGGGAATGTCGGATAGTCCAAAAACACTCTTGCTCGTCGATGGATCGAGCTATCTGTATCGCGCGTATCATGCGCTGCCGGACCTGAGGAATGGCGAAGGTCTGCCCACAGGGGCAATCTACGGCATGATCAACATGTTGCGCAAGCTGCGCAACGATTACCCGGCACAGTATATCGCCTGCGTATTCGACGCCAAGGGCAAGACGTTCCGCGATGAACTGTATCCCGCATACAAGGAACATCGCCCCTCGATGCCCGAGGATCTGGCGCGCCAGATCGAGCCGATCCACGAGGCCGTGCGCGCGCTGGGCTGGCCGATCGTGGTGGTCGAGGGCGTGGAAGCCGACGACGTGATCGGCACGCTGGCCTGCGAGGCCACGCAGCAGGGNGTGCATACCGTGGTATCCACCGGCGACAAGGATCTGGCGCAGCTGGTGAACGGCCANGTCACGCTGGTCAACACGATGAGCGGCGAAGTNCTCGACCCGCCCGGCGTGCAGGCCAAGTTCGGCGTGCCGCCCGATCGCATCGTCGACTACCTGTCGCTGATTGGCGATGCNGTGGACAACGTGCCCGGCGTGCCGAAGGTGGGGCCCAAGACCGCGGTCAAGTGGCTGGCCGAACATGGCACGCTCGACAACATCATGGCCAACGCCGACGGCATCAAGGGCGTGGTGGGCGAGAACCTGCGCAACACGCTGGACTGGCTGCCNCGCGCGCGCGAACTCGTCACCGTCAAGACCGATTGCGATCTCAGCGGCGCCGTGGCCGATTTCCATGCGCTGCATGACCTGGGCGAGGACAAGGAGAAGCTGGTCGAGTTCTTCCGCAAGTATGGNTTCAAGACGTGGCTGCGCGAGGCCACCGGCGAGGCGCTGCCGAACGCCCGCGCGGCCGCCGCGCGCGCCACGCCGCAGCCCGCGCAGGGCGGACTGTTCGATGCCGGGCCGGAGTCTGGCGACGACGCACCGGCCGCGGACCTGCCGCCGGCCGAGATCCGCTACGAGACCGTGCTGACCGAGGCCGCGCTCGACGCCTGGCTGCAGAAGCTGGTGGACGCACCGATCGTCGCCATCGATACCGAGACCACGTCGCTGGACCCGATGGTGGCCGAGCTGGTCGGCATCTCGGTCTCGGTGGAGCCGGGCGAGGCGGCCTACATTCCCGTGGCCCATCGCGGCCCCGACGTGGCCGGCGCCGAGAACCACGGCCAGCTGCCGCGCGACCTCGTGCTCGACAAGCTGCGCGCCTGGCTCGAAGACCCGTCGCGCCCGAAGCTGGGCCAGCACCTGAAGTACGACGCGCATGTGTTCATGAACCATGGCGTCACGCTGCGCGGCATCGCCCACGACACCATGCTCGAGAGCTACGTGCTGGCGTCGTACCGCAACCACGGCATGGACAGCCTGGCCGAGCGCCTGCTGAACCTGAAGACCATCACGTACGAGGAAGTGTGCGGCAAGGGCGCCAGCCAGATCGGGTTCGACCAGATCGACCTGCANCGCGCCACCGAGTACGCGGCCGAGGACGCCGACGTGACGCTGCGCCTGCATCGCAAGATGCTGCCGCAACTGGAGCGCGTGGACGGCCTGAAGTATGTCTACGAGCAGATCGAGATGCCGGTGTCGGTGGTGCTGCAGAAGATCGAGCGCAACGGCGTGCTGATCGACGCCGGCAAGCTGGCCGCGCAAAGCGCCGACCTGGGGCAGCGCATGATGGAGGC
>Ga0055534_1001000_pt1 | contig 12421 bp, 10 predicted proteins | sample AraplaCol_mLB_r2_2_FD_54993 | JGI IMG/M metagenome (GOLD analysis project Ga0055534, IMG submission 54993) | Arabidopsis root microbial communities from North Carolina, USA - plate scrape MF_Col_mLB_r2 | ecosystem: Host-associated > Plants > Roots > Endosphere | place: USA: North Carolina... | reverse complement strand
AGCTGGCGCAGTGCGGCGATGCCGTCCATGCGCGGCATGCGGCTGTCCATGATCACCAGGTCGAAGTCGCGTTCCGCCAGGCGCGCCAGCGCGGCGGCGCCATCTTCGGCGATGGTGACGGCATGGCCCATTTCGCCAAGCAGTTCGCGCAGGATGATCTGGTTGGTGCTGCCGTCTTCNGCGCACAGGACTNGCAGGCGCACCGCATGCGGAGCNCGTTCCTCCAGCACCCGCTCCGCGGCGGGCTGTCCTGCCTGCAGTGGCAGCCGCACTTCGAACACGCTGCCGGCNCCGCGCTCGCTGCGCACCTCTATCGTGCCGTCCATGGCGTCGACGATGTTCTTGCAGATCGCCAGTCCCAGCCCGGCGCCGCCGTACTTGCGCGAAGTGGCCGCATTGGCTTGCTCGAATTTGCGGAACAGGCGGGAGATCGCATCGGGCTCGATGCCGATGCCGGTATCGCTGACGGCCAGCGCGATGCCGCCGTTGTGCGCGACACCGGCTGTCATCCTTACTTCGCCGCGCTCGGTGAACTTGACGCCGTTGCCCACCAGGTTCATTACCACCTGACGCAGGCGCACCGGATCGCCGCGCCACCAGCGCGGCATGTCAGGGTCGATCTCCGCCACCAGCGAAATGCCCTTGGTTTCGGCGCGATCCGCCAGCAGGGCCACCACGTCGCGCAGCAGGGCCGGCAAATCGAAGTCGATGGCTTCAAACGGCATCTTGCCCGCTTCCAGGCGCGAAAAATCGAGGATGTCGTTAATAATATGCAGCAGTACTTCGGCGTTGCCCAGGCCGATACGCAGCTTGTTGCGCGTTTCCGCCGACAAGGTCTGGTCTTTCTTGGCCAGCTGCAGCATGCCGATTACGCCGCCCAGCGGAGTGCGTACCTCATGGCTGATCATGGCCAGGAATTCCGATTTCTGTTCGTTCGATTCTTCGGCCGCCTTGCGCGCCGCCATCGATTCGCGCAACTCCAGGTCGCGCGCCTGCAGGGTGGCAACCTGGTTTTCCAGTGCGTCCTGCACTGCGCGCTGCCGTGCCAGCGCGCCTTCCAGCCCATGCAGCAGGTAGGCGCAGGACACCACCAGCACCGCAGCCACCAGCGTGAAGTTCAGGGAAACCAGCGACCAGTGCATCGATACGGAGACAAAAAGCTTGTTCAGGCCTGGATCGATGCCGCCGAAATAGCCCACGATGAAAAGGGTGGCGCTGCACCAGAGCAGGGCTACCAAGGCAGGACGCAGGCCGAGCAGCACCGTACACAGTATTGGGACGGCGAGCAGGTAGGGCTGGACCAGCGGCCCGACGGAAAACAGCTGGACCAGCGCGAGCAGGTAACTGATGGCCAGGAAAGCCAGCGCGCGGAAGCGGAAAGAAAGGGAACGATAGAAATACAGGGCGCCGACACACATCAAAGCAATGACGTCGCTCACGATCAGCGGCCATTGGTTCATTTTCATGCTGCCGACCACGCTGGGCACGGCCACCAGCAGGCCCAGGAAGAAAGCGACGGCGCACAAGCCGTTCAGCAGGTTGTTGCGCCAGGTTTGCAGGTTGTCGGCGCTGTCGTTCAGGCCATCGAGCCGCCGGGACAAGAAGTCCCCGGGCCCGTCGTACGGCGCGGGCCGGCCTGGTGCGGCGAGGGAACTCTTGATCGGGACGGACATTGCAGCATGAAAGTTTTGGCTAAGGGGTTGATTTTACTATAACTCGTCACATGTTCACGCGCAGTTCGACCCCCACCTGGCGTGGCGAATTGACCATGGCGTACGGCGTGCCAAGGAGGCCCGTGGTCATATTCCCGATGCTGGTCACATAGCGCTTGTCGAACAGGTTGTTGGCAAACAGCGCCACCGCCCACTTATGGCTGGCCGCCTCGTAGCCGGCACGGAAGTCGGTGCGCTGGGTGGCACCGCCGACGCGGAAGCGCGGGGTGGTCAGGCAGGCGCCCTGCAGCGCATCGGCATTGCAGCGCGTAGCGCCGGTATAGGCGTGCTGCAGCGTGAAGTTCAGGTCCCCGCCCGCCACGTCGCGCACCCAGTAATCTGCGCCGACCGCGGTGGTCCATTTCGGCGTGCCGACCGGCTGGCCATCGAGCTTGACGCCATCGCTGGTGGTGAAGGTCTTGTAAGTCTGGTCGATGTAGGCGGTGCTCATGTTCAGGCGCAGGTCGCGCATCGGCTGCCAGCGCATTTCGAAGTCCAGGCCGTGCGCTTCCTGGTCGCTGCTGGTGACCTGGTAGGTCGGGATTGCGGAGCCGTTGTTCACCAGTGCCAGCGATTGCAGGTTGCTGAACTTGTACTTGTACAGCGATGCGTTCACCAGCAGCTTGTACTGGCGGTAGTAGTTCTTCACCCCGACTTCGGCATTCCATACTTTTTCGGGGTTCGTAGGTGGCGTTCACCTGCAGCGCGTTGAAGCCGCCTGCCTGGTAGCCCTTGGCGATGGAGCCGTAGACCATCATGTCGTCATTGAGCTTGTAGTCGAGCACTGCGCGCGGGCTGGTGTCGTTCCATTTGTTCTTTTTCGACAGCGGCGCGGTGGTGGCGCCGGCACTGGTGAATTCGATATTCTGGGTCATGGCGCCCAGCGCCATCATCAACTGCTCCGGCGTGAGGGCGCCCATGCCGACCAGCGCGTCGAAGAAGCCGAGGTTTTGCAGGCGGGTGATGCTGTCGTCAAGGCCGGCCGCCGTGCGCGGCGGGCTGTACCAGCTGAAGCGCTTGTCGTCGCGCGTGTAGCGCACGCCGGTGGTCAGGTTCAGCTTTGGCGCCAGGTGCCAGATCACGTCGCCGTAGATCGCGGTAGCCTTGTAGCGGCCTTCGACGTGCATGTTTTCCTGCCACGGGTTGCCCAGCAGGCCGGCCGGAATGTCCACCGCTGCCGCCGCGCCTTCCAGCAGGCTGAAAACGGGGAAGCTGGCGACGTTGCCGAAGATGGTGTCGAGGGTATTGGTGTTGGTGTTGACCTGGCTGGTCTGCCTGGCTTTCTCGTGATAGAAGCTGAGGCCCGTCACCCAGTCGGCCATGCCGGTATTGCCCGACAGGCGGAATTCCTGCTGCCAGCTGCGGTTGCGCTCCGAGTTCTCCGTGTCGACGTAGTGGGTGGGCAGGTTGGTGCCGTCATTGTCCTGCCGGTTGCGCGAATCGAAGCGGCGGTAGCCGGTGGTGGAGTTGAAGGTGGCCCANCCCAGCGGCACTTCAATGCGCAGGGTGCTGCCGCGGAAGTCGCGNGTTTCGCCATTGTTCATGGCGTCGTTGTAGACCGGCGCCGTGCGCGGGTCGAGGTAGGTGGATGGATCGGCCGGNACNNCCGGCACGCCGGCCACCAGGCCGATGGCGGGCCGCGCCATGTGGTCGAGTTTTTCCGCNTCCACCGACAGCAATACCTTGGCGCGCGCCGGTGCATCCCANCGCAGGGTGGCGCGCACGCCGTTGTCGGTGCCATGCTGCAGCTTTTCCCCGGTGGCCGCATCTTTCAGCCAGCCATCGGTGCCGTGGTGCACGGCGGTGATGCGCAGCGCCGTGGTGTCGCCCAGCGGGGTGTTGGCCAGCAGTTCCACATTGCGGGTGTGGAAGCGGCCGTAGCGCAGACGCGCTTCCAGTTCGTTGTCGCGGCCCGGTTCGCGCGTCACGACCGAGATGGCGCCGGCCGCGCTGTTGCGGCCGAACAGGGTGCCTTGCGGGCCTTTCAGCACTTCGATGCGCTGCACGTCGTTGAAGTTCATGATCGCTCCGCCGGTCTTGCCGGCGTAGACGCCATCGATGTACATGCCGACCGGGGCGTCGGTACCGATGCCGAAGTCGCCGGTGCCGATGCCGCGCAGCGAGAGCGAGGGCTGGGTGGCTTGCTCGGCGTTGACCGACAGGCCGGGAATGTAGCCGTTCATTTCAGCCAGGCTGGGTGCGGCCAGTTTGTCGATCTGGTCGGCGCCGATGATCTGCAGCGCAATCGGCACGTCCTGCGCCTGCTGCGTGCGGTTCTGCGCGGTGACGACCACCACATGGGTTTCCTCCTTCGGCGCCGGATCGGCGGCCATGGCGGCGCCGCTGCAGGCGAGCAGCGCGCTGGCAATGCTGGACGACAGGACTTTCTTGCGCAGCTTCATGTGGTCTCCTTGTTGTTATCAGTTGCAGCTTTCCTTCATCGATGCGATCCATTCGCGTATCAGTTCGACGCCTTCGCGGTGCGAAGTGGTGCGGCCCAGTTCCGGCATCATCACGCCCGTTTCGGTCGATTTCAGGCGGAACACGAAAATAGAGTCGTCCGGTTTTCCGGGATTGATGCCGAAGGAATTGCCGCCGGTGCCGGCGCCTGCCGCCACGGGCGGCTTGCACAAGCCCAGGTGCTGGTTGGCCGGTGCGCCGATTTCCAGGTGCAGGGCGGTGGTGTTGGCGGTGCCCTTGTTGTTGTGGCAGTGGGCGCAGTTGATGTCGAGGTAGGCGCGGGCGCGGGCGTCGATCGAGGCGGCCTTGTCGCGCCAGTCGACGTTGTGCGGCACCTCGGCTGCGGCAGGGACTCCTTGCAGGTAGCCCGCCTGCACCATCTTCTCCAGCTGGCCGTTCAGGTTGATGTGGCGCGCTTTCAGGCCAAGCGGTTCGAACTTCTTGCTCTTCAGGTCCGCCACATGGCAGGAGGCGCACTGGTTCACGTTCGGCACCACGTAGGTGAACTTCTGGCGGCCTTGCGCCGACACCAGCTCCATCGGCACCTGGTCGCCGGTGCGTTTCAGTTCGGCCTCGGTCTGCGCTTCGTTCCAGACATAGGGCAGGGCGATCCAGCCGCTCTCGCGCCGCACCAGCAGGCGCGTCTCCATCAGCCGCACCTTGCCCAGGTCGAGCGCCGTGTCCGCGCCGTTGTCGTCGGTGGCCAGCACGGCCTGGCTGCTGCCGTCGCGCGGGTAGTAGAAGGTCTTGCTGATGATGGTCCCGACCGGGAAATCGAAGGCGGTATCGGCCTTGTAGGCCGCCGCCACGCCTTTCGGCATCCATACCGTGCGCAGCTTGTGGGCATAATCGCTGAACAGCGGGGTGTTCAGGGTATAGGGCAGCACTTCCTTGTTCAACATCAGCCGGCCGGCGCTGGCGGCCATCAGGCGCCATTCGCTGAGTTTCTCGGGCCGGCCTTCGGCGATGAATTTCACGGGTTCGGCAGGCGGGGCAGGGCTGCGTGCGCAGGACGCGAGAACGAGCGCGCACGCCGCCATGCCGGCCGCCCACAACGGGCGGAAAGCAGGGACGGCAAGCTTCATCAGGATTGCGAGCTGAGTTGAGGGATGGTGACCGGCGGCAGCTTGGCCAGCTGGCAGCGGTGCGGGGCCGAATCGGCTTTCGGGTTCTTGTACTTGTTGGGTCCATCGGCGTTCAGCACTTCCACGCCGTCCTGCACGCAGATGCGCGTTTCGGCCGGCATNACGCCNTTTTTGGCCAGCGCATTGTCGGCGTAGCCNTCCCACAGCACGTCGGGCAGGTGGCCGGACAGTCCGTACATCGCCAACTTCAGCGCTTTCAGGTCCAGNCCATCCGGNGAATCGCCGCCGCCCTTGAAGCGGTTGCCNTAGACGTAGATCGCTTTCGGNTACGGGTCGTANTCCTTGGCCACGCCTTTCTCGGTGAAGTAGCCGGTCGAGTGGTAGCTGGAGATGATGACGTTGGCGGTCTGGTTATTGGTGATGTCGTTGTCGAAGATNTCCACCTTCGAGTTCGAGTTGATCACCACGCCCGAACCGGCCGGCACGCTGGCCACCGCCGTGCCTTTGGCGGCGAAGTTGCCCAGGTTGTTTTCGTCGACCTTGTTCCTGAACACGCGCGTGCTGTGGCCCGGCTGCTGCAGGTTCGGCATATTGAACACCAGGATGCCGCCGGTATTGCGGGTGGCGACGTTGTCGTAGACGTCGGCGTTGATGGTGTTTTCGATTTCAATGCCGGCCACGTTGGCCTCGGCGCGCGAATTGCGCACCACCACATTCTGCGACTGGCCGACATAGATGCCGGCGTCCGACGCGGCAATGGCCACGCATTGATCGATCAGGACATTCTTTGTTTTGACGGGATAGATGCCGTAAGCGCCGTTGGTCACCTTGGAGCCGCCGGTCCATTGCACCTTCACCTGGCGGATCGTAATGTGGTCGCCGTCATTGATCTTCAGCCCATCGCCCTTGGAATCCTCGATGGTCAGGCCTTCGATGGTGAAGTTGTTGCCGTAGACGAGCAAGCCTTCCGGTCCCGTTACTTGCGGCTTGAAAGACAAAACGGTCTTGTCCATGCCGGCGCCGCGGATGGTCACGCCGTCGGCGCGCAGCTGCAGCCCACTGGTGAACTTGTATTTACCGGCAGGGATCTCGATCACCGAGCCGGGCTTGGCGTCGAGCAGTTGTTCCTGGAGTTGCTTCTGGAACGCGATGTCGGCAGCCGAAGCAGGCGCCGGCAGGGAAGGCGTGGTCTTGTAGCAGGCGGATAGCAGGCCGCACAGCGCGAGCGCGCCGATGGCTTTGTACATACATGTCTCCCATTTATTGTTGTAGGGATGCAGCAGCGAAGCCAGTATATCTGTCCATTATTGAAATGATATGTGCAAGATCGGCCAATTCTGCTGTTAGTATCGGCCAGGATGAGAGCGCCGGTTACTATCGCCATCTGCATTGGGGACGATTGCTGGGGAGGCCTTGCCCTGCTGGCGCGGGAGGCGTTTGCCATCGCCGGCACGCTGCATGCGCGCAACGCCGACTTGCGGGCCGCGGAATTGTTCCGGGCGCGCCTGGTAGCCATCGATCAGCGTCCGGTACGCTCATTCACGGGGCCGCCCTTGCAGCCGGAAGCGACGCTGGCTGACATGCCGGCTCCCAATGCGGTGATCGTGCCGCCGTATTACCTGCCGCTGGCTGCGCGCCAGCCGATCCCGCCGGCGCTGCGCGACTGGCTGCTGCAAGCCCACGCCGCCGGCGCCGTGCTGGTGGGCATGGCAGGCGGCATGCGCATCCTGGCCGAAACCGGCCTGCTCGATGGCCGCGAAGTCACCGGCAACCTGTCGGACCAGCGCGTGTTCGCCCAGCACTATCCCGACGTGCGTTTCAGCCCCGACGTGCCGCTGGTGATCGACGGCAGCATCATCAGCGCCGGCTCGGTCAATCCCTGCCTCGATGCGTGCAGCTACCTGGTCGGGCATTTCCATGGCGACGCGGTGGCGCACAAGCTCTCGCGCTACACCAATCCTCCCAGCCAGCCCAGCGCCGGCCACCTTGCCCTGCGCAATGCGGGGCTGAAGCAGCATGGCGACCAGCGCATCCGCCAGGCGCAGGAATACATCGAGCGCTGCTTCAAGCAGGAGCTGACAGTGGAAGGCGCTGCCCAGCGCACGGCCATGAGCGTGCGCAATTTCTCGCGCCGCTTCCAGCATGCGGTAGGCATGCCGCCGCACCTCTACATCGCGCGCTGCCGCGGCGAATATGCGAAGGAGTTGCTGGCCCGTCCCGGCCTGTCGATGCTGCAGGTGGCGCTGCAATCGGGCTTCCGCACGGAAGCCATGCTGCGGCGCACCTTCAGCCAGCTGTTCGACACCACGCCCGCAGCCTACCGCGCAGCGGCGGCTGCGCGGCGCGACTGAAGCGAGGGTTCAGCGGCGCGCGATCAGCAGGCCGACAATCACGCCGATGGCAGCGCCGGTGGCAACCGACTTCCACGGATTGTCGTGCACATAGTGGTCGGTAGCCTGGGCTGCCATCTTGCCGCGGGCAATCATGCTGTCTTCCAGCTTCAGCAGGTCGCGCTTGGCGGTGCGCAGCGTGTCTTCGAACTTGGCCTTGACCAGGCCGAGGTCTTCGGAATTGGCCGTGGCGGCATTGCGCAGCCAGGTTTCGGCATCCTGCACGGCCTGTTTGAGGTCGCCCATCAGCTTTTCGCGGGCTTCCATGCTTTCGTTGTGGCTATGGCTCTTGCCGTTGGCAACGCCGCCGCCGTTTGGTTTCGCCGTCGTACTTTGTGGTGTCTGGTCCATGATCGCCTCGTCTCAGTGAACAGCACTCGGGGGTAAATTCCAGTATAGGTCAGCGCAACGCGTAGTCGAGCGCAATGCCTGCGAAGACAGCGGCGCCGAGGTAGTTATTGTGGCGGAAGGCGGCAAAGCAGGGCGCACGCTCGCGGCCGCGGATCAGGAAGTAGTGGTAAATCGCGCAAGCTGCAGCTACCGCCATGCCTGCCAGGAAAGGCAGGCCAAGTCCGAACTGCCGGCCAACCACCAGCAGGATGGCAAGATGCACCGCGTAGCAGATCATGATGGCGGCCACGTCGAAGCGGCCGAAAGTGATGGCGGAAGTCTTGATGCCGATTTTCAGGTCGTCATCGCGGTCGACCATGGCATATTCGGTGTCGTAGGCCACGGCCCAGAACACATTCCCCGCCAGCAGCAGCCAGGCCACCGGCGGCACCGTGTTTTGCACGGCGGCGAAGGCCATCGGCATGCCGAAACCGAAGGCGATGCCGAGGTAGGCTTGCGGAATGGCGAAGAAGCGCTTGAAGTAAGGGTAGGTGCCGGCAATGACCAGGGCCGCCACGCTCAGCTGTTTGACCAGCGCGTTCAGCGGCTGGATCAGGAGGAAGGCCACCAGCGACAGGCCGGCGGCAATCAGCAGCGCTTCCTTGCCGCTGACGCGGCCGCTGGTGATCGGGCGCTCGGCCGTGCGTTTGACGTGCTTGTCGAAATCCTGGTCGGCGTAATCGTTGACAGCGCAGCCTGCCGAACGCATCAGGAAGGTGCCCAGCGAGAAGATCAGCAGCAGTTTCCAGTCCGGCACGCCGCCGGAAGCCAGCCACAATGCGGCCAGGGTCGGCCACAGCAGCAGCACGGTGCCGATCGGCTTGTCCAGCCGGACCAGGCGGAAGTAGAGTTCGAGTTTGCTCAGGGGTGGGGTTGTCGCTTGCATCCCATTATTTTACTCGGCATGGCCATTCAGCATGCGGACGCCGGGCAGCTGGCAGTCGCCAACCGCGGCGACGATGGCGTCGATGGCGGCCTTGCGGGTAAAACTCTTGCGCCAGACGATGACCACGCGCCGGTTCGGCTCCGGGTTCTCGAAATAGCGGAATGCCAGCATGCCGTCGCGGCCTTCCATGTCCGGCACCGAGGCGCGCGGCAGCACGGTCAGGCCAATGCCGCTGGCCACCATGTGGCGGATGGTCTCCAGCGAGGAACCCTCAAAGGTACGCTGCATGCCGTTGCCGGGCGAGGAAAAACGCGCCATTTCGGGGCACACTTCCAGCACCTGGTCGCGGAAGCAGTGGCCATTGCCCAGCAAGAGCATGGTTTCCGTTTTCAGGTTCTCGGCCGGGATGGCACTGCGCTCGGCCCAGGGGTGGTTTTTGGGCATCGCCACCACGAAAGGTTCGTCGTACAGGGCCTGCACCGCCATGCCATGTTCCGGCAGGGGCAGCGCCATGATGGCGGCGTCCAGCTCGCCCTGGCGCAGCATTTCCAGCAGCTTGACGGTGAAATTTTCCTGCAGGACCAGGGGCATCTGCGGCGTGGTTTCAATCATCCGCTTGACTAAAGGCGGCAGCAGGTAGGGGCCGATGGTGTAAATCACGCCCAGCCGCAAGGGGCCGGCCAGCGGGTCCTTGTTCTGTTTCGCCAGTTCCTTGATGGCCGCCGTCTGTTCCAGCACCCGTTCGGCCTGGGCCACGATCTGGGCGCCCAGCGGGGTCACCGAGATTTCCGCCCCGCCGCGCTCGAACAGGACGACGCCGAGCTCGTCTTCCAGTTTCTTAATTGCGACAGAAAGTGTAGGTTGGGCGACGAAACATGCCTCGGCGGCATGGCCGAAGTGTTTCGCTCTGGCAACTGCTACGATATATTTGAGCTCGGTCAGTGTCATGAACCCATTTGAACACAGTTGAATGCCTTGTTGCAATGCCATGAATGGGGAAGGGCACTGGCTATAATGACCTGCAAAACCATAAAACGAGGCGAATATGTCTTCCACACTCGGCCATGAAGAGGCCCAGTCGTATATCTTTAAACTGCTGACGGCCATGCACCAGGTCGGCGGCTCCGACCTGTTCATTTCTGCGGATTTTCCTCCCAGCATCAAGTCGCAGGGCTCGATGCGGGCCCTGAGCCAGCAGCGCCTGACGCCTGACGTGACCCGGGCCCTGGCTTACGCCATCATGAACGAAAAGCAGCGCCGCGAGTTCGAAACCGAGCTTGAGTGCAATTTCGCGATTTCGCTGCCCAATGTCTGCCGCTTCCGCGTCAACGTCTTCGTGCAGCAGCAGGCGGTCGGCATGGTGTGCCGGACCATCGCCTCCGAAATCCCGAATTTCGAGAAGCTGGACTTGCCGGAAATCCTGAAAGAGGTCGTGATGACCAAGCGCGGCCTGGTACTGGTGGTGGGCGGTACCGGCTCCGGCAAGTCGACCTCGCTGGCGGCCATGATCGACTACCGCAACCAGAATTCGGCCGGCCATATCATCACCGTGGAAGACCCGGTCGAGTATGTGCACAAAAACAAGAACTGCCTGATCACCCACCGCGAAGTGGGCGTGGATACCCTGTCCTGGCACCATGCGCTGAAAAATACCCTGCGCCAGGCGCCGGACGTGATCCTGATCGGCGAGATCCGCGACACCGAAACCATGGAGCACGCGATCGCCTTCGCCGAGACCGGCCACCTGTGCCTGGGCACCCTGCACGCGAACAATGCGAACCAGACCATGGACCGCATCATCAACTTCTTCCCGGAAGAGCGCCGCAACCAGCTGCTGATGGACCTCTCGTCCAACCTGCGCGCCATCGTTTCGCAGCGCCTGATCCGCACCGAAGACGGCAAGGGCCGCAAGGCCGCCATCGAGATCCTGCTGAACACGCCGACCATCGCCGAGATGATCTTCAAGGGCAACTTCCACTCGATCAAGGAGATCATGGCCAAGTCGCGCGAGCTGGGCATGTGCACCTTCGACCAGGCCCTGTTCGATCTCTATAATAAGGGCTACATCGCTTACGAAGAGGCGCTGCGCAATGCCGATTCGACCAACGGCCTGCGCCTGCAGATCAAGCTGCACAGCAATCGCCCGCCACCGGATGCCTCGGCGCCGAGCGCGGCGGCGCCGAAGCCGTCGGGCGGCCTGAGCATGCAGCTGGATGAAGAAGAGGAAGAAGAAGGCGAATGATCGAGTTTGAAAAGAAGATGTGCTCGCGCGACGAACTGGCCGCGCGGGTGGCGGCGCTGCCGAAGCCGGTGGTGATGACCAATGGCGTATTCGACATCCTGCACCGCGGCCATGTGACTTACCTGGCACAGGCGCGCTCGCTGGGCGCCTCGCTGGTGGTGGCGGCCAATACCGATGCCTCGGTCAGGCGCCTGGGCAAGGGCGATGACCGTCCCCTGAACAATTGCGAAGACCGCATGGCGCTGCTGGCAGCGCTGGAGTCGGTCAGCCTGGTGGTGCCGTTCGACGAAGACACCGCGCTGGAAGCGGTGCTGCAGGCCAGGCCCGAGATTTACGCCAAGGGCGGCGATTACGATATGACCGCCATCCCGGAAGGGCAGGCGGTGCTGGCTTACGGCGGCAAGGCGGTGGCCATCGATTTCGAGCACGACCGCTCGACCACCAAGCTGCTGGCCAAAGTGCGCATGTTTGGACAATAGGAGGCCGTCATGGCTTTTGGTGTGCTGCTGACCGACGAGGGCGTGGCGGAATTGGGCGCCACGCTGAAGGATTACCTGACTGACGGACCTTCCGGCAAATTCCTGCCTTGCAAGGAGGCCAGTCCCGACCGCAGCTTCTTCCACCTCATTTCCGAAGCGCGCAATGCGGATGGGGCGATGGTCGAGGTCGAACTGTACATCCCCAACCGCTATATCAAGCTGGTGATGTCGGGGCTGGAGCGCAAGCATATCGGTTTTCTTTGACCGAAAAGCAACAAACATGGATTGATGGCACTTTTCTCATATAGAATTTCGTTCCCGAAATTGCAGGAACGATAAGATGAGAAAATTTGCTGTGGTCCTGGCGTTGCTGGGCTTTATGGCCCAGGCCCAAGCGGTGCAGGAAGTCCAGGCGCGTCACGATGCTCCCTTGCAGCCACTCCACTGGTGCCGCCATGCCGATGGCCAGACACTCGCCCAGCGCGACCCTTGCAGCGCAGACCAGACCGAAATGAGCAGCGTCATGGTGCGCAAGCCCGGCGGCGACCTGGAGTACGTGCCCCTCGACCAGGCCAGCGCACCCGAGCCGGCTCCCGAGGCCGCCGCCGCGTCCAGCCCGGACGACTCGAAAGAGATGATGAAGGACTTCCGCACGCGCATGCTCAAGTGGCTGGGCTTCGCCTTGGCCGTGGCGGTCGTCGCCAAGCTGCTTAAGCGTTCGTTTGTCCTGTGGTTTATCCTGGGCTTTGTCTTGCGCGCCGTGCTGGTGGCCGCAAA
>Ga0055534_1000991_pt1 | contig 12493 bp, 9 predicted proteins | sample AraplaCol_mLB_r2_2_FD_54993 | JGI IMG/M metagenome (GOLD analysis project Ga0055534, IMG submission 54993) | Arabidopsis root microbial communities from North Carolina, USA - plate scrape MF_Col_mLB_r2 | ecosystem: Host-associated > Plants > Roots > Endosphere | place: USA: North Carolina... | reverse complement strand
GTCTCGTTGTTCAGGCCGGCCTGCAGCCTCTCCTCGTCGAGCGCGTCGGTCCACTTGGCCACCACGATGGTGGCCACGCCGTTGCCGATCAGGTTCGTGAGCGCCCGGGCCTCGGACATGAAGCGGTCGATGCCCAGGATGAGCGCCAGCCCCGCCACCGGCACATGCCCCACCGCCGACAGCGTGGCCGCCAGCACGATGAAGCCGCTGCCGGTCACCCCCGCCGCGCCCTTGGACGTGAGCAGCAGCACCGCCAGCAGCGTGAGCTCCTGGGTGAGCGTCATCGGCGTGTTGGTGGCCTGGGCGATGAACACCGCCGCCATGGTCAGGTAGATGGAGGTGCCGTCCAGGTTGAAGGAGTAGCCGGTGGGAATGACCAGGCCCACGCAGGTCTTGTCGGCGCCCAGGTTCTCCATCTTCTCCATCATGCGCGGCAGCACCGACTCNGAGGACGAGGTTCCCAGCACGATGAGCAGCTCTTCCTTGATGTACTTGATGAACTTCCAGATCGAGAAGCCGTGCAGCTTCGCGATGGTGCCCAGCACCACGAAGATGAAAAGCAGGCAGGTGAGATAGAAGGTGCCCATCAGCTTGCCCAACTGGAACAGCGACGAGATGCCGTACTTGCCGATGGTGAAGGACATCGCGCCGAAGGCGCCGATGGGCGCCAGCTTCATGATGTAGCCGATGATCACGAAGAGCACGTGCGAGCTCTTCTCGATCATGTCGAACACCAGCGTGCCGCGCCCGCCGAAGCGGTGCAGCGCGAAGCCGGTGAGCACCGCCACCAGCAGCACCTGCAGGATCTCGCCCTTGGCGAAGGCGTCGATCACCGTGTTGGGGATGATGTGCAGCAGGAAGTCGACCGTGCCTTCCATCTTGCCGGGGCCGGTGTAGGCGGCCAGCGCCTTGGTGTCCAGCGAGGCCGCATCCACGTTCATGCCCGCGCCCGGCTTGAACAGGTTCACCAGCACCAGCCCCACCACCAGCGCGATGCTGCTGACGATCTCGAAGTACAGCAGGGCCAGGCCGCCGGTCTTGCCGACCTTCTTCATGTCCTCCATGCCGGCGATGCCCACCACCACCGTGCAGAAGATGATGGGCGCGATCAGCATCTTGATCAGCTTGATGAAGGCGTCGCCCAGCGGCTTCATCATCTCGCCCAGCGAGGGCATGAAGTGCCCCAGCAGGATCCCGATGATCACGGCCATGATCACCTGGAAGTAGAGCGAGCGGTAGAGCGGAAGCTTCTGTCTTGTAGTTGTCGTCGCGGTTTCCATCTTGTCCTCCTGATTCGAGCGGGCACAAAAAAACCCGCCGTGGCGGGTTTCTTGTCCTAGGGTTGGTCCATGGGAATCTCAGTGCATGTGCAGGCCGCCGTTCACTGGGAAGTCGGCGCCGGTGGAGTAGCCGCCCTCGTCGCTGGACAGCCACGAGATGATGGAGGCGATCTCGCTGGGCTCGCCCAGGCGCTTGACCGGGATGGTGCCCACGATCTTGTCGAGCACTTCCTGGCGGATGGCCTTGACCATGTCGGTGCCGATGTAGCCCGGGCTCACGGTGTTGACCGTCACGCCCTTGGTGGCCAGTTCCTGCGCCAGCGCCATGGTGAAGCCGTGCATGCCGGCCTTGGCGGCCGAGTAGTTGGTCTGGCCGGCCTGGCCCTTGGCGCCGTTGACCGAGCTGATGTTGACGATGCGGCCCCAGCCCTTTTCCACCATGTCGCCCACCACCTGCTTGGTGACGTTGAACATGCTGTTGAGGTTGGTCTCGATGACGGCGCTCCAGTCCTCGGGCGTCATCTTCACGAACATGCGGTCACGGGTGATGCCGGCGTTGTTCACCAGCACGTCGATGCTGCCGTGCTCGGACTTGGCCTTGGTNAAGGCCTCCACCGTGGAGTCCCAGTCACCCACGTTGCCCACCGAGGCATGGAAGTCGAAGCCCAGCGCCTTCTGCTCGGCCAGCCACTTCGCGTAGTCGCGGGTGGGGCCACAGCCGGCGATGACGGTGAAGCCGTCCTTGAACAGGCGCTGGCAGATGGCGGTTCCGATACCTCCCATGCCTCCAGTGACGTATGCGACCTTCTTGCTCATGATCTTTTCCTTCCTTCTATGTACAACTTTCCCCAAGGGGGCCGAACCACTGTAGCGAGATTAGATGACCGAACCGGCTCAGGAAAACACCGACGTCAACTGCAACCATGTGTCACACGACGACCCTACACTGCGTCGATGTCTTCTGTTGAGCTCGTTGGCATCGCCAAGTCCTGGGGCGAGAGTACCGCATTGCACGGCGTAAATCTCGCCATCGACGAAGCTTCTTTCTGTGTCCTTCTGGGCCCTTCGGGCTGCGGCAAGTCCACCACCCTTCGCATCGTCGCCGGCCTGGAAAGCGCCACGGCCGGGCAGGTGCTTATCGACGGGCGGGACGTCACTGCCCTGCCCCCGGCGCAGCGGGGCATTGCGATGGTGTTCCAGAACTACGCGCTGTTCCCGCATCTTTCCGTAGCCGAGAACATCGGCTTCGGCCTGTCCGTGCGCAAGGTGCCCGCCGCCGAGCGCGAGCGCCGGGTGAAGGAGGCGGCGGGCCTCCTGGGCCTGTCGGCCCTGCTGGCGCGCAAGCCCTCGCAGCTCTCGGGCGGCCAGCAGCAGCGCGTCGCCCTGGGCCGGGCGCTGGTGGCCCAGGCCAGGGTCTGTCTCATGGATGAACCCTTGTCCAACCTGGATGCGCAACTGCGCCAGGACATGCGCCGCGAACTGCGCGAGCTGCAGCGCCAGCTGGGCCTGACGGTGATCTACGTGACGCACGACCAGGCCGAGGCCATGAGCATGGCCGACCAGGTGGTGCTGCTGAACCGCGGCCGCGTCGAGCAGGCCGGGCCGCCGCGCGAGCTCTACGAGCGGCCCGCCACCGCCTTTGCCGCCCGCTTCATCGGCACGCCGCCGATGAACCTGATCGCGCTGGAGAACGGCCGCATCGCCGGCAGCGACATCGCCATCGACGTGCCCGCCGCCACGCTGGGTGTGCGGCCCGAGGCGGTGCGGCTCGTCACCGCCAGCAAGGGGGTCGACGCCGTGGTGCGAAGCGCCGAATACCTGGGCGCCGACCTGGTGCTGCACTGCGCCGTGGGCAGCGAGACCGTGCTGATGCGCACCGACGGCCAGCACCGGGTGGAGCCCGGCACGGCCGTGCGCCTGGACTGGGCGACGCACGAGGTCCATGGCTTTGACGCCGACGGCCTGCGCATCCACTGATTTCCCAACCCTTTCATCCAACCCGAAGGAAGAGAAGAAGATGCAAAGAAAGACTTTCCTGCGCACGCTCACCTGGCAACTCGCGGCCGCCGGCGGCTTGCTGGCCAGCGCGGCTGCGTGGGCCCAGAGCCCCGTCGAGGTGCAGTTCTACTACCCGGTGGCCGTGGGCGGCCCCATNGCCAAGACCATCGACGGCTTCGCCGAGGGCTTCATGAAGGAGAACCCCGGCATCAAGGTCACGCCGATCTATGCCGGCACCTACCAGGAGACCATCGTCAAGGCGCTGACGGCCCACAAGTCGGGCACGCCGCCGGTCACCTCGGTGCTGCTGTCCACCGACATGTTCACGCTCATCGACGAAGACGCCATCGTGCCCTTCGACAGCCTGGCGAAAACGCCCGAGGACAAGGCCTGGATGGGCAGCTTCTACAAGGCCTTCATGGCCAACAGCCAGACCGGCGGCAAGACCTGGGGCATTCCCTTCCAGCGCTCCACCGTCGTGATGTACTGGAACAAGGAGGCCTTCAAGGAAGCCGGCCTGGATCCCGAGAAGGGCCCGGCCAACTGGGCCGAGCTCAAGAGCATGGCCACCAAGCTGACCAAGAAGGACGCCAGCGGCAAGGTCACGCAGTGGGGCGTGCAGATTCCCTCCAGCGGCTTCCCCTACTGGCTGTTCCAGACGCTGACCACGCCCAACGGCGCCATCCTGGCCAACGAGGCCGGCACCAAGGTGACTTTCGATGACCCCAAGGTGGTCGAGGCCCTGCAGTACTGGGTGGACCTGGGCAAGGCGGGCGTGCACCCGCCCGGCGTGGTCGAGTGGGGCACCACGCCCAAGGACTTCTTCGAGAAGAAGGCCGCCATCATCTTCACCACCACCGGCAACCTGACCAACATCCGCAAGAGCGCGGGCTTTCCCTTCGGCGTGGGCATGATCCCCGGCAACACCCGCAAGGGCTCGCCCACCGGCGGCGGCAACTTCTACATCTTCAAGAAGTCCTCGCCGGCCCAGCAGGAGGCCGCCTTCAAGTTCGTCAAGTGGGTGACGCAGCCCGAGCGCGCCGCCACCTGGAGCATGGAGACCGGCTACGTGGCCGTGTCCGAGGCGGCCTATGCGACCGACACGCTCAAGAAGTACGGCCAGGACTTCCCGCCCGCCCTGGTGGCGCGCGACCAGTTGCCGGTGTCGGTGGCCGAGTTCTCCACGCATGACAACCAGCGCGTGACCAAGGCGCTGAACGACGGCCTGCAGGCCGCCCTGACCGGCAGCAAGACGCCCGCCCAGGCCATGAAGGACGCCCAGGCCGAGGCCGACCGCATCCTCCGTTCCTTCAAGTAGGCCCTGGGGAGCGCGCCACACGATGAGGAACCGAGCCGCCGTCCATGCCTGGCTGATGCTGCTGCCGGCCCTGGTGCTGCTGGTGGGCTTCACGCACTGGCCGGCGGTCTCCACCCTCTTCGACAGCTTCCACTCCACGCCGCGCGGCGGCAGGCCGGCGGTGTGGGTGGGGCTGGAGAACTACCAGGTCATGGCGAGCGACCCGGTGTTCTGGAAGGCGGTGCGCAACAACCTGATCTTCGCCAGCGCCACCATCCCGGCCTCCATCGGCCTGGCGCTGCTGATGGCGCTGTGGGTCAACGAGCGCATCGCCGGCCGCGCCTTCCTGCGCATGGCCTACTTCACGCCCACCGTGCTGCCGATGATCGCGGTGGCCAACATCTGGCTGTTCTTCTACACGCCGCAGTACGGGCTGCTCGAGCAGATCACCGGCGCGCTGGGCCTGCCTTCGCACAACTGGCTGGGCAGCCCGTCCACCGCCCTCGGCGCGGTCACCGTGGTGGCCATCTGGAAGGAGGCCGGGTTCTTCATGATCTTCTACCTGGCCGCGCTGCAGACGCTCAATCCCAGCCTGCGCGAGGCCGCGGCCATCGAGGGCGCATCGCGCTGGTACTTCTTCCGGCGCGTGCAGTGGCCCCTGCTGATGCCCACCACGCTGTTCGTGCTGGTGAACGCCTTCATCAACGCCTTCCGCATGGTCGATCATCTGTTCGTGATGACGCGCGGCGGACCCGACAACGCCTCGATCCTGCTGCTCTACCACCTGTACGAGGTGGGCTTCAGCTTCTGGGACACCGCCTACGCCTCGGCGATCACGGTGGTGCTGGTGGTGGTGCTGGCGGGCATCGCGCTCTTCCAGTTCTTCGTGCTGGACAAGCGGGTGCACTACAAATGAAGAGCGAGCCCCGAAGGCTCGTCTACAACGAGCCCACCTGGCTGGACACCCTGGCCGCCTGGCTGCTGGCGCTGCTGTGGGTGCTGCCGCTGGTCTACGCGTTCTGGACTGCCTTCCACCCGGCCGAGTACTCGACCCGCTTCGATCTCACCGCACCGCTGGGCATCGACAACTTCCGCCGTGCCTGGGCGGCCGCGCCCTTCGCGCGCTACTTCTTCAACACCACCGTGCTGGTGGTCATGATCCTCGCGGTACAACTGGTGCTCGGCACCCTGGCGGCCTACGCCTTCGCCCGCTATCGCTTCCCGGGGCGCAACGTGGCGTTCGCGCTGGTGCTGGTGCAGCTGATGATCATGCCGGACATCCTGGTGGTGGAGAACTACAAGACCATGGCGCGCCTGGGCCTGGTCGACACGCTGCTGGCCATCGGCCTGCCCTACTTCGCCTCGGCCTTCGCCATCTTCCTGCTGCGCCAGACCTTCCTGGGCATTCCCAAGGAGCTGGACGAGGCCGCGCGGGTCGAAGGCGCCAGCGCCATGCAGGTCCTGTGGCGCGTGTACGTGCCGCTGGCCAAGCCGGTGTACACCGCCTTCGCGCTGGTGTCGGTGAGCTTCCACTGGAACAACTTCCTGTGGCCGCTGATTGTCACCAACAGCCCGAACGCGCGGCCGCTCACCGTGGGGCTGCAGGTGTTCTCCTCGGTGGACCAGGGGGTGGACTGGTCCATCATCACCGCGGCCACGATCATGACCTCGGCGCCGCTGCTGGTCGCCTTCCTGCTCTTCCAGCGCCAGTTCGTGCAGAGCTTCATGCGGGCGGGCATCAAGTAGTCATGAAACTGATCACCTGGAACACCCAGTGGTGCCGCGGGCTCGACGGCCTGGTGAGCCCGAAGCGCATCATCGAGCATGCCAGGGGCATGGCCGATTTCGACGTGCTGTGCCTGCAGGAGATCTCGCAAGGCTTCGACGGCATGGCCGGCGCACCGGGCGACCAGCCGGCACAGATCGAGGCGCTGCTGCCGGGTTTCCAGGTCTTCTTCGGCCCCGCGGTGCACGAGTTCGACGAGCAGGGCCGGCCGCAGCGCTTCGGCAACCTCGTCGCCACGCGCCTGGCGGTCTCGCGCGTGCAGCACCACCTGCTGCCCTGGCCCAGCGACCCCGATGTCGGCAGCATGCCGCGCCTGTGCACCAGCCTCACGCTGCGCAGCCCCGAGCTGGGCGCGGTGCGCGTGATGACCACGCACCTGGAGTACTACTCCGCCAGCCAGCGCGCCGCACAGGCGGACGCGATCCGCGCCCTGCACGTCGAGGCCTGCGCCCAGGCCGCCGCGCCGCCGCGGCCGGAGCTGCCCGCAGACCTGGGCACCCCCTTCCAGCCCAAGCTGCACACGCAGGAGGCGATCCTGTGCGGCGACTTCAACATGCCGCCCACCGACCCCGCCTACGCCGCGCTGCAGCAGCCCTTCACGCTCAAGGACGGTTCGCAGCACCAGCTGCACGACGCCTGGCGCGAGCAATACGGCCAGCAGGCGCCGCACGCGCCCACCTTCCGCCTGTACGACCGCCGCTACGGGCCCGACCCGGTCGCCTGCGACTTCGTCTTCCTGAGCGGCGGCCTGGTGCCGCGGCTGGCGCGCATCGAGGTGGACGGGGCCACGCAGGTCTCGGACCACCAGCCGGTCCTGGTCGAGCTGCGCTGAATCCCCGGGGCCGGCGCGCGCCGCGCGCGAGAGCTCATTAACATGGCCGCTCTTCCCGTGCGTGCGAACTGCCAACCGGAGATCACGCGATGAAAGTCCCTGGATTCCCGCATGCGGGCCACAGCGACCTCCTGTGGGTACTGCTGCTGCCCGTCGCGACCTTCGCGCTGGCCACGCGCTTCGAGCTGCACGAGCGGCTGTCGACCTTCACTGCGAAGCTGGAGAAGTGGCAGGCCGACGAGATTCCGCTGGCCCTGCTGGCCCTGTCCATCGCGCTGGCCTGGTATGCATGGCGGCGCCGGGGCGAGTCGGCCCGGCTGCTGGCGCGCAACCGCGAACTGACCCAGCAGCTGATCGCCGTGCAGGACCGCGAGCGCCAGGCGCTGGCACGCGAGCTGCACGACGAGCTGGCCCAGCACTGCACCGCCATCCGCATCGAGGCCACCTACATCCAGCGCTCGCAGGCACTCGACCAGATCGGCGCCGCCGCCCGGCGTGCCGCCGCCTCGGCCGAGCTGCTGCAGGCGGGCGTGCGCCGGCTGCTGCGGCGCCTGCGGCCGGCCGAGCTGGACGAGCTGGGCCTGGTGGCCGCCATGCAGTCGCTGTGCGACGACTGGGCGGCGCGCAGCGGCGTGGCCTGCCGCTTCCGCCCGCAGGGCCCGCTGCGCGGCTGCGGCGAGGCGGTGGACACGACCATCTACCGCGTGACGCAGGAAGCGCTGGTCAACGTCATGCGCCATGCGCAGGCCTCGCAGGTGGAGATCGCCCTCGTGGCCACGCCGGACAGGGTGCTGCTGCACGTGCAGGACGACGGGCGCGGCCTGGCCGCAGATGCGCCCGCCCTGGGCTTCGGCCTGCTGGGCGCGACCGAGCGCGCCGCGGCGCTGGGCGGCAGCTTCGAGACCCGCAGCGCCCCGGGCTGCGGCACGCAGCTGCGCATGCACCTGCCGCTGGCCATGGCGGGCGCCGCCGCATGATCCGGCTGCTGCTGGTCGACGACCACCCGGTGGTGCGCACCGGCTACCGGCACCTGCTGGAGCAGGACGGCGACATGACGGTGGTCGCCCAGGCCGGCGGCGCCGACGAGGGCTACGCCCTGTTCGCCGCGCACGAGCCCGACATCACCATCACCGACATCGCCCTGCCCGGCAGCAGCGGGCTGGACCTGATCCACCGGCTGCGCGAGCGCTCGGCGCAGGCGCGCCTGCTGGTCTTCAGCATGCACGACAGCGAGATGCTGGTGCACCGCGCCTTCGAGCTGGGCGCGCTGGGCTTCGTCTCCAAGAGCTGCGCGCCCGACAGCCTGATCGCCGCGGTGCACAGCGCGCTGTCCGGCCGGCGCTACCTGAGCCCCGGGCTGCCCCAGCACTGGCTGCACAGCGCGGCGCGCGCGCCCGCCTTCGCGCAGCTCACGCCGCGCGAGTTCGAGGTGTTCCGCCTCCTCTCGCTGGGCGAGTCGCCCGCCGAGTGCGCGCGCGTGCTGCACCTGAGCCCCAAGACCGTCTCCAACCTGCAGAGCCAGATCAAGGAGAAGCTGGGCACCGGCACCAGCGCGGCCATGGCGCACCTGGCGATCGGCCATGGCGTGATCCCGCCCCCTGGGAACTCCTAGGCCACGACGGGAATTTTTCCCTGTCGGGCGCTGGCCGGGCGCCGGTAAGTTGCACGCATGCCGCGCCTACACCACGACAAGGCCCTGCGCCTCGCGCCCATCGCCACCGCTGCCTTGCTGCTGTGCCACGCCACCGCGACCCGGGCGCAGTCGCCCGCTGCGCCGCCGGCAGCCGCCGGCCAACTGCCCACCATCGAAGTGATCGAGGCCGCCCCCCTGCCCGGCCTGAACCTGCCGCGCGACCAGATCCCGGGCAACGTGCAGACCGGCACCGACGCCGACATGGAGCGCATGCATGCGCCCGACCTCACCAACTACATGTCGCGCGCATTGGGCAGCGTGAACGTCAACGAGACCCAGGGCAATCCCTTCCAGCCCGACGTGAACTACCGCGGCTTCACCGCCTCGCCGCTGCTGGGCACGCCGCAGGGGCTCTCGGTGTTCATGGACGGCGTGCGGCTGAACCAGCCCTTCGGCGACGTGGTGAGCTGGGACCTGTTCCCGCGCAACGCCATCTCGTCGATCACGCTGGTGCCGGGCAGCAATCCGCTGTTCGGCCTCAACACCCTGGGCGGGGCGCTGTCGATCCACACCAAGGACGGCATCAACAACCCCGGCACGATGGTGGAACTGCTCGCCGGCCAGTACGGGCGCGTGGGCGCCCAGTTCGAGACCGGCGGCCGCAACGCCGACAACGGCATGCACTGGTACGTCACGGCCAACGCCTACCACGAGGATGGCTGGCGCCCCTACTCGCCCTCCGACCTGCGCCAGCTCTTCGCCAAGGTCGGCCGCACCACGCGCGACGGCGATGTCTCGCTCACCCTGGCGCTCGCCGACAACGACCTGACCGGCATGGGAGCGCAGGAGGCCGGTGCCTTGCAGCGCGACTGGGGCAGCGTGCGCACCATTCCCGACGAGACCAAGAACAAGTCGCTGTTCCTCAACCTCGCCACCACGCAGGCGCTCAGCGACAGGCTGAGCTTTTCCGGCAACGCCTACTTGCGCGACATCAAGACCAGCACCTTCAACGGCGACCTGAACGACGAGTCGCTGGACCAGTCGCTCTACCAGCCCAATGCCGCCGAGCGCGCCGCGCTGGCGGCCGCCGGCTACACGGGCTTCCCGACCAGCGGCGAGAACGCCGGCAACACGCCCTTCCCACAGTGGCGCTGCATCGCCAACATCCTGCTGAACGCGGAGCCCAACGAGAAGTGCAACGGCCTGGTCAACCAGACGCAGACCCGGCAGAAGAACTGGGGACTGGCGGGCCAGTTCTCGCTGGACGCCGCCACCGGCGGCATCACGCACAAGCTGGTCGCCGGCGCGGCCTACGACGCGAGCAAGGTCGCCTTCACCCAGGGCGCGCAGTTCGGCTACATCAACCCCGACCGCAGCATCTCGACCGTGGCCGGNCCCGGCGCCTTCGCCGACGGCACNCAGGATTCGGAGGACGCCTTCGACGCGCGCGTGGACCTGTCCAGCCGCTCGCACACCGGCAGCCTCTACCTGAGCGACACCCTCGCCCTGGGCGCCAACACCCACCTCACGCTGGCGGGCCGCTACAACCACACGACGGTGCGCAACTCGGACGCGCTCACGCCCGGCGGAGGGCCCGGCTCGCTGGACGGCGACTACACCTTCAGCCGCTTCAACCCCGCCGTGGGCATCACCTGGGCGCCCAGCGAATCGATCACCTTCTACGGCGGCGCCAACCAGGGCAGCCGCGCCCCCACCGCCATCGAGCTGGGCTGCGCCGACCCGGCCAGCCCCTGCAAGCTGCCCAACTCCTTCGCGGGCGATCCGCCGCTCAAGCAGGTGGTCACCACCACCTTCGAGGCGGGCGTGCGCGGCAGCGTGGCCCGGCAGCTGCTGTGGAACTTCGGCGTCTTCCGCTCCGACAACAAGGACGACCTGCTCTTCGTCACCGACGACTCCAGCGGCTTCGGCTACTTCAAGAACTTCGGCAAGACGCGCCGCCAGGGGATCGAGATGGGCCTGCACGTGAAGCCCGCGGCGGCCTGGACCGTGGGCGGCAACCTGAGCTTCCTCGACGCGACCTACCGCAGCGCCGAGACCGTGGGCGGTACCGGCAACAGCAGCAACAGCTCGGCNGCCGACGGCTTCCCGGGCACCGAGGGCAGCATCCAGATCCAGCCCGGCGACCGCATCCCGCTGCTGCCGCGCCAGATGCTCAAGCTCTATGCGGACTGGGAGCCCAACGCCTCCTGGCACGTGGGGCTGGACATGAGCGCCTACAGCGGCACCGCCGTGCGCGGCAACGAGAACGGACAGGACGTGCCCGACGGCGTCTACTACACCGGCTCGGGCCGCACCGGCGGCTACGCCATCTTCAACCTGGGCGTGGACTACAAGCCGCAGCCCGGCTGGAAGGTGTTCCTGCAGATCACCAACCTGTTCGACCGCAAGTACTACACCGCCGGCCAGCTCGGCGCCAACGGCTTCACGAGCAGCGGCAGCTTCATCGCCCGCCCGCTGCCGGCCAACGCGAACGGCGACTTCCCGGTGCCGCAGGCCACCCTCTACACGCCCGGTGCGCCCCGCACCGCCTGGGTGGGCTTGCGCTACACCTTCAAGAGCAGCTGACGAGGGGGCGTGCCATCATCGGCCCCGACGGAGGACCGCCGATGAAGACCGCGCCCTTTGGCACCTGGGACTCGCCCATCACGCCCGAATTGGTGGCGTCGTCGATGGTCGACCTGCTCGACGTGCAGTTTGCCGGCGGCATGCCGTACTGGATCGAGGCCCGGCCGCAGGACGGCGGACGCCACGTGCTCGTGCGCCATCGGGACGGCAGGGCCGAGGACGTCCTTCCCGCCGCCTTCTCGGCCCGCACGCGCGTGCACGAGTACGGCGGCGGCGCCGCTGCCGCGGCGGACGACGGCACGGTGTGCTTCAGCAACTTCCGGGACCAGCGCCTGTACGTGCAGCGCGGCCCCGGCACGCCGCAGCCCCTCACGCCCGAGGGCCTGCGCTATGCCGACGGCCGCATCGACCCCGCGCGCGGCCTGTGGATCGGCGTGCGCGAGGACCATCGCGATGCGGGCCGCGAGCCCATCAACACGATCGTCGTGCTGCCACTCGACGGGCCCGGCCCCGGCACGGTGCTGGTAGCCCGCGACGACTTCCATGCCTCGCCGCGCCTGAGTCCCGATGGCCGCCGGCTGGCCTGGCTGGCCTGGCGGCATCCGCACATGCCGTGGACCGAATCGCAGCTGTGGGTCGGCGACTTCGACGGCGCGGCGCTGCGGAATGCCCGGCAGGTCGCAGGCGGCACGGGTGAGTCGGTGTTCCAGCCGGAATGGTCGCCGGACGGCGTGCTGCATTTCGTGTCCGACCGCTCCGGGTGGTGGAACCTGCACCGGCTCGATGACGACGGTGCGGCCGTCAACGTCTGCCCGCGGCCGGCCGAGTTCGGCCGACCGCAATGGAAGCTGGGCATGTCCACCTACGCCTTCCTGTCGGCGCACGAGGCCGTCTGCGCCTTCGTCGAAGGCGGTCTCGCGCGGCTGGCCCTGCTCGATCTGCGCAGCGGCACCCTGAAGCCCTTCGACCTGCCATTCACCGACTTCAGCTCGGTGCGCGCGACGCAGGACGGCCAGGTGGCCTTCATCGGCGGCGCTGCCACGCTCGCCAGTGCGCTCGTGCTGCTGGACCCGCGCAGCGG
>Ga0055534_1000987_pt1 | contig 12550 bp, 13 predicted proteins | sample AraplaCol_mLB_r2_2_FD_54993 | JGI IMG/M metagenome (GOLD analysis project Ga0055534, IMG submission 54993) | Arabidopsis root microbial communities from North Carolina, USA - plate scrape MF_Col_mLB_r2 | ecosystem: Host-associated > Plants > Roots > Endosphere | place: USA: North Carolina... | reverse complement strand
TCCCATTCCACAGGTATTCGGAGAACTCGCATGAGCTTCAACCTCGTCTCCCCGGGCAAGGACCTTCCCAACGATTTCAACGTCATCATCGAGATCTCCGCGCAAAGCGATCCGGTGAAGTACGAGGCCGACAAGGAAACCGGCCTGCTGTTCGTGGACCGCTTCATCGGCACGGGCATGCGCTACCCGGCCAACTACGGCTTCATCCCGCAGACGCTGTCGGGCGATGGCGACCCCGTGGACGTGCTGGTGCTGACCCCGTTCCCGATCCTGGCCGGTGCCGTCGTGCGCTGCCGCGCCCTGGGCATGCTGAAGATGACCGACGAGTCGGGCGTGGACGCCAAGCTGGTGGCCGTGCCCGTGGACAAGCTGAGCCCCGCCACCGCCCACATCAAGGGCCTGTCCGATGTGGCGCAAAATACGCTCGACCAGATCAAGCACTTCTTTGAGAACTACAAGGCACTCGAAGCAGGCAAGTGGGTGAAGGTCGAAGGCTGGGCCGGCATCGAGGAAGCCCACAAGGAAATCACCGACGGCGTGGCGAACTTCAAGAAGTAATCGCGTCGCTGCCGATGGTCCGAGGAAAACCCCGCCCGATGGCGGGGTTTTTTGTTGGGGCGATGACCGGCGGCAAGGCGAGGCACCGGACCAGGCCCTAAGCTTCCGGCGGATCCCCACAACCAAATGGAGTACCGATGCCTGTTCTCGAAGGCACCGCGGCCGCGCCCGACGCGGCCGCATTCGCCCGCTATGACGCGGTGGCCATTGCGTTCCACTGGCTGATGTTCGTGCTGGTGGCCGTGGCGTACGCCGCAATCGAACTGCGCGGCTTTACCGACAAGGGAACCGCCGCCCGCATGGTGGCCATGGAAATCCACAAGTGGTCGGGCGCGCTGGTGCTGGCGTTGATCGTGCCGCGCCTGCTCTGGCGTGCGGTGCGCGGTGCGCCGGCGCCCGAATCGTATCCGCGCCTGGGCCAGCTGGCCGGCGCGGCCGTGCATGGCCTGCTGTACCTGTTCCTGGTGGCGCAGCCTATCCTGGGCATCCTGATGATGAACGCCGCCGGACGCGAATTGATGCTGCCGGGCACGGGCATCGGACTGCCGCCGCTGATCGCGCCCGACGCCGGGCTCAAGGACTTGCTGGGCGAGAGCCACGAGATAATCGGCAAGGCCTTCTATCTGGTGATCGGCCTGCACGCGATGGCCGCGCTGTTCCACCACTACATGCTGGGCGACAACACGATGCGGCGGATGCTGCCGCGCCGATAGGGCGCCAGGCTGGCCCGGTGTGCCTCAGTCGCCGCCGCCGGGCGGCCGCGCAAACGGGTTGCGGTCGTTCAGCTCGTCCAGGTAGGCATCCATGCCCTGGCGCTCGCGCTCCAGGAAGCGTTCCACGGCGTCGGCAAAGGACGGATGGGCCAGCCAGTGCGCCGAACGGGTGGCCACGGGCAGGAAGCCGCGCGCCATCTTGTGCTCGCCCTGCGCCCCGCCTTCGAACGTGCCGATGCCCTCGGCGATGCAGAATTCCAGCGGCTGGTAGTAGGCCGTCTCGAAGTGCAGGCAGGGGTGGTGTTCCAGCGCGCCCCAGTAGCGGCCGTACAGCGTGCTGACCGCCGGATCGGCATCGTAGACCAGCAGGGAGCTGGCGATGTCCGCGCCGTCGCGCGTGGCGATGACGAGCAGCAGGTTTTCCGGCATCGCCTGGCCAATGCGCCGGAAGAAATCCAGGTTCAGGTAAGGCGTGGAATGGTGCTCGCGGTACGTCTGCCGGTAGCAGCGGTTGAAGAACTTCCAGGCCGCGTCGTCGATCGCGGCGCCGCGCAGCTGGCGGAACGTGATGCCGGCCTCGGCTACCCGGCGCCGTTCGGCGCGGATGTTCTTGCGCTTCTTCTGCGACAGCGTGGCCAGGAAGGCGTCGAAATCGGCGTAGCCCGGGTTGGTCCAGTGGAACTGCACGCCGTGGCGCATCATCATGCCGGCCTCCTGCATCAGGTCGGCCTCGTGGTCGGACGGAAACAGGATGTGCAGCGACGACAGCTGGCTTTCCTCAGCCAGCGCCAGCGCGAACCGCAGCAGCACCGTGCGCGCCAGATCGTCCTCGGCCAGCAGCCGGGCGCCGCGCACCGGCGTGAACGGCACCGCCGCCAGCCACTTCGGGTAGTAATCGAGCCCGTGCTGGCGATAGGCGTCGGCCCAGGCCCAGTCGAAGACGTATTCGCCATACGAGTGGGACTTGGCATAGAGCGGCATGGCCGCCGCCAGGCGGTCGCGGCCGGGCCCGTTGCCGTCGGGGACCCAGAGCGTCAGGAAGCGGGGCGACCAGCCGGTGTCGTCGGTGGCGCTGCCGCTGGCGTGCATGGCGTGCAGGAAGGCGTGGCGCAGGAACGGCGTGGGTTCGGCCTGTGCGGCCAGCAGCGCGTCCCAGGCCGCGGCATCGATGTCGGCAAGGTCCAGCACGATTTCCGTGCGGTAGTTGGGGCGCGAATCACTCATGGACGGGTTGGCGTAGGTGCCGGGCGAGTCTACCGGAATTGAAATTGTGCTGCAGGCGTCGTCAGCGTGACGCTGACGCCGGGCTGCCGCAGGGCGTCGTAGAATGCGCATATCCGTTTTCCGATGTCCACTCCCCCGACGTGCCTTTCCGGTACGGGTCCAGACATGACGAACCCCTCGCACCCCTTCTTCAACCTCTATTCCCACGGCTTTGCGCGCGTGGCCGTCGGCGTGCCCGAGTGCCGCGTGGCCGATCCCGCCTACAACGCCGAACAGACCATTGCCCTGGCGCGCCAGGCGGCCGACGGCGGCGCCGTGCTGGTGGCGTTTCCCGAGCTTGGCCTGCCGGCCTACACCTGTGACGATCTGTTCCACCAGCGGGCGCTGCTGCGCGAATGCGAACTGACGCTGCAGGCCATCGTCGAAGCCTCGGCCGGCATCGGCGCCGCCATGATCGTCGGCATGCCCGTGCTGGTGGAGCACCAGCTGTTCAATTGCGCCGTGGTGGTGGCCAACGGCGTGGTGCAGGGCGTGGTGCCGAAGACCTACCTGCCGAACTACTGGGAATTCTACGAGGCGCGCCAGTTCAGCAGTGCCGACTGTGCGGCCGTCGACACGGTGTCGCTGCTGGGCGCCGAAGTGCCGTTCGGGGCGAACCTGCTGTTCGACATCGAGAACATCCCGTTCTTCCGCTTCCATGCCGAAATCTGCGAGGACGTCTGGGTGCCGATTCCGCCGTCGTCGTTCGCGGCGCTGGCCGGCGCCACGGTGCTGGTGAACCTGTCGGCGTCCAATATCGTGGTCGGGAAGTCGGGCTACCGCCATCAGCTGGTGTCGCAGCAATCGGCGCGTTGCCTGGCGGCCTACCTCTACACGTCGGCCGGCAAGGGAGAATCGACCACCGACCTGGCCTGGGACGGCCAGGCGCTGATTTACGAAAACGGCGAGCTGCTGGGCGAATCCGAGCGTTTCGCCGACACCTCGCACCTGCTGTTTGCCGATATCGACCTGGAGCGGCTGTCGCGCGAACGCATGCACCAGACGTCGTTCGGCCAGTCGGTGCGCCGGCACAAGGAAGAGGTCGAGAAGTTCGACGTGGTGGCTTTCCAGATGGAACTGCCGACGGTCCAGGCGCTGCCGCTGGAGCGCAAGGTCGAGCGGTTCCCGTATGTGCCGGCCGACCCGCGCCGCCGCGATGAACGCTGCATGGAGGTCTACAACATCCAGGTGCAGGCGCTGGTGCAGCGGCTGTCGTCAAGCCGGATCCAGAAGGTTGTGATAGGCGTGTCGGGCGGGCTCGATTCCACGCATGCGCTGCTGGTCTGCGCCAAGGCAATGGACCGCCTGGGCCTGCCGCGCGCCAATATCCTGGCCTATACGATGCCGGGCTTCGCCACCAGCGACCGCACGCTGAAGCAGGCGCGCGAACTGATGCAGGCGGTGGGCTGCACGGCGCGCGAGATCGACATCCGGCCAAGCTGCCTGGCCATGCTGAAGGATCTGGATCACCCCTATGCACGCGGCGAGCCGGTCTATGACGTCACGTTCGAGAACGTGCAGGCCGGGGAGCGTACCAATCACCTGTTCCGGCTGGCCAACCACAATGGCGCCATTGTGATCGGCACCGGCGATCTCAGCGAACTGGCGCTGGGCTGGTGCACCTATGGCGTGGGCGATCACATGTCGCACTACAACGTCAACGCCAGCGTGCCCAAGACGCTGATCAGCCACCTGGTGCGCTGGGTGGCCGAAACCAGCCAGATTGGCGAAGGCGGCGACGACGTGCTGCTGGCGGTGCTGGATACCGATATCAGCCCTGAACTGGTGCCGAGCGCCCCCGCCGCCAGCGGGCAGGACGAGGCGCCCGGGCAGAAGACCGAGCAGATCATCGGGCCGTACGAGCTGCAGGATTTCAACCTGTACTACACGCTGCGCTATGGATATGCGCCGTCCAAGGTCGCGTTCCTGGCGCTGCACGCCTGGGGCGACGTGGAGCGCGGCACGTGGCCGAACGGCCCGCATGTCGCCCGGAACAGCTATCAACTGCCGGAAATCAAGCGCATCCTCGGGATTTTCGTCGACAGGTTCTTCCGGACCAGCCAGTTCAAGCGATCGTGCATCCCGAACGCGCCCAAGGTGGGATCGGGTGGTTCCCTGTCGCCGCGCGGCGACTGGCGGGCGCCGAGCGACGGCGAGTCGGTCGTGTGGGTGCGCGATCTGGCCCGGATTCCGGACCAGGCGGGCTGATTGTCACGGCGTCTGGCACGCCGATTGCGGACAATGTGGGTCTTCCCGCAATCGGCGTGTGGTGTTTCGGGCTAGAATCTGACATCTTCCGACACCTTTAGAGACAGAGGCCAGCCATGAAGCAGATTACCGCCATCATCAAACCGTTCAAGCTTGACGAAGTGCGCGAAGCACTGGCCGACGTGGGCGTGACCGGTCTGACGGTGACCGAGGTAAAGGGGTTTGGCCGCCAGAAAGGTCATACCGAGCTGTACCGCGGCGCCGAGTATGTGGTCGACTTCCTGCCGAAGATCAAGATCGAAGTGGTGGTGGCTGAGAACCAGCTGGACACCGTGCTCGATGCCATCGTCAAGGCCGCCCACACGGGCAAGATCGGCGACGGCAAGATCTTCGTGACCGAAATCGAGCGCGTGATCCGCATTCGTACCGGCGAACAGGACGAAGCGGCGGTCTGAGCCCCACCATGTTCGAAGAAAAGCCGGCCTCTGGGCCGGTTTTTTTATGCCTGTGCGTGGCTAACTCGGCAGCTTCCACCCGAACTGGACCGACAGCAGCCGCATTCCCATCGTCACCAGCGCGCCGGACAGCAGCGCCACCTCCTGGTCGGCGCGCAGCCACGTCAGCCCCACGTAGACCCAGCAGCCTACGAACGAACAGGTGGCATAGGGCGAGCGGTCGCGCAGGATCATCGGCACTTCGTTGCAGAGCACGTCGCGCAGCACGCCGCCGAACACGGCGGAGATGATGCCCATCATGACGGCCACGGTCGGGGTCATCTGCGCCACCAGCGCCAGCGACGTGCCCGTGACCGAGAACAGTCCCAGGCCGACGGCATCCGCCACCAGCATCGCGCGGTCGGACGCCACGGTGCTGACCACCCGGAACACCATCGCCGCGCCAATCGACATCGCAAAGATCAGCAGCACGTAGTATTCGTGCTCGACCCAGTAGAACGGCCGCCGGTCCAGCAGCACGTCACGTACGGTGCCGCCGCCAAAGGCCGTGGCGAAGGCGACGATGAACGTGCCCACCGCGTCCAGCCTTTGCTTGCGGGCGTCCACCACGCCCGACACGGCAAACGCCAGTACCCCGGTGATCTCCATGACATGGAGGATCAGGGGCAGCCGCCCCATCAGCAGATCGAACGGCAGGTGAAGGTGCATAGGGGGGCGTCAGGGTTTGGGCTGGCGCAGCAGGACCATCAGGGCGCCCGCGCCGCCTTGCGACTCGCGGGCCTGGACGAATGCGATCACTTCTTCCTTCTGCACCAGCCAGCTGCGGACCTTGCCCTTGAGCACGGGCAGCTTGTCCGGCGAGCCGATGCCCTTGCCGTGGATCACCCGCACGCAACGCACGCCGTTGCGCACCGAGCGGCGCAGGAAATTGGCCAGCGCCTCGCGGGCTTCGTCGCTGCGCAGGCCGTGCAGGTCCACCTTGTCCTGCGGCACCCACTCGCCACGGCGCAGCTTCTTGATCACATCCTCGCCGATGCCGGGCCGGCGGAACGACATGGTCTCGTCGATATCGAGCAGGTTCTCGACGTCGAATTCGTCCGACAGCGATGCTTCGAGCACGGCCTTGTCGTTGAGCTGGGTCTGTACCGGAATGGGGGCGGGTGCCTTGGCGGCGTGCTGCACGCGGTTGCGGTCGCGCAGGGAACTGACCGAGCCGATACTGGACCGGAAGACATTGGCTTCTTCCTCGGCCCGCTTCGCAGCAGCCTCGGCCGCCTTGCGTTCGGCCTCGCGGCGCTCGGCATCGGCCTTGAGGCCGTCACGCACCGCGGCCAGATCGTGCAGGCCGAATCGCTTGGGAGGGGTTTTGGCGCCTTGCGACATAGCAGAAATCTCTGAAAGCTCGGCACCGATTATAAGGAAAACGGGGACGGCCGCTGCAAGGCGGGCGTCCCCGTGGGCTTTGCGCCAGGGCCGGCCAGCGGCCGACCGGCGGGAAGTTACTTCAGCGCTTCCACATAACGCTGGGCGTCCAGCGCGGCCATGCAGCCCGTGCCGGCGCTGGTGATGGCCTGGCGGTAGACGTGGTCCTGCACGTCACCGGCGGCGAACACGCCCGGGATGCTGGTGGCCGTGGCATCGCCCGACAGGCCGCTCTTGGTCACGATGTAGCCGTTCTTCATTTCCAGCTGGCCCACGAACAGGTCGGTGTTCGGCTTGTGGCCGATGGCCACGAACAGGCCCGAAAGCTTCAGATCCTCGGTCTTCGTCGTGTCCTTGGTGCTGCGGATACGCAGGCCGGTCACGCCGGACTGGTCGCCCAGCACTTCGTCCAGCGTATGGTCGTAGCGCAGTTCCACGCGGCCTTCCTTGACGCGCTGGAGCAGGCGGTCCACCAGAATCGGCTCGGCGCGGAACTTGTCGCGGCGGTGGATCACGGTAACCTTGCTGGCGATATGCGACAGGTAGAGCGCCTCTTCCACGGCCGTATTGCCGCCGCCGATCACTGCCACTTCCTGGTTCTTGTAGAAGAAACCGTCGCAGGTGGCGCAGGCGGACACGCCGCGGCCCATGAAGCTTTCTTCCGACGGCAGGCCGAGGTACTGTGCCGAGGCGCCGGTGCCGATGATCAGCGCGTCGCAGGTGTACTCGCCAGCGTCGCCGATGAGCCGGATCGGCTTTTCGGTCAGGTTGGCCGTATGAATGTGATCGAAAATGATTTCGGTGTTGAAACGCTCGGCATGCGCCAGGAACCGCTGCATCAAGTCCGGGCCCTGGACGCCGTTAGCGTCAGCGGGCCAGTTTTCCACGTCGGTCGTGGTCATCAGCTGGCCGCCCTGGGCCAGGCCGGTGATCAGCACCGGGTTCAGATTGGCGCGGGCCGCGTAGACGGCGGCGGTATAGCCGGCCGGGCCGGACCCGAGAATCAGCACTTTTGCGTGTTTTGCGGACATGATGCGTTCCTGTAGACAGCAAGTGAGCCGGTGCGGCATTCGCCCCGGTGTCACCCGAAACCGCCATTATATGTGGCGCGGCGTTTGCCGACTGTTGCAAATTCCAATGAAGGCGATAGGTGCAGGCGAGGTTAAAATGGCCGCCATCGTCCACTTCGCACGATCGAACAGACCCTGACGCATGGCTCGCGCAACCACGACTACCCGGACCGACCCGTCGGCACTTCCATCGCGCATCGGCAAGCTGCTTGGCGAGGTGCGCTGGTTCCTGCTGCTTGCCGTGACGCTCGGCTTCCTGTGCGTGCTGGCCAGCTACAGCAAGGCCGACCCCGGCTGGTCGCATGCCAGCCAGGTCAGCGAGATTCATAACCTGGGCGGCCGCGTGGGCGCCTGGCTGGCCGACGTGCTGTTCTTCATCTTCGGGTTTTCCGCCTACTGGTGGAGCGTGCTGCTGATGCGCCGCTGCTGGCGCGGCTGGCGGGTGCTGACCGCCGAACTGCCGGAGCGCCTGCCCGAGCCGGTACAGCACAGCGCCGTGGTGAGCTGGGTCGGCTTCGGCCTGACGCTGGTATCGAGCATGGGCCTCGAAGCCATCCGCATGTACCCGCTGCGCTCGGCGCTGCCGCGCGCCCCGGGCGGCGTGCTGGGCGATTTGCTCGGCGGCTGGCTGCAGGCGGCGCTGGGCTTCTCGGGCGCCACGCTGCTGCTGTTGCTGATGTTCGCCATCGGGCTGTCGCTGTTCTTCCATTTCTCGTGGCTGTCGGTGTCCGAGCACGTGGGCGGCTTTGTCGAAACGCTCTTCATGGGCTTCAAGGCCCGCCGCGAGAAGAAGCAGGACCGCATCATCGGCGCCGCCGCCAAGGTGGAGCGCACCGAGACCGTGGAAGTGCAGCGTGTGAAGCAGGAAGAGGCCACGCCGGTGCAGATCGTGCGGCCGCAGGCCGTGCCGAAGCACGAACGCGTGGAGCGCGAGAAGCAGCAGCCGCTGTTCGCCGATATCCAGGACTCTGACCTGCCGCCGCTGTCGCTGCTCGACGCGGTGCCGGTGCAGCAGGAGACGGTCAGCGCCGAGACGCTCGAATACACGTCGCGCCTGATCGAGAAGAAGCTCAAGGACTTGGCGTGGAGGTCAAGGTGGTGGCGGCGTATCCGGGCCCCGTGATCACGCGCTACGAGATCGAGCCGGCCACCGGCGTGAAGGGCAGTCAGGTGGTGAACCTGGCGCGCGACCTGGCGCGGAGCCTGTCGCTGGTGTCGATCCGCGTGGTCGAGACCATCCCGGGCAAGAACTACATGGGCCTGGAACTGCCGAATCCGAAGCGCCAGACCGTGCGCCTGGCCGAGATCCTCGGCTCGCAGGTCTACAACGAGAGCGCGTCGAGCCTGACCATGGCGCTGGGCAAGGACATTGCCGGCAAGCCGATGGTGGCGGACCTGGCCAAGATGCCGCACTGCATGGTGGCCGGCACCACCGGTTCGGGCAAGTCGGTGGGCATCAACGCGATGATCCTGTCGCTGCTGTACAAGGCCAAGGCCGACCAGGTGCGCCTGATCCTGATCGATCCGAAGATGCTCGAAATGAGCGTCTACGAGGGCATTCCGCACCTGCTGTGCCCGGTGGTGACCGANATGCGCCAGGCCGGCAACGCGCTGAACTGGGCGGTGGGCGAGATGGAGCGGCGCTACAAGCTCATGAGCAAGCTCGGCGTGCGCAACCTGGCCGGCTACAACAAGAAGATCGACGAGGCGGCNGCCCGGGAAGAGAAGATCCCGAACCCGTTCAGCCTGACGCCGGATGCCCCNGANCCGCTGGAAAAGCTGCCGACGATCGTGATCGTGATCGACGAGCTGGCCGACCTGATGATGGTGGTGGGCAAGAAGGTCGAGGAACTGATTGCCCGGATCGCGCAGAAGGCCCGCGCGGCGGGGCTGCACCTGGTGCTGGCCACGCAGCGTCCGTCCGTGGATGTGATTACCGGGCTGATCAAGGCCAACGTGCCGACNCGCATCGCCTTCCAGGTCAGCAGCAAGATCGACTCGCGCACCATCCTGGACCAGCAAGGCGCAGAGGCGCTGCTGGGCATGGGTGACATGCTGTACCTGGCGCCGGGCACCGGCATGCCGGTGCGCGTGCACGGCGCCTTCGTGTCCGACGACGAGGTGCACCGCGTGGTCGAAAAGCTCAAGGACGGCACGGAGCCGAACTATATCGAGGGCATCCTCGAGGGCGGNCTGGTGGATGGCGACGGCGCGGGCGACAGCCTGGGCGGCGGCGCCGGCATCGGTGGCGGAGGCGGCGAGGCCGATCCGCTCTATGACCAGGCCGTGGAAGTGGTGATCAAGAACCGCCGGGCCTCGATTTCGCTGGTGCAGCGCCACCTGCGCATCGGCTACAACCGGGCGGCGCGGCTGCTGGAAGACATGGAAAAGGCCGGCCTGGTCTCCGCCATGTCGGGCAACGGCAACCGTGACATCCTCGTGCCGGCCGGCAGCGCCGCCACGAGCGACGACTAAGGCGGATCCCGCCTTTCCTGTCGGCGGCAGGCTGATATGATCGGGCAAAAGTGACGGGTAACATACCGTTACGCCCGTCACAGCCTGCGCGCGGAATTGGCGCCACGCGGCGTGCTCTAATCCGACATCAGTGATCGTTAAGGATGGATTTCATGCGATATCGCATTCTCGCGCCGTTGTGCGCGACGCTGGCGTTGCTGGCGGCCGTGCCTGCCGCGCACGCCGCCGCCACCGACCAGCTGCAGTCCTTTGTGACCAGCGTGAAGACCGCGCGCGGCGAATTCACCCAGAAGCAGATCAAGGGGCAGAGCGGCGACGCCAAGGTGGCCGGCACTTCCAGCGGCACCTTCGCGTTCTCGCGCCCGGGCAAGTTCACGTGGCGCTACGTCAAGCCGTATGACCAGCTGCTGCAGGCCGATGGCCAGACGCTCTACATCTACGACAAGGACCTGAACCAGGTGACCGAGCGCAAGCTCGACAACGCGCTGGGCTCGAGCCCAGCGGCGATCCTGTTCGGCAGCAACGACCTGTCGAAGAATTTCGACGTCAAGAACGGCGCCACGCGCGACGGCGTGGAGTGGCTGGAACTGACGCCCAAGGCGAAGGACACCCAGTTCGAGCGTATCGGCATCGGTTTCAAGGCCGGCAACCTCGAGGCGATGGAGTTGCGCGACGCCTTCGGCAACACCACGCTGCTGACCTTCACGGGCATGCAGAAGAACCCCTCGCTGCCGGCGGAAACCTTCCGCTTCACGGTGCCGAAGGGCGCCGACGTGATGAAGCAATAAGCTGCCCGCAACCCGTCGTCAGAGAAAGTCGCCCCCATCATGAAAGACGCCCCCGTCACCGCTGCCACCCCCGCTGCCACCGCCACCGCCACCCCCGGCTTCGCTCACCTCCGCGCCCTGCGCCGCATTGCCGGCCCCGGCGGTGCGCTGGCGGCCGCGCTCGTTCTATCCGCATGCGCGCACAGCCAGGCCAGCAAGTTCGATGTGGACGCGTTCCTGCGCGGCTCGGACACGGCGTTGCCCGAGGTGCTCGGCAACCCGGACTTCCTCAAGGCGACGCAGGTGCCGCAGCGCGATTGCGCGACCCTGCTGCAGTCGGCCGACAGCGGTGCGCTGGAAGACCTGCCCGCCAGCAATACGACGCGCGGGCCTGCTTGGGTGTTCCATCCCAAGGGCGCGACGGACAAGGTATGGCTGGTGGTGGGCCAGGCCAATGGCGAGCGTAGCTGCCACGGCCCGTTGCCCGCCGACGCCATGAAGACGCTGACCGAGCGCGCCAAGGGGTGAAACCGGGAATCCGCGTGAGGCGGATGACCGGGATCATCCGGACGCCTAGGCTGGCGCGTCCGGCGCCGGCCTAGCCGGCCAGCGATTCGCGCGCGTAGCGCTGGCGCGGTTTGGGCAGCGCCTGCAGTTTCTCGCGCCGGATACGGATCGCTTCCGCATCGCCACGCTTGATGGCGGCGCGCAGCTTCAGCACAGCCTTCTTGTACTGCTTCTTCTTCCGCATGCGGGTGGTGATGGCCATGGCAGTAATGTCCTCCTGACGGGCCGGGCAAGGGCGCCGGCTGNCAGCCATGGTACGGTGCGCACCGCGCGGCCGCTTCCGCTTTCGAAAGAATTCAGATCAGTCTGCAAAGCCGCTCATTGTGGCGGCGCAGCATGGCGGGCCACGGCGGGCCGCGCCAGCCATCAGAGCAGGAAGCGGCGGTTGTCGTTCTCGTCGTAGCGCGGCTCCACCTTGCGNAACTTCAGCTTGGTGCTGCTCTTGAGCTTGCGGCCGGCCAGCTTGCGCTGCAGCTGGCGATGCACCGCGCGGATATGGCCGACCGAGTCCTGCGCATAGGGCTTGCCATCGGTGGCGCCGGCCAGGCCGCCGCCAGCAGCCAGGGCCGCGTTGTGTGCGGCCGCTGACTTCGCGATCAGCACATCGAGGTACTGGCGTGCCCGNACGGCGGCGTGCAGCATGCCGTCCGCCGGGTTNTGCTTCGCGCGCACGGCGTCTTGCGGCAGGCGCACGTTGGCGGCAATCCGGCGCAGCGCGGCACGCAGCTCGGCGCCATCGAGCGCGGCGTCCTGCACGATCCAGACTGCGTCATGGCGAATCCAGCCTTCCACATCGGCCATGCGGCGCAGCAGCGCCGGCAGCAGCAGGCGCCCACCGTAGCGGTGNGTGCGACGGATGGCNGACAGCCCGATGCGACGTACGTGCGCGTTCTCATGCTCGAACAGGTCGGTGATGACCTGNTCGGCCTCTTCCTGCGATTCGATCAGTTCGGCAAACTGCCCGGCCAGCGAGATTTCTTCCACGCCGTTGAGCTTGTTCTTGCTCGCCAGCCGGTTCAGCTTGAACATCAGCATGCGGTATCGCAGCATAC
>Ga0055534_1000980_pt1 | contig 12615 bp, 9 predicted proteins | sample AraplaCol_mLB_r2_2_FD_54993 | JGI IMG/M metagenome (GOLD analysis project Ga0055534, IMG submission 54993) | Arabidopsis root microbial communities from North Carolina, USA - plate scrape MF_Col_mLB_r2 | ecosystem: Host-associated > Plants > Roots > Endosphere | place: USA: North Carolina... | reverse complement strand
TGCATTGGACGAATAGTAGTGTCAAACACATACTCGTTTCAACGACAGCGTTAATAAAACGCGGCGCAACTGGAGACACTGTGATGAAAGTTCAGGAATTCGACCCTGCCGTCGTAGGGGCGGGCATGCCCNTGCTGGCCGACGTGCTGGAGATGCAGCGGGCCGCTTTCAATGCCGACATGGTGCCGGCGGCCGCCGTGCGGCGCGAGCGGCTTGGCCGNCTGTACGCGATGGTGGCCGATAACGAGNCCGCCATCCTGGACGCCATCAACGCCGACTTCGGCGGCCGCGCGCGGCAGGAGATGGTGCTGACCGAATTGTTNATCGTGCTGTCGGCGATCCGCCAGCAGCGCCGCAAGCTGGCGCGCTGGATGCGGCCGCGCCGCGTGGCGACGCCGCTGCACATGCTGCCCGGCTCGAGCCGGATCATGCCGCAGCCGCTGGGCGTGATCGGCAATATCGTGCCGTGGAATTACCCTTGCCAGCTGGCGCTGGTGCCGGCGGCAGCGGCGCTGGCAGCCGGCAACCGCGTGATGATCAAGCCGAGCGAACTGACGCCGGCCTTTTCGCGCCTGCTGGCGCAACTGGCGGCGCAGTACTTCGCCCCGGCCGAACTGGCCGTGGTGGAGGGCGGCGTGGAAGTCAGCCGCGACTTTGCCGCGCTGCCCTTCGACCACCTGATCTTCACCGGCTCAACCGCCGTGGGGCGCCAGGTGGCTGTCGCTGCGGCGCACAACCTGACGCCGGTGACCCTGGAGCTGGGCGGCAAATCGCCCGCGATCATCGATGAAAGCTGCGACCTGGCGGAGTCGGCGCCGCGCCTGGCCTTCGGCAAATTGTTCAATGCCGGCCAGACCTGCGTGGCGCCCGACTATGCGCTGGTGCCGCGCGCGCGGGTCGAGGAATTCGTGCGCGAAGTGGGGGCGGCGGCGACGGCGATGTACCCGCAGTTTGCCGGCAACGCGCAATACACCAGCATCATCAGCGAACGTCATTTCCTGCGGCTGGAGAAGCTGGTGCGCGAGGCGGAAGAGCAGGGCGCGCGCGTGGTACGGCTGGGCGGTGCCGAAGCGGGGCAGGCTGGAGAGCGGCGCATGGCGCCGGTGCTGCTGCTGGACGTGACGCCGGAGATGGCGGTGATGCGCGAAGAGATCTTCGGCCCGCTACTGCCGGTGGTGCCGTACGACACGCTGCAGCAAGCCATCGCTTTCATCAACCAGCGCGAGCGCCCGCTGGCGCTGTACTGGTTCGGCAGGGAGCGCCGCAACTGCACCAAGGTGCTGCATTCGACCATCTCCGGCGGCGTGACGATCAACGACGCGCTGTGGCATGCGGCGCAGGAAAACCTGCCCTTTGGCGGCGTGGGGGCCAGCGGCACCGGCGCCTACCACGGCGAGCATGGCTTCCTGGCGTTCTCCAAGCAGAAGCCGATCTACCGCCAGGCGCGCCTGAACGGCTTCGGCCTGTTCCGCCCGCCGTATGGCCGCGTGTTCGACACGCTGGCCGGCTTCCTGAAACGCCATATGTAATGGATTGAATCATGCAAGCCTTGATGCAGGACCAGCCGCTGCTGATTTCCTCGATGATCGAGCACGCGCGCCGCGTGCATCCGCGCGCCGAGATCGTGTCGCGCACATGCGAAGGCGCGCTGCACCGCAGCAGTTACGGCGAGGTGGAGCGCCGCGCGCGGCGCATGGCCAATGCGCTGCTGGCGCTGGGCGTGGGCATGGGCGAGCGGGTCGGCACGCTGGCCTGGAATACGCACCGCCACATGGAGCTGTACTTTGCCGTGTCGGGCATGGGCGCGGTGCTGAACACCATCAACCCGCGCCTGTTCCCGGAGCAGGTGGCGTACATCGTCAACCACGCGCAGGACCAGGTGCTGTTCTTCGACATCACGTTCGCGCCATTGGTGGCCGCGCTGGCGCCGCAGCTTGCAGGCGTGAAGGCATTCGTCTGCATGACGGACCGCGCGCACATGCCGCCAGGCCTGCCGGCGGGCACCCTGTGCTACGAAGAGCTGGTGCAAGGCGCCAGCGAGGATTACGCCTGGCCGCAGTTCGATGAGCGCACGGCGTCGGCGCTGTGCTACACCTCCGGCACCACCGGCAACCCGAAAGGCGTGCTGTATTCGCACCGCTCGGCCTACCTGCATTCGATGGGCTTGTGCGCTGCGGGCAGTGCCGCCATTTCGCACCGCGACAGCTGCCTGGTGGTAGTGCCGCTGTTCCATGTGAACGCCTGGGGCATGCCGTACGCCGGCGCCATGAGCGGCGCCAAGCTGGTGCTGCCCGGCCCCGCGCTCGACGGCAAGAGCATTTACGAATTGCTGCGCGATGAACGGGTGACCATGGCGCTGGGCGTGCCGACCGTCTGGCTCGGCTTGCTCAACCATATCGACAGCGAAGCGCGCCCGGCGCTGCAGGAGCTATGCCTCGAGCGCATGCTGTGCGGCGGCTCGGCGATTCCGCCGGTGATGTTCACGCGCTGCCGCAACACCTTAGGCGCGACCCTGATGCAGGCCTGGGGCATGACGGAGATGTCGCCGCTGGGCACCGTGTGCTCGCTGTTGCAATCGCACGACAACGCCAGCGAAGAAGAAAAGCTGCGCGTGCAGGCGCGCCAGGGGCGGCCGGTGTGCGGCGTCGAGCTGGCGCTGAAGGACGAAGACGGCCGGCGCCTGCCGCACGACGGCGTGGCGACGGGNCGCCTGATGGTGCGCGGCCCGTGGATCCTGTCGGCCTACTACGGCAGCGATGCCTCGGTGCTGGACGAGGAAGGCTACTTCGATACCGGCGACATCGCCAACATNGACAGCGACGGCTATCTCCAGATNACCGACCGCGCCAAGGACGTGATCAAGTCCGGCGGCGAATGGATTTCATCGATCGATGTCGAGAACGCAGTGATGGGCCACCCCGATGTGATGGCCGCCGCGGTGATCGGCATCCCGCATGAGAAATGGCAGGANCGCCCGCTGCTGGTGGTCGTTCCGCGTCATGGCAGTTCCCCCACACGCGATGAAGTGTTAGGCTACCTTGCCAGCCGCGTAGCCAGGTGGTGGCTTCCCGACGAGGTGGTTTTCGTCAGCGAGCTTCCGTATTCCGCCAACGGCAAAGTGCAGAAGATGAAGTTGCGTGAGGAGTTCAAGCAGTTAAATAAGCCTGTATAAAAAGCTGTAAAAACCATTAGGAGACACAAGGATGACGAGGAAGTACAACCGTATCATGGCGCTTGCCGTGGCGGCGGCGCTGGCAACCCCACTGGCGCACGCAGATACCTTCACCACCGACAATGGCCTGGAAGGCCGCTGGTCCCTGAACATGTCGGTCGGCACCAGCATCCGCATGAAGGATGCGGACAAGAACCTGATCTCCGTACCGAATGGCGGCACGGCNGGCGCCGGCGCCGACGACGGCAACCTGAACTTCAAGAAGCACGATGCCTATTCCACCGTCGGCAAGCTGACCGGCGAACTGGAACTGAAAGGCGATACCTACGGCATGTTCGTNCGCAGCTTCGCCTGGTACGACCGGGTCCTGAAGGGGCGCGAGATGCCGCANGGGCANTTCAACAACGGCTACAAGCCGAACNCGGAACTGAGCGACACCGGCTTCGACCAGCTGTCCACCTTCGACGGCGTGGCGCTGGCCGACGCCTATGTGTTTGCCAACTGGGACCTGGGCGGCAAGGCCCTGAGCGCCAAGCTGGGCAACCAGGTGATCAACTGGGGCGAATCGCTGTTCGTGCCGGGCATTAACGCGATGGGCGCCTTCGACACCAGCGCCGCGCGCCGCCCCGGCGCGCAGGTCAAGGAAATCCTGCGCCCGCAGCCGGCCCTGATGGCCAACCTGGGCCTGGGCAACGGCGTGTCGGTCGAAGCGTTCTACAACCTGGGCTGGCGCCAGAACGTGGTGGACGGCTGCGGTACCTACTGGTCGGCGGCCGACTCGCTCAACTGCAATAACGGCACCGTGCTGTTTGGCGACGGCACCAAGCTGAACGACCAGGGCCAGTACAACGGCGCGCCGTTCCTGGCCGCGCTGCCGGCCGCGCTGGATCCGGTGCTGGCGTCGCTCGGCCTGTCGCGCAGCATGCCGCTCAACTTCCGCATGACCACGGCGGAAAAGATCCGTCCGAAGAAATCGGGCCAGTTCGGCCTCTCGAGCCACTACTTTGCCGACGCCATTGCCACCGACTTCGGCGTCTACTTCGCGCGCTACCACAGCCACTCGCCGATCGTGTCGGTGGTCAAGCAGCCGTCGGCGCTGCCGTCGGTGTGGTCGGGCCGCCTGGCGCAGCTGGTCAAGGCCGTGCCGTCGCTGGCGCCGGCCCTGGGTACCTTGGGCGTGCTGCCGGCCGGGAATATCGTGTGGGACTACAGCGGCGAAAACGTGAAGACCCTGGGCCTGTCGGCGGCCACCGAGGTGGGCGGCTTCTCGCTGTTTGGCGAAGTGTCGCGCACCAAGGACATCCCGGTGCAGATCAACGCGATCGACCTGCTGGTCGGCACCGCGCTGGGCATCGGCCCGCAGGCGCAACTGGCTGTCATCGCGCGCAACCCGGCGGTACCGACCGGCACCGTGATCCACGGCTACGACCGCAAGGACAAGACCCAGGCCCAGGTCTCCTTCATCCGCCAGATCCCGCAAGTGCTGGGCGCCGATTCGCTGACCCTGCTGGGCGAAGTGGCGGGGCAGAAGTGGAGCGGCATCGGCGATCCGAACACCAGCACCCGCTATGTGCGCGGCTTCATGTACAACTTCGGCCCGACCGCGGCCCTGGGCGGCACCTGCGGCCCGGCCGGCATCCAGCCCAACAAGTCGTACTGCGAGAACGAAGGCTATGCCACCAGCAGCGCCTGGGGCTACCGCCTGTCGGCCGAGATGCTGTTCCCGAACGTGGTGGCCGGCATCAACTTCAAGCCGCGCCTGTACTTCGCGCATGACGTGAAAGGCTATGCGGCCGACAACCTGTTCGTGGAAGACCGCCAGACCCGCTCCATCGGCCTGCGCGCGGACTACAACAACCGCTACTACGCGGACATCAGCTACACCAGCTACAACAAGAGCGCCAAGTACGATCAGTTCCACGACCGCGACAACATGCAGTTCGTGATCGGCGCCAACTTCTAATAAAGACACAGGAGACACGTAGATGAAGATGATGAAGCAAAGCTTGCTGGCCGCAGCGCTGGCGTGCATCGCGGGCAGCGCCCTGGCCGGCCTGCCGCAGGCCGATGTGGACCGCCTGGGCAAGGACCTGACGCCGGTTGGCGCGGAGAAGGAAGGCAACAAGGCCGGCACCATCCCGGCCTGGACCGGCGGCATCACCAAGGCGCCGGCCGGCTTCGACAGCAAGAACGGCTACGCCGACCCGCTGCCGAACGAAGCGGCGCAGTACACCATCACGGCCGCCAACATGGACAAGTACAAGGACATGCTGGCGCCGGGGCAGATGGAGATGCTGAAGCGCTACCCGAGCTACAAGATGAATGTCTACAAGAGCTACCGCACGGCCGGCTACCCGCAGGCGGTGTACGACAACATCAAGGCCGAAGCGTCCAAGGCCGAGCTGACCGGCGGCGGCAACGGCGTGACCGGCACCGCCAAGACCACGGTGCCGTTCCCGATCCCGAAAACCGGCGTCGAGGTGATCTGGAACCACCTGATGCGCTACCGCGGCGGCACCATCGAGCGCTACACCGCCGAATTCCCGGTGCAGACCAACGGCGCCTTCACGCCGGTGACCCGCACCGAGAAGGTGGCGTTCGCGCAAGGCATGCCCAATCCCGAGCCGAACCGCCTGGTGTACTACATGGCGACCCTGACCGGCCCGTCCTCGGTGGCCGGCGACGCGCTGCTGGTGGTGGACCCGATGGACCAGGTGAAGGAGTCGCGCCTGCCTGGACCTACAACCCTGGCCAGCGCCGCGTGCTGCGCGCGCCGAACGTGGCATACGATTCGCCGGGACAGGGCGCGGACGGCTTGCGCACCACCGACGACTACGACGGCTTCAACGGCGCGCCTGACCGCTACGACTGGAAGCTGGTGGGCAAGAAGGAGATGCTGGTCTCCTACAACAACTACAAGATCACCAACAAGTCGATCAAGTACGCCGACATCGTGCGCCCTGGCCATATCAATCAGGACTTCGTGCGCTACGAGCCGCACCGCGTGTGGGTGGTGGAAGCGACCCTGAAGAAGGACAAGCGCCACATCTACGCCAAGCGCGTGTTCTATGTGGACGAGGATAGCTGGGAAGTGCTGCACACCGATTCCTACGACGGCCGCGGCGAGCTGTGGCGCGTGCACGAAATCGGCGGCATCCAGTACTACGATGCGCTGACCCACTACTTCGCCTACGAAGTGTTCTACGACCTGCAGGCACGCCGCTACCTGCTGTCCGGCATCTCCAACCAGGAGAAGCCGATCAAATTTGGCGTAAAGCTCGATCCGTCGAACTTCACGCCAGATACGCTGCGCCGCTCCTCCAACTAAGGACGGCGTAGCGGGTTTGGGGGTGTCTCTTCGGGCGCGTGCGTTCACAGGGAGCGCTGCGCCCATTTTTTCGCAGGTAGAGCATGAATAAAGTCTTGAAACAAGCCGCTGCTGCGCTGCTGGGCGCGCTGGCGGTGATGCCGGCCGTGGCGCGCGACCCGCTGCAAACGCCGGCGCGCATGTCAGCGCGGGCGCCGAAAGCCATGCTGACAGCCATGGCCCTGGCCGGCCAGCGCACGGTGGCGGTGGGCGAGCGCGGCATCGTCCTGGTGCGCGATGGCGGCGCCAATGCGCCATGGCGGCAGGCGAAAGTACCGGTGTCGGTCACCCTGACCGGCGTGGCGTTTGCCGACGCATCGAACGGCTGGGCCGTCGGGCACGATGGCGTGATCCTTTCCACCAATGACGGCGGGGCGCAATGGAGCATCCGCTTTGACGGCAACCAGGCCAATGCCCTGATGCTGGCCGATGCCAAGGCGGCAGTCGAGAAGGCGCAAGCGGCCGGGGCGGGAGCGGGCAATGCGGCGCTCGCCGATGCCGAGAACGCGCTGGGCGATATCGAAGCGGCGGCCAAGTTCGGCCCGTCGCGCCCTTTGCTGGGCGTATGGTTCCGCGATGCCAGGACCGGCTACGCGGTGGGCGCATACGGCCAGGCTTTCCGTACCACGGATGGCGGGGCACACTGGATTTCCATGGGCGCGGGCCTGCCCAATCCTGAAGGCTTGCATTACAACGCCATTGCGGGCGGGCCTGGCAATGTGCTGGCCATCGCGGGCGAGGGCGGCTACGTGTACCGCTCCACCGACGGCGGCGCAAGCTGGCAGCGCATCGAGACCGGCTACGGCGGCCAGCTGTACGGCGTGATCTTCACCGGCCGCAGCATGCTGGCGTACGGCTTCGGCGGCCACGTTTTCCGCAGCGAGGATGGCGGCGCCACCTGGCGCGAAACGCCGGCCGTGACGAAAAAGAGCCTGGTGGGCGGTGCCCTGCAGGGCAGCAGCATCGTGCTGGCGGCCCAGGACGGTGCCCTGCTGCGCAGCGATGACGACGGCGTGAGCTTCAAGGTGGTTCGCCAGGGCGATGCGGTGCCGACGGCCGGCATGCTGGCTGTGAATGGCACGGTGCTGCTGTCCGGCGTGGGTGGGGTGCGGGAGGCGGCGAAATGAAGCGCGAAGACGAAAAATCCTGCAAGGTGGCCGAGGAAGGCCACCAGCGCTTCACCTCCGTCGAGCACTGGCTGGAGCCGCGCCTGTTCAAGCACCGCCTTGTGATCATGGTGGCTTTCCTGCTGGCGTCGGTGCTGTTCGCCTGGCAGGCTGCGCTGCTGAAGCCGGACGCCAGTTTCCAGAAGATGGTGCCGGCCACCCACCCGTTCATCGCCAACTACCTGAAGTACGAGAACGAGCTGCGCCCGTTGGGCAACAACATCCGCATTGCGGTGGAGGCGACCAAGGGCGATATCTACAGCAAGGAGTATCTCGATACGCTGAAGGCGGTGACCGACGAAGTGTTCTACATCCCCGGCGTGGACCGCGGCAACCTGAAGTCGCTGTGGACGCCGAACGTGCAGTGGATGGAAGTCACCGAGACGGGCTTGAACAGCGGCCAGATCATCCCGCAGGGCTTCGACGGTTCGCCGGCCATGCTGGACGAGGTGCGCGCCAACGTGGCGCGTTCGGGACGCATCGGCAGCCTGGTGGCGGCGGACCAGAAGTCCACCATCGTGCAGGTGCCGCTGCTGGAGATCGACCCCGACAAGGGTACCAAGCTCGATTACGGCCTGTTCTCCGAGCGCCTGGAAAAGCTGGTGCGCGACAAGTACGAGGCGCAGGGCGTGAAGATCCACATCGTCGGCTTTGCCAAGGTGGTGGGCGACCTGATTCACGGCGCCAAGGCGATCGGCCTGTTCTTCGCGATCACCTTTGCCATGACGGTGGCGCTGCTGCTGTGGTATTCGCACTGCTGGAAGTCGACCCTGGTGACGGTGTTCTGCTGCTCGCTGGCGGTGATCTGGCAGCTTGGCATCGTGCGGCTACTGGGCTTCGGGCTCGATCCGTATTCGATCCTGGTGCCGTTCCTGACCTTTGCCATCGGCGTGTCGCACGCGGTGCAGAACATCAACACCATGGCCAGCGAGCGCCTGTCNGGCAAGTCGGCCACNGAAGCTGCCAAGCAGACNTTCCGCCAGCTGTTCATNCCNGGCACCATTGCGCTGCTGTGCGATGCGGTGGGCTTCTCGACCCTGCTGGTGATCGAGATCGGCGTGATCCGCGAGCTGGCCATTTCGGCCTCGGTGGGCGTGGCGGTGATCGTGCTGACCAAGATGTTCCTGCTGCCGGTGCTGATGTCCTACGTGGGCGTGACCGATGCCTGCCTGCGCAACCAGGCCCGGAAGGCGCAGCGCAAGCACCGCTTCATGCGCATGCTGTCGCGCATTGCGGAGCCCAAGTACGCCAAGCTGGCGGTGCTGGGCGCGGTGGCGGTGTTTGCCACCGCGTTTGCGCTGAACCGCGACCTGAAGATCGGCGACCTCGATCCGGGCGCGCCGGAGCTGCGGGCCGATTCGCGCTACAACCGCGACAACGCCTACATCACCGGCCATTACTCGACCAGCTCGGACGTGTTCGTGGTCATGGTGAAGACGCCGGCCGGCGAGTGCGGGGCCTATCCGACGGCCGAAGTGGTGGACCGCTTCCAGTGGGAGATGGAGAACGTGCCGGGCGTGGAGTCGAGCACCTCGCTGTTCACGGTGCAGAAGCGGATCATCTCCAACGTCAATGGCGGCAGCCTGAAATGGCAGGCGCTGTCGCGCAATCGTTTCGTGTCCAATTCGGCGCAGCGCATGATTCCGTCGGAGTTGTACAGCAACGACTGCTCGATGCTGCCGGTGCTGGTGTTCCTGGCCGACCACAAGGCCGACACCCTGACGCGGGTGGTGCAGGCGGCGCAGGCATTCGCCAGGGAGAACAACACGCCGCAGGCGGAGTTCATCCTGGCGGCCGGCAATTCGGGCATCGAGGCGGCCACCAATATCGTGATCAAGCAGGCCGAGATCACCATGCTGGTGCTGGTGTATGCCATCGTTGCGCTGCTGGTGTGGTGGGAGTTCCGCTCGCTGCGCGTGACCATCTGCATCATGGTGCCGCTGTATATCACGTCCGCGCTGTGCGAGGCCATCATGGCGCGCCTGGGGCTGGGCGTGAAGGTGGCGACCTTGCCGGTGATTGCGCTGGGGATCGGGATTGGCGTGGATTACGGCATCTACATCTACAACCGGCTGCAGTGCTTCCTGGACCGCGGGATGGAGCTGAAGGAGGCTTACTTCGAGACGCTCAAGACTACCGGCGTGGCGGTGGCTCTGACCGGCGTGACCTGGCGCTGGGGGTGCTGACCTGGGTCTGGTCGGACATCAAGTTCCAGGCCGATATGGGCCTGCTGCTGATGTTCATGTTCCTGTGGAATATGGTGGGGGCGATTGTGATGATTCCGGCGCTGGCGTCGTTGCTGCTGCCTAAGCGCTAAANCCGGNNAACCGGGGTCTGACCCGCAGGGTCAGACCCCCTACGGTCTTCGGGCCCTCGGCAGTGGGTCNGACCCTGGTTTACCGGTTTTACTCCTGGCGTTCCCAGGTCTGCGACCGGCCCAGCATCGGAATACCGATATACCCGCGCACTTTCAGCTTCTTGCCGCCATCGGCAACTTCCAGCTTGCTCTTGTAAACCTTGCCGTTGTTCGGGTCGAGAATCTCGCCGCCGTTGTATTCGCTGCCGTCCTTCTTCAGGCCGGACACGATCACCATGCCGACAATCGGCTTGTCCTTGCGCGCATCGGTGCACTTGTCGCACACCGGGTTCTGTTCCTCGGTCGGGCCGCGGTACAGTTTTTCGATCTTGCCCTGCAGGGCGCCGTTTTCCTCGGTGATGCGGATCAGGGCCTTCGGCTTGCCGCTGACGTCATCGATGTTCTTCCACAGGCCGACAGGAGAGGGATCTTGGGCAAATGCCGGTGCGGCAGCCAGCAAGGCTGCCGCAGCCAGCGCCACTGTGCGGGTTAGGCGCATGGGGGTGTCTCTTATTTAGATTTGGGGAAAATCAGTGTAGCAAAGGACCCGGCAGGGCACCGTACGGTCATGCTATTTTTTTTGGAGGGAAGACTCTAGATTTGCTGGGGCAGCCGCGCCGCCTGGGCGGCGCGGCTGGACGGTCAGGATTTGAAGTTGCCGTCGTTGCGCGGCAGGGGGCTGCTGCACGAGGCCGGCGTGCTGAACTCGCGGTTGCCGGAGGCGGTGGCCTGGCTGCCTTCCCAGGCCGCCGTGCTGCCGTTCCATTTGACGTATTTGTACTGGATGGCGCTGGCCGCTGGCAGCGTCACGGTGCCGCTCCACGGTACGTTGGCGCCGCTGCCCTGGATCGCCAGCGCAAAGCCGCTGGCCGGTGCCCAGTTGCCAAGGCGTGTGTCATTGCCGACCACGTACAGGTTCTGCCCCATGACGGTATTGGCGTTGGCGATGGTGAAGGTGACCTGGCAGGACGATGCCGCCGTGGTGGTCACCGCCAGCGCGGCGCTGGCTGCCGAAACGTTGCCGGCGGCGTCGATCGCCTTGACGGTGTAGCTGTAGCTGTGGCGGGGACGCGGTGTTGTCGACGTAGCCGGTGCCGGTGGCGGTGCCGAGCAGGCCGCCGTTGCGGTAGACGTAGTAGCCGGTCACGCCGGCGTTGTCGGTGGCGGCGCTCCAGGCCAGGCTGACGCTGGTGGCGCCCACCGCGCTGGCGGCCAGGCCGTCCGGGGCGCTGGGCGGCGTGCTGTCGACATTGCACGGGTTGCTGCCGCTGGTGACGGCGCCGCCGGCCACGCTGGACAGGCCGGTGCCCAGCGCGTAGTTCTTGCCGCCGTTGTTGTCCCAGCTGCCGCTGCCGTTGTTGAACACGGCCTGCCAGCTGGTGGCCGAACCGAGGCTGGCGGTGTAGGACAGCCAGCCGCTGCAGGCCGCGGCCATCGGCACGCCAGGCACCGCGGTCCAGGCGCCACCGGTCGGGCTGTAGTGGATGTTGGCGCTGTTCCAGCCGCTGGGCAGGCGGTAATAGACGGTGGCGATATTGCCGGCGGCCGTGGTGAGCGTGCGGGCGGCGGAAGCCGGGCCGGTATTGCCGGCGGCATCCTGCGCCTTGATGGTGTAGCTGTAGCTGGTCGAAGGCGCCAGCCCGCTGTCGGTGTAGCTGGTGGCGGCGGTGGCGCCGACCTGGCTGCCGTTGCGCAGCACCAGGTATTGCGCGACGCCGTAGTTGTCGCTGGCGGCGGCCCAGGACAGGGTGGCGGCTGCCTGCGTGATGGCCGATGCCGTCGGCTGGCCGGGCGCAGTGGGCGCCTGCGTGTCGGCTGCCAGCGTGGTGACGGACAGCGCCGGGCTGGCGGCGGACTGGTTGCCGGCGGCGTCGATGGCGCTTACCGTGTAGCTGTAGGCCGTGGCGGGCGCCAGGCCGCTGTCGCTGAAGCTGGTGCCGGTGGGCGAGCCGGCCAGCACGCCGTTGCGGAATACCTTGTAGCCGGTGACGCCGATATTGTCGCTGGCCGCGCTCCAGGCCAGGGTCACCGAGCGGTCGGTCAACTGGCTGCCGGCCGGCTGGCCGGGTGCGCTGGGCGGCGTGCTGTCTATCGTCAGGAAGGGATAGACGCCGTTGACGGTGCCGTTGATGTCCTCCGTGTAGCCGGAGCCGGTGGCCACGGCGCGGTAGCGGCCGGCGCCGACGAACACTTGCTGGATCTCCGAGCGCGTGACGTTGCCCAGCGTGTCGGTCATCTCGACGTAGTAGTCCAGCAGCTGGTTGCGGTAGCCCGGGATATAGGCGTAATACAGGTCGCCGCTGTCCTGCGCCGGCAGGGCGGCGATGGTGTCGCGCGTGGTGGGAATCCAGGCCACGCCGTTCATGTCCGGCTGCAGCTCGCGCACCTGCATCGTCACGTCCTGCCAGGCGCCGACATTGGCCGGGTTGATCGAGAGGCCGGGCTGGCCGGCCAGGGCGGCCGGGTCGTACACCTTGTACGTGTCGTCGGCCGCGTCGATATTGTTGCTGGCGTGGACCCGCACCTTGACCTTGGCGCTGGCGATGCCCGACAC
>Ga0055534_1000977_pt1 | contig 12633 bp, 5 predicted proteins | sample AraplaCol_mLB_r2_2_FD_54993 | JGI IMG/M metagenome (GOLD analysis project Ga0055534, IMG submission 54993) | Arabidopsis root microbial communities from North Carolina, USA - plate scrape MF_Col_mLB_r2 | ecosystem: Host-associated > Plants > Roots > Endosphere | place: USA: North Carolina... | reverse complement strand
ATACTGTGCGCAATTCTAATAGGGAGACGCACCATGAAATTCACCCCCTGGGAAAACCCCATGCGCACCGACGGCTTCGAGTTCGTCGAGTTCGCGGCACCAGATCCAAAAGCCCTGGGCAAGCTGTTTGAAAACATGGGCTTCACCGCTATCGCCCGCCACCGCCACAAGGACGTGACCCTGTACCGCCAGGGCGATATCAACTTCATCATCAACGCCGAGCAGGATTCCTTCGCCCAGCGCTTCGCCCGCCAGCACGGTCCATCCGTGTGCGCCATCGCGATCCGCGTGGACGATGCAGCCTTCGCGTACAAGCGCGCGCTGGAATTGGGCGCGTGGGGTTTTGACAACAAAACCGGTCCGATGGAGCTGAATATCCCTGCCATCAAGGGCGTGGGCGACTCCCTGCTGTATCTGGTTGACCGCTGGCGCGGCAAGAATTCGGCTGACGGCAAGCCGACCGGCGCCATTGGCGATATCTCGATTTACGACGCCGACTTCGTGGCCATCCCTGGCGCCGAAGCCAACCCGGTCGGCAATGGCCTGACCTATATCGACCACCTGACCCACAACGTGCACCGTGGCCGCATGAAGGAATGGGCTGACTTCTACGAGCGCCTGTTCAACTTCCGCGAAGTGCGCTATTTCGATATCGAAGGCAAGCTGACTGGCCTGAAGTCGAAGGCCATGACTTCGCCTTGCGGCAAGATCCGCATCCCGATTAATGAATCGTCGGATGACAAGTCGCAGATTGCCGAGTACCTCAACGAGTACCACGGCGAGGGCATCCAGCACATCGCGCTGGGCACCGACCAGATCTACAACTCGGTGCAGGGCCTGCGCGAGCAGGGCATCGTGTTCCAGGACACGATCGAGACCTACTATGAGCTGGTCAACCGCCGCCTGCCTAACCACGGGGAGAACGTGGAAGAACTGCGCCGCCTGCGCATCCTGATCGATGGCCATTCGTCGGCTGATTCGAATGAGCGCGAGCTGCTGCTGCAGATCTTTACCCAGAACGTGATTGGGCCGATCTTCTTCGAGATCATCCAGCGCAAGGGTGACCAGGGCTTCGGCGAAGGCAACTTCCGCGCGCTGTTCGAATCGATCGAGCTGGATCAGATTCGACGTGGAGTGCTGGATGACCCGAGCAAGACCGCTGCTTAAAACCGGCAAACCGGTGTCAGACCCTGCGGGTCTGACACCGGTTTACCGGTTTAAAGAATTCCGGCAGCCCCGCACCTAAGACAGGGCGCCGTTCTATTTTGAAGAAGTTTTTGGAGACACACCTGATGAACGCACCCGTCAAGAGCGGCGAGCTATCGCCCGCGCACGACATTACCCTCGACGACAAGTGGACCCTGGAGCGCGGCCGCGCCTTCATGACCGGCACGCAAGCCCTGATCCGCCTGCCGATGCTGCAACGTGAACGCGACCTGAAAGCCGGCCTGAATACCGCCGGCTACATCACCGGCTATCGCGGTTCGCCAGTCACCTCGGTCGACCAGACCGCGATGAAGGCCAAGAAGCACCTCGACGCGCACCACGTCAAATTCCACCCGGGCATGAACGAAGACCTGGCGGCGACAGCCGTCTGGGGCACCCAGCAGACCAACCTGTTCGAAGACGCCAAGTACGACGGCGTGTTCTCCATGTGGTACGGCAAAGGCCCGGGCGTCGACCGCTGCGGCGACGTCTTCAAGCACGCCAACAACGCCGGCTCCTCCAAGCACGGCGGCGTGCTGGTGCTGGCCGGCGACGACCACGCCGCAAAATCGTCTTCCACCGCCCACCAGTCGGACCACATCCTGAACGCCTGCGGCATTCCGGTGCTGTACCCGGCCTCGGTGCAGGAATACATCGACTACGGCCTGCACGCCTGGGCAATGAGCCGCTACACCGGCCTGTGGGTGTCGATGAAGTGCGTGACCGACATCATCGAGTCGGGCGCCGTGGTCGACTTCGACCCGGACCGCGTGCAGATCAAGATGCCGGAAGACTTCGAGCTGCCAGCGGGCGGCCTGAACATCCGCTGGCCGGACACGGTGCTGGACATGGAAGTCCGCATGAACAGCTACAAGTGGTACGCCGCGCTGGCCTACTGCCGCGCCAATAAGCTGAACAAGATCATCTGGGATGCGCCGAAGCCGAAGATCGGCATCATCACCGCCGGCAAGTCCTACCTGGATACGCGCCAGGCGCTGGCCGACCTGGGCATCGACGAACAAGCCGCTGCCGATATCGGCATCCGCCTGTACAAGATCGGCATGACCTGGCCGCTGGAAGCGGACGGCGTGCACGAATTCGCCAAGGGCCTGGACGAAATCCTGGTGGTGGAAGAAAAGCGCCAGATCCTGGAATACGCGCTGAAGGAAGAGCTGTACAACCTGCCGGACGGCGAGCGTCCACGCGTGGTCGGCAAGTTCGACGATACCGGCGAGTGGAGCAACAAGGGCAAGACCGGCCACGGCGACTGGCTGCTGCCTGCGACCTATGAGCTGAACCCGGCCCAGATCGCACGCGCCATCGCTTCCCGCATCGAGCACTATTGCAAGGACCATCCGGTTGCGGCGCGCGTGAAAGAGCGCATCGCCTTCCTGGAAGCCAAGGAAGCCGCGCTGAAGAACCTGCCGGCCAAGGCCAATCCGGAAACCGACCGTATCCCTTATTTCTGCTCCGGCTGCCCGCACAACTCCTCGACCAAGGTGCCGGAAGGTTCGCGCGCCATGGCGGGTATCGGCTGCCATTACATGGTGCTGTGGATGGACCGCGAAACGTCCACCTTCACCCACATGGGCGCGGAAGGCGTGACCTGGGTCGGCCAGGCGCCGTTCACCAACGAGAAACACGTCTTCACCAACCTGGGCGACGGCACCTACTTCCACTCCGGCATCCTCGCGATCCGCGCCGCCGTGGCGGCGAAGGTGAACATCACCTACAAGATCCTCTATAACGACGCCGTGGCGATGACTGGCGGCCAGAACGTCGACGGCCCGCTGGACCCTGGCATGATTTCGCGCCAGATCGCAGCGGAAGGCGTGACCCCGATCATCGTGGTCACCGACGATCCTGAGAAATATCCGGACGATTACAACTGGGCGCCGGGCGTCACCGTGCGCCACCGCTCCGAGCTGATGGACGTGCAGAAGGAACTGCGCGACAAGCCTGGCGTATCGGCCATGATCTACGACCAGACCTGCGCCTCCGAGAAGCGCCGCCGCCGCAAGAAAGGCGAATACCCTGACCCGGCCAAGCGCGCCGTGATCAACGAAGCCGTCTGCGAAGGCTGCGGCGACTGCTCCGTGCAGTCCAACTGCCTGTCTGTGGAGCCGCTGGAAACTGAACTGGGCCGCAAGCGCCAGATCAACCAGTCCAGCTGCAACAAGGACTTCTCCTGCGTGAACGGCTTCTGCCCGTCCTTCGTGACGGTGGAAGGCGGCGGCCTGAAAAAGCCGAAGAAAGCTGCGGCAGCGGGCGGCGGCGAAGTGCCGGCCCTGCCATCGCCTGTACTGCCGTCGACCGCCAACCCGTACGGCATCCTGATCACCGGTATCGGCGGCACCGGCGTGGTGACCGTGGGCCAGATCCTGGCCGTGGCGGCACACGTTGAAGGCAAGGGCGCCATCGTGCTGGACATGTCCGGCCTGGCCCAGAAGGGCGGCCCGGTAATGTCGCACGTGCGCCTGGCCGACAAGCAGGCCGACCTGCACTCGACCCGCGTGGGCACCGGCAGTGCCGACCTGGTGATCGGCTGCGACCAGATCGTGACCGCATCGAAAGACGCGCTGTCGCGCATGGGCGAAGGCCGCACTTACGCCGCCATCAATTCGACCGGCGCAACCACTGCAGCCTTCGTGAAGAACCCCGACTGGCAGTTCCCGGGCACTTCTTCGCAAGCAGAGATCAAGCGCGCCTGCGGCGACGCCAACGTGGACTTCGTCGACGCCGGCAAGATCGCAACCGCGCTGATGGGCGACTCGATCGCCACCAATATGTTCATGCTGGGCTACTCCTTCCAGAAAGGCCATGTGCCGCTGTCGGAAGCCGCGCTGATGAAGGCGATCGAACTGAATGGCGTCTCCGTGCCGTTCAACAAGGCAGCCTTCAACTGGGGCCGCTACTGCGCGCACGACACTGCCGCCGTGACCAAGCTGGCCACCCCGGCAACCGTGATCGAATTCAAGCGCACCCAGACGCTGGAAGAGATCATCGCCAAGCGCGTGGAACTGCTGACCGCCTACCAGGACGCCGCCTACGCCAAGCAGTACAGCGACTTCGTGGCGCAGGTACAGGCAGCGGAAGGCGCCCTGGGCTCGAAGAAGCTGACCGAAGCCGTGGCCCGCTACTTCTACAAGCTGATGGCCTACAAGGACGAGTACGAAGTGGCACGCCTGCACAGCGACCCGGCCTTCCGCGAAAAGATCGCCAATATGTTCGAAGGCGACTACAAGGTGAAGTTCCACCTGGCCCCTCCGCTGCTGGCGAAGAAGGACAAGGAAGGCCACCTGGTCAAGCAGGAGTTCGGTCCATGGATGCTGAAAGCCTTCGGCGTGCTGGCCAAGTTCAAGGGCCTGCGCGGCACCGCCCTGGACGTGTTCGGCTACACCGCGGAGCGCAAGATGGAGCGCGCCCTGATCGGCGAATACCGCAAGACGGTGGAAGGCCTGCTGGGCAAGCTGACCGCCGACAACCTGGCAACNGCGGTCGCCATCGCGCGCATCCCTGAAGACATCCGCGGCTACGGCCACGTCAAGGAGCGCCACCTGAAAGCGGCCAAGCAGAAGGAAGCGTCGCTGCTGGCTGAATTCAGCAAGCCTGCAGCCGTAACGCACGCAGCCTGATTCCAGGCGCGCCAGGAAAGCCGGGGCTAGTCCCCGGCTTTTTTCATAAGCATCTGCAAAATCATTCGTTCAGTAATAAAACCGGCCTTGATAAGGTGGCGCCTCTCCATAAGAGGACCACTTCAATGCAGACAAAATTCAAATTGAAACCGCTGGCGGCGGGCGCTTTCGTTTTGCTGGCTGGCTTTGCCCAGGCGCAGGAAGCAGCAACGCCGGCAGCCGTCGTGATCACCGGCTCGCGCATCCCGCGTGCCAGCCTGGAAGGCCCATCGGCAGTTACCGTCATCACCGGCGACGACATCACCAAACAAGGCTACAAGAACGTCTTTGACGCGCTGACCAACCAGTCGCAGAACAGTGGCTTCGTGCAGGGCGCGGATTACGGCAATACTTTCACGCCGTCGGCCAACGCCATCAGCTTGCGCGGCCTGGGCCCGAACCATACGCTGGTGCTCTTGAACGGCCGCCGCATGGCCGACTTCCCGATTGCGTACGAAGGCACGGTCAACTTCACCAACCTGGCCAACATTCCGTCGAGCGTGGTGGAGCGCATCGAGATCCTGAGCGGCGGCGCATCGGCCGTCTACGGCTCGGATGCGATTGCCGGCGTGGTCAACATCATCCTGAAGAAGCAGGCCAACGGTTACGACATCAACCTCAAGGCCGGCACCACCACGCGCGGCGGGGGCGGGGACAAGCGCCTGCAGTTCACCGGCGGCCAGAGCTTCGACAAATTGAACACCCTGTTCAGCGTGGAGTTGCTGGAGCGTGATCCGCTGTGGAGTGCAGACCGCGACTTCATGGCCAGCAAGACCGGCGTGGCGCCGACTTCCGTCCTGGCGCGCAAGAATGTCAGTACCGGCAAGTACGTCGACCCGGGCAATACCTGCGCCGATATCGCCGACCTGTTCGGCGGCAGCACCGTCAAATACACGGCCAAGGCGGGCAGCTATTGCGCCAGTCCGAAAGTCGGCCCGACTTACTGGACCACGCAAACGAAGAACAGCAGCCAGAACCTGTTCGGCAGTGCCAATTACGAGCTGTCCGACACCACGACCCTCTTTGCGGAAGCGCTGTACGGCAACAACCGCAGCAGCAACAATACGCGCGGCCCTTCGTGGACGTCGCGCTCGGCTACCGACAGCTATTTCTGGAACCAGAACACCAGCCGCTATGAAGCGTGGAGCCGCTACATCTCGCCCGAAGAAATGGGCGGGGTGGGGCGCTACAACCGACGCTGGGACGACCAGGCTGCATCGCTGTCGCTGGCCTGCGCGGCCAGGTCCCGAACACCTCGTGGAACTACGAAGCCGGCTACACCGCCTCGCAGTACAAGAGCCAGAACCATACCCAGCGCGCGCTGGCCAATATCGACACCTTCTTCCTCGGCCCGCAACTGGGCGTGAATGCCAGCGGCGTTGCCATCTTTGCCCCGGATCCGGCGCGCCTGGCGACACGCCTGACGCCGGGCGAATTCAACTCCATCACCGGCGAATCGGTCAGCGACGACAAGTCCTGGACCAATACCCTGAGCCTGACCGCCAACGGCGAAGCCTTCACGCTGCCGGCTGGCCCGGTCAAGGTGGCCACTGTGGCGGAGCTAGGCAAGCAGGGTTTTTCCAACGTGCCTGACCCGCGCATCAACCAGGGCTACTTCAATACCCTGGCGTCGTCTGACGTGACTGCCGGCACCCGCAAGCGCTACGCTGTCGGCGCCGAGGCCAGCATCCCGATCGTGAAGACGCTGGACGGCACCCTGGCCGGCCGCTACGACCATTACGCCTTCGCCGGTCGTGGCGATGGCAAGTTCACCTACAACGGCGGCCTGGAATGGCGTCCGGCTTCACAGTTCCTGCTGCGCGGGAATGTCGCCACCAGCTTCCGTGCGCCGGACATGAACTACATCTACAAAGCACGCGGCACCGGCTATTACTCGTCCACCACCGACTACTACCGCTGCGCCAAGGCCGGCCAGCCAGTGGCGGACTGCGACTTTGCAAACTACTCGCCGGGAGCCGATTATGTGCAGACCGGCAGCAAGGACCTGCGCTCCGAAAAAGGGCGTTCCGCCGGCCTGGGCGCAGTGTGGTCGCCAAGCGCCGACTTCGACGTCACGCTGGACTACTGGAAGATCCGCATCGACGACTTGGTGACCAACCTGAGCGCCGACAAGCTGCTGCGCGACGAAGCCGATTGCCGCATCAAGGGCGACATGGCTTCGCCGACCTGCGCCGACGCGATCCGCCGCATCGTGCGCTATGCCGACAATGCGCTGAACAAGCCGGGCGAGATCAGGCAAATCCTGGTCAACCCGATCAACGCGGCATCGACCAAAGTCAGCGGCATCGACCTGTCGGCCCGCTACGTCCTGCGCACCGCGGCCTACGGCAATTTCATCACCAGGGTGAATTATTCGAAGACCCTGAAGCAGGAGTCGCGCCAGTTCGCCGGCGACCCGATGAACAACGACAAGGACGACCTGGGCAACTACGACTGGCGCGACAAGCTGAACGCCAGCCTGGCCTGGAATGCCGGCGCCTGGTCGAACACCCTGTTCCTGCAGCGTTACGGCAAGGTGCCCAACGCCGCCGGCGACGCCTGGCTGACGCCGACCACCCTGGTCAACGCCAGTTCGGTGCTCAAGGTCAACCAGCGCACCACGGTGTCGCTGGCCGTGAACAACCTGTTCAACCGCATCAAGCATGACGACAGCGGCGGCTGGCCTTACTACCCGGTCGGCAATTACAGCCCGGCGGGCCGCCAGCTCTGGCTCGAGCTGAATTACCATTTTGGCTCTTAATCTGTTGTAAATATTGATTGGAATATTTACAATCAAATAGTTACTCCATAGAATCGTTGGATGCAATAATTCTATGGAGTGCATCATCGACACCGCCAACCCATCGCAGGCGGCCGTGCTGGCCGAGCTGACCCGTCCCACCGCCGCATACCAGCGCAGCGCGCGCCTGGCCGTTGCCGGCTTGCTGGTTTTTGTGCTGCTGTATTTCGGCCTGGCAGGCTGGTTCCTGTTCAGCGCCTGGCGCCTGATCCATTCCAGCCAGCATGGCGGCAATGGTTTCGCCAACTGGTGCGCCGCCATCGTGGCTATATTGCTGGCAATCGTCATGCTGAAGGCAATCTTTGCCGTGCGCCACGCAATGTCGCCCGGCATGGTGGAGGTCAAGCGCGAAGAGCAGCCCCGCCTGTTCAATTACCTGATGGAGCTGGCCGATTCGGCCGGCGCGCCGCGTCCGCATCGTGTCTTCCTGTCCAACCGCGTCAACGCCGCAGTGTTCTACGACCTGTCGCTGCTCAACCTGATTTTCCCGTCGAAGAAGAACCTGGAAATCGGCCTGCCGCTGGTGAACGCCATGCCGCTGGGCGAGCTGCGCGCCGTGCTGGCGCACGAATTCGGCCACTTCGCGCAACGCTCGATGGCCGTGGGCCGTTGGGCCTACGTGGCCCAGCAAGTCGTGCAGGAAATGGTGGCGCGCCGCGACAAGCTGGACGACTTTATCGAAGGCATTGGGCGGCTGGATATTCGCCTGCGCCTGGTGGCCTGGGTGTTGCAGATTATTGTCTGGTCGCTGCGCTCGCTGGTGGAACAAGCCTTCCGGCTGGTGGTGTTGATGCAAAGGGCCCTGTCGCGCGAAATGGAGATGCAGGCCGACCTGGTGGCCGTGTCCCTGACCGGCAGCGATGCGCTGATCCACGCGCTGCATCGCCTGGGCGCGGCGGACGATGCCTGGGAGCGCACTGTCGGTTTCGTGTTCGGCGAATACGGGTCCGGCCGCGCCACCGTTGACGCGTATGCCGTGCAAAACCACGTGACGGCCCGCATGTCCGGCATCCTGGACGACCCGTTCTACGGCAAGGTGCCGCCGCTGCCGGCGCAGCAGCCGGAGCAGCACCGCGTGTTCAAGGCCGAACTGGCGCAACCGCCGCGCATGTGGCAAACCCACCCGCTGAACCACGAGCGCGAAGAGAATGCAAAACGGCGCTACGTGGCGGCGGCCATTGACCAGTCCAACGCATGGTCGCTGTTCGACGATCCAGCCGGCCTGCGCAAGCGCATGACGGCCCATTTGCTCGAAGGGCAGGAAGGGGAGGCAACGCCGGTCGAACTGGAAGAGAGCCTGAAACGCCTGGCAAAGGAATATCGCCGCGAGCATTTCCAGAGCCGCTACTGCGGCGTGTATTTCGGCCGTTCGCTGACGCGCCATGCCGCCAGGCCGAGGAACTGCGCGCTGCCCGCAATGCGCAGCCTGCTGCCGAAGCCAGCGCACTGTACCCGGTCTCGCTCAAGGACGACGTGCGCCAGTTGCGCCAGCTGCAGGAAGAGCGTGCGCAGTTGTCGGCCGTGATCAAAGGCCATGCCAAGGTCCAGGGCAACCGCGTGCAACTGGGCGGCGAAGAATACCGCGTGAACCAGTTGCCTGCGGCGTTGGCGCGCACCGATGAACGCATCGCCCAACTGGAGGAGAAGCTGCGCCGCCACGATGCGACTGTGCGCGCGTGGCATTATGCGGCGGCCGTCAAATTGGGCGAAGGCTGGCCGGCCTACCTGGACAGCTTGCTCGACGTGCTGCATTACGCCGAACATGCTGCCGCCAACCTGCGCGATGCCTGGGGCCTGGTGCTGAACACCCGCGCCGTGGTGACAGCCGTGGCGCGCCAGAGTGAAAGCAATATCCGCCGCCTGATTGCCGATTGCAGCAGCTTGTACGTACTGCTGGATGAAACATATCGCGGCAATGGCTCGGTGCAGCTCGATCCCCAGTTGATGGAGCGCCTGGAAATCAAGGAGAGCTGGCAAGTCACGCTGCAGAAATTCACGCTGCCGCCGGTTTCGCGCGACAACATCAATGACTGGCTGCAGGCCGCCGCCAACTGGACTTCGCATACCAGCAACTGGCTGGGCGCGTTGCGCGCTGCAGTGCTGGAGCAAATGCTGGTCAGCGAAACGCTGATTGCCAGCCATGCGCGCAGCGGCACGCCGGTGGCGCCTGCTCCGGCGCCATGCGCCGTGCCCAAGGAGTACAGCGTGCTGCTGGCGGGCCGCGAGCGCAAGCTCCAGACCTCGCTGGACTGGTGGTCGCGTTTCCAGCGTGCGGACGGCTGGTTTGCCGGCGGCGCGCGGCTGGCAGTCGCGGGCGGCATCGTGGTCAGCGTGCTGGGCATGGGCATGGCGCTCGGCACCTCGACGGTCCTGGTCTACAACGGCCTGNCNACGTCTGTGCGTGTGACGATCGACGGCAACTCCAGGCTGGTCGATCCTGGCCAGCACGTCAAGGTCGATGCGAGCCCGGACGTGAAGCACTCGGTCGAAGCCCATATGCTCGACGGCCGCCTGCTGGAAGCGTTCCAGCCGGCCGACGGTGCGCAGCAATCGGTGTACAACATTGCCGGCGGNGCCGTGATGGCGACAGCTATCGTCCATTATGGCGGNTCGGGCGAAGACCGGAACACGGTACTTGGCGCGCCGCGCTGGTTCGATGCCGATGCCGACGTGCTGTTCGAAGAACCGCCAAAATCGGTCAGCAGCAAGGGCAAGAAATGGCGCACGGTATTGTTCGCAGCATCGGGCATGGAGCCGGAGTCGCAATCGGGGCTGGTGAAGGATGACGCGCAGCGCAAGGCNATGGTCCTGGCCCATGCACGCTGGGATAACATCAAGGCGCCATCAACCTACACGTGGTTGACCATGGCGCATGAAGGCGGTGCGGGCGACGTGCTGGTACAGCGCCTGAAGGAAGATCCGGAAAACGTCCAGCTTCGCCGTGCGGAACAGGACGTTGCCAACGAATCGCCTGAGATCTGCGCCGCAGCGCGCGAGCGCTCGAAGGCGCGCCCGGACGACAGCGACCGGTTCTACCTGGCCTTACGTTGCGGCCATTCTGCCAGCCCGGAGGAGATCGCGGCAGCACGCGCGCGCTTCCCCGGCAACGCCTGGCTGACTTACCTGCATGCGCGCAGCTTGCTCGATCGCGGGGTGTGGAACGAAGCGCTGGAGCCGCTGCGTCAGGTGCAAGGGAAGCTGCCATACGAGAACGCCGAGCTGGAGCTGCAATTGGAGCGTTTGCAGCGGCTGCTGGACGGCGAGGCCAAGCAGCGGCCCTTGCGAGAGGGCTCGCGCGCCGCCGCCATGGCGCAGGCCGAACGTTCCCGGGACGAACCATATGGCGCCCTCGCGCGCGGTGACCTTGGCAAGGCGCTGGAGACGTCAAAGGGCGATCCGGCACAAGCAGCGCGCATGCGCCGGCTGGTCGGTGCTTCGGACGGCGCCAGCGCGGCCCAGGTGCAGGCCGCGCTGGAGGAGCCGATGACCAGCGGTATCGACCAGGTGACCTTGCTGGTCGGGGCTGCGTTGGCGCTGCGGCATGGCCGCGATACGGAGGCGTACTGGGCCCAGGCGAGTTCGATGCGTGAGTATGCGCCGCGCCTGCGCCGCTTCATCGAGGCAGCCAAGGCTGGCAAGTACCAGGAGGCCGAACTGGAGTTGGGAACCATGCGGATGGAAGCCCGGGCGCTGGCCTTTGCTGCTGGCGTTGTGGCGGCGGGCGACGGGGCACCGGCCCGCTGGCGCAAGACCGCGCGCCTGGTGCTGTTCGCGCCCGAGCGCCCATACCTGCGTTCCTGAAGCGCACTATAATGCTCCGGCGTTTTCCAACAACCGCCGGAGCATTTTGATGATTCGTCCTGCCGTACTGCTTTCCCTGTTTGCCGCATTCCCGCTGGCGCATGCCGCGCCCGACCTCAGCACCGTCGCCGAACGCTCCGGCTACCAGGCCACCGGCCGCTATGACGAAGTGCAGCGCCTGTGCGCCGGCTACCAGAAGGCCTATCCGAAAGCGGTGCGCTGCTTTTCGTTCGGCGAGACGCCGGAAGGCCGTCCGATGCTGGCGCTGGCCGTGTCGCGCAGCGGCGCCCTGACCGCCGCTGCGGCAAGGCAGCGCAAGCTGCCGGTACTGCTGGTTCAGGGCGGCATTCACGCCGGCGAGATCGACGGCAAGGATGCCGGTTTCTGGGCCCTGCGCGAAGCGCTGGACGGCAAGGCTGCCGCCGGTGCGCTGGACAAGCAGGTGGTCCTGTTCATCCCCGTGTTCAACGTCGATGGCCACGAGCGCTTCGGCAAGAACAACCGTCCCAACCAGCGCGGCCCGGTGGAAATGGGCTGGCGCGTCACCGCCCAGAACTACAACCTCAATCGCGATTACGTGAAGGCCGACGCGCCTGAAATGCAGGCCATGCTCAAGCTGGTCAACGAATGGGACCCGCTGGCCTACGTCGACCTGCACGTGACCGATGGCGCCAAGTTCCAGCCGGACGTATCGATCCAGGTCGAGCCGGTGCACGGCGGCGATGCGGCGCTGCTCCCGCTGGGCAAGGAGCTGCGCGACAACGTCATGGCCGACCTGCGCAAGCAAGGTTCCGATCCGCGCCATTTCTACATCTCCTTCGACAAGACCGACCAGCCGGATTCGGGCTTTGTCGACAGCATGTCCACGCCGCGCTTCTCGACCGGTTACTTCCCGCTGCGTAACCGTTTTGCCATGCTGGTGGAGACGCATTCGTGGCGCGATTACCCGCACCGCGTGAAGGTCACCCGCAACACGATCGTCGCCCTGATGGAGCAGTTCGCCCAGCATGGCGCGTCCTGGGCCAAAGCCGCTGCGGAAGCCGATGTGCGCGCCGCCAGGCTGGCCGACATGCCGCTCAGCTACAAGACCACCGAACGTACCGAGATGATCGACTTCCCCGGCTACGAGTACACCCGCACGCCGTCCGACGT
>Ga0055534_1000976_pt1 | contig 12648 bp, 14 predicted proteins | sample AraplaCol_mLB_r2_2_FD_54993 | JGI IMG/M metagenome (GOLD analysis project Ga0055534, IMG submission 54993) | Arabidopsis root microbial communities from North Carolina, USA - plate scrape MF_Col_mLB_r2 | ecosystem: Host-associated > Plants > Roots > Endosphere | place: USA: North Carolina... | reverse complement strand
GCCATCACGAGTTCAACCGTGTCCAGCGAGTCCGCACCGAGATCATTCACGAACGACGATTCGTTCTTGATGTCTGCCTCGGCCACGCCAAGCTGTTCAGCCACGATTTTCTTGACGCGTTGTTCGATATTGTCCATGTAACCCTCCAGGGAATGTTCGACAAAAAGTGGGCGCATTTTAGCAGGTTTGGACCACAAAAAATCCGCCTGCCAACCTTTGCAAGATTCGCGCCCGATTGGTTTCAAAAACTACTGCATCAACCGGCTTTTTTCGGCTTCTCCCTCGAAACCGCAGCCGATCGAAATCCTTAATTCATGTACATGCCACCGTTCACGTGCAGCGTAGTGCCCGTGATGTAGGCAGCCTGCGGACCGGCCAGGAATGCCACCGCGTTGGCGATGTCTTCCGGCTGACCCAGACGGCCCAGCGGAATGCGCGTCTTGAGCGCAGCATGCTGCTCTTCCGACAGCACCTTCGTCATGTCCGTATCGATGAAGCCCGGCGCCACGCAGTTCACGGTGACGTTGCGGCTGCCGATCTCGGCGGCCAGCGCGCGGGTCATGCCTTCCACGCCGGCCTTGGCCGCCGCGTAGTTCATCTGGCCCGGGTTGCCAGTCGAGCCCACCACCGACGTGATGTTGATGATACGGCCGCCACGGGCCTTCATCATCGGGCGCAGCACCGCACGCGCCAGGCGGAACACCGCCGTCAGGTTCGTGTCGATGACGGCCGTCCAGTCGTCATCCTTCATGCGCATGGCCAGTTGGTCCTGCGTGATGCCGGCGTTGTTTACCAGCACCGCCAGGCCACCGTGGGTCTTCACGATTTCATCGATCACGGCGTCGCAGCGCGCGGCGTCGTTCACGTTCAGCACCACGCCATTGCCCTTCAGCCCTTCGGCCGACAGGTATTCGCTGATGCCGGCCGCGCCCGATTCGCTCGTGGCCGTACCGATCACTGTAGCGCCCTGGCGTGCGAGTTCCAGCGCGATGGCCCGGCCGATGCCACGCGAGGCACCGGTTACCAGCGCGACCTGATTTTCCAGAGTCTTGCTCATGTTGCGTTCGTTCCTTCGTCTTATTTCAGCAGCGCCAGCATTTCCTGCAGTGACGCAGGATCAAAGATTGCACCACCCACGAGATTGCCGTCGATGCGCTTGGTCATGCCGGCGAGAACTTTGCCCGGACCGCATTCAATCACATGGGTGACGCCTTCGGCAGCCATCTTCTGCACGCACTCGACCCAGCGCACCGGCGCTGCGGCCTGGCGCACCAGCGCATCCTTGATCTGTGCCGGATCGTTGACGATGGCCACGTCGACGTTGTTCACCAGCGGAATCGCCGGCGCCGAGAACGCCAGCCCGGCCATGCGCTCGCGCAGGCGGTCCGACGCAGGCTTGAGCAGCGACGAGTGGAATGGCGCCGAAACCGGCAGCGGCAGCGCGCGCTTGGCGCCCTTGGCCTTGGCGATTTCGCAGGCCTTTTCTACCGCGCCCTTGTTGCCAGCGATCACAACCTGTGCCGGGGCGTTGAAGTTCACGGCCTCCACCACACCGGCACCGGCCGCTGCAGCCTCGGCGCAAGCGGCGCGCACGTCATCATCGGACAGGCCGAGGATGGCAGCCATGCCGCCCTCGCCCACCGGCACGGCTTCCTGCATGGCCTGGGCGCGGAAACGCACCAGGGGCACGGCATCCGCGAACGGGATCACGCCTGCCGCCACCAGCGCCGAATATTCCCCAAGGCTGTGGCCTGCCACCAGCGCCGGGGCCGGACCGCCGGCATCGAGCCAGGCGCGGTACACGGCAACCGCCGCCGTCAGCATTACGGGCTGCGTGTTGGTCGTCAGGTTCAGGTCTTCCGCAGGGCCTTCGGCAATCAGCTTGCCAATGTCCTGACCCAGCGCCGTCGAGGCTTCCTCGAGCGTGGCACGCACTACGGGGTTGTCGGCAAACGCGTTCAGCATGCCAACCGACTGCGAACCCTGTCCGGGAAAAACGAATGCGAATTTCATCGGAAATCCAGTCTAGCTATACAACGTTTCAACGTTTCGAACGGTGCGGCACACGCGCAGCGCGTCGCACCGGCCGCATATTACATGCGCAGCAGCACCGCACCCCAGGTGAAGCCGCCGCCCACGCCTTCCATCAGCACGGTCTGACCCGGCTTGATGCGGCCATCGCGCACGGCGACGTCCAGCGCCAGCGGAATCGATGCGGCCGACGTGTTGCCGTGCTCATGCACCGTGGCCACCATGCGCTCGGCCGGCAGGCCGAGCTTCTTGGCGGTGCCTTGCATGATGCGGATATTGGCCTGGTGCGGTATCAGCCAGTCGATCTCGTCGGCCTGCATTTCAGCTGCGGCGATGGCCTCGCGCGCCACCTTGTCCAGCACGGTCACGGCCAGCTTGAACACGGCCTGGCCGTCCATGTGCAGGAAGGCATTGCCGGTGATGGCACCGCCCGACACATTGCCCGGCACGCACAGGATGTCCACGTGATTGCCGTCCGAATGCATGGCCGACGACAGGATGCCCGGCTCGTCCGAAGCGCTCAGCACCACGGCGCCCGCGCCATCGCCGAACAGCACGCAGGTAGTGCGGTCGTTGAAGTCGAGGATGCGCGAGAACACTTCGGAACCGATTACCAGCACGTTCTTGTGCGAGCCGCTGCGGATGAACTTGTCAGCCGTCGACATCGCATAAACGAAGCCCGAGCACACGGCCTGCAGGTCGAACGCCGCGCAGTGATTGGTGATGCCGAGCTTCTGCTGCACCAGGCAGGCGGTGCTCGGGAACACGAAATCGGGGGTCGACGTGGCGACGATGATCAGGTCGATGTCCTGGCGGTCGATACCGGCGGCAGCAATCGCCTGCTCGGCAGCCTTGACGGCCAGATCGCTCGACGTGACGTCGGCTTCGGCCCAGTGGCGCGCCGAAATCCCGCTGCGCGAGACGATCCACTCGTCGCTGGTCTCGATGCCCTTTTCGGCAAGTTGCACGGCGAGGTCGTGATTCGTGACGCGCCGCGGGGGCAGATAGCTCCCCGTGCCGATGATTTTTGCGTACTTGGTCATGAGTATGTCGGATCGTGGTGCTCACCGGCCCGCCCAGGCCAGGCCATCGGGCGGAACGTCGGGCCACCCGCCCGTGACGGGCGCGCGGCCTCAGGCGGCACGGGTATCGGAATGTGGGTCCGGCGAGTCTGTCTCCGGGCCGCCGGTCGCGGCGCCAGCGGCACCGGACTTGTTGGCAAAGGCCTTTGCAATGCGCTCGATGACGCCATTTCTGGCCGCATCATACCCGCGTTTGATCGCCCACTCAAAAGAATGGGCATCGGCCGAACCATGGCTCTTGATTACCAGCCCGCGCAGCCCAAGCAACGAAGCGCCGTTGTAGCGGGCGGGGTCGAGCCGGCGCGCCAGGCGCGACAGCACCGGCATCGCCACGGCGGCCAGCAGCTTGGTGAACCACGAGCGCGTGAACTCTTCCTTGATCATGCTGCCGATCATCTTGGCCAGGCCTTCGGTGCTCTTGAGCGCCACGTTGCCGACGAAGCCGTCGCAGACGACGATGTCGGTCGTGCCCTTGAAGATGTCGTTGCCTTCCACGTTGCCGTAGAAGTTGAGCTCGGAAGCGCGCAACAGCTCGCCGGCGGCCTTGACCACCTCGTTGCCCTTGATCACTTCCTCGCCGATATTGAGCAGGCCCACCGTCGGGTGGTCCTTGTGATCCACCACCGCGACCATGGCCTCGGCCATGCGCGCGAACTGCAGCAGGTGTCCTGGCTCGCAGTCGGCGTTGGCACCAAGGTCGAGCACCGTGGTGCCCCAGCCCTGTTCGTTGGGAATCGTGGTGGCGATGGCCGGCCGCTCGATGCCTTCGAGCGTCTTCAGCACATAGCGTGAAACCGCCATCAACGCGCCGGTATTGCCCGCGGAAATGCAGGCGCCAGCCTTGCCTTCCTTGACTTGCGTCACGGCAACACGCATCGAAGAGTCTTTCTTCTTGCGCAGCGCCACTTCCACCGGGTCATCCATGGTGATGACTTCGGTCGCGGGCACGATGGTCACGCGCGGATGATCGCTTGCATGCAGCTTTTTCAGCTGCGCGCCGATGGCGTCGGGCAGGCCGACGAGGATCATCTCTGCGTCGTCGTGACGGGAAAGAAAACTGATCGCTGCCGGCACCGTCACGGAGACTCCGTGATCGCCGCCCATGCAGTCGATAGCGAGCTTGATCGTCATTGTTTCCTGATACGGAAAGCGCGCCGGCACCCGCCGCATCGGTTCGCGGGGACGCAACCAGCCGGACGCGCGGATACGCTGCGGTGCGGGCGCCGAGCGCCCAACAAAAAAGCGGCAACGAGCTTGCCGCTTTCCTGTATTACACCTGACAACGTGCGCGAGCGAGACACAGGGTCACGCCAGACGACCTGGTCAGTCGTTCTTGGTCTTGATGACCTTGCGACCACGGTAGTAGCCGTTCGGGCTGACGTGGTGGCGCAGGTGGGTTTCGCCCGTGGTCGGCTCAACGGCCAGGGGGGCGACCGACAGATGGTCGTGCGAACGATGCATGCCGCGCTTGGACGGCGACTTCTTGTTCTGTTGAACAGCCATGATGACTCCTTCGAGAATTTTGCGATATTAACACACGCATCCTGCGCAAGGCGTAGCCGGGGCCCGGCCGGATGCTTGACCTGCTACCGTGAAGACCTGTCAGGCCGCGCTCCGCGCGGCGTCAGTGCCTGGTCTTCAGGCCGGCCAGCGCCGCAAAGGGCGATGGCCGCTTTTCTTCCGCGGGTGGCGCCTCGGGCTCCACCTCGCCGTCTGCGCCGGTCACGAGCGACTCGTGTACCGTCGGACAGACTTCATGCTTGGGTGCCGAAGGCAATGCCAGCAGCACTTCATCTTCAATCAGTTCCAGCGCCGAAAACTTCTTCGAGCCGACGATCACGTCGATCTCGTCGTCGTCCATCGACGCTTCGTCGGCAGCCGCTTCACTGGCCACCACTTCGAAACGCATCTTCGTTGCGATCGGCTCGGGATAGACGCCCAGGCAACGCTGGCAGCTGAGCCAGACACGACCATTGACCGTCACGTCCACAAACAGCCGCTGCGATACCGCCGCACCGGGCTCCGCCGCCTCTTCGCGCACAAAGCCGCTCAAGGTGTACGAGAACGCTTCGTCCGCGGCGGACGCTGGCGCATCGGCAGCCGTCTCGGCTAAGATGCGCGGCAAATCGCGCACCGGCACCTCTCCCACCACATTGCCGCCTTTGCGGCAGAAGACGAAGAGATCGGTTTCACGCAGATCGAAGGCCACGGCGGACGCCGCTGGCTGGGTCGGCTGACTCATACAGGCTGAATCGCAATAAATGCCTTGTTTGCCACACGTTGCAGGCAACGCATGTGCCTGTGCAGCTAAACGCGCGATTATACGTGGTATTTCCCGGAACGGTCAAAGTATACAAGCCGAAAACCGTTCCTCACCGTTTTCTGGCGCCATTCCTATATGTCTTCCGACTCCCGTCCTGCGCTGATCCTCGGGTCGAGCTCTCCGTACCGCCGCGAACTGCTGGCGCGCCTGCGAATCCCGTTCGAGGTGGCAACGCCCGATATCGATGAAACGCCGCTGCCCGGCGAGCGCCCCGACGCCACGGCACTGCGCCTGGCCCGCCTGAAGGCCGAAGCCATCGCGGCACGCCACCCCGGTGCGCTGGTGATCGGCTCGGACCAGGTCTGCACGCTGGACGACCTGCAGATCGGCAAACCCGGCACCCACGACAAGGCGCTGGCCCAGCTGCAGCTGATGCGTGGCAAAACCGTCACTTTTCACTCAGCCCTGTGCCTGCTCGACAGCCGTACCGGCGTGGCGCAGCTGGCCGACGTGCAGACGCTTGTGACGTTCCGCAACCTGAGCGATGCAGAACTGGATGCCTACCTGCGCATCGAAACGCCCTACGACTGCGCCGGCAGCGCCAAGGCGGAAGGCCTCGGCATCGCCCTGCTGTCACGCGTGGAATCAGACGACCCTACCGCGCTGATCGGCCTGCCGCTGGTGGCACTGACCGGCATGCTGCGCCAGGCCGGCTACCCGTTCTTTGGAGCCTGAGCCATGGCTGGCACGCTATTCCTGATTCCCAACACGCTCGGCAAGCGCGACGAATCCGATCCGGTGATGGATGTGATTCCCGCCGGCGTGCAGCAGATTGCAGCGCGGCTTGACTACCTGGTGGCCGAGAACGCCAAGACGGCGCGCGCCTTTCTGAAGAAGCTGGCGGAGACCGCGCCGCTGACGCACGCCATCCAGCAGATCGAGATCCGCGAACTGAACGTCAATACCAAGGCCAATGCGCTGGATGCCTTGCTCGACCCCATCGCGGGCGGGCGCGACGGCGGCCTGCTGTCCGAAGCAGGCGTGCCCGCCGTGGCCGATCCGGGAGCCGATCTGGTGCGGCTGGCCCACACGCGCGGCATCACGGTGCGTCCGCTGGTCGGCCCCAGTTCGATCCTGTTGGCGGTGATGGGCTCGGGCCTGAACGGCCAGAGCTTTGCGTTCAACGGCTACCTGCCCGTGGACGCCGACGAGCGCGCGAAGAGGCTGCGCGACCTGGAACAGCGGTCGCGCAAGGCACAGCAAACCCAGGTGTGGATCGAGACGCCGTACCGCAACGGCGCGCTGCTTGACGCGCTGCGCCAACATTGCGCGGGCACCACGCTGCTGTCGATCGCCGTGGACCTGACGCTGCCGACGGAGACCATCGTCACGCTGCCGATTTCGGCCTGGCGGCCGGATCGCCTCGAACTCCACAAGCGTCCGGCGATTTTTTCGCTGCTGGCGCAGTAGTCGCACCAGCTGGCGGTCCCCACTAGTTAACGCGCTAACCAGCAATCGCAGCCAGGCACAGCAGGTACTGGCCCGTCCCCTCCCCAGCCGGGAGAGGACGGAAACACCCGAATTTCCTGATGCTCAGCGCACGGCCGGCGCCGATGCGTTCATCAACATCATCTTCATCGCCGCGGAACCCATGGCCGCGCCAAACCGCTTGGCCACGCGCTCGGCAATGTTCTCCTTGACGGTGTAGTCGACGATGTCCTCGGCCTTGAACAGGTCGCGCGCCACGTAGTCGGCGCTGCCCAGTCCATCGGCCAGGCCCAGTTCCACAGCGCGCTCGCCCGACCAGAACAGGCCCGAGAACAGGTCCGGATCGCTCTTGAGCCGTTCGCCCCGGCCTTCCTTGACCACGTCGATGAACTGCTGATGGATCTGCTTGAGCATCGACTCGGCGAACGCCTTCTGGCGCGGCACCTCGGGCGAGAACGGATCAAGCATGCCCTTGTTGGCGCCCGACGTGTACAGCCGGCGCTGGACGCCCAGCTTGTCCATCAGGCCCGTGAAGCCGAAACCGTCCATCAGCACGCCGATCGAGCCGACGATGCTGGCCTTGTCGACGTAGATCTTGTCGGCCGCCGCCGCCACGTAGTAGCCACCCGACGCGCAGATTTCCTCCACCACCACGTAGAACGGCTTGTCCGGATAGATCTTGCGCAGCCGATGGATCTCGTCGTTGATGATGCCGGCCTGCACCGGCGAACCGCCGGGCGAGTTGATCTTCAGGATCACGCCCGCGGCGCTGGTGTCGGCAAATGCGGCCTGCAGCGATGCGTTGATCGATTCGGCGCTGGCCGGCGTACCGGCGGCGATCTCGCCCTCCAGCGTGACCATGGCCGTGTGCCGACCGCTGGTGCTGGTCAGGCTATCGCCCTTGAAATCGATCACGGCGAACAGGATCAGCGCCAGGATGCCCAGGCCTACCAGCCGGAAGAAGATCTTCCAGCGCCGCGCCGCGCGTTGCTCGCGGAGGCTGGCCATCAGTACCTTTTCCAGCACGTCGCGCTCCCAGCCGCCGCTGGCGCCACCCACTGGGGCGGCCGCCTTGCCGGCCATGCGCGCACGGCGTTCGTCGGCCTCGCGCCGCGCGGCATCGTCGCCGGCCTTCAGGTCGCGTTCCAGCGGATAGTCCGCATGCTGCGCCGTTTCCAGCGTTTCGCTGGCGGGCGGACGCTCGTCAGGACGTTGCTCAGGTTGACCCGGTTGTTCGGAGGATGGCGGTTTTTGCTGTTCTGTCATGCAGATGGACTCAGGCGTCAAACGAGGACCCGGCTCCGCTCAGCTGGCGTCGGGCGCAAAAAAAGGGGCTTCGGGCTGCCAAAAGACAGCGCCGTCACGTTCCTCGATGCGGAGCTTGGCCAGCGCGGCGCCCCGGCAAGGGCCGCCCACGCACAGGCCGGTGTCTGGCGCATAAGTCGCGCCATGTGTCGCACACATCAAGTATAGGCCTGCACTATCGAAAAACTGTCCTTCCTGCCAGTCGAGCTCCATGGGTACATGGGCGCACTGGTTCAGGTAGCCGTAGGCCACGCCGTCGTAGCGGATGGCGAACGCGCCGATGTCACGGGAAGCCATGCGGACGGTGAATCGCACCCCGGCCCCGCCATCGGTCAACTCGGCCGCCGAGCACAGACGGCGTGGCATCAGGCTGTCGTCAGGCATGGGCAAGCAGCCACTGCTGCAGATCGGCGATGGAAGTGGCGCAATGCACCGGCGACATTGCACGGAGCGAATCCGCCGGATGTGCGCCATAGCACACGCCCAATCCCTGCGCTCCCGCGTTGATGGCCATCTGCAGATCGTGCGTGGTATCGCCGATCATGACCGTGCGCCCGATGTCCTGGCCCAGTTCGCGCGTGAGTTCATGGAGCATGGCCGGGTGTGGCTTCGAAAATGTCTCGTCCGCGCAACGGGTAGCATCGAACAGCTTGCCCAGGCCAGTGCTGGCCAGCGCGCGCTCCAGGCCTACCCGCGTCTTGCCCGTGGCCACGCCCAGGAAATAGTGCTCGCCGTGCAGCGCCTCCAGCATCTCGCGCACGCCAGGGAACAGCACCAGATCTGCGTCGCGGGTCAGGAAGTGATAGCGGTATCGCTCGGCCAACCGTGGATAGTCGGCGGGATCGAGCGTTGGCACGGCGTAGGACAGCGCGTCCTTCAGGCCCAGCCCGATCACGTGGCTGGCGGCGCTGTCGTCGGGCACCGGCAAGCCCAGGTCGCGGCTGGCCAGTTGAATGCACTTGGCGATAGTGGGGGTGGAATCCATCAGGGTTCCATCCCAGTCGAAAACGATCAGGTCAAATCGCTGCCTGGCCATTGCGGTCCTTGGTCGATGCGGAAAGTGTTGCAGATATGGATTGCGGCGCGTGCGCCAGGCGTTACGACGGCGTGCCGATCGGGCTCAATTGTTGCAAAAAATCGACACATTCGGGCGGCAGCGGTGCCGACACGGTGACGGGCTCACCGGTATTCGGATGGATGAATGTCAGCCTGTGGGCGTGCAGGAACATCCGTTTGATACCCGGCTTCGCGCCACTACGGGAAAGTGCCTTGTTGAGCGCAAAATCGCCGTACTTTTCATCGCCGATAATCGGAAAGCCCGTGGACTGCAGGTGCACGCGGATCTGGTGCGTGCGGCCGGTTTTCAGTTCCGCCTCCAGCAGCGTGTAGCCATCGAACGCCTTCACGCGATTGAAGACGGTATGGGACGCCAGGCCATCGGCCTGTACCCGCACGCGGCGCTCCCCCTCCGGCGTGGTGTACTTATATAGAGGCAGCTTCACGTGCTGGCGCGCATTGGGAAATTCGCCGGCCACGCAGGCGAAGTAACGCTTGTCCATGTCGCTTCCGCGAATCTGCTCGTGCAGGTGCACCAGGGCCGAACGCTTCTTGGCCAGCACCAGAATGCCGGAGGTCTCGCGATCCAGCCGATGCACAAGCTCCAGGAATTTGGCCTCCGGCCGCGCCCGGCGCAATTGCTCGATCACACCGAACGCCACGCCCGACCCGCCGTGGACGGCGACGCCGGCCGGCTTGTCGATCACCAGCAGATGGGTGTCCTCGAACAAGACGGGAAACTCGCCGGCCGGCACGAAAGTGCCCTCGGCGGCTTTTTCTGCAATACGAATCGGCGGGATACGGACGACATCGCCCAGCTTCAGCCGGTAAGTGGCATCGATCCGGCCCTTGTTGACGCGTACCTCGCCCGAGCGCAAAACCCGGTAGATGTGGCTTTTGGGCACGCCCTTGGCAACCTTCAGCAGGAAGTTGTCGATGCGCTGCCCTTCGGCGCTCTCGTCGATCGTGACATACGCCACCTGGAGGCCGCTTGCGCGGGAGCGCGGCTCCGTTTCAATTTGATGGCGTAACTCATTCATTTTCAATATAATTTCCCGGCCGTACCCGGCCAAATGCCGGGAATGTGCGACCTGTGTAAGCGATGTTTGGCGCGAACCCCGACCGGAAGCCTGCCATTTTTGCGGCAAACCGGAACGGAATATGCAGGGCATCCAGGCAGTTGTCTTGGGTAGTCCCACCAGTATCCGCGCGAGATCTCGCATTTTACACTTCGGGTTGCCGCCAGCCCGGCCCGTCTCCCGCATGTTGCGTACCCCGCAAGGCGCCAGACAGGCAAATGGTGGCAATCAGCAGCACGCACGCGCCGCGCCGGCGCGCAGGAAGTCGCCCAGAGGCGGCTTCGGCAACCAGCCGGCCGACACGTGGAAACAGAGTGTTCAGGTAGAAAAGAATTCAATGCGGGTGCCAGCCAAGGGCATCCGCATCGGTGAGAGAAGACCGCCCGCACCGGGAACCGGTGCCGGCCCGGCAGGTGACACCCTGCCAACCGACCTGCAGTACCCGCCGCGACTTGCCGGTGGTCGTCGTAGTTCGACGATTCGGCAGCGGCGCCCGAGCGCAGAACGCGAAGAACCAGCGGCGCGCCCGCCAGCGGACAGGTCGGTTTGGCAATGGCATGCAACTGCTGCGTCCGGATGACTTGCTCTTTGACGCGTCCTGGCCATCCCGGCCCGGCTGCGATGGGCAGCGTTGCCCGTGCCGATGGCACGGCCGACAGCCGCCCTCGCCCCCGGCCGCCGGCATCCGCCAGATATCGCTGCATCAGGAGCAGGCCCATTTGCCCTCTCCCGACCCAGCAGCGGATCGCCCGCAAGCTTTTTGCGGATGACGGGACGCCGACACCCTCTCCTTTCACCCGCGCCCAGCCGGCCGCATAGCAGAACGCGTCGGCAACTCCGGCAATTCTCCCGCCCTCGCTCTCTTTCCTCGCGTGCTCCCTGGACCGTCGCGGGCATGACCCACTCATGACCCAATGGGCTCCCGCGACACTGGAGTGAGGTATTGCGATGAAACGCATGCTGTTTAACGCGACGCAACAGGAGGAGTTGCGCGTCGCGATCGTCGATGGCCAGAAACTGATCGACATCGACATCGAAACCGCCGGGCGCGAACAGCGCAAGGGCAACATCTACAAGGGTGTCATTACCCGCATCGAGCCGTCGCTCGAGGCGTGCTTCGTCAACTACGGCGAAGAGCGCCACGGCTTCCTGCCGTTCAAGGAAGTGGCTCGTGCCTTCTTCAAGGACGGCGTGGATGTGCGCAACGCGCGCATCCAGGACGCCCTGCACGAAGGCCAGGAACTGATCGTCCAGGTGGAAAAGGAAGAACGCGGCAACAAGGGCGCTGCCCTGACCACGTTCATCTCGCTGGCCGGCCGCTACCTGGTGCTGATGCCGAACAACCCGCGTGGCGGTGGCGTGTCGCGCCGCATCGAGGGCGAGGACCGCCAGGAACTGCGCGAAACCATGGCGCAGCTGCAGGTGCCGGAAGGCATGAGCATCATCGCCCGCACCGCGGGTATCGGCCGTGCCGCCGAGGAACTGCAGTGGGACCTGAACTACCTGCTGCAACTGTGGAAGGCCATGACGGCGCCGCCGGCGACAACAAGGCCCCGCTGCTGATCTATCTGGAATCGAGCCTGGTCATCCGCGCCATCCGCGACTACTTCCAGCCCGATATCGGCGAGATCCTGATCGATACCGACGAGATCTACGAGCAGGCCCGCGCCTTCATGAGCGTGGTCATGCCCGACAACATGAACCGCGTGAAGAAGTATCGCGACGATGTGCCGCTGTTCTCGCGTTTCCAGATCGAACACCAGATCGAATCCGCGTACTCGCGGATGGTGATGCTGCCGTCGGGCGGCGCCATCGTGATCGACCATACCGAAGCCCTCGTATCCGTTGACGTGAACTCGGCCCGCGCCACCAAGGGTGCGGACATCGAGGAAACCGCGCTGCGCACCAACCTGGAAGCGGCCGACGAAATCGCCCGCCAGCTGCGCCTGCGCGACCTGGGCGGCCTGATCGTGATCGACTTCATCGACATGGAGTCCGGCAAGGCCCAGAAGGACGTGGAAACGCGCCTGAAGGACGCCCTGCGCCACGATCGCGCCCGCGTGCAGATGGGCAAGATCAGCCGTTTCGGCCTGATGGAGCTGTCGCGCCAGCGCCTGCGTCCGTCGTTGTCGGAAGGCTCGCACATCACCTGCCCGCGCTGCAATGGAACAGGTCATATCCGCGATACCGAATCGTCCGCCCTGCAGGTGCTCCGCATCATCCAGGAAGAGGCGATGAAGGAAAACACGGCCGCCATCCACTGCCAGGTGCCGGTGGAAGTGGCCGCTTTCCTGCTGAACGAGAAGCGTCAGGACATCAACCTGATCGAACTGCGCTTCAAGGT
>Ga0055534_1000971_pt1 | contig 12726 bp, 8 predicted proteins | sample AraplaCol_mLB_r2_2_FD_54993 | JGI IMG/M metagenome (GOLD analysis project Ga0055534, IMG submission 54993) | Arabidopsis root microbial communities from North Carolina, USA - plate scrape MF_Col_mLB_r2 | ecosystem: Host-associated > Plants > Roots > Endosphere | place: USA: North Carolina... | reverse complement strand
ACCGCCAGCACCGCCGCCAGCACCGCCAGCGAGAACTCCCACTGGAAGAAGGCGAAGAAGCCCAGGATGATCACCACGTCGTGCAGGTTGGCCAGCACGGTGGCCAGGGCGAACTTCCACTCGAAGCGGAAGGCCAGGTAGACCATGATGCCCACCACCACCATGCCCAGGGCCTTCAGGCCGTTGGTGGTGAGTTCGTCGCCCACCTGAGGGCCGACGAACTCGTTGCGGCGCAGCTGCACCGAGGGGTCGGTCGCCTTCAGCGCATCGATGACCTGGGCGCTCTGCTGGGCCGAGCTCACGCCCTTGGCCGCCGGCAGGCGGATCATCACGTCNCGCGAGGTGCCGAAGTTCTGCACCTGCACGTCCTGGAAGCCCAGCTTGCCGATGGCCTCGCGCACCTTGCCGAGGTCGGCGGTCTGCTGGTAGGCCACCTCCATCACGGTGCCGCCGGTGAATTCCACCGACAGGTGCAGGCCGCGGCTGAACAGGAAGAACACGGCCAGCAGGAAGGTGATGACCGAGATGGCGTTCAGCACCAGCGCGTGGCGCATGAACGGGATGGTGCGGTGGATGCGGAAAAACTCCATGGCGCGTCCTGCTTCTTACTTGTTGTCCGCCACGGCGGCGGTATCCGGCCGCCACACGGTGCCGATGGACACGCCCTTGAGCTTCTTCTTGCGTCCGTACCAGAAGTTGACCAGGCCGCGCGAGAAGAACACGGCCGAGAACATCGAGGTGACGATGCCGATGCAGTGCACTACCGCGAAGCCGCGCACCGGGCCGGAGCCGAAGGCGAGCAACGCGATGCCGGCGATGAGGGTGGTCACGTTGGAGTCCAGGATGGTGTTCCAGGCGCGGTCGTAGCCGGCGTGGATGGCCGCCTGCGGCGAGGCGCCGTTGCGAAGCTCCTCGCGCACGCGCTCGTTGATCAGCACGTTGGAGTCGATCGCCACGCCGATGGCCAGCGCCATGGCGGCGATGCCCGGCAGCGTCAGTGTCGCCTGCAGCATCGAGAGGATGGCCACCAGCAGCAGCAGGTTCACCGCCAGGGCGATCGAGGAGAACAGGCCGAACAGCGCGTAGTAGGCGCACATGAAGANCATGATCGCCAGGAAGCCGTAGGCCACGCTCTTGAAGCCCTTCTCGATGTTGTCCGCACCCAGGCTCGGGCCGATGGTGCTTTCCTCGATGATCTCCATGGGCGCGGCCAGCGAGCCGGCGCGCAGCAGCAGGGCCAGGTCGTTGGCCTCCACCACGTTCATCGAGCCGGAGATCTGGAAGCGGGTGCCCAGCTCGCCGCGGATGGCCGGCGCCGTGAGCACCTCGCCCTTGCCCTTCTCGAACAGCAGGATGGCCATGCGCTTGCCGATGTTGTCGCGGCTGATGTCGCGCATGATGCGGCCGCCCTTGGCGTCCACGGTCAGGTCGACCTTGGGCTGCTGGGTCTGCTGGTCGAAGCCGGGCTGGGCGTCGCTCAGGTTCTCGCCGGTGATGATCACCTGCTTCTTGACGATGACCGGGCGGCCGTCGCGCTCCTGGAACTTCTCGGAGCCGAAGGGCACGGGGCCGCTGCCGGTTTCGGCGGCGCGCGCCTCGGCCGACTCGTCGACCATGCGCAGCTCCAGCGTGGCCGTGCGGCCCAGGATGTCCTTGGCCTTGGCCGTGTCCTGCACGCCGGGCAGCTGCACCACGATGCGGTCCACGCCCTGCTGCTGGATCACCGGCTCGGCCACGCCCAGCTCGTTGATCCGGTTGTGCAGGGTGGTGATGTTCTGCTTGAGGGCCGCGTCCTGCAGGCGGCGCGCCGCCTCGGGCTTGAAGCTGGCCGTGAGCCTCCACTCGTTGCCTTCCTGGCTGGCGGTGGCCGCCAGGTCGGCGAACTGGTCCTGGATGATGCGCTGGGTGGCCTCCAGGCTGGGCTGGTCGCGGAAGCGCACTTCCACGGTCTGGCCGTTGCGGCTCACCGAGGTGCCGCGGATGCTCCTGTCGCGCAAGGTCTGGCGCAGGTCGCTGGCCAGGGTCTCGGCCTTCTTGTCCAGGGCGCCCTTCATGTCCACCTGCAGCATGAAGTGCACGCCGCCGCGCAGGTCCAGGCCCAGGTACATCGGGAAGGCGTGCAGCGCGGTCAGCCAGTGCGGCGAGCGCGACACCAGGTTCAGCGCCACCACGTAGGGCGGGTCGCTCGGATCGGGCACCAGGGCATGCTGGAGCACGTCGCGCGCCTTGAGCTGGTCGTCGGTGGTGGTGAAGCGGGCACGCACCGAGCTGCCGTCGAGCGTGAGCAGGTCGGGCTGGAGGTTGCCGGCTTTCAGGGCTGCCTCGACGCGGGTGCGCGTGCTGTCGTCCACCTTGACGGTGGACTTGGCGCTGGACACCTGCACCGCAGGTGCCTCGCCGAAGAAATTGGGCAGGGCGTAGATCAGCCCCACGAGCAGCACGATCACGATGATCGCGTACTTCCAGACCGGGTAACGGTTCATGATCGCGCGGCTGCGGCGACCTGTTCAGCCGCCGCAGTGAAGAACAACAGGATTACTTGACGGTGCCCTTGGGCAGCACCTGGACCACGGCGTTGCGCTGCACGCGCACGTTCACGCCGGCGGCGATTTCCAGCGTCATGTACTGGTCGCCCAGTTCGGTGATCTTGCCCAGCACGCCGCCGGCGGTGGCGACTTCGTCGCCCTTGGCCAGGGCGGACAGCATGTTGCGGGTCTCCTTCTGGCGCTTCATCTGGGGGCGGATCATGACGAAGTACAGCACCACGAACATGAGCAGCAGGGGGAGCATGCTGCCGATCGAGGACATCATGTCGCCACCGGCGGCCGGGGCGGTGCTTTGTGCGAAGGCGGAAGAGATGAACAAGGGGTTCTCCAACAGGATTCGTTGTTAGGGCGCAGGCCGGGCCCACGCCGGCAGGGCGGCTGCCGGCCAGTGGACTGGCTGCGGCCGCGCGGCGCGGGCCAGGGCCCACGCACGTCAACCGCGCATTGTAGGCCGCGGCCCCGGTCCCGCCGGGCCCTAACCCGCCGCGATCGGCGGGGTTTTCACCGGGTTGGAGAAGCGCAAGGCGGCCCCACATGGGGGCCGCCTGGGGACTTTCGAGGGGCGCGTGGAGGTCAGGCCGCAGCCTTGGCGGCCGCCTCCGGATGGCGCCACTTCTCCATCAGCGCCTTCCAGCGCAGGCGGGCGGCCACCAGGTTGCGCTCCTTCACGTGGCCGTAGCCGCGGATCTGCTCGGGCAGGCTGGCGATTTCCACCGCCACCGCGTGGTTGCCGGCGCCGAGCTTGCCCAGCACCTCCTCGATGCTGGCGCGGTACTCGCCGATCAGGGCGCGCTCGGTCTTGCGCTCCTCGGTGCGGCCGAAGATGTCCAGTGTCCAGTGGCGTGCCGCGCAGGCCCTTGAGCTTCGCCAGGACGCGGAAGCCCTTGAGCATGGACGGGCCGAACTTCTGCTTGACCAGCTCGCCCTTGCTGTTGTGCTTGGCAATCAGCGGCGGCGCCAGGTGGTAGTTGAGCTGGAAGTCCTTGCCCATCTCGCCCTCGAACATGCCGCCCACCTTGGCCAGGAAGGCCGTGTCGGCGTGCAGGCGGGCCACCTCGTACTCGTCCTTGTAGGCCATCAGCTTGAACAGGTAGCGGGCCACGGCCTCGGCCAGGCNGCTCTTGCCGGTGGCCTGCGCCTCGGCATCGCGGACCTTCTCGACGAAGTCGCTGTACTGCTTNGCGTAGGCGGCGTTCTGGTAGCCGGTGAGGAATTCCACCCGGCGCTCGACCAGGCTCTTCAGGCTGTCGCGCTTCTTGAATTCGATCACCTGGCCGGGCGAGGCGATCTTGTTNAGCGCGCCCAGGTCGTGCGCGGCGCGGCGGCCCCACTCGAAGGCGGCCTTGTTGTTGTCCACCGCCACGGCGTTCAGCTCGATGGCGCGCATCAGCGACTCGTGCTGCAGCGGCAGCCAGCCCTTCTGCCAGGCGTAGCCCAGGATCATCGGGTTGACGTAGATGGTGTCGCCCATCAGCGCCGTGGCCAGCGCGTCGGCGTCGAACACGCCCAGGCCCTGCGCACCGACGGCACGCTCGATTTCCTCGGCGCAGGCGTCCTGCGGGTTCTGCCAGTTGGCATTGCGCACGAAGGCGGCCGTCGGCGCGCCGTGGCTGTTCAGGGCCACGTGCGTGCGGCCCTCGCGCATGCGTGCCAGCGTCTCGGCGTTGACGGCCACCAGCGGGTCGCAGGCCAGGATCAGGTCGGCCGCCGCCGTGCCCACGCGGGTGGTGCGGATGTCGCCCTGGGTTGCGCCGATCAGCACGTGGCTCCAGGTGGCGCCGCCCTTCTGGGCCAGGCCCGCCGCGTCCTGCGTGACGATGCCCTTGCCTTCCATGTGCGCCGCCATGCCCAGCAGCTGGCCGATGGTGATCACGCCGGTGCCGCCGACGCCGGCCACCACCGTGCCCCACACCTGCGAGACCGCCAGGGCCGGCACGCGGGGCTCGGGCAGCGCGCCCAGCGAGAAGGGATCGGGCACCTTGGCCTTGTCCTTCTTGCGCAGCTTGGCGCCTTCCACGGTGACGAAGCTGGGGCAGAAGCCCTTCAGGCAGCTCATGTCCTTGTTGCAGCTGCTCTGGTTGATGGTGCGCTTGCGGCCGAACTCGGTCTCCAGCGGCTCCACCGAGAGGCAGTTGCTCTTCACGCTGCAGTCGCCGCAGCCCTCGCACACCAGGTCGTTGATGACCACCCGCACCGCCGGATCGACCATGGTGCCGCGCTTGCGGCGGCGGCGCTTCTCGGTGGCGCAGGTCTGGTCGTAGATGATGGCCGTGGTGCCGGCGATCTCGCGGAACTCGCGCTGGATGTCGTCCAGCTCGTCGCGGTGGCGGATGGCGACCTTCTGGCCGTCATAGCTGCCGGGAATGCCGACGCCGTCGTACTTCTCCGGCTCGTCGGTGACGATCACCACCTTCTTCGCGCCCTCGGCATGCAGGCTCTCGGCGATCTGCAGCACCGAATGGCCCTCGGGGCGCTCGCCCACCTGCTGGCCGCCGGTCATGGCCACGGCGTCGTTGTAGAGGATCTTGTAGGTGATGTTCACGCCCGCGGCGATGCTCTGGCGGATCGCCAGCAGGCCGCTGTGGAAGTAGGTGCCGTCGCCCAGGTTGGCGAAGATGTGCTTGTCGGTGGTGAAGGGCTGCTGGCCCACCCATGGCACGCCTTCGCCGCCCATCTGCGTGAAGCCGATGGTGGAGCGGTCCATCCAGGTCGCCATGAAGTGGCAGCCGATGCCGCCCATGGCGCGCGAGCCCTCGGGCACCACGGTGCTGGTGTTGTGCGGGCAGCCCGAGCAGAACCAGGGCATGCGCGCGTCGGTGACGCCGCCGGCCTGGATCACCTGCATGGAGCGCTCCTTGGCTTCCAGGATGGCCATCTGTGCATCGACCCGCGCCACCATGTCGGCGCCGGCCGCGGCCAGGATGCCGGTCTTCTTCAGCCGCTGCACGATCGCCTTGGCGATCAGCGCCGGGTTCAGGTCGGCGTTGGCGCGCAGCAGGGTATTGGCCGTCGGGTTGGGCATGGCCCATTCACCGCCGGAGTAGTCACCTTCGAGTTCGTTGAACTTGCCCAGCACGTTGGGGCGCACGTCGGAGCGCCAGTTGTAGAGCTCTTCCTTGAGCTGGTATTCGATGACCTGGCGCTTCTCCTCCACCACCAGGATCTCCTGCAGTCCGGTGGCGAACTCGCGGGTCAGCTGTGCCTCCAGCGGCCACACCACGCCCACCTTGTGCACCCGGATGCCCAGCTGGCGGCAGGTGGCGTCGTCCAGGCCCAGGTCGATCAGGGCCTGGCGGGTGTCGTTGTAGGCCTTGCCGCTGGCCATGATGCCGAAGCGGTCGTTGGGGCCCTCGATGACGTTGCGGTTCAGGCGGTTGGCGCGAATGTACGCCAGCGCCGCATACCACTTGTAGTGCATGAGGCGCGCCTCCTGCTCCAGCGCGTGGTCGGGCCAGCGGATGTGCAGGCCGCCGGGCGGCATCTCGAAGTCGGTGGGGATCACGATGTCGACCCGCTCCGGATCGATCATGGCGGTGGCGCTGGATTCGACGATCTCCTGGATGGTCTTCATGCCCGACCAGATGCCCGAGAAGCGGCTCATGGCGAAGGCGTGGATGCCCAGGTCCAGGATTTCCTGCACGTCGGCCGGGAAGAACACCGGCGAGCCGCAGGCCTTGAAGATGTGGTCGCTCTGGTGCGCCGCGGTGGAGCTCTTGGAGATGTGGTCGTCGCCCGCCACCGCGATCACGCCGCCCCAGGCGGTGGTGCCGGCCATGTTGGCGTGCTTGAAGACGTCCGAGCAGCGGTCCACGCCCGGGCCCTTGCCGTACCAGATGCCGAAGACGCCGTCGAACTTGTTGGTGCCGGGCGGTGCGAAGCCCAGCTGCTGCGTGCCCCACAGCGCGGTGGCGGCCAGTTCCTCGTTCACGCCGGGCTGGAACACGATGTTCTGGCCCTTGAGGAACTTGCTGGCTTTCCACAGCGCCTGGTCGTAGCCGCCCAGCGGCGAGCCGCGGTAGCCGCTGATGAAGCCCGCCGTGTTCTTGCCGGCCAGGGCGTCGCGCTGGCGCTGCAGCATGGGCAGCTTGACCAGCGCCTGCACGCCGCTCATGAAGGCGCGGCCGTAGTCCAGGCTGTACTTGTCGTCGAGGGTGACGGTCTCTAGCGCCTTGCGGATGTGCTCGGGCAGCGGGGCGTTCATATGTCAGTCTCCGTGTTGGCTTTGCCTTGTGGGCATGGCGTGCACAAATGGGTGTCCGGGTCGGACAGACCCCGCCATGATTGCACGCAAAGTGTATGCCTGCTGCGTTGATAGGTGTTTGCGTTCTTTGCCCGCAAAACCCCCATCCTGGAAAGGATCTTTCCTACAATCGGCCCAAATGGAAAGCATCGATAAGTTCGACCTCGCGATCCTGCAAGAGTTGCAGGCCGATGCACGGCTCACCAACGCCGAATTGGCCCAGCGCGTGGGCCTGTCGGCCGCGCCCTGCTGGCGCCGGGTGCGGGCGCTGGAGGCGGCCGGCATCATCCGCGGCTACCACGCCGAGATCGACCGCCACAAGATCGGCCTGGGCGTGCTGGCCTTCGTGCGGGTCGACACCGAGCGCGTCTCGGCCGACGCGACCAAGAAGCTGGAGGATTCCATCCGCAAGCTGCCCGAGGTGGTGGCCTGCCACTACATCAGCGGCACCGGCACCTTCGAGCTTCAGGTGGTGGCGCCCGACCTGGACGGCTTCTCGCGCTTCGCCCGCCACAGCCTGATGAGCCTGCCCAACGTGAAGGACCTGCACACCAGCTTCTCGCTGGGCGAGGTCAAGGCCAGCCACGCGCTGCCGCTGTCGCACCTGGGGCCGCAGAAGAAAGCCTGATCCGTAGGACCCGCAGCGGGCGGGCTGCGCGGCAGGATCACAATCGGTGGTTCCGATGCCGCCCATCTCCACCGAAGAATCGCCCGTCATCGCGCCGCCCGTGCGCGTCGGCGCCCTGGAACCCCTGAGCATCCCGGTCTTTCGCATGCTCTGGAGCACCTGGCTGATCGCCAACGTGTGCATGTGGATGAACGACGTGGCGGCGGCGTGGATGATGACCACGCTGAACAACTCGCCGATCTGGGTGGCGCTGGTGCAGTCGGCCTCGACGCTGCCGGTGTTCCTGCTGGGGCTGCCCAGCGGCGCGCTGGCCGACATCCTGGACCGGCGGCGCTGGCTGGTGGTCACCCAGTTCTGGCTGGCCGGCACCGCGATCGTGCTGTGCGGCGCCATCGCGCTGGACATGATCACCGCGCCGCTGCTGCTGCTGCTGACCTTCGCCAACGGCATCGGCCTGGCGATGCGCTGGCCGGTGTTCTCGGCCATCGTGCCCGAGCTGGTGCCGCGCACGCACCTGCCGGCGGCCCTCGGCCTGAACGGCATCGCGATGAACGCCTCGCGCATCATCGGCCCGCTGCTGGCGGGCGTGCTCATCGCCAGCGCGGGGAGCGTCTGGGTGTTCGCGCTCAACGCGGTGCTGTCGGTGGTGTCGGGCTTCGTCGTGCTGCGCTGGCAGCGCGAGCACACGCCCAATCCGCTNGGGCGCGAGCGGCTCATCAGCGCGATGCGGGTGGGCGTGCAGTTCGTCTGGCAGTCGCAGCGCATGCGGGCGGTGCTGCTGCGCGTGGCCATCTTCTTCCTGCATTCCACCGCACTGCTGGCCCTGCTGCCGCTGCTGGCCGTGGGCCTCAAGGGCGGCGATGCCGGCACCTTCACGCTGCTGCTGGCTGCCATGGGGGCGGGCGCCATCGTGGCGGTGCTGCTGCTGCCGCGGCTGCGCCAGGCCATGGGCCGCGACGCACTGGTGCTGCGCGGCGCCTGCGTGCAGGCGGCCGCCACCGCGGTGATGTCGGTGGCGCCCAATGCCTGGGTGGCGGTGCCGGCCATGTTCATGGGCGGCATGGCCTGGATCACCACGGCCAACTCGCTGTCGGTGTCGGCGCAGCTNTCGCTGCCCAACTGGGTGCGGGCGCGCGGCATGGCCACCTACCAGATGGCNATCATGGGCGCGAGCGCCTTCGGCGCGGCGCTGTGGGGGCAGGTGGCGACCATCTCCAGCCTGCGCACCAGCCTGCTGATCGCCACGGTGAGCGGCGTGCTGATGATGCTGCTGGCCCTGCGCTTCGTGAACGATCCGCAGGACGAGGACGACGTCAGCCCCGCGCACGAGGGCTGGGCCGCCAACCCGCCGCCGGTCAAGCCCTCCGAGGAGGGCCGGGTGGTCATCAACATCGAATACCACATCGACCCGGCCCGGGCCGAGGCCTTCAAGCGGGTGATGGAGGAGACGCGCCGCGTGCGCCTGAGCCAGGGCGCCATCGAGTGGGCGCTGCTGCACCACGTGAGCGAGCCCAGCCGCTACGTCGAGCACATCGTGGACGAGTCCTGGACCGAGCACCTGCGCCGCTTCGGCCGGGCCACCGCGGCCGACATCACGCTGCGCGAGCGGCGCCTGGCCTTCCACGTCGGAGAAGGCGCGCCCGTGGTGAATCGCTTCATCGTGCAGCGCTGAGCGCGCCGCGCTTCAACCCTTACCGGTCGATCAAACTTGGCTCGCGCATTGGCGCCGACCTACGTTCGCTTGCAAACCTGACGGCGCCTCGGGGGTAAACACCAAGACCTCTTTTTTGACCACATGGATAATTTAGGCTCGTCGCCCCATTCCGCGAAAGGCTTGCCTGATGAATCCGCCCCGCAGCCGCTTCTGGTCCGACCTGACCAGCGAAGAGTTCTCCCGCCTCGACCGCTCGCGCCTGATCGCGGTGCTGCCGGTGGGCGCCACCGAGCAGCACGGCCCGCACCTGCCCATGTCCACGGACACCGCCACCATCGACGGCATGGTGGCCGCAAGCCTGCAGCACCTCCCGGACGACCTGCCGGTGCTCTTCCTGCCCACGGTGCCCTATGGCAAGAGCAACGAGCATTCGCGCTACCCCGGCACGCTCACCGTGTCGGCCAACACGCTGATCTCCATGTGGAAGGACATCGGCGACTGCGTGGCCCGCGCCGGCGTGAAGAAGCTGGTGCTCTACAACAGCCACGGCGGCCAGATGAGCGTGATGGACATCGTCGCCCGCGACCTGCGCGAAGCGCACGGGATGATGGTGGTGGCCGCCAACTGGTACACGCTCGGCCTGCCCGAGGGCCTGTTCACCGCGCACGAGGGCAAGCACGGCGTGCATGCCGGCGACCTGGAAAGCTCGGTGATGCTGCACCTCACGCCCGACTACGTGCGGCGCGACCAGTTCCGCAACTTCCGCTCGATGACCGAGGACCTGGCGGCGGAGAACAAGTTCCTGTCGATCAGCCCCAGCGGCAAGCTGGGCTGGCAGATGCACGACATCAACCCCAACGGCGCGGCGGGCGACGCCACCCGCGCCACGGCGGAAAAGGGCAAGGCCGTGCTGGACTTTGTCGGCCAGCGCTTCGTCGAACTCCTGCACGAGGTGGACCGCTTCCCCATGGAGCGCCTGGCCAACGAGCCGGCCTGGCGCTGAAGGCTGGAGGCACGCATGAGCACCCCGGACACGACCCCGCTGGTCAGCCTGCGCAACGTCAGCAAGCGTTTCGCCAACGGCACGCTCGCGCTGCAGGGCATGTCGCTCGATTGCGGCGAGCATGACTTCATCAGCTTCCTGGGCCCCTCGGGCTGCGGCAAGAGCACCGCGCTGCGCCTGATTGCCGGGCTCACCCGCATCAGCTCGGGCGACATGCGCTGGTCGACCGCACCAGCGAGCGGCAGCGCCGGCAAGATCGACCGCGACCTGGGCTTCGTGTTCCAGGAGCCCACGCTCATGCCCTGGGCCAAGGTCTTCGACAACGTGTGGCTGCCCCTCAAGCTCACCGGCGTCTCGCGCGACGCCGCCGCGCCGGTGGTGGCGCAGGCGCTGGAGATGGTGGGCCTGTCGCGCTTCGCCGACGTGTATCCGCGCGAGCTGTCGGGCGGCATGAAGATGCGCGTGTCCATCGCTCGCGCGCTGGTCACGCGGCCGCGCCTGCTGCTGATGGACGAGCCCTTCGCCGCGCTGGACGAGATGACGCGCATCAAGCTCAACAACGACCTCCTGGCGATCTGGCGCGAGCACCGCTTCTCGGTGATCTTCGTCACGCACAGCGTNTACGANTCGGTGTACCTGTCCAACCGCATCGTGGTGATGGCNGCGCGCCCGGGCCGGGTGATCGACGAGATCCGCATCGACGAGCCCTATCCGCGCGGCGAGGCCTTCCGCACGTCCAGCCGCTACAACGCGCACTGCCAGTCGGTGTCGCAAGCCCTGCATGGAGCCCTGCATGACGTCGATCACTGAAGCCGCTGCAACCGCCATGCCCGAGCCCGACCGCGCCCCCACCACCGAGGAGCTCAAGGCCCGCGACGACGCCCTGCAGCGCCGCGACACGCTGCTGCGCGTGGCCGTGCCGGCCGCCGTCATCTGCGGCCTGCTGGCGCTGTGGGAGGCGGTGGTGCGCCTCTACCAGATCCCGCACTACATCCTGCCCGCGCCCTCGCTCATCTTCAGCACGCTGATCGAGAACTGGGAGACGCTCGCGCCCGCGCTGTGGTTCACCGTCAAGCTCACGCTGCTCGCGCTCTTCGCGGCCATCGTGGGCGGCGTGCTGCTGGCCATTGCCTTCGCGCTCTTCAAGTGGGTGGAGATCGGCCTGTTCCCGATCGCGGTGATCCTGCAGGTGACGCCNATCATCGCNATCGCGCCGCTGATCCTGATCTACGTGTCGAGCACCACGGCGGCGCTGCTGCTGTGCGCCTGGATCGTGGCCTTCTTCCCGATCCTGTCGAACACGGTCATCGGCCTCAAGAGCGCCGACAGCAACCTGCGCGACCTGTTCACGCTCTACAAGGCCTCGCCCTGGCAGACCTTCCGCTACCTGCTGGTGCCCAGCGCCCTGCCCTACTTCATGGCCGGTCTGAAGATCGCCGGCGGCCTGAGCCTGATCGGCGCGGTGGTGGCCGAGTTCACGGCAGGCACCGCGGGCCGCGAGACCGGCCTGGCCTCGCGCATCCTGGAATCGAGCTTCCGCACCGAGATCCCGATGATGTTCGCAGCGCTGTTCCTGGTGTCCCTGCTGGGCATCGTGATCTTCCTCGTGTTCGCCGGCCTCTCGCGCGCGGTGCTGGGCCACTGGCACGAGAGCGAGATGAAGAAGGAGCGCTGAACGATGAGCGCCCTGCCCAAAGCCGCGCCATCCGGCGCGACCGTCGACTGGGACGCGGTGCGCCGCGACCTGCGCGGCCTGAACCTCATCGAGTCGCGCGGCCAGCGCAAGCAGCTCTCGCGCGACTTCTACTGGTACAGCCCCATCCTCAGCGCGCAGCTGGACGACTGCATCGCCGAGCTGGTGGTCAAGGTTTCCACCGAGGACGACGTGCGGCAGGTGGCCGCCACCGCCGCCAGGTGGAAGCTGCCGCTGACCGTGCGAGGCGGCGGCACCGGCAACTACGGCCAGTGCGTACCGCTCGAAGGCGGGCTGGTGATGGACGTGACCGCCATGAGCCGCGTGCTCGACCTCGCCGAGGGCCGCATCCGCGTGCAGGCCGGCGCGCGCATGCACGACATCGACCTGGCCGCGCGCGAGACCGGGCAGGCGCTGCGCATGTGGCCCTCGACCTGGCACGTGGCCACCATCGGCGGCTTCATCGCCGGCGGCTTCGGCGGCATCGGCTCCTTCCGCCACGGCATCCTGCGCGACACCGGCAATCTGCTGCATGCCCGCGTTATGACGGTGGAGCGCGAGCCGCGCATCATCGAACTGCACGGCGACGAGATCCAGCAGGTGCAGCATGCCTTCGGCACCAACGGGATCATCCTGGAGGTGGAGGTGGCGCTGTCGCCCGCGGTGGACTGGGTGCACTGCACCGCGCTCTTCCCGCAGTACCGGCAGGCGCTGGACTTCGGCATCGACGCGGCTTCGCCCGATCTGGACCTCTTCCTCTTCACCACGGTGGAGGCGCGCTTCTCGCCCTACTACACCGCCATGGGCGACCGCTNCCCGGCCGACCGGCACGCGGCCTTCGCGATGGTGGCGCCCGCGTCGATGGACGCCTTCCGCGCCCTCGCCACGCGGCACGGCGGCACGATCTCCGTGGCCGGCACCGAGGACGAGTTGCTGGCGCAAGGCCTGCCGCCCGCCTACGA
>Ga0055534_1000950_pt1 | contig 12872 bp, 9 predicted proteins | sample AraplaCol_mLB_r2_2_FD_54993 | JGI IMG/M metagenome (GOLD analysis project Ga0055534, IMG submission 54993) | Arabidopsis root microbial communities from North Carolina, USA - plate scrape MF_Col_mLB_r2 | ecosystem: Host-associated > Plants > Roots > Endosphere | place: USA: North Carolina... | reverse complement strand
TCGGACGTGGCGCGCAGCAGGTGCCGGTCGTGCGAGACCAGGATCAGCGTGCCCTCGAACTGGGCCAGCGCCATGGTCAGCGCCTCGCGCGTGTCCAGGTCCAGGTGGTTGGTCGGCTCATCGAGCAGCAGCAGGTTCGGCTTCTGCCAGACGATCAGCGACAGCGCCAGGCGCGCTTTCTCGCCGCCCGAGAAGGGCTCGATCGGCGAGGTGGCCATGTCGCCGCGGAAGTTGAAGCTGCCCAGGAAGTCGCGCAACTCCTGCTCGCGCACGTCGGGGGCTAGCCGCGCCAGATGCTGGAGCGGGGAATCGTGGTCGCGCAGCGTTTCGAGCTGGTGCTGGGCGAAATACCCGATCACCAGCCCCTTGCCCAGCCGTACCGTGCCGTTCAGCGGCGGTTGGGTGCCGGCCAGCGTCTTGACCAGCGTCGATTTGCCCTGGCCGTTGGCGCCCAGCAGGCCAATGCGCTGGCCGTTCTGGATCGACAGCATGAGCCGGTGCAGGATGGTGACCGGCGGGTCGGCNTCGGCGTAGCCGCAATCGACGCTGTCNAGCACCATCATCGGATTGGGCGCCGAATCGGGTTCGCGGAATTCGAAGGCGAANCCGGCCGCCACGTGCACCGGCGCCAGNCGCTCCATCTTTTCCAGGGCCTTGACCCGGCTCTGGGCCTGCCGCGCCTTGGTGGCCTTGGCCTTGAAGCGCGTGATGAACGATTCCAGGTGCGCGATTTCCTTCTGCTGGCGCGCATAGGCCGACTGCTGCTGCGCCATCTGCTGCAGCCGCATGGTCTCGAACTGCGTGTAGTTGCCGCCGTAGCGCTTGAGTTGCTGGTTCTCGATATGCACCGTGACCGTGCAGATCGCATCCAGGAATTCACGGTCGTGCGAAATCATCACCAGCGTGCCCGGGTAGCGGGCCAGCCAGTCTTCAAGCCACACGATGGCGTCGAGATCCAGGTGGTTGGTCGGTTCGTCGAGCAGCAGCAGGTCTGACGGACACATCAGCGCCTGCGCCAGGTTCAGGCGCATGCGCCAGCCGCCCGAGAACGAGGCCACCGGCTGCGATACCTGCGGCAGCGTGAAGCCCAGGCCCAGCAGCAGCGCCTCGGCCCGTGCGGCGGCGGTGTAGCCGTCGGCATCGGCGTAGGCGGCATGCGCCTCGCCCTCGGCCGAGCCGTCCCCGCTGGCCTGCGCGGCGGCAATGCGCGCCTCGATNTCGCGCAGCCGGGTGTCGCCGTCGATCACGTATTCCACGGCCGTGCGGCTGACCGCCGGGGTTTCCTGCGCCACGTGGGCGATGCGCCATTGCGCGGGCACGAACACGTCGCCGCCATCGGCATGCAGCTCGCCGCGCAGCATGGCGAACAGCGTGGACTTGCCNCTGCCGTTGGCGCCGACGAGGCCCACGCGCTCGCCCGGGTTGAGCGTNACGNTGGTGTGGTCGAACAGCACCTTGGTGCCGCGCTGGAGGACAAGCTGGTCGATTCGTATCACGGGGAGGAAAAAGGCAGTGCAACCGGTGTTTCGGCAGGCCGGCATTGTAGCGCGCCGCCGCCCGGCGGCCCGGATTCCGGCGCGCGGCCTTTCAGGCAGCTTGCATGTCCGCTCCCATGTATTGAGGGATTTCCCCTAAACGCGCACTTTGGTCATGGCAGGCATGCCATTTGCGTGTAAATTTATTTACATGGATTGNCGCACTGCGAAAGTGCCTTTTCATCAAACGACTACGGCGACGCGCCATTTTGGTGCGCTGCCCGCGACAGAGAACCCCAGTGCGTCCTGACATGCCCCCCGGCCAGACGATTTCCGAGCGCATCGCCCGCGCCTTGCCCACGCTCACGCCCGCGCACCAGCGCATGGCGAACTATGTGCTGGACAACCTGTTCCGGGCCGCCACGATGCGGATCGACGAATTCTCCACGGCTGTCGANGTGTCCGTGGCCACGGCCAACCGCTTTGCCAAGGCGCTTGGCTTCGAGGGCTATCCGCAGTTCCGTGCCGAGCTGGTGCGCGGGTTCGAAGCCACGCTGGCGCCGGTGGAGCGCCTGCGCGACGAGCTGGCGCGCCCGACCACGGTGGCCGAGGTGTTCGCCGCCGCGCTGGAAGACGGCGCGCGCAACCTCGATGCCACGCGCCGCAACCTCGAACCGGAATCGATCGAGCGCGCCGTGGACGCCATCCTGGGCGCCGAGCGCGTGTACGTGATGGGCTTCGGCGCCAGCGGCTACCTGGCCGGCCTGATGCAGCACGGGCTGGAAATGCATTGCCGCATGGTNACGTCGGTCTCGACGGTGGGCGGCGCCTCGCACGCGGCGCGCCAGCTGTTCAAGCTGACGCCNAAAGACCTGGTGGTGTGCGTCGCGTTCCCGCGCTATGTCACCGATTCGATCAAGCTGGCCGAGCGCGTGAAGGCGCACGGCGGGCGGCTGCTGGCGCTGACCGACGGGCCTACGTCGCCGCTGGCGCCGCTGGCCGACATTGCGCTGTACGCGAACGCCGGCAACCGGCTGTCGGCCAACTCCGAAGCCACCGTGCTGGCACTGATCGAGGCGCTGTGCGGCGCCGTGTCGTACCGCTCGGTGCGCGCCGTCAAGGCGGCGGCCGAGATGACCGAATTCCTGCTGCCGTGGCTGTACGGCGCGCCGGGCGTGCGCGAGGACCGCGCCGCATCGAAGTCTTCCGAATGAAGTCGAGATTGAGAACGAAGTAGAAGGACCTATGCCTCAAGCTGTTATCGCCATCCACGGCGGCGCCGGCACGATTACCCGTGCGGCCATGGACGCCAACCGCGAACGCGAGTACATCGCCGCGCTGGAACAGGTACTGCAGGCCGGCCAGCGCGTGCTGGCCGACGGCGGCAGTGCGCTCGACGCCGTGACNGAAGCGGTGCGCCTGCTCGAAGAATGCCCGCTGTTCAATGCNGGCAAGGGCGCGGTGCTCACGCACGCGGGCACCTATGAACTCGATGCCTCGGTCATGGATGGCGCCACGCTCAACGCTGGCGCCGTGGCCTGCGTCAAGCGCCTGCGCAACCCGGTGCTGGCCGCGCGCGCCGTGCTGGAAAAGAGCGAACACGTGCTGTTCGCGGGCGAGGGCGCCGAGGCGTTTGCCGAAGCGCAGGGGCTGGAGCTGGTGGCGCCGGACTACTACTTCACGCAGGCACGCCACGACCAGTGGCAGCGTGCGCGCGGCACGGCCGGCATGGCNCTGCTGGACCACGATGCCGCCACGCTGGCGGCCAGGGCGAAGGCCGCCGAAGCGAACCCGCTCGACGCCGACACCAAGTTCGGCACGGTCGGCGCCGTGGCCTGCGATGNCAGCGGCAACCTGGCCGCCGCCACCTCCACCGGCGGTGTCACCAACAAGCAGGTGGGCCGCGTGGGCGATACGCCGGTGCTGGGCGCCGGCTGCTATGCCGACGATGTGGCGGCCGTGTCGGCCACCGGTACCGGCGAGATGTTCATCCGTACCGCGGCGGCATTCGATGTGTCGGCGCAGATGCGCTACGCCGGGCTGTCGCTGGAGGAATCGGCGCGCCGCGTGGTCATGGAGAAGCTGCCGGCCATCCAGGGCCGTGGCGGCCTGATCGCGGTGGACTGCGCCGGCAACGTCACGCTGCCGTTCAACACCGAAGGCATGTATCGCGGCGTGGCCCGCGTGGGCGAGCCGGTCAACGTCTGGATCTATGGCTGATATGGCGAGTACTGATTCCAAGCAAGCGGCCCGCTCGGGCCTGGTGCTGCCGCCCGAGCGCGTGGTGGCGGTCAACAACCTGACGGTGCGCTTCGCCACGTCGGAACGCACCGTCGAGGCGGTGCGCAACCTGTCGTTCCACGTCGACCGCGGCGAGACGCTGGCGGTGGTGGGCGAATCGGGCTCGGGCAAGTCGGTCACGTCGCTGGCGCTGATGCGCCTGGTGGAGCATGGCGGCGGCAAGATCGCCAACGGCGACATGCTGCTGCGCCGCCGTGGCGGCGAGGTGCTGGACCTGGCCCATGCGCCCGAAGCGACGCTGCGCAACGTGCGCGGCGCCGACGTGGCGATGATCTTCCAGGAGCCGATGACCTCGCTGAACCCGGTGTTCCCGGTGGGCGAGCAGATCGCGGAATCGATCCGCCTGCACCAGGGCAAGAGCAAGGCGGCGGCGCGTGCCGAGGCGCTGCGCATGCTGGAGCTGGTGCGCATTCCCGAAGCGCGCCGCGTGCTGGACCGCTTTCCGCACCAGTTGTCGGGCGGCATGCGCCAGCGCGTGATGATCGCCATGGCGCTGTCGTGCAAGCCGGCGCTGCTGATCGCCGACGAACCCACCACGGCGCTGGACGTGACCATCCAGGCCGAAATCCTGCAGCTGATCCGCAACCTGCAGGCCGAGATGGACATGGGCGTGGTCTTCATCACCCACGACATGGGCGTGGTGGCCGAGGTGGCCGACCGCGTGCTGGTGATGTATCGCGGCGAGAAGGTGGAAGAGGGCACCTCCGACGAGGTGTTCCACGCCCCGGCGCACCCGTACACGCGCGCGCTACTGTCGGCCGTGCCCAAACTGGGCGCGATGTCGGGCACGGACCTGCCCGCGCGGTTCCCGCTGGTGCAGGTCAACGACGCCGCCGCGCCGGTGAAGGAAGTGCCGCAGGACACGGTGCCGGCCGGCGCCGNGCCCATCCTGCGCGTGCGCGACCTGGTTACGCGTTTCGACGTGCCGGGCGGCCTGTTCGGCAAGGTCACGCGCCGCGTGCACGCCGTGGAGCAGGTCAGCTTCGACCTGTATCCGGGCGAGACGCTGGCGCTGGTGGGCGAATCGGGCTGCGGCAAGTCCACCACGGGCCGCTCGCTGCTGCGCCTGGTGGATGCCCAGAGCGGCACCATCGAGTTTGCCGGCCAGAACATCAGCAAGATGCAGGGCCCGGCGCTGCAGGCGCTGCGCCGCAATATCCAGTTCATCTTCCAGGACCCGTTCGCCTCGCTCGACCCGCGCGTGCCGGTGGGCTACTCCATCATGGAGCCGCTGCTGGTGCACAAGGTGGCCAGCGGCAAGGAAGCCGAGGCCCGCGTGGCCTGGCTGCTGGAGAAGGTGGGCCTGACGGCCGCGCATGCCTCGCGCTATCCGCATGAGTTCTCGGGCGGCCAGCGCCAGCGCATCTGCATTGCGCGCGCCCTGGCGCTGAACCCGAAGGTGGTGGTGGCCGACGAGTCGGTGTCCGCGCTCGATGTGTCGATCCAGGCGCAGATCGTGAACCTGATGCTGGACCTGCAGCGCGAGCTGGGCGTGGCCTTCCTGTTCATCTCGCACGACATGGCCGTGGTGGAGCGCGTGAGCCATCGCGTGGCGGTGATGTACCTGGGCCAGATCGTCGAGATCGGGCCGCGCCGCGCGATCTTCGAGAACCCGCAGCACCCCTACACGAAGAAGCTGATGTCGGCGGTGCCGATCGCCGATCCGGCGCGCCGCCACCTGAAGCGCGAGCCGCTGAACGACGAAATTCCGAGCCCGATCCGTGCGGTGGGCGACGAGCCCGTGGTGCAGCCGCTGGTGGCGGTGGTCGGCAGCGGCGCCCACGGCCACTACGTTGCCCGGCATGCCGTGGGCGGGGCCTACTGATTTGCGCTGGATCCCGTAGTTTCTGAAGTCGCTGTATTTCCTGTATTNCCTGTATTNCCTGTATTTCCTGTATTCCCGATAGAGGAGAAGAGATGTCCAAGGTTACTTTCCGGCTGATGGCCGGTGCTGCCGCCGTCGGCGCCATGGGTATGCTGGCTGCCGCCCCGGCCTTTGCCGCGAAGGATGCGGTCATGGCTGTCTACTCGACGTTCACCACGCTCGATCCGTACGACGCCAACGACACGCTGTCGCAGGCGGCCACCAAGTCGTTCTACCAGGGCCTGTTCGGTTTCGACAAGGACCTGAAGCTGGTCAACGTGCTGGCCGAAAGCTACGACGTGAGCAAGGACGGCCTGGTCTACACGTTCAAGCTCAAGAAGAACATCAAGTTCCACGACGGCACCACGTTCGACGCCACGGCCGTCAAGGCCAACATGGACCGCGTGACCGATCCGGCCAACAAGCTCAAGCGCTACACGCTGTTCAACCGCGTGGCCAAGACCGAGGTGGTAGACCCGTACACCGCCCGCATCACGCTCAAGGAGCCGTTCTCGCCGTTCATCAACGTGCTGGCCCACCCGTCGGCCGTGATGATCAGCCCCACCGCGCTGAAGAAGTACGGCAAGGAGATTGCGTTCCACCCGGTGGGCACGGGCCCGTTCGAGTTTGTCGAGTGGAAGCAGACCGACTACNTGAAGGGCAAGAAGTTTGCCGGCTACTGGAAGACGGGCTACCCGAAGATCGACACCATCACGTGGAAGCCGGTGGTGGACAACAACACGCGCTCGGCCGTGATGCAGACGGGCGAGGCAGACTTCGCGTTCAGCATTCCGTTCGAGCAGGCCGCCGTGCTGAAGGCCAGCCCGAAGGTTGACCTGATCGATTCGCCGTCGATCATCCAGCGCTACCTGTCGTTCAACACCATGGTCAAGCCGTTCAATGACCCGAAGGTGCGCCAGGCCATCAACTACGCGATCAACAAGGACGCGCTGACCAAGGTGGCCTTTGCCGGCCATGCCGTGCCCGCCGAAGGCGTGGTGCCGCACGGCGTGGACTACGCCGAGAAGCTGGGCCCGTGGCCGTACAACCCGGCCAAGGCGCGCGAGCTGCTGAAGGAAGCCGGCTACCCGAACGGTTTCGAGACCACGCTGTGGTCGGCCTACAACCACACCACCGCGCAGAAGGTGATCCAGTTCGTGCAGCAGCAGCTGCAGCAAGTGGGCATCAAGGCCCAGGTGCAGGCCCTGGAAGCCGGCCAGCGCGTGGAGCGCGTGGAGTCGGTGCAGAAGCCGGAAGACGCCGGCGTGCGCATCTACTACGTGGGCTGGTCGTCGTCGACCGGTGAATCGGACTGGGCGCTGCGTCCGCTGCTGGCCTCGGAATCGATGCCGCCGAAGCTGCTGAATACGGCCTACTACAAGAACGAGCAGGTGGATGCCGACATCGCCGGCGCCCTGCGCACGACGGACCGCGCCGAGAAGGCCAAGCTGTACAAGGACGCCCAGGAACGCATCTGGAAGGACGCCCCGTGGGCCTTCCTGGTGACCGAGAAGATCCTGTACGCCCGCGCCAAGCGCCTGACCGGCGCCTACGTGATGCCCGACGGCTCGTTCAACTTCGACGAGATCGACATCAAGCAGTAAAGCCAGGGCTTTGTTGCCTGGTTTGTCCCCGCTCCCGCGTGGCGGGAGCGGGGCCGGAGGAGCGGGCAGTGCGGTTGTCATTGCGGCATGTTGGCAAGCACAGCCGCGTGGCCCTCTCCCCCAAACCCCTCTGCCGCGCGCGGCAGGGGAGCAGCCGTAGCAGTAGATACGAAGTGGTAGCAGTCGCGGTAAGCAGTGCTTATAACAAGCAGTTCATAAATGCGGTAAGCCGTGAGGCCGCCCGCCCGTGTATGCGGGGTGAAAGGGCGGGCGGCCACCGGTCTCAAATATCTGGTTTTCTGGTGTCAGGATGCTGAATTACTTCCTCAAACGATTCCTGGGCGTCATACCGACAATGCTGATCGTGGCAGTGCTGGTATTCCTGTTCGTCCACCTGTTGCCCGGCGATCCGGCGCGGCTGGCCGCGGGCCCGGAAGCCGATTCGGCCACGGTTGAACTCGTGCGCAAGGATCTGGGGCTCGACAAGCCCATGCACGAGCAGTTCGTGCGCTTCTTCACGAATGCCCTGCAGGGAGAGTTCGGCACGTCGCTGCGCACCAAGCGCCCGGTTTCCGAGGAAATCGGCGAGCGCTTCCTGCCCACGCTGTACCTCACGCTCACCTCGATGGTCTGGGCCGTGATCTTCGGCATGGCCATCGGCATCAGTTCGGCCGTGTGGCGCAACAAGTGGCCAGACCGCCTGGGCATGACGCTGGCCGTCTCCGGCATCTCGTTTCCGGCGTTTGCGCTCGGCATGCTGCTGATGGAGATCTTCTCGGTGCAGCTGGGCTGGCTGCCCTCGATTGGCGCCGACAGCTGGAAGCACTACATCCTGCCGTCGCTGACGCTCGGCGCGGCCGTGGCTGCCGTGATGGCGCGCTTCACGCGGGCCTCGTTCATCGAGGTGCTGCAGGAGGATTTCGTCCGCACGGCGCGCGCCAAGGGTGTGCGCGAGACCGTGGTGGTGATCAAGCACACGCTGCGCAACGCCATGATTCCCGTGGTCACGATGATGGGCCTGCAGTTCGGCTTCCTGCTGGGCGGCTCGATCCTGGTGGAGATGGTGTTCAACTGGCCCGGCCTGGGCCGGCTGCTCGTCGACGCCGTGGAAATGCGCGACTACCCGGTGATCCAGGCCGAGGTGCTGCTGTTCTCGCTGGAATTCATCCTGATCAACCTGGTGGTGGACCTGCTGTACACCGTGATCAACCCCACCATCCGCTACAAGTAAGGAGGCNGACATGACCGAGCTTTCCACGTCCGCCACCGCCCCCCAGAGCGCNGCCCCCGANGCCGTGCGCACGCCCTGGACNGAGTTCTGGCGCAAGTTCCGCAAGCAGCATCTGGCACTGGTTGCCGGCGCNTTCGTGCTGATGCTGGTGGTGATNGCCATCGTGTCGCCGCACATCGTGCCGTACGATCCCGAGAACTACTTTGACTACGACGCCCTGAACGCCGGCCCGTCGGCCGCGCACTGGATGGGCGTTGATTCCCTGGGCCGCGACATCTTCAGCCGCATCCTGGCCGGCACGCGCATCTCGCTGGCCGCCGGCGTGTTCTCGGTGGTCATCGGCGCCGTCATCGGCACGCTGNTGGGCCTGCTGGCCGGCTACTACGAGGGCTGGTGGGACCGCATCGTCACGCGTATCTGCGANGTGCTGTTCGCGTTCCCGGGCATCCTGCTGGCCATCGCCATCGTGGCCATNCTCGGCAACGGCATGTTCAACGTGATCTGCGCCGTGGCCGTGTTCAGCGTGCCNGCGTTTGCCCGGCTGGTGCGCGGCAACACGCTGATGCTGAAGCGCCTGACGTATGTGGAGGCCGCGCGCAGCATTGGCGCGTCGGACTGGACCATCCTGATGCGCCATATCCTGCCCGGCACGGTGTCGTCGATCGTNGTGTATTTCTCGATGCGGATCGGCACNTCGATCATTACNGCCGCCGGCCTGTCGTTCATCGGCCTGGGCGCGCAGCCGCCCACGCCGGAATGGGGCGCGATGCTGAGCCAGGCGCGCGCCGACATGGTGACCGCGCCGCACGTGGCCATCTTCCCGAGCCTGGCGATTTTCCTGACCGTGCTGGCGTTCAACCTGCTCGGCGACGGCCTGCGCGACGCGCTGGACCCGAAGATCGACCGCCGCTGATGTCCGGCGCCCCCATCGTCGGCAGCCTGCCTGCCGGCCCGCGCAACGCCATCACCGACGTGGCCGGCGTATCGGTGGGCCACTGCACGCTGGCCGCTGGCGCCTGCCAGACCGGCGTGACCGTGATCCGCCCGCACGCGGGCAACGTCTACGTGGACAAGGTGCCTGCCGCCGCCACCGTGTTCAACGGCTTCGGCAAGAGCATCGGGCTCGTGCAGGTGGAAGAATTGGGCGTGCTGGAAACGCCGCTGGCGCTGACCAACACGTTCTGTGTGGGCGCGCTGGCGCAGGCGCAGATCGGCGCGGCGATTGCCGCCAACCCCGAGATCGGCCGCAAGTGGCCCACCGTCAATCCACTGGTGTTCGAATGCAATGACGGCTTCCTGAACGACATCCAGGCAATGGCGGTGCAGGCGCATCACTACGATGCCGCGCTGGCCGCCGCCGGTGCCGACGTGCCGCAGGGCGCGGTGGGCGCGGGCCGGGGCATGTCGTCGTTCGGCGTGAAGGGCGGCATCGGCACGGCCTCGCGCGTGGCCGGCGGCCATACGGTTGGCGCGCTGGTGCTGTCGAACTTCGGCACGCCGGAATCGCTGATCCTGGCCGGCCGGGCGCTGGGCCCCGCGCTCGATGCGCGCCTGAAACAGCCGGCCGAACCCGAGAAGGGATCGATCATCATCATCGTGGCCACCGATGCGCCGCTGGATGCGCGCCAGCTGCGCCGGCTCTCGATGCGCGCGGGCACCGGCCTGGCGCGCACCGGCTCGGTCTACGGCCACGGCTCCGGCGATATCGCGCTGGCGTTCACCACGGCCTATACCGTGCCGCACGCCGCCGACGTGCCCATGCCGGCCGTGCCGATGCTGCATGAGTCGAAGCTCGACCCGCTGTTCCGCGCCGCTGCGGACAGCGTGGAGCAGGCCATCGTGCATGCGCTCTGGCACGCCGAAACCGTCGAAGGCCGCGATGGCCATACCCGCCGCGCGCTGCGCGCGGTGCTGCAAGACCTGACTGCCTGACTGCATGAAGATTCTGATTTCCGTCGATATCGAGGGCGTGGCCGGCGTATTCCACCCCGAACAGACGCGCGCCGGCAACGGCGAGTACGAACGGGCCCGCGCATGGATGACGGGCGAGGCCAACGCCGCCGTGCAAGGCGCGTTTGCCGGCGGCGCCACGGAAGTGCTCGTCAATGACTCGCATGGCGGCTTTCGCAACCTGCTGCCCGACCAGATCGATGCCCGCGCCAGCCTGGTGCTCGGCAAGCCGCGCTACCTGAGCATGATGGCCGGCGTGGAGCANGACTGCGACGGCGTGTTCATGATCGGCTACCACGGCCGCGCGCAGAGCCGCGGGGTGCTGTCCCACACCATCAACAGCGGCGCGTTCGCGCGCGTCTGGCTCAACGGGCTGGAGCTTGGCGAAGCCGGCATCTACGCCGCGCTGGCCGGCGAATTCGACGTGCCCGTGCTGATGGCCAGCGGCGACGACGTCTTCATCGCCGAAACGCAACCGCTGATGCCCTGGGTGCGCTACGTGCAGACCAAGACGGCGGGCGGGCAGGGCAGCGGCACGTCGCTGTCCCCAGCCGCCGCGCGCGCCGCCATCGCCCAGGCCGCCGAGGTGGCCACGCGCGATGCCATCGCGCACGCCCAGGCGCGCTGCTTCGAGCTGTCTGGCCCCGTCACTTGCCGCCTGCAGACCCAGACCCCGGCCCACGCCGACCTGTTCTGCCAGTGGCCCACCTTCGAACGCGTGGACGGCGTCACGCTGACATTCACCGCACCAAACGTCCAGGCCGCCGTGCGCATGCTGAACTGCTGCTCGGCGATGTCGTTCATGCTGAAGTAGGGCTGTCCCGGTTGTCTCCCCTCTCCCGCGTGCGGGAGAGGGGCGGGGGAGAGGGTGAGCCTCTCAAGATGTGATAGACGGCAATTTGAGCCGCCGCGCCCTCTCCCCCAACCCCTCTCCCGCAGTGCGGGAGAGGGGAGCCGACCCGCAGTGCGGGAGAGGCGAGCCGACCAGCAGTGCGGGAGAGGGGAGCGAACCCGCAACGCGGGATAGGCGAGCGAACCGACGATATTCGCTGGACGCCCCAGTCCAAAACAATGGGACAATGGCGCGCCTGAATTTCACCCGCGTTGCCTCATGACTTCACCCCTGCCCGGGAGCTGGATCCCCGTTCGCAAGGACTTTGCCGATCCCGCCACCACGCGATGCCATGCCCGCAGCACAAAGGGCGGGCGGCACCATGGCTTTCCGGANGGCCACGCGTGGATTCTGCGCGGCCCNGATGGCCACGAATACCCGTTCGGNCTCGAATGCGCNCGGGCGGCGCTGGCCGTGCCGGGCATGCTCGACCAGGTGCCGGACTACACCGAGCGCGATGCCGTCAAGCGGGTCGACGCCGCCTTCGCGCCGCTGCCACGGCGCAAGCCCAGCGCCGCCGAACTCGAACTGGAGCGCCGCAACGCGGCCACGCGCTACGTGGTGCTGCGCATGGAGAAGGTGGCCGCCGTGCCGCGCGTGCAGCCTACGGTGCGGTTTCCCGCGCTGGAAGCGCTCTACCAGCAGATCGTGGCCGGGCGGCCGCTCTCGCATGCCCAGGTGCAGCGCGTGCTGGCCATCGAGCGCAGCGCGGCCACGCCGCCGAAGCTCAAGGCCCTGAACCTGCTCGATGTCTACACCGCGCACGTGAAGCTGACATGGCTGATCGCCACCGCCAATCGCGACGACCGCATACGTTTTCTGCGCAGCCTGCATGACTGGCTGGCCAGACATCTGGTGCTCTCGGCGGCCCAGATCGAGGCCGCCGGCATCGTCATGCATGCGCACGCCTTCCGCTCGGCGTGGCCGCTTGAAGAGGCCCCCCCGCAGGCGGCCAGCACGGCTGCGCCCAGCCGGCCGCGCACGCCGGCCGGGCCGGGCGACTCGGGCGAACTGTTCTAGCCGACCCCGGCAGGCTGGCGGGGGGTGGTGGTCAGCCAAGCCGGAATGGCGTTACAGTGGCGGCATCCCCACCCGGCCCAGGCCAACTTCTTGCCATGCCTGCCAGTCAGACTTCGCTTGCCTCCAGTCATGTCTCCCGGCACTTCGCCCGCAACTATGCCGAGGCGCGCCGGAAGTTTCTCGATGCCGCGCACGGGTGNGGCGCCACGCTGACCGAGTTTCCCCATCCCACCGAAGTTGGCCAGGACGGCGAGACGCTGGCCATGGACGTGGCNTGGCTGGGCGCCGACGATGCCCCGCGCGTGTTGCTGGTGACATCGGGCACGCACGGCGCCGAGGGCTTCTGCGGTTCGGGCGCGCAGGGCGCCTTGCTGGCCGATACCGACCTTCATGCCGAGTGCCGGCGCGCGGGTTGGGCGCTGATGCTGGTGCACGCGGTGAACCCCTACGGGTTCTCGCACCTGCGCCGCGTCAACGAGGACAACGTCGACCTGAATCGCAATTTCATGGATTTCGACCGGCCGCTGCCGCTGAA
>Ga0055534_1000941_pt1 | contig 12979 bp, 9 predicted proteins | sample AraplaCol_mLB_r2_2_FD_54993 | JGI IMG/M metagenome (GOLD analysis project Ga0055534, IMG submission 54993) | Arabidopsis root microbial communities from North Carolina, USA - plate scrape MF_Col_mLB_r2 | ecosystem: Host-associated > Plants > Roots > Endosphere | place: USA: North Carolina... | reverse complement strand
GCCTGCTGGATGGTGTCGCGCTGCTGGCGGGCAAGCGTGGTGGCCTGGTAGCGCACCGCGATGGCGATTGCGCACAAGGCCAGGATCAGGGGCGCAATGGCCAGGAACAGGAACTTTTGCCGCAGCTTCATGCGGCGATTGTAAGCCCGCCACTACCCGCTTGTCCTACGTATTTGTACGGATCGGGTTTGCGTAGTGGTGCGCTTGTGACAGATATTCAAATCCTGAATACTGGCCATTCATCCTTGGAGGAGACCCCGATGAATCCCGTTATGAAGAAACTTGGCTGGGCAGCGATGTCCGTGCTGGGTGCCAGCGCCCTGGGCGTGATTGCCCTCAAGCGCGGCGAACCTGTCAGCGCCATCTGGCTGGTGATTGCAGCCGTTTGCGTGTACCTGATCGCGTACCGCTTCTACAGCCTGTTTATTGCCAAAAACGTNATGGGCCTGGAGGCTGACCGCCTGACCCCGGCCCATAAGTACAACGANGGCCTGGACTACGTGCCGACCAATAAGAACGTGCTGTTCGGCCACCACTTCGCCGCGATTGCCGGCGCCGGCCCGCTGGTCGGTCCCGTGCTGGCGGCGCAAATGGGCTACCTGCCCGGCATGCTGTGGATCCTGGCCGGCGTGGTATTCGCCGGCGCGGTGCAGGACTTCATGGTGCTGTTCATCTCCACCCGCCGCGACGGCCGTTCGCTCGGCGACCTGATCAAGTCCGAACTGGGCCCGATCCCGGGCAATATCGCGCTGCTGGGCACCTTCATGATCATGGTGATCATCCTGGCCGTGCTGGCGCTGATCGTGGTCAAAGCACTGGCGCACTCGCCTTGGGGCTCGTTCACCGTGATGGCGACCATCCCGATCGCGCTGTTCATGGGCGTCTACTCCCGCTACATCCGCGTGGGCCGCGTCGGCGAAGTGTCGCTGATCGGCTTCGTGCTGCTGATGCTGGCCATCTTCGGCGGCCAGTGGGTGCAGGAAAACCCTGCCCTGGCACCGATGTTCACCTTCTCCGGTACTGAACTGACCTGGATGCTGATCGGCTACGGCTTCGTCGCTTCCGTGCTGCCGGTGTGGCTGCTGCTGGCGCCACGCGACTACCTGTCCACCTTCCTGAAGATCGGCACCATCGTCGGCCTGGCGCTGGGCATCCTGATCGTGGCGCCGATGCTGCAGATGCCGTCGATCACCAAGTTCATCGACGGCACCGGTCCTGTATGGTCCGGCAACCTGTTCCCCTTCCTGTTCATTACCATCGCCTGCGGCGCCGTGTCCGGCTTCCACGCGCTGATCTCCTCCGGCACCACGCCGAAGATGATCGAGAACGAAACCCACGCCCGCTTCATCGGCTACGGCGCGATGCTGATGGAATCCTTCGTCGCCATCATGGCGCTGGTGGCCGCTTCGACCATCGAGCCAGGCGTGTACTTCGCGATGAACAGCCCGGCTGCGCTGCTGGGCACCACCGCCGAATCGGCAGCACAGGCGATTTCCCAGTGGGGCTTCTACGTCACGCCTGAAATGCTGACGCAGACTGCCAAGGACGTTGGCGAATCCACCATCATCTCCCGCGCCGGCGGCGCACCGACCCTGGCGGTGGGCATGGCGCACATCCTGTCCAACGTGGTGGGCGGCAAAGCCATGATGGCCTTCTGGTACCACTTCGCCATCCTGTTCGAAGCACTGTTCATCCTGACCGCAGTCGATGCAGGCACCCGCGCCGGCCGCTTCATGCTGCAAGACTTGCTGGGCTCCTTCTCGCCTTCGCTGAAGCGCACCGACTCCGTGTTCGCCAGCCTGCTGGCCACCGGCCTGTGCGTGGCGGCCTGGGGCTACTTCCTGTACCAGGGCGTTGTCGATCCGCTGGGCGGCATCAACACCCTGTGGCCGCTGTTCGGCATCGCCAACCAGATGCTGGCCGCGATTGCGCTGATCCTGGCAACCTGCGTGCTGTTCAAGATGAAGCGCGCCAAGTTCGCCTGGGTCACCATCCTGCCAACCATCTGGCTGCTGCTGTGCACCCTGACCGCCGGCTGGCAGAAGATCTTCGACGCCAATCCAAAGATCGGCTTCATGGCCCACGCAGCCAAGTACCAGGCAGCCCTGACCGAAGGCAAGGTACTCGCGCCGGCCAAGTCGATCGAGCAGATGCAGCAGGTGATCTTCAACGACTACCTGGATGCAGGCCTGGCAGCCTTCTTCATGATCGTCGTGGTCAGCGTGCTGGTATTCGGCGTGCGCACCGCGCTGGCAGCCTGGAACGCCAGCCGTCCGACCCACAACGAAGCCCCGGCCCAATACGCCGCCGCGGCCAAGTAAGACCATGCTGGGCGAAATCGTCAAGGCAGGCCGCTACCTCGGACAGAGCATGCGGCTGATGTGCGGCCTGCCGGAATACGACACCTACGTCGCCCATCGCGAGACCACCCACCCGGGTGAGCCCGTGATGAGCTACGAGGAATTCTTCCGCGAGCGCCAGGAAGCGCGCTACGGCGGCGCCGGCAAGCGAGGTGGCTGCTGCTAGTGACTGGAAGTTAGAGCCAGATCAAAGTGTCGAAATTCTTAGCATTTATTCTTTGCCCGATGGAATCGTCCTTCGGCGGCGAAAATGCTCAACTTCGAACGGTCCGGCCTAAGCCAGAAACTGACCATCATCTCGGTGCTCACCACCGGCAGCGCCCTGCTGCTGGTGTTCGTGGCATTCGCCGTCGCGTCCATCCTTTCCCACACCAGCGAGGAGCGCAAGCAGCTTACCTCGCTGGCTGATGTCATCGGCGCCAACAGCGTCGCCTCCCTGCTCTATGCCGACAGGCCAACGGCCGAACAAGCCCTGGCCGCGCTGGCGGTCAAGGGCGATATCACGCGCGCCGCCCTGTTCGATCGCGACGGCCAGCTGTTTGCCGCCTACCCCGCACTGCGCGAACTGGCGCCTGCTGCGCTGGATGCGCCGCGCCTGCGCCAGCTTGCCTCGGGCGAGCTGGCCGAGCGTGACGGGCCGCCCTGGGCGCCATTGCTGCGGCTTTACCGGCCGGTGCGGGTGCGCCAGCACGTGATCGGAGCGGTGATGATCGAGGCCGGCCAGGCTTCGCTGTGGCTGGGCATACTGCGCAACCTGGGCATCACGGCGGCGGCAACCGCTTCCTCATTCTGGCTGGCGCTGGTGCTGTCGGCCCGTTTCCGCGAAGGGATTGCAGCGCCCATCGCACAATTGATCGCTGCCGCCGACAGGGTAAGCAGCAGCCAGACTTACGCCCAGGTGCAGCACCAGCGCAGCGATGAACTGGGCACGCTGATCGACAGCTTCAACGGCATGCTGGCGCAGATCGAGAGCCGCGACAGCAAGCTGGCGCAATACCGTGGCGAGTTGGAACGCCAGGTCAGCATCCGCACCGCGCAACTGGAAAAAGCCAAGGACGCGGCGGAAGCGGCCAGCCAGGCCAAGAGCGCCTTCCTGGCCAATATGTCGCATGAAATCCGCACGCCGATGAACGGCGTGCTGGGCATGGCGGAGCTGCTGGCTGCCACCGACCTCACAGAAACCCAGCGCCACTACACCAGCATGGTGCGCCGTTCGGGCGAGCACCTGCTGGTGATCATCAACGACATCCTCGATTTTTCGAAAGTGGAAGCGGGCAAGCTGACCGTCGAATACATCAACTTCAACCTGCGCGAACTGCTGGACGATATCGAGAACGTGTTCGCACCGCAGGCCCAGGCCAAGGGCATCGAAATGGAATTCGCGGTGGCGAACAATATTCCGCTTGCCATCTGCGGCGACCCAAACCGGCTGCGGCAGGTGATCGTCAACCTGCTGGGGAATGCGGTCAAATTCACCGACCAGGGCCGGATCAAGGTCGCGGTACGCGTGGCGGAAGAAGATGCCCAGTCGGCGCGACTGCGGGTGGAGGTGCACGATACCGGCATCGGCGTATCGCGCGAGGCGCGGGCGCACATTTTCGATTCGTTCTCGCAGGGCGATGGCTCAACCACCCGCAAGCACGGCGGCACCGGCCTTGGCTTGGCGATCTCCAAGCAATTGGTGGAACTGATGGGGGGAACCATCGGCGTCGACAACGCGCTGGGCCGCGGATCGGTGTTCTGGTTCACCGTGCAGTTCGACAAACGGCGCGTGGACGCGGATGATGCCGGCTTCCAGCAGAAACCGACCAAGGGCTTGCGCGCCCTGGTGGTAGACCGGCAAGCCGAGAGCGCGCTGGCGCTGCATGGGCTGCTGGCGCGCTGGCACCTGCAAGGCAGTTGCGCGCCCAGCGCTGCCGATGCCCTGCGCGAGCTGCACGCTGCCGCTGCACGCGGCACGCCTTACGACGTGGCGCTGCTCGACATGGCACTGGACGATATCGGCGGCCTGGCGCTGGCGGCCGAAATCAAGTCCGATCCGGATATATCGGCGGTGCGCCTGATCCTGCTGGCTTCCGAGCGCAACGCCGCAGACCCGGTGCAGCGCCGCGCTGCCGGCGTCGCATTCCAGCTGATCAAGCCAGTGCGCGAACCGGACCTGTACGACTGCATCGTGACGCCCATGCGCGTCAATGAAGGCGTGAACGCTGCAGCCCTGGCCGGCGGCCCTTCGGCGCCGGCGTCGCCGCGTCCACGCCCAGGCCAGCGTCCGCGCGCCCTGCTGGCGGAAGACAATCCGGTCAACGTGGAAGTGGCATCAGCGATGCTGCGCGGCCTGGGCATGGAAGTAGCTTGCGCCGCCAACGGCGAAGAAGCGCTTGCCGCCGTGCGGGCCGGCGATTATGACCTGGTGCTGATGGATTGCATGATGCCGGTCATGGACGGCATGGCAGCCACCGCCGAAATCCGCCGCCTGGAACAGCAGCGCGGCCGCACGCGCGCCACGCCTATCGTCGCCATTACCGCCAACGCGCTGCAAGGCGACCGCGAACGCTGCCTGGCGGCGGGCATGGACGACTACATCAGCAAACCCTTCTCGCAACAGGCGCTGGCCGACACGCTTGGCCGCTGGATCGCCCTGCCCCGCCTTACGCCGCCTGCCACGCATTTGCCGTCCCCGCCGGCGTCCTCGCTGCCTTCCGTCCCACCAGCCGCAGGTTCGGCAGGCCGCCATGCCTCCGCCAGTGCGATATCCGTGGCGCTCGCGGTGCGTGCCGCGTCCGGCCAGGCACCGCCTGCGAGCACGCCTGGCGCCCAGGCCACGCCCGCTGTCATCAATCCCCTGGCGCTCGACGCCATCCGTGCCCTCAGCGCAGGACAGGGCGAACTGCTGCTGCAGCGCGTGCTGGCCACCTTCCTGCAGGACACTCCCCGCCAGTTGGCCGCGTTGCGCGAAGCGGTCGCCTTAAGCGACCCGGCCACCATCCGCAAGACCGCCCACAGCCTGAAATCGAGCAGCGCCAACGTCGGCGCCGATGCGCTGGCCAGGCTGTTCAAGGACCTCGAGCATATGGCCCGCACCGGCCGGGACGAGGGTGCGGCCGATTTGTTAGCGCAACTGGAGCGCGAATTCCAGTCTGTCCGGCATTCGCTCAGCCTCATCCTGCCGAAGGGAGCATGAAATCATGGCAGCGCTCTATTCACCCAAACGCGGTACCGTGCTGGTGGCCGATGACGATCCCGTCATGCGCCTGTTGATGCTGGAAATGCTGGCCCAGGTCGGCCTCGACGCGGTGGAAGCGAGCGACGGCCGCGCGGCCATAGCCAGTTTCCGCGACAATGCGCCCGACCTGGTGCTGCTCGACGTCGACATGCCCCTGCTCGACGGTTTTTCCGTCTGCCGCGCCATCCGCAAGCTGGAGAGTTCGTCCCACATCCCCGTCATCATGGTCACCGGCGGCGACGACCTGGAGGCCGTCACGCAAGCCTATGAAGCCGGCGCCACCGACTTTGTCTCCAAGCCGATCAACTGGCCTATTCTCGGCCACCGCGTGCTGTACGTACTGCGCGCCAGCGACGCCATTGCCCGCCTGCGCATCGCAGATGCCCACAACCGCGCGGTGCTGGCAGCCATCCCCGACACGTTCTTCCGCCTTAGCGCCGATGGCTACTATCTCGATTACGAAGAAGGACATGAACCCGGCGCCGACTTCGCCAGCCGCGAATGCGTGGGCCGCCACATCCGCGACGTGCTGCCGGCGCCAATCGCAAGCCGCATGCTGGACCAGTTGTCGGCCGTGCTGCATTCCGCTTCCGTGCACTCGGTCGACTACGAATTGTCGCGCGACGGCGTCAGCCACCACTTCGAAGCGCGGCTGGTCGGCACCGCATCGGGCGAGGTCCTTGGCCTGGTACGCGACATCAGCGAACGCAAACGCACCGAGGAGCAGATCCGCAAGCTGGCCTACTGCGACAGCCTGACCGGCATCCCCAACCGGCAGGCTTTCCTGGAGACGCTGGAGCTTGAGATTGAGCGCTCCCAGCGCGAACAGCGCAAATTCGCCATCCTGTTCATGGATCTTGATTCCTTCAAGCGCATCAACGACACGCTGGGCCACAACATCGGCGACCTGCTGCTGCAGATCGTCACCGAACGCCTGCGCGAGACCATCCGTCCCGGCGACCACCTGTGCAGCCTGGCGCGCCTGGGGGCGACGAGTTCACCATCCTGCTGCCCGACATCGAGCGCGTGGACGATGCCCTGGCCGTGGCGCACCGCGTGAAAGACGCCATGCGCCGCCCTTTCAACCTGGACGGCCATGAAATCTTCGTCACCGCCAGCATCGGCATTTCGCTCTACCCGGAAGATGGCGAAGACTGCACCTCGCTGCTGAAATTCGCCGACACCGCCATGTACCACGCCAAGAACTGCGGCAAGAACAACGCCAAGCTTTACAGCTCTTCGCTCACGATGCAGATCATGAGCCACGTCAAGCTGGAAGTGGGATTGCGCAAGGCCCTGCAGAACAATGAACTTTACCTGCTGTACCAGCCGCAGGTCGACGTGCCCACCACGCGCATCGTCGGCGTGGAAGCGCTGATACGCTGGCACCACCCTGAACACGGCATCATCCCGCCCACGGAGTTCATTCCCCTGGCGGAAGAAACCGGCCTGATCGTACCGATCGGCGAATGGGTGCTGCGCACCGCCTGCAACCAGGCGCGCGCCTGGCAGCGCGAATGCGAGCGCCCTATCCGCATGGCGGTCAACCTCTCCGCGCGCCAGTTCAAGGATGAAAACCTGGCGCAGATCGTGCTGGCAGTCCTGCAGGACACGGGCCTCGATCCCAGCCTGCTGGAGCTTGAGCTGACCGAAGGCACCTTGATGGACAACGCCCTCGCCACGCTGGCCACGCTGGAACAGTTGCGCGGCATCGGCGTATTCCTGTCGATCGACGATTTCGGTACCGGCTACTCGTCCATGAGCTACCTGAAGCGCTTCGACGTGCGCGCGCTGAAAATCGACAAAAGTTTCATCAGCGGGCTGCCGCAAGACAGCGAAAACGCCGCCATCACACGCGCCATCATCGCCATGGCGCACGGCCTGAAAATGATCGTGGTGGCGGAAGGCGTTGAAACGCGCGAACAGCTCGACCTGCTGAAGCAGTACGGCTGCGACATGGCCCAGGGCTACTTCCTCGGCCGTCCCGCTCCTCAGGACGCCATCGGCCAGATGCTCGTCAACAGCACGACCGATATCGGCTCGGCTTGACAGCGGCCCGGCGCAAGCCCACTATGGGACGCCTATTTCCCGTCAAGTCCGCCAAGGCAACAAAATATGACTACCGCAGCCGCGCAGTCCCTCGAATTCATCAATGGCTACCAGGCTGAAGATCTGGCCAGGATTGCATTTGCATGGAATGGAAAACATGCGAACGAATTTGTCGATGCGAACCAACAGTTCCGGTGGACAGTCGTCAGGGATTGCATTGAAAATCCGTCGATTGCTAGGCGGGAATTGCTCGAGCATCTCTTTCTTGCAGACGCTGAATGGTCCAGGCAAGCTTGGGGGGCACCAAAACACTTTGCAGATCTCGGGCAAATCCTCTTGCAGCGAGGTGGCTGCGATGCGATCGATGCATTCTCTGTTGGCTTCGCAACCTCATTCGACACTTTTGGTGCATGCCATGGCATCAAGCTGTCAGCGGAAATGCTCGATTCGCTGCTTGCGTGCGCCAGGAATAGCTTTCCGACGCATCCGACTCCAAATCGAAGACGCGGCTTGAGTTGATGATTGAGCTGTTCGAAAAAATTCATCGCAGTACCGCCGAAGCCGGTTGGGTTGCCCTGGCACCGGGGACCGAAGTTTCGAACATTCGTATCGTGTCACCATCGTGGCCTCGCAGGCTTTGGGGCCGGTTGACCGGCCGCTAGGTGCTGCGGCGGTCTAGCATGGCGCGGGCGATCGTGCCGGCGTCGACGTATTCGAGTTCACCGCCGACCGGCACGCCGCGCGCCAGGCGGGTTACGGCCAGGCCGCGGGCTTTCAGCATTTCGCTGATGTAGTGGGCGGTNGCCTCGCCTTCGTTGGTGAAGTTCGTCGCCAGCACNACNTCNTCCACCACGCCGTCGGCGGCGCGCGCCAGCAGCTTTTCGAGATGGATGTCTTTGGGGCCGATGCCGTCCAGCGGCGACAGGCGCCCCATCAGCACGAAGTACAGGCCTTTGTACGTCAGCGTGGATTCGATCATGGCCTGGTCGGCCGGCGTTTCAACCACGCATAGCTGGCGCTTGTCGCGCGACTCGTCGGCGCAAGTGTCGCAGATATCGGTTTCGGTGAAGGTATTGCACAGGGCGCAATGGTGCACCTGCTCCACCGCCTGGTACAAGGCGCGCGACAGCATGGAGGCGCCTTCGCGGTCGTGCTGCAGCAAATGGAAGGCCATGCGCTGGGCCGACTTCGGACCAACGCCGGGCAGGCGGCGCAGCGCCTCCGTCAAAAATTCAAAGGACTTCGCCATGAGGTCAGGCTTGCTTGAAGGCGCTCAGGAAATCGGCCGTCTTGGTGGGCACGAATTCGGTGATCGTGTAGCTGGCGGCGCCCGCTTCGTTGAACGGGTCCAGCTCGATCACCGCTTCGATATCGGCACGGCTGTCGGCCGTGGCAAGGATGATGCCGCCGGTGCGTGGCACCATGCGGCCGCACATCAGGAACATGCCATTGGCAATTTGCTCGCGCAGGTACTCGCTGTGCGCGGCCAGGAGCTTGTCGATCTCCTCGGCCGGCTTCAGGTAAGTAAGCGCGATGATGAACATGATGGTCGATCAGAACGGCATCTTGAAGCCGGGTGGCAGCGGCAGGCCGGCGGTCAGGCCGCTCATTTTTTCCGAAGCGGTGGCTTCGGCCTTGCGCACTGCATCGTTGAAGGCCGCAGCTACCAGGTCTTCCAGCATGTCCTTGTCGTCGCCCAGCAGCGACGGGTCGATCGAGACGCGTTTCACGTCGTTCTTGCAGGTCATCACGACCTTCACCATGCCGGCGCCGGCCTGGCCTTCAACTTCGATCAGGGCCAGCGCTTCCTGCGCCTTCTTCATGTTGTCCTGCATGGCTTGCGCTTGTTTCATCAGGCCGGCCAGTTGGTTCTTCATCATGGTTTGGTTCTCCGTATTTCGGTGTTGAATATTAGGTTTAGTGCGCTGGCGTCATCGGCGCCACGATCGAGCCGGGCACGATGAAGGCGCCGAAGTCGCGCGCCATTGCTTTGATAAACGGGTCGGCGGCCACGGCTTCTTCAGCGGCGCGCTGGCAATTGTCGCGGTGGACCTGGGCTTCGACGCTGGTGGTGTACCAGGCCTTGCCGATTTCGGTCTCGACGCGCGCGGCGCGGCCGAAACGTTCGGTCAGCGCAGAGGTCAGTTTTTCCACGTTGGCCGGGGTGGCCCAGGTTTCGATCGGACAGCGGATGCGGAATACGGCCATATTGCCATCGAAAGCGCAGCTGACCAGTTCGGCCTGGGTCGCCAGCTGTTGCGCCACGCCGCGCAGCGGCAGGTGGGCGGCCAGCGCCGGCCAGTTGCCATCCCAGCCCAGTTCCGGGACTGGCGTGATCACGTATTCGTATGGCGCCTTGGCTGGAGCGGCCGCGCGCTGCTGCGGCGCGGACTGCGGCATGCCGGAAATGTGGTCGGCACCAGCCGGCACGGCGGATTCTTCGGAGAAGTCGGTTACCCAGGGTGGGAGCTCGTCTTCTTCGGCTTGTTGCTGCACAGGGGCGGCACGCCGCTGCTGCGCTTGCGGCGGAGCTTCCATGACGGTGGCGGCGCCGCCCTGCTCGTCCCAGGGTGCGCTGGCTTGCGCGGATGGNGCNCTTGGGGCCGGGGCGTCTTCCCACGGCGCCGGTGCGCGCGGNGCGGCTGGCGCGGCAGGAGGCGTGTACTGGGTGCTTGGCGCCGAGGCCGGCGCAGGCTGCATTGCTGCTCGCGCCGGAGCCGCTGGCGGCGAGGCTGGCGCGTCGGCTTGAGGCGCTGCCGGACGTGCCGGCGCCGGGGCGCGCTGGCCGGTACGGGCAGCGGCTGCGGCACGCGCGGCTTCCAGGGCCGCGGTGATGGCCATCTTTGCAGGGCTCATCGGGCGGTTGTCGGCGGCCGGTGCTGGCTGCGGTGCCGGGGCGGGAGCCTGGGCTGGTGCGGCAGCAGGCTGCGGCGCAGCAACGGCCGCAGGTTGCGCAGGCGCTGCAGCCGGCGCAGCAGCTTGCGGGACAGCGGCGGCGGACGCAGAAGCTTGCGGCGCGGCGGCGGATACTGATGCGGCGGGCGCAGCACCGGCAGGTGCTGCATCTTGCGGCGCTGGAGCGAATGCACCGGCAACTGGCGAGCCGGATGGCTGGAATGGTGCGGCTTGCGTGGCAACAGTGGCTGACGCAGCGGCAGCTGGTGCTCCGGCCGGAACGCTGGCAAGGTGCGAAGCGCTGGCGGCATTTGCAGCGGCAGCGGCCGCCGATGCGACTTGCTGGACCGCCGGCGCCGGCGGCACGGCCGGAGCCGGCGCTGCGGCCAGTGCAGGCTGGCCCACCGGAACACTCATGCGATCCGCCGTCGCGGCACTGGCCGCCATGGCCGCTGCCGCCGCCGCGCGGGCCGGATTCGCGCCGGCCGGACGAGCCGCTACCGGGGCGCTGGCCGGTTGGCCATCCGCCCCGCCGATACCGGGCCGAAAGGCAAGCATGCGTAACAGGGTCATGGAGAAGCCGGCATATTCATCCGGCGCCAGCCCCAGTTCATTGCGGCCATGCACGGCGATCTGGTAATACAGCTGCACTTCCTCTGCATCGAACAGGGAAGCCAGGCGCACGATATCGTTATATTCAGGCAGGTCCGCAGGCACGGCGGACGGCACGGTCTGCGCCAGGGCGATCCTGTGCAGCAAGGTGCCCAGGTCCTGCAAGGCGCCGTTATAGGACAGTGAGCGCGTCGCCATCTCGTCGGCCACCGCCATCAGGTCCGCGCCATCCTTGTTGGCCAGCGCATCCAGCAGGCGCACCAGGTAGGACTGGTCCAAAGCGCCCAGCATGCCCTGCACCGCATCCAAGGTCACGGCGCCGGCGGCGTAGGCAATCGCCTGGTCGGTCAGCGACAGCGCATCGCGCATCGAACCGTGCGCGCCCTGCGCCAGCAAGCGCAAGGCCGGCTGCTCGAAGACCACGTTTTCCTGGCCCAGGATATTTTCCAGGTGGCCGACGATATGCCCCGGCGGCATCTGCTTCAGGTTGAACTGCAGGCAGCGCGACAGCACGGTGACAGGAATCTTTTGCGGATCGGTGGTCGCCAGGATGAACTTGACGTGCTCCGGCGGCTCTTCCAGCGTCTTCAGCATCGCGTTGAAGGCGTGGTTGGTCAGCATGTGCACCTCGTCGATCATATAGACCTTGAAGCGCGCATTGGACGGCGCGTACACCGCCTGCTCCAGCAACTGGGCCATTTCATCGACGCCGCGGTTGGACGCCGCGTCCATCTCGACGTAGTCGACAAAGCGGCCGCCATCGATCGCGGTACAAGCCTCGCACACGCCGCACGGGGTCGCCGTGATGCCGCCATTGCCGTCCGGGCCGACGCAATTGAGCGACTTGGCCAGGATGCGGGACAGCGTCGTCTTGCCGACACCGCGCGTCCCGGTAAACAGGTAGGCGTGGTGCAGGCGACCGGTATGCAACGCATGGGTCAGCGCACGGACAACGTGCTCCTGGCCGACGAGCGTTTCAAAGTTCCGGGGACGGTATTTGCGAGCGAGGACTTGATAGGACATGATCGGGATTTTACCGTAGATAGCAGGCACTGCGGACAACATTAGACGTTTGGCCATACTTCGTCTAGACTTTGCCTTTTTTGCAACCAAACCACAATGAAAAAGCTGCTCTTGATTGGCCTGCTGGCCATCGCCTGCACCGCCCACGCCGAAGAGCGCGAGTGGACGACCTATAAGAAGTTCGTCGAATCGACCCGACTGGATCGCTTCTACACATTGCCCGCCTCCGAACGCGATAAGCTGGACTTCTATTTAACCTGACGACAAGTCCCAGCTGCGCATGGCGCCCAACCCGCAATGGCTGGCCGAAGACGCCAAAATCATGACCACCCAGGCCAAAGGCGAAAAGATCAGCGTGATTTACAACCTCAATGCCGTCGTCCCGGAGGGCACGCAATGGCCCTACAACAAGCTGATGGGCAGCATTGCACAGGGTAATGCGGCGATCAGCAAGGTTGCCGGCGCCTTCAGCATGTTTGCGCCGACAGTGAAATCTGTCCTGCTGACCTTCGACAAGCCATCCCAATTGACGATCCAGTCGATGAGCGGCACGAAACGCCTCCTCAGCGACGCCAAAAACAAAATCCGCTTGTCGCCCGACGCGGCACTGCTGAAAGAAAATCCGCTGGTGGAAATGTCGGCCCGGCCGCTCGAGGCCGAGCTGGATACAGAGTAAGAAATAGAGCGGGAAAACAAAAAAGCTGCCATGGGCAGCTTTTTTTATGAATTCAAAGAGGCGAGCCTGATCTGCGGCACTTGCGGTGAACAGCTTTGGCTGCTTCGTTCCCGACCTGACCAGGTTAACCGTGCCACAATG
>Ga0055534_1000940_pt1 | contig 12980 bp, 16 predicted proteins | sample AraplaCol_mLB_r2_2_FD_54993 | JGI IMG/M metagenome (GOLD analysis project Ga0055534, IMG submission 54993) | Arabidopsis root microbial communities from North Carolina, USA - plate scrape MF_Col_mLB_r2 | ecosystem: Host-associated > Plants > Roots > Endosphere | place: USA: North Carolina... | reverse complement strand
CCGACGCTGCAGGAGGCCGGCATGGAAGGCTATGCCGCGCTGGCGTGGTACGGCGTGATGGCGCCGGCCAAGACGCCGCGTGCCATCGTCGCCCGATTGGCCAGCGAGCTGGACAATGTCACCAACGAGCGCGAGGTGCGTGCACAGTTGCTGTCGGCCGGCCTCACGCCCGTGCGCGACTCTCCGGAGGCGTTTGCCACCGCGATCCGCTCGGAATCGGTGCAGTGGCAGGTCATTTTGCGCCAGGCCGGCACCCGCCCGGAGCCTTGAGAAGGGCGGGCGCACGGCTTTGTCACCGGTGCGTCACACATTGTTGTCGGCGGAGCAATGGTGAGATCACCACACGGGACGATGTAGGGTAGGTAGTAGCCCTTATAATGGCGGCCTGTCCAAATCCGGTGACAACGTGACCGCTCCCTTGCCGAACCCTTCTGGCCAGNCGTTCGCCGGCCCGAACGTCGTCGAACTCGCGGATGTCGATTTTGCATACGCGGCAGGCGACAAGCCAATCCTCGCGGGNCTTTCCATGCGCTTTCCGCGCGGGAAGGTGGTGGCCGTCATGGGCGGATCGGGCTGCGGCAAGACCACCGTGATGCGGTTGATCGGCGGCATGGTCCGGCCACAGCGCGGACGCGTCACATTCAACGGCGCCGACGTCGACGCCATGGACCAGGCGGCCCTGTACGCGGTGCGACGTCAAATGGGCATGCTGTTCCAGTTTGGCGCCCTGTTCACTGACTTGTCGGTATTCGACAACGTCGCCTTCCCGCTGCGCGAGCACACCGACCTGCCCGATTCGATGATCCGGGACCTCGTGCTGATGAAGCTCAATGCGGTGGGNCTGCGCGGCGCGCGCAACCTGATGCCGTCGCAGATCTCGGGCGGCATGGCGCGGCGCGTGGCACTGGCNCGGGCCATNGCACTGGACCCGGCCCTGCTGATGTACGACGAGCCGTTCGCCGGCCTCGATCCGATCTCGCTGGGCCTGACGGCNAANCTGATCCGCAATCTGAACGACGCGCTCGGCGCCAGCACGATCATCGTCTCGCACGACGTGCAGGAAACGTTCCAGATTGCCGACTACGTCTATTTCATTGCCAATGGCCGGATCGCGGCCGAAGGCGCGCCGGCCGACCTGCGTGCGTCGACCGATCCGTTCGTGCATCAGTTCGTGCATGCCGAGGCCGACGGCCCGGTGCCATTCCACTATGCCGGGCCGACGCTGGCGGAAGATTTCCTGTCCGGAGGTGCGCGTTGACCGGCTTCTTTATCACCATCGGCGCGGCGATCCGCCAGTTCGTCACCGGGCTGGGCCGTGCCACGCGCATGTTCCTGGCGCTGCTGGCGCTCTCGCCGGCGCTGCTGCGCCGCTTCCGCCTGGTCTCTGACCAGGTGTTCTTCGTGGGCAACCTGTCGCTGGTCATCATCGCNGTGTCGGGCCTGTTCGTCGGCTTCGTGCTGGGGCTGCAGGGCTACTACACGCTGAACCGNTACGGCTCGGAACAGGCGCTGGGCCTGCTGGTGGCGCTGTCGCTGGTGCGCGAGCTGGGGCCGGTGGTGTCGGCACTGCTGTTTGCCGGCCGCGCCGGCACCTCGCTGACCGCCGAAATCGGCCTGATGAAGGCCGGCGAGCAACTGACGGCCATGGAGATGATGGCCGTGAACCCGCTGCAGCGCGTGATCGCACCGCGTTTCTGGGCTGGCGTCATCGCCATGCCGGTGCTGGCCGCGATCTTCAGCGCGGTGGGCATCCTGGGCGGCTACCTGGTGGGCGTGCAGATGATCGGCGTGGACGCCGGCGCGTTCTGGTCGCAGATGCAGGGCGGGGTGGACGTGCGCGCCGACGTACTGAACGGCGTGATCAAGAGCTTCATTTTTGGCATTGCGGTGACGTTTATTGCGCTGTACCAGGGCTTCGAGGCGAACCCGACCCCCGAGGGCGTCTCGCGCGCCACCACGCGGACCGTGGTGATGGCGTCGCTGGCCGTGCTCGGACTGGATTTCCTGCTGACCGCGCTGATGTTCAGCTGACAAGCATTCGACAAGAGACTCGCATGAAGAAAAATTCGCTCGACTACTGGGTGGGGCTGTTCGTGGTGGTGGGCTTCGCGGCCCTGCTNTTCCTGGCGCTGAAGGCCGGCAACATGAGCAGCTTCTCGTTCCAGGACACCTATACCGTGACGGCGCAGTTCGACAACATCGGCGGCCTGAAGCCGCGCGCGCCCGTGAAAAGCGCGGGCGTGGTGGTGGGCCGCGTGGCGNCCATCAACTTCGACGACAAGCAATACCTGGCCACGGTGACGCTGAACCTGGAAAAGCGCTACGAGTTTCCNCGCGATACCTCGGCCAAGATCCTGACCTCGGGCCTGCTGGGCGAGCAATACATCGGCCTGGAGGCCGGTGGCGACGACAAGATGCTGGCGCAGGGCGGCAAGATCACGATGACCCAGTCGGCCGTGGTGCTGGAAAACCTGATCGGCCAGTTCCTCTACAACAAGGCGGCGGACGCAGGCGGCGGCAGCGGCAGCAACGCCTCGGCGCCCGCGCCCACCTCGTCTTCTTCCACGTCGAACACGTCTGGTTCGGGTGCGGCGGCATTGCCGGCCGCTCCGGGAACGGGCGGCAGCAAATGAGTCCTTTTCAACGCCTGATCGCGGCATCGGTTGCCGCGCTTGCCCTGGCCGGCTGTGCCACGGGGCCCAACGCCAACCCGGCCGATCCGCTGGAGCCGTTCAACCGCGGCGTCACCACCTTCAACGACAACCTCGACAAGTACGCGCTCAAGCCGGTGGCCGAGACGTACCAGGACTATTTNCCCTCGCCCGTGCGCGCNGCGGTGGGNAACTTCTTCTCGAACGTCAGCGATGTGTACTCGGCGGCCAACAATTTGCTGCAGGGCAAGCCGTCGCGCGCCGTGGAAGACACCATGCGCGTGGCCATCAACAGCGTGCTGGGCATTGGCGGCCTGATCGACATCGCCACGCCGGCGGGCCTGCCGAAGTACAAGGAAGACTTCGGCCAGACGCTGGGCGTGTGGGGCGTGCCGTCNGGCCCGTACCTGGTGCTGCCGCTGTTCGGNCCGAGCAATGTGCGCGACGCGTCGGGCATGGTGGTCGACCGGTTCATGGATCCGACCTTCTATATCGCGCCGTGGTACGCCGGGCTGTCGGTCTCGGCGGTGCGCGTGGTGGATGGCCGGGCGCAGCTGCTGGGCGCGTCGAACCTGATCGAGGCCGCCGCGCTCGACAAGTACGCCTTCCTGCGCGATTCGTACCTGCAGCGCCGCCAGTATCTGATCTATGACGGCAACCCGCCGTCCCAGGACGATGACGACCAGGAACAGCCGCGGAAGTCGCCGGACCAGAGCCCGGATGGCGACGGCGCGCCGGAGGCCGCACCGAAGGCAAGCTGAGCCCGCCAGCCTAGTCGGGGCAACGGCTCCGGCGCCTGTGAGCGCGCTGTGAGCCCTGAAACAAAGTGTTTGAAAGTGGCGTTTCGTACATATGCGGGTACCATGTTCCGCTGACGCCTGTGTTTCAATGAATTCCGACGGCGGCGCGCTGGCGCCGCCTGGATAGAAAGGAAAATCCCCAAATGATCAAGCGACTGCTGCTCCCGTTCCTCACCGTTGTTGCCTTTGCCGGCGCTGGCGCCGCGCAGGCCCAGCAGGCCGACGCCTCGACGCCGGACGGCCTGGTCAAGGCCGTGGTCAACGACGTGATGTCCACCGTGCAGAGCGACAAGGACATGCAGGCCGGCAACATCGGCAAGATNACCCAGCTGGTNGAGCAGAAGATCCTGCCGCACGCCGATTTCTCGCGCACCACCCAGATCGCCATGGGCCGCAACTGGTCGAAGGCCACGCCCGAGCAGCAGAAGGTGATCACNGACGAGTTCAAGACGCTGCTGATCCGCACCTATGCCGGCGCGATTGCCCAGATTCGCGACCAGAAGGTGCAGTTCCGCCCGTATCGCGGCACCGCGGAAGACTCCGATGCCACGATCCGCACCCAGGTCATCAACAAGGGCGAGCCGATCCAGATGGACTATCGCCTGGAAAAGACCCCGGCCGGCTGGAAGGTTTATGACATCAACGTGCTGGGCGCCTGGCTGACCGAAGCCTACAAGGGCAGCTTCAACACGATCGCCAACCAGCAAGGCGTGGATGGCGTCATCAAGACGCTGCAGGACCGCAATCGCCAGCTGGCCAACGCCAAGAACTGAGCGGCGCACGATTCCGGTTGCGCTGCAGCACGGCGNGGCCGATCTGGTCTACAATGGCCACTCGCTCCCGCCTTCGGGCGGGAGCGCTGTTTNCNACAGACCGCTTTCCCGAATCCCCCCTTTTTCCGCCCGCCACCATGCCCGCCCTCGGCACCTCGCTGACCAACCGCAACGCCGCCACCGTGCTGCGTGACGGGCTGTCGCGCGTGCGGCAGGGCGACGTGGCGGTGGATTGCAGCGCGTTGACGCAGGTCGACTCGTCGGCCGTGGCCGTGCTGCTGGCCTGGCAGCGGGCGGCGACCGAGCGTGGCCAGTCGCTGACGATTGCCGGCGCCTCGCCGCAACTGCGTTCGCTGGCCAGCCTGTATGGCGTCGATGGCCTGCTGGGGCTGGCCGCTACCTCCCACCCGGAACACCACCACCACCGACATTGAACCGGCATCCGTTGCCGTGCGCTTTCTGGTTGCGTACGGTCATGCGATGCCACGGCGTCGGGCCGCGGCTTGGCGTCGCGCCGGGCAGAGCGGGGGAACCCCCGCATCCCCTATAATTCCGGGTTGTTCGCCCCCAAGTCGCCCCCAAGTGTCCTGACACGCTTCCGCCAGGTGCTGCGCGGCTAACCTCAGGGACGCTCCCCCAACTTCCAGGAGAGGCTGCGACAAACAGCGGCCCATCCAAGACATTCGGCCATGAAAGCCATCGAAATCACCGATGTCCGCAAGCGCTACCGCAATCTGCAGGCGCTCAAGGGCGTCAGTTTCAGCGTCGAGCGCGGCGAATTCTTCGGTCTGCTCGGTCCCAACGGTGCGGGCAAGACCACGCTGATCTCGATCCTGGCGGGGTTGAACCGCGCCGATTCGGGCCAGGTCAGCGTGCTGGGCCACGACGTGGTGGACGACTACCGCATGGCGCGCCGCATGCTGGGCGTGGTGCCGCAGGAGCTGGTCTTCGACCCGTTCTTCACCGTGCGCGAGACGCTGCGGCTGCAGTCGGGCTACTTCGGCCTGACGCGCAACGATGACTGGATCGACGAGATCATGGCCAACCTCGATCTCACCAACAAGGCCGACAGCAACATGCGCCAGCTCTCGGGCGGCATGAAGCGCCGCGTGCTGGTGGCGCAGGCGCTGGTGCACCGGCCGCCCGTGATCGTGCTCGACGAGCCGACCGCCGGCGTTGACGTGGAGCTGCGCCAGACGCTCTGGAAGTTCATCTCGCGCCTGAACCGCGAGGGTCACACGATCATCCTGACGACCCACTACCTGGAAGAAGCCGAGGCGCTGTGCGACCGCATCGCCATGCTGAAGTTCGGCGAGGTGGTGGCGCTGGACCGTACCAGCAGCCTGCTGAACCAGTTCGCCGGCCTGCAGCTGGTGCTGACGCTCTCGAAGGGCACGCTGCCGACGGCGCTCGAAGCGCTGCGCACGCCGGGCAACCCGGGCGAACGCGCGCACCGGCTGCGCCTGTCCGGCTACGAGGCCGTGGAGCCCATCCTGGCCGCGCTGCGCGCCGCCGGCTGCGAGATCGAAGACATGGAAATCAGCAAGGCAGACCTCGAGGACGTGTTCGTGCAGATCATGCGCCGCGAAGGCGAAATGCCCGGTGGCGTGCCGAATACCGCCGTGGAGGCCGCCGCATGAAGCACCCCGAATTCGACGTGAGCCAGCAGGAACGCCTGCAGACGATGGCCGTGGGCGGCATGGTGGGCTTCCGCACGCTGCTCTACAAGGAAGTGCTGCGCTTCTGGAAGGTGGCCTTCCAGACCGTGGCCGCGCCGGTGCTGACCGCCGTGCTGTACCTGCTGATCTTCGGCCATGTGCTGGAAGACCGCGTGCGNGTCTACGACCAGATCAGCTATACCGCCTTCCTGGTGCCCGGCCTGGTGATGATGAGCGTGCTGCAGAACGCGTTCGCCAACAGTTCGTCGTCNCTGATCCAGTCCAAGATCACCGGCAACCTGGTGTTCATCCTGCTGCCCCCGCTGTCGCACTGGGAAATGTTTGGCGCCTACGTGGTGGCGTCGATCATCCGCGGCCTTTGCGTGGGCCTGGGCGTGCTGCTGGTGACGGCGTGGTTCGCGCACCTGCATTTCGCGCATCCGCTGTGGATCCTGGTGTTCGGCCTGGCCGGCGCGGGCATCCTNGGCACGCTGGGGTTGATCGCCGGCATCTGGGCCGAGAAATTCGACCAGCTNGCCGCGTTCCAGAATTTTCTGATCATGCCTGCGACGTTCCTGTCCGGCGTGTTCTATTCGATCCACTCCTTGCCGCCGTTCTGGCAGGCCGTGTCGCACGCCAACCCGTTCTTCTACATGATCGACGGGTTCCGCTATGGCTTCTTCGGCGTGTCCGACGTGCCCCCGCTGCAGAGCCTGGCCGTGGTGGCCGTGGCCTTCGTGGTGCTGGCGGCGCTGGCGCTGCGCCTGCTGCGCAAGGGTTACAAGCTGCGGCACTGATCGGTCACTGATCTTCCGCAATCACCGTATTCAACTGAGACTGTCATGCTGCCTACTCCGGAACAAGTCAGGGACTACATTGCCCAAGGTTTGCCCTGCGAACACCTGCAAGTGGAGGGCGATGGCCAGCACTTCTTCGCCACGATCGTGAGCGCCGAGTTCGACGGCAAGCGCCTGATCCAGCGTCACCAGCGTGTGTACGCGGCGCTGGGCGACCGCATGCGCGCCGAGATCCATGCGCTGTCGATGAAGACGCTGACCCCCGCCGAATGGCAGGCCGACGGCGGCAAGTAAGCCGCCCCGACACACCAACCGACAACATTCCCGGACGGGCCCGTGCCCGGCCGGATGACCAGACCGAACAATGGACAAATTCCAGATCCAGGGCAACGGGCCGCTCAAGGGCGAAGTCCGCGTCTCGGGCGCCAAGAACGCCGCCCTGCCCATCCTGTGCGCCGGCCTGCTGACGGCTGACACCGTCACCCTCAGCAACGTGCCGGACCTGCAGGACACGCGCACCATGCTCAAGCTGCTGCGCCAGATGGGCGTGCAGGCCGAGATGACCGATGGCGTGGCCACGCTCAACGCCGCCGACATCAACGCGCCGGAAGCGTCGTACGACCTCGTGAAGACCATGCGGGCGTCGATCCTGGTGCTTGGCCCGCTGGTGGCCCGCTTCGGCGAGGCCCGCGTGTCGCTGCCCGGCGGCTGCGGCATCGGCGCGCGCCCGGTGGACCAGCACATCAAGGGTCTGCAGGCGATGGGCGCCGAGATCAATATCGAGCACGGCTTCATCCACGCCCGCGCCGCGCGCCTGAAGGGTGCCCGCGTGGTGACGGACATGATCACCGTGACCGGCACNGAGAACTTGCTGATGGCCGCGACGCTGGCCGACGGCGAGACCATCCTCGAAAACGCCGCGCGCGAGCCCGAGGTGACCGACCTGGCCGAACTGCTGGTCAAGATGGGCGCCAGGATCGAAGGCCTGGGCACCGACCGCCTGATCGTGCAGGGCGTTGACCGCCTGCACGGCGCGCAGCACCGCGTGGTGGCCGACCGTATCGAGGCCGGCACGTTCCTGTGCGCGGCCGCCGCCACGCTGGGCGATGTGGTGGTGCGCGACGTGCCGCCGCTGATCCTGGACGCCGTGCTGCTCAAGCTGCGCGAAGCCGGCGCGACGGTGGAGACCGGCGACGACTGGATTCGCCTGGCCATGCCGCAGCGCGCGCAGGCCGTGAACTTCCGTACCTCCGAGTACCCGGCATTCCCGACCGACATGCAGGCCCAGTTCATGGCGCTGAACGCCGTGGCCGAGGGCACCGCCCGCATCACCGAGACGATTTTCGAAAACCGCTTCATGCACGTGCAGGAGCTGAATCGCCTGGGCGCCAACATCACGGCCGAAGGCAACACCGCCGTGGTGACGGGGGTGCCGCGGCTGTCGGGCGCCAATGTCATGGCCACCGACCTGCGCGCCTCGGCCAGCCTGGTGATTGCCGGCCTGGTGGCGGATGGCGAAACCACGATCGACCGCATCTATCACCTGGACCGCGGCTACGACCGCATGGAAGACAAGCTGTCGGCCATCGGNGCGAAGATCCGCCGCATCGGCTGAGCCGANGCGAGGACGATCCCAGCGCACCAGACAGACCAGCCGACCAGGCCGACCGAGCCCACCAAGCCGCCCCCGAACCCGCAGAAGAATTGACGATGAGCCCCGCTTTCAATGCCTCGCCCGACCAGCTGACGCTGGCGCTGTCCAAGGGCCGGATCTTTACCGAGACNCTGCCGCTGCTGGCGGCCGCCGGCATCCACGTGACCGAGGATCCGGAAACGTCGCGCAAGCTGATCTTGCCCACGTCCGATCCGGCCGTGCGCGTGATCATCGTGCGCGCCTCGGACGTGCCGACCTACGTGCAGTACGGCGCGGCCGACTTCGGCGTGGCCGGCAAGGACGTGCTGATGGAACATGGCATGACCGGCCTCTACGCGCCGATCGACCTGAACATCGCCCGCTGCCGCATGTCGGTGGCCGTGCCGGCCGGTTTCGACTACGCCAGCGCGGTGCGCCAGGGCGCGCGGCTGGCCGTGGCCACCAAGTATGTGCAGACCGCGCGCGAGCACTTCGCNAAGAAGGGCGTGCACGTNGACCTGATCAAGCTGTACGGNTCGATGGAACTGGGCCCGCTGGTGGGCCTGTCCGATGCCATCGTCGACCTGGTCAGCACCGGCGGCACGCTGCGTGCGAACAACCTCGTCGAGGTGGANGAGATCGTGCAGATCTCGTCGCGGCTGGTGGTGAACCAGGCGGCACTGAAGCTCAAGCGGGAACGGCTCGCGCCAATTATCGATGCATTTGAACGGGCCTCGGCGGCAATCGCCTGAGGAAAGCAACCAGTTGGAACTGAAACCGGGGACCCGCGAGGAAACGTAGTCATGAACGAAACCGATATGGAAAACCTGTCGATCCGCCGGCTCGACTCGACCGAGCCCGGTTTTGCTGAGGCGCTGCGCCAGGTGCTGGCGTTCGAAGCATCGGAAGACGCCGCGATCGACCGTGCCGCGGCCGACATCCTGGCCGATGTGCGCCGCCGTGGCGATGAGGCCGTGCTCGAGTACACGCGCCGCTTCGACCGCCTGGAAGCGGAGTCGATGGGCGCGCTGGAGTTGTCGCAATCCGAGCTCGAGGCCGCGCTGGAAGACCTGGAGCCCAAGCGCCGTGCCGCGCTGGAGGCGGCCGCCGCGCGCGTGCGTGCGTATCACGAGAAGCAGAAGATCGAGTGCGGCAGCCATAGCTGGGAATACACCGAGGCCGACGGCACGATGCTGGGCCAGAAGGTGACGCCGCTCGACCGCGTGGGCCTGTACGTGCCCGGCGGCAAGGCCGCCTACCCGTCATCAGTGCTGATGAACGCGATTCCGGCGCGCGTGGCGGGTGTGAAGGAAGTCATCATGGTCGTGCCCACGCCTGGCGGCGTGCGCAACGAACTGGTGCTGGCCGCCGCGCAGATCGCCGGCGTGGATCGCGTGTTCACGATTGGCGGTGCGCAGGCGGTTGGCGCGCTGGCCTTCGGTACGGCCACGCTGCCCCAGGTGGACAAGATCGTCGGCCCGGGCAACGCCTATGTGGCGGCCGCCAAGCGCCGCGTGTTCGGCACGGTGGGCATCGACATGATCGCCGGCCCGTCGGAGATCCTGGTGATCTGCGACGGCACCACCGATCCGGACTGGGTTGCAATGGACCTGTTCTCGCAGGCCGAGCACGACGAGCTGGCGCAGTCGATCCTGCTGTGCCCGGACGCCGCCTATCTGAACCAGGTGGAACAGAGCATCCAGCGGCTGCTGCCGACCATGCCGCGCCGCGAAGTCATTGCCGCGTCGCTGTCGGGGCGCGGCGCGCTGGTGAAGGTGCGCGACATGGAAGAGGCGTGCGAGATCGCCAACGCCATTGCGCCGGAGCACCTGGAGATTTCGGCCGAGAACCCGCGCCAGTGGAGCGAGAAGATCCGCCACGCGGGCGATCTTCCTGGGCCGCTACACGAGCGAGTCGCTGGGCGACTACTGCGCCGGCCCGAACCACGTGCTGCCGACCTCGCGCACCGCGCGTTTCTCGTCGCCGCTGGGCGTGTACGACTTCCAGAAGCGCTCGAGCCTGATCGAGGTCAGCGAAGGCGGTGCGCAGATGCTGGGCCAGATCGCCGCCGAACTGGCCTATGGCGAGGGTCTGCAGGCCCACGCGCGCAGCGCCGAGTATCGATTCAAACGTTAAGCACCCCCTTCAAGCCGGACCCACGAGGAACATATGTCAGCCGTAGACCCATCCCTGATCGAACGCATCATCCGTGAAGACGTGCGCGCCATGGGCGCCTATCACGTTGCCGATTCGCACGGACTGGTGAAGCTCGACGCGATGGAGAACCCGTACCGGCTGCCGCCCGACCTGCGTGCGCAACTGGCCGCGCGGCTGGGCGAGGTGGCCCTGAACCGGTATCCGGTGCCAAGCAGCGAGGCGCTGCGTGCGCAGCTGAAATCGGTGATGAAGGTGCCGGCTGGCATGGACGTCATGCTCGGCAACGGTTCGGACGAGTTGATCAGCATCCTTTCGATGGCGGCGGCCAAGCCGGGCGCCAAGGTGCTGGCCCCGGTGCCGGGCTTCGTCATGTATGCGATGTCGGCGCAGTTCGCCGGGCTCGGGTTCGTGGGCGTGCCGTTGCGGGCGGACTTCACGCTCGACCGCGAGGCGATGCTGGCGGCCATGGCCGAGCACCAGCCGGCCATCATCTACCTGGCCTATCCGAACAACCCGACCGGCAACCTGTTCGACGCAGCCGACATGGAAGCGATCGTCCGCGCGGCCCAGGGCCCGGTGTGCCAGAGCCTGGTGGTGGTGGACGAGGCCTACCAGCCGTTTGCGCAGGAAAGCTGGATGCCGCGCCTGAGCGAATTCGGCAACCTGCTGGTGATGCGTACGGTGTCGAAGCTCGGCCTGGCCGGCATCCGCCTGGGCTACATGGCCGGATCGCCGGCATGGCTGGCGCAGTTCGACAAGGTGCGGCCGCCGTACAACGTGAACGTGCTGACCGANGCCACCGCGCTGTTCGCGCTNGAACACGTCGACGTGCTGGACGACCAGGCGGCGCAGCTGCGTGCNGAGCGGACCAAGCTGGCCGAGGCCCTGGCGGCCATGCCGGGCGTCACCGTGTTCCCGAGCGCGGCAAACTTCCTGCTGCTGCGGGTGCCGGATGCCTCACAGGCCTTCGACCGCCTCCTCGCACGCAAGGTATTGATCAAGAACGTGAGTAGAATGCACGCATTGCTGGCCAACTGTCTGCGCGTGACGGTCAGCACCCCCGAAGAAAACGCGCAGTTTCTTGAAGCCTTCCGGGCTTCGTTGCAGGATTAACCCCACCATGCGTGTTGCAGAGGTCACCCGCAATACTTCGGAAACGCAGATCCGCGTTTCGCTGAATCTTGATGGCTCGGGCCGCCAGAAGCTGGCGTCCGGCGTGCCGTTCCTCGACCACATGCTGGACCAGATCGCCCGCCATGGCATGTTCGACCTCGAAGTCGAAGCCACCGGCGACACCCATATCGACGACCACCACACGGTGGAAGACGTGGGCATTACGCTGGGCCAGGCCGTGGCGCGCGCCATTGGTGACAAGAAGGGCATTACCCGCTACGGCCACAGCTATGTGCCGCTGGACGAATGCCTGTCGCGCGTGGTGATCGACTTCTCGGGCCGGCCCGGCCTGGAATTCCACGTGCCGTTCACGCGTGCCCGCGTGGGTACGTTCGACGTCGACCTCACGATCGAGTTCTTCCGTGGCTTCGTCAATCATGCCGGCGTGACGCTCCATATCGACAACCTGCGCGGGATCAATGCGCACCACCAGTGCGAAACGGTGTTCAAGGCCTTTGGCCGGGCGTTGCGCATGGCGGTGGAACTCGATCCGCGCGCGGCCAACCAGATTCCATCGACCAAGGGCACGCTCTGACCGATACTGGCGACCGATCGCTGAACGCTCAACTCGAACACTGACCTGCGCCCCCCTATTGCAGGCGAGCCGGCTGGTTGCGGCGACGCTGACCACCACCGACCCTCCCGCAATCGATGGATACGCTGAAGTCCTTCATTTCGCTGCTGGCCCTGATCAATCCGATCGGAGCGATTCCGTTCTTCATCAGCCTGACCAGCCAGCAGACCGAGCTGGAGAAGCTGAAGACCATCAAGACGGCGTCGATTGCCGTGGCGATCGTGGTGGGATTGTCGGCGTTGCTGGGCCAGCAGATCATCGAGTTCTTCAATATCTCGGTGGCGTCGTTGCAGGTGGGCGGCGGGCTGATCATGATCATGATGGCCATGAACATGCTGAACGCCCAGACCGGCCGCACCAAGGCCACGCCCGAGGAAGAGGACGAGGCGGAAGCCAAGACCAGCATCGCGGTGGTGCCGCTGGCGCTGCCGCTGCTGACCGGGCCGGGCTCGATCAGCACGGTAATCGTCTACGCTGGCAAGACGCACCACTGGTACGAGCTGCTGATTCTGGTGGCGATTGGCGTGGTGCTGGGGCTGGTGGTGTACGGTACGTTCCGGGCGGCGGATCCCATCGCCCGGGTGGTTGGCAGGACCGGGATCAATATCGGTACGCGCCTGATGGGTCTGATCCTGTCGGCGCTGGCCGTTGAATTCATTGTGGACGGGCTGAAGACATTGTTGCCTGTTTTGAAATCATGACTACCATAGCAATTGTGGATTACGGCATGGGCAACTTGCGCTCGGTGGCGCAGGCGCTGCGGG
>Ga0055534_1000927_pt1 | contig 13207 bp, 9 predicted proteins | sample AraplaCol_mLB_r2_2_FD_54993 | JGI IMG/M metagenome (GOLD analysis project Ga0055534, IMG submission 54993) | Arabidopsis root microbial communities from North Carolina, USA - plate scrape MF_Col_mLB_r2 | ecosystem: Host-associated > Plants > Roots > Endosphere | place: USA: North Carolina... | reverse complement strand
CGGGGGCAGGGGTTTGAGTTGCGGACATCGCACTGGGGGGCGGTGCGGGCGGGAAAGGGGTTGTTTTTGTCGGCGGACGATCAGCCTGGGGCCGGTGGGGCGCAACTTGACATGCAGTCCGCCACTTCACGTCTGGATGCTGCGCTGTCGGAGATGCAGGCGCTCGCACACAGTGCTCGCGAGGCACAAGCTGTCGTGGCACAGGTTGAAGATCAACGCCAGTTTCTGGAGCAGCGCCTGAGGCAGTTACAGCAAGCGGTTCTTCTTGCCAGTGCTCCTGCCGGCGTGGCAATCACGAGTGGTGAAGAACTTCATTTGGCTGCGCAAGGCCATGTCGCTGTCAATGCTCGTGGAAACGCCGATTTTGGTGTCCTTCGACGCTTTACCGTCGCCGCTGGTGAAGCGATTTCCCTATTTTCCAAAAAAATCGGAATAAAAATACTTTCCGGTTCCGGAAAGGTAGAAATTCAATCGCAAAACGACGAAATGGCGATCTCAGCAGATAAAGATATGACCATCTCGAGTGCGAATGGGAGGGTGGTTATTGCCGCAAAGAAAGAGCTCTTGTTGATGTGCGGTGGCTCCTATCTTCGATTAACGGATTCCGGTATAGAAGACGGTACAGTAGGGGAGCGCTGCATCAGGTCGACCTCGCTCTCCAGGCAGGGACCTAATTCGAGAATGATTGAGTTTCCAGATTTGCCTAGCCCACAAAAGGGAGTTTTCAGTCAAAAGCTACTATTTCGGTCCATAGATGATGGTGCAGCCCTGAACGGAATTCGATACCAGGTGTTTGAGTCGTCGAAGGAAGGCATGACGCTTGCAGAACAATTGAATAGCGAAACCTCAGGGGCCACACGGATGGTGGACAATGAAGCGAGTCATCGAACTATCTTATTCGGTAATGGTGAGTGGGCTATTTTATCTGATATGGATTTTGATCGCGATCGCGCTAGTTATGTCGACAGCGATGGCGTTGATTCGGCGGAGAAGTGATGAAGAAAACGGTATATAACGTCAATGTCGGCGACACCATCGACGAAATTTCTAGTCGGCATGGTGTCGGTCGAGATGTTCTAATGGATAGAAATAATATAAGGGAATCGAACTATATATATGTTGGCCAAAAACATATTAATGAGACATTTTCCGAGAAAAATGCGAAAAGTCTTCTGATTGACCAGGTGGGCGACACGCGGGCGCGAGATTTTGCTCTGGCGCAGGATGGCGATTTTATCGCTGCCCACCGTTGTTGGTTAAACGACTATATCGAGCAGAAGATTGTTTTAAAGGTGTTTGCATGCGATCCTGCTGCGATCTCCGGTGGTCGGACTATTGTCGAAATTGCCAAAGTGATCAAAGGGAGGGAAGGTGAAGCGTAAGTTATCGATATATATCGTCGCAAGTCTCCTCCAGGTTGTCACGCAGGCATATGGAGCTCCAAAGAGCGAATCATTTTTCTGCGTGATTGAAAAAGACGGTACGAAGCACGAATTGAACATGAAAGTGGAGGGAGGAAAGAAGGTATCACTTGATTATGGGACGTCAACTGGAAGTGTATCTGGTCTAAAACATGCCTGTCGCGTGGAAGGAACTGGCCAAGCTCGGTCAAGTGCATGGAGAACGATCGCTATTCCTCTTGAGGAGGAGGATGTTGCAATCTTATTTAGGTGCGGAGACGCTTTTACTATTGATTTCACGAATACGAGTATCCTTAACTACTGCGGCGCATCATCGGCCATAGCTACGAATTTGACAATAAAACGTGAAAGTTCACGGTGCGTTTCGGTGGATGCAATGTAAGAGCGATGACACAATATGGGACGTGAATTCGAAATGCGTTTCTGTGGATCTGCGTTGGGGTAAAGATAATGCCGATAAATATCGATTTATTCGATGGCTTAGCCGATGAAGCTCTTCCGGAGCGTCCACGCCTAGTTTTTTGGATTTTGTTGCTGGGTGCCTTTGTGGTGGTCGGAAACGCGCTCGCTATTTTCATGTGGCCGGGCGCTATTCCTTGGCCGATGCCGATATTCTGGGTCGCCGCCATTGGAGGTCCTGTCATGTTGTGGTCGCTGTTATTTGGACTTCGCCTCCATGTGTACGAGGAGGCGTGTCATCTTGTCGTGGCGGAGAACGAAACAATGGAGGCTTATCGGAAAGAGGCGATCAATTTTGCAAAGAAACCTCTCGGGGTTCTGGACTTTAGATATGTCTCTGAACCAGGGCACAAGGGGTTGGCGGGCGCGATTGCAAGAGGCGAACAGTCAGTCGAATACCGAAAGCCGAGGCCGGATATGAAAACTATTCGTTACACAGCTTTACGCGCGTTCCCCGACGAAGACCAGTCGCGTTGTACGGCATCTGTGATGAATAGGCTGCTTGACGCTCTGCAAGGAAAACTGAAGTCCATTCCCGCGTGGCTTCCGTTGGAAGTCTATCTTCAGTTACCGTCGGAGATTGATTCGGCTTTGCAGATAGACCTATGGATGGAATCCTGGCGCGTGCGGGCCCTTCCGGCCGCTCGGATCGAGCTACTGCCTGCGGATGTTGGGTTGATGGCTTTGGATAGCTGGCTGGACCATCGGGGAGGGCCTGAGCTTGAAAAAATCGTGTTGATCGCTGCGGTCCAGACGCATAAAGATCCGCCTGACAATAGCGCTGAAGCGGCGGTTGCATTGCTGCTTGGCTGGCCTCCAACGCTTGCGCGGCATGGGTTGCAATCTGTGGCTTTGGTGCATAGACCCGTGCAGTCTGCGACTGATACGGTCGAGAACGGTATCAGTCTTGCCGCGACGTGGGGTGATACCGACCCTGATGCAATTGATCATTTGTGGCTATCGGGTTTGTCGCTGCGGAACAAGGCACAAGTGTCCCTACTGGCTGCGCGATCCGGACTCGCCGCCCTGCAAAAGCCAGGGTTGTACGACATCGATTTCGCAGTGGGGCACGCTGGCGTTGCTGCTTCGTGGCTGGCACTGACATTAGCCATTGAATACGCGATTCAGATGAAGGTAGCACAAATGATCGCGTGTGGGGAGGATGCATTGCAATTCGCAGTGGTATGTTTCTCAATTCAGCACGAGAAGCCCGAAATTAAATGATGAAAAAGCAAAGCCATTTGGGTTATGTCATTCTCGTTGTGATTACGACATTGTCGCTTGCTGGGGCAATATGGTGGATCGCTGGTTGGGACGAGGTGGATCGATGGATAATTCTGAGTGTGATCGCAAGTGGCGGCGTCATGCTTGTATTACGCGGCCCAATCATGGCCTCGTGGAATTTTGTGGCGCGCGGCAATGTTGTAGATGCGCTGTATCAGCGAGATCCTTCCGCTCGCCAGTCGAAGACAGGGACTCCCGAGGAAGACAAAAATCTTGCTTCGCGGTACGCGAGTCTCAAGTTGGCTTTACGCGCATGCAATCCGAAACTGCCTCGTATTCTGGTTGTCGGTGACGAGGAAGTCGTCCGACGGTTGCTTCCCACTTTGCCGGGCGCCGGGTGGCTAGTTAATCAGGATGCCGCGCTGCTATGGAGCATGCCAAGCAAGAGCGGCATGCCGAACTTGTCCTGGCTGAACCGCCTCTACAAGCTTCGCCGACATCGCCCGATTGATGCCGTGATTGTATTTGTCAATGGTGATGAGCCGTTGCACCACCACACAGCTCACGCTGTCGGACTTTGTCTTAATCATGTAATTGCAACGCTACGCTGGTCTGCTCCGGTTTACTTACTGGAGTCATCCCGATCGGACGTTGCAGGTAATGACGAACCTCTGGTGGCCTGTAAGTTTGCGCCGATGGAGAGCTCTGGCGGCATCACGTTGGCGCTGCACAGGTTGAAGTATGAACTGTCGTGCCGCGGCATTAATCAATTGATTATCAATGGGAAAAATCGCTACCATGCAGAACTTGCAGCTCGGTTGGATGTTCGAGCGGGTGTGCTTACGAAATGGATTGGTGTGCTGTCGGACAATCGCCGGCGCCCGATTGAGGTCGCCGGGTTAGTTTTCGTTCCGGGCACAGAACAGGCGGTCCAGTCTCCCGCCGATTTTGGCCACGGCTCTTCAATTTGGCGACCTTTATTCGACGACCGTCGTATACGTAGGGGCCGACCAACTGGATGGCATCCGGTATCGGTTATCTTTGGCGCGATGTTGTTTGCGATCGGTGTGTGGACACTCGGTGCGTTGGTTCTCGTTGCAAAGGACGTCAAAGCTATCCATGTTTCACGAGAAATCGTTGATCAACTGGTAGTGGGTGGAGGTGCCGAGTTGCGAGCGCGCGGGTTGTTCGCGCTCCAGCGGAGGATTGCATACTACGAAAGCCGAGCCCAGCGTCGAGTGCCATTGCTTGCACACCTTGCCATGAATAGAGATCCCGAGGTGCTTCAGGTGCTGTGGAGGCGTTACGGTCACGCCGCCCGCCAGCTTCTGATCACCCCTGTGCAGCACGACCTCGAAGCCTCTCTCGCAGACCTTTCCCAACTTCCAACTAACCAGCTCGACGACCAGACTACTCGGTGGGCGATGGCCGGTCGCGACACGCTCAAGGCGTACCTGATGATGGCGAATCCCGCTCGCGTCGAGCCCGATTTCCTTGCGGCGCAGATGGCGGCACACTGGACAACCGGTGCGCGGCTGACGCCGGGTGAAAGGATGGACATGGCCGAGCGCCTGGCCAACTTTTATGCGCGGCACCTGAAAACGAATGAAGCCTGGAAGATTGACGCGCGAGGGGATCTGATCGCAGGCGCCCGCAGGACCTTGCTGGCCGTCATCGGGCAGACCAATGCTCAGGACACGCTCTACCGGGGCATCCTGGACGGTGTTGGCAGCAAGTACCCGGACCTGACGTTGGCGCAGCTTGCCGGCGGCACCGATACGCGCGGCCTGTTGCGATCCTCGGCGGTGGTGCCGGGCGTCTTTACGCGACAGGCGTATGAAGGTTATGTCGCGGACGCGATCGATGCTGCCGCCAAGCGGCGGGATATTGCCGCGGACTGGGTGTTGTCCGACGATGGGGCAGACGGTCAGGCTGGCTTTGGCAAGACGGAGGGGAGTGACTCCGCCGATTCGATGCGTGTCGCGCTGACTGCGCAATACTTCGCCGACTATGCCGAGCACTGGCAGGCCTTCATGAACGCGTTGCAATGGGAGCCGGCCCCAACGTTGCCGGCATCGATTGACCAACTCAAGCAGATGGCGGATGTGCGTCAGTCGCCCGTTGTTGCGGTGATGAAGTCGCTTGCGTACCAGGGCGGGGCCGGGCTGCAGAAAGCTTCGTTGGCCGAGGCGCTGGTCGACAAGACGAAGTCCATCCTTGGCGGCAAGGGTGAAGGGGCGAGCGCCGCGGGAGCGAACGGGCCGCTTGATGCAGCGTTTGGGCCGGTGTTGCGACTTGCCGGTCAGCCGGGGCCGGGTGGGCCGGTTGGCACTGGCGATCTGAGCCTGCAGCGATACTTCGATCGCGCGACGGCGCTTCGCCTGCGTCTGCAGCAGATCACGCAAAGCGGCGATGGCGACGGCCAGGCGCGGCAGCTGGCGCAGGCGCTGTTTCAGGGCAGAGGGTCGGAACTGGCTGACACGCAGGCCTATGCCCAGTTGATGGCCGCCAGCCTTGGCGCCGAATGGGCCGGCATGGGCGAGGCGCTGTTCGTACGGCCGGTTGTGCAGGCCGCCCAGGCTGTCCTGCGGCCGGCTCAGGCCAGTTTGAACGAGGCATGGCGGCAACACATCGCGATGGCGTGGGGGAGGGCGTTTGCAGGGCGCTATCCATTTGCGTCGACCGCCAATGACGCTTCGCTGCCTGAACTGGCGCGCTTTCTGCGGCCGCGGGACGGGCTGATCCATGCCTTCCTGGGCAGTCAGCTTGCCGGCGTGCTGGAACTGCAGGGCGACCAATGGGTGCCCGTTGCGGCAGGTGCGGAAGGGCTGGATTTCGATCCGAATTTTCTCAGGGGTATCAATGCCTTGCAGCGGATTGGTGCCCGAATGCTGGTGCAAGGCGAACCGCAGTTCCAGTTCGCGCTAAAGCCGATCCCGACGCCGGGCCTGACTGACACGCTGATGACCGTGGACGGTCAGACGCTTCACTATTTCAACCAGCGCGAAGGCTGGCATGCCACACGGTGGCCGGCCGACAATCTTCAGGCACCGGGCACGCGCCTGCAGTGGCAGACGGAGACAGCCGGGGCGAACAAGCACTATGAATTCGACGGGCGCTGGGGATGGATCCGGATGCTCGAGCGCGCCGATGTCGAACCCATCGACAGCGCAACATTCCAGCTGACATGGCAGGGTGCGCCAGATACGGGCATCGCGGAGAAGCAGGCGGTTGCTGCCGACCCGGATAGTCTGACCGCGCGCGAAAGCCATACGCCGGTGTCGGCCGCGATGGCGTATCCCATCCGCTACCAGATGCGGACCGAGGCGGGTCATGGGCCTCTTGAATTGCTGGCCTTGCGAGGCTTTGTGCTGCCGTCGCGGATCTTTGCCGATTCCGGCCGGCATTCGCTGGCGCAGGCCAGTGCGACGGCATCCCACTGACAAATTCGACTCGCCGCATGTTCAATCAACTACTCAAGGCGCTGTTTGGCGCCGACACGCCCTTGGCGCCCGTACCGTCCACGCAGGCGCAATGGGCGCCATGGCTGCAGGACATTCGCCCCGAGATGCCGGTTGGCGACGATCCAGGCTATGAGGACGAATTCCTTGCCATCAAGGACGAGGTGGCCAAGCTGTCTGGCGTCAACGACGCCCTGATCGTGGAACTGTCAGAGCAGCTGCTGAAAACCCATGCCAAGGATGTACGGCTGGCGGTCTACTACCTGTACGGTCGCATGCGTCGAGATGGCGCGGAGGGGGTCGCGGCAGGATTCGAGCTGTTGTCGGCGCTGATCGATCGCTTTGGCAACCAGCTGCTGCCCGCCCGTGCGGAATCCCGCAAGGCGGCGCTGGAATGGCTGGCCGGCGCCACGTTTGCCGACCGGCTGGACCGTGTACACGGACTGGCCGGAGACACCCTGGCGCGTACGCTTTCGGCGCTGGCGTTGATCCAGGCGCGGACCGCGCAGTGGTCCGATGCCGGCCGTCCGGCGCTGGACGGTCTGTGCCGCCGTTTCGAGAGTCGGATTGAGAACCCGTTACCGGAGACGAGCGACGACCGTGCGGTCATGCCGGTCGAGGCACCCGAGTCGCTGACATACGGCGCGGTGGCATCGGCACGGGAACTGTTGGACCGTGCCCGCCAGATGGCGCGGTTCCTGCGCGAGCAGCCTGATGGATACCTGGCCGCTTATCGGCTGATACGGTGTGTGCGCTGGGATGTCCTGGTCGAGGTGCCGCCTCACGATGCCAGTGGTCGCACCCGACTGGCAGCGCCGCGCGCGGAGTTGCGCGCGCATCTGAAGCGGCTGTCGCTGCAAAAGCAATGGCCGGAATTGCTGGAGCGTGTGGAACAGGCCTTCGCGGAAGGCGCAAACCATTGCTGGCTGGATCTGCAATGCTACGCGTTTGTTGCCCAGGAGCAGGCCGGCGCGCCATACGCGGCTGTTCGAGACCTGCTGGCCACGGACTGTGCGTTGTTGCTGGAGCGCCTGCCGGGGCTGGACCAACTGTCTTTCTCCGACGGCACGCCGTTCGCGGACGATGCCACGCTGGAATGGATCGGTCGCCATGCCACGGTACGTGACCTGGAGCGCGGAGGCCCGATCGCCCCCGCGGTGATGTCCGAGGCGAGGACCGACTGGACGGAAATGGAGGCGCAGGCCATCGACATGGCTGCGGAGCGGGGCATCGAAGCGGCCTTGTCGTGGTTGCAGGGCTTGCCGGCGCGCGGCGGCGAGCGTGAGCGCTTTGTCCGGCAACTGGTCATGGCAAGGGTTGCCGAACGGGCCGACCGCGCGGATATCGCCGCGCACCTGCTAACCGTACTGGACCAGGACGCGCAGCGGTTCCAGTTGTCGGCCTGGGAGCCAGCGCTGGCATTCGACGTCAAGCAACAGCGGCTACGGCTGCTCAAGTCCCGCATGCTGCGCAAGGACGCGAACAAGCCCGTGCTGGCGCATCGCATCGATATGCTGCTGGGCGAGTTGACCGCCATCGATCCGGCACGGACCCTGACCCTGGCATGACCACTACGATGAAACGATGAGCCATTCCGCCCAAGACAATGACATCCTGCGCTACTACGAAGCGGAGATGCGCTATCTGCGTGACGCGGGCAAGGAGTTCGCGCAGGCGTTTCCGGACCGCGCCCGCATGCTCAACATCGATCGCGTCGGGGAGCGCGATCCTCATGTCGAGCGCCTGTTCGAGGGGTTTGCGTTCCTGATGGGGCGCCTGCGGCAAAAGCTCGACGACGAATTGCCCGAGATGACGGAGGGTCTGGTCAGCATGCTGTGGCCGCATTATCTGCGGATGATCCCGTCGCTTTCGATTCTGGAACTGGCGCCGGAGCCGGCCGGGCTGCAACGGCACGAAGTGCTGCCTGCCGGCCTGGAGGTACTGTCCGACCCGATTGCCGTCGAGGGCGGCGGCCGCGACGGCGGGGGCCAGGTCGAGTGCACCTACCGGACGACGCAGGCCGTCGATCTGTATCCGCTGCGGCTGACTGATGCGGATATCCAAACGCGCGAGGATGGACGCTCGGTCGTCCGGTTGCGGCTGGCGTTTCAGGGGCCGGCCACCCGCGAGCCATTCGAAGTGCCCCGTCTGCGGATATACCTGCATGCCGACTGGCCGCTGGCGTTGACGATGCGGGCCGCGCTGACGGCGCCGCCGGTAGCCGTCCAGGTGCGCGTCCCCGGCGTCCCTGCGGACCTGCCGGGTGCCGCGCAGCCCATGGCGGGGCTGCGCATCGAACCGGCGGGATTCGGTGCGGGCGAACGGCTCTGGCCCAAGCCGGACAATGCGTTCGGCGGCTACCAGCTGCTGCTGGAGTACTTCACGTTTCCGGAGAAGTTCATGTTCGTGGACCTGATTGGCCTGGACATGAAGGCGATCCCGCCCAGCGCCGACCACTTCGATGTGGAGGTCGTTCTGGAAAAGGCGTTACCTGCCGACCTGCGGGTATCGGCAGACAACTTCCGGCTGTACTGCACGCCGGTTATCAACCTGTTCGAACTGGAGGCGGACCCCGTTTCCGTGACGCACCGGGAATCCGAATATCGTGTGCGGGCCACCGAACGGCACGGCTGGCATGTCGAAGTCTATTCGGTGGACACCGTGCGGGGCTTCGAGGCGGCGACTGGCGAGCGATTCGAGTATGCGCCGTTCGCAGCGTTCCGTCATCGCGGCGGCATGTTGCGCCATGAGATGCCGGAACGGTACTTCCACACCCGCGTGCGACGCGGGCCATCGGGCCGCTTCGATACGTGGCTCGTGCTGGGCGGTCATGCGTGGGAGCAGCACGACAGCCTGCCCGAGGAGACGCTGTCGCTGTCGGTGACGGGCACCAATGGCATGCTGCCGCGCAAGGCGCTTGGACAGGCCGGCATCCGGCGCATGCGCAGCGGCTTCGCGCACGTAAGCGCCGTCCGGAACCTGACCGCCCCCACCTTGCCCGTCTATCCGCCGACGCGCGACAGGTTCCACTGGCGCGTGCTGTCGCATCTGGCGCCGAACTACCTGTCACTGCTCGATGCCGAGATGCTGCGCGGGTCGCTGGCGCTCTATGACTGGACGGATGGCGAAATGAACCGGCGCCGGATCGGCGCGATCACCGCGGTGCATCACCGGCCGCTGCGCAAGCTGGTCAAGGGCGGATTGCTGCGTGGCGTCGAAATCGCCGTCACGGTTGACCGGACCCGCTTTGCGGGCGATGGCGATCTGGCGCTGTTTGGCGACATGCTGAATGCGTTCCTGTCGCTCTACGCCACGCTAAACCTGTATACGCGCCTGGTCATCGTCGCCCAGCCGGATGGTGCACGCCTGGTTTGGCCAGATGGCAAGGCCGAAGGAGCGCCATTTTGAGGCAAGTCGAATACCGCGCGAAGCCGGGTGGAAAGCTGCTGGCCGCGTTGCTGGCCAATGCGCCCCGGATGAATTTTCTACGCTTTTGCGAACTGATCGAGCTGGCGGCTCCCGATCACCCGCCTTTGGGCTCCACGAACCGGCTTGCCGACGACCCGGTGCGGTTCCGGTCTGCGGCGCAGCTTGGCTTTCCTGGGCGCGAGATGGCGGCGGTCGAGCAGGATGCCGGCGGCCTGGGTGACGTACCCACCGTGCGAACGACATTTATCGGGCTATATGGCGTGGATGCGTTCATGCCCTCGTATTTCGTCGATGAGATCGCGCAGCGTCGGGATGGAGCCGAGCCGCTGGCCGCGTTTCTGGACCTGTTCCATCACCGGATGGTCACGCAGTTCTACCGTGTGGCAAGCAAGTATCGGTATCCGGTTGGCTTCCGGCGCGAGGGGCGCGACAAGATTTCGCAGTGTCTGTTGAGCCTGGTGGGCCTGGGCATCGGCGAACCGGAGGTGCGACGAATCGTAGAAACGCCAAAGCTGCTGTCGATGCTGGGCCTCGCCAGCCAGCGGACCCGCACGGCCGAGGGGCTGGCCGGCGTATTGCGGCACGCCGTGCCGGACGCCTCTATCACGGTGGAGGAGTTTCACCCGGTGTGGGTCCGCCTCGATGACCAGCGCGACCAGGCCATGCAGGGCGTCCAGCCGTTGGGCGACCACTGCGTGCTGGGGCGTGGCTTCGTGGATCGGACCAATACCGTCCGCGTCGTGCTGGTGCCGTTGACCAGCGAGGCGGTGCTCGGGCTGCTGCCGGGCCGTTCGATGCATCGCGCCGTGCTGGCGCTGCTGGGCTTCTATCTTGGATATGAGGTCCAGGCGTGCCTGGAGATGCACGTGCGGCCCGCCCTGATGCCAGCGCCCCGGCTCAATGCCGGGGATGCGAGGCTGGGCTACTCGCTGCAGATCCAGCCCGTCGAAGACGCGCAGCGGTTCGCTACGGCTGCACGCGGGCTGACTCGCGTGCAGCTTGGAACGTGGACGGGCCACCGAACGCCGCGCCACTGAATGCGCCCCGCGCAAGCAATTTCTTAACGTATGGGATAGGAGGCAGGGCACGATGCGATGTCTGAAGCGCAGTGCAATGGTCGCGCTGGCCAGCGCCGGGCTGGTGGGATGCGGAGTGGGGCAGGCGGTCAAGGACGGTACCGTCGACGCCGCGAAATGGGCGTTTACGAGCCAGGTGAAGACCATGAACATCGACTTCGCCGGCCGGTCATCCTTGAATCCCGATGCCGCCGGCAAGTCGCTGTCGACGGTCGTGCGGTTCTATCAGCTCAAGGACGCGCAGCGGTTCGAGCAATCGAGCTACGAGCAATTGCAGGCCAATGACGTGGAATGGCTGAAGCCGGACGTGCTGGCCACGGGCGATGTCGTGCTGCGGCCGGGCGCCGCCGCCAGCATCAGCGAGCCGATGAAGGACGGCAGCGAATACGTTGGCGTGGTGGCGTTCTTCCGGGACCCCGGCGGCGATGCGGTGTGGAAACTCGTCATCCCGAGAAAACAATGGAAGAAAAGCGATCCGGTCAGGATCGAGGTGCGTGGCAATACGCTCCAAATGACTTAGCAGCCGCCGAAACAGTGGGACAATGGCGGCCGATTTCCCCACCTGCACTGTCTCATGACCCCACCCCTGCCCGGGAGCTGGATTCCCGTTCGCAAGGATTTTGTCGATCCGTCCGCCACCCGCTGCCACGCGCGCAGTGCCCTGGGTGGCCGGCACCATGGCTTTCCGGAAGGCCATGCCTGGATCCTGCGCGGCCCCGATGGCCATGAATACCCGTTTGGTCTGGAGTGCGCGCGCGCCGCGCTGGCCGTGCCCGGCATGCTCGACCAGGTGCCCGACTACACCGAACGCGACGCCGTCAAGCGCGTGGACGCCGCGTTTGCCGATCTGCCGCGCCGCAAGCCTACGGCTGCCGAACTGGAACTGCAGCGCCGCAATTTCGCCACGCGGTATGTGGTGCTACGGATGGAAAAGGTGGCCGGCGTGCCGCGCGTGCAGCCGACCGTGCGGTTTCCCGCACTGGAAGACCTGTACCAGCAGATCCTGGTCGGCCGGCCGCTGTCGCATGCCCAGGTGCAGCGCGTGCTGGCGATCGAGCGCAGCGCCGCCACGCCGCCGAAGCTCAAGGCGCTGAACCTGCTCGATGTCTACACCGCGCACACCAAGCTGGAATGGCTGACGGCCAGCGCCAATCGCGAGGACCGCATACGTTTTCTGCGCAGCCTGCATGACTGGCTGGCCAGACATCTGGTGCTGTCGGCCGCGCAGATCGAGGCGGCCGGCATCGTCATGCATCCGCATGCGTTCCGTTCCGCCTGGCCGAAGGAATGCGAACCCGGCGGGCCCGGCGAACTGTTCTGAAGCGGCCCCGAAGTCGTTCCGAGCCGTCGTCATACCGCAGCGATGCCGTTCCGATGCCGTTCCGGATCCAGCGTGCAAGACACTGGCATCGGACGGCCGATTGGCGTTACATTGGGCGTACCTTCACCCGGCCCAGGCCAACTCCCGCCATGCCTGCCAGTCCGATGTCGCCCGTTGCGCGCCAGTTCGCGCGCAGCTATGCCGAAGCCCGCCAGAAGTTCATCGATGCCGCGCGTGGATGCGGCGCCACGCTGACCGAGTTTCCCCATCCGACCGAAGTCGGCCGTGATGGCGAGACGTTGGCCATGGACGTCGCCTGGCTCGGCGGATCCGACGCGACCCGCGTGCTGATGGTGACATCGGGCACGCACGGCGCCGAAGGCTTCTGCGGATCGGGTGCCCAGGTGGCCATGCTGCACGATACCGACCTGCATGCCGATTGCCGCCGTGCCGGCTGGGCGCTGATGTTCGTGCATGCGGTGAACCCCTACGGGTTCTCGCACCTGCGCCGCGTCAACGAGGACAACGTCGACCTGAATCGCAATTTCATGGATTTCGACCGGCCGCTGCCGCTGAACCGGCCTATGCCGAGGTGGCACCGCTGCTGCTGCCGTCGCAATGGCCGCCCTCCGGCGACGAGCAGACCGCGCTGATGCAGGTCGTGGCTCGCAAGGGCATGGCCTGGTATCAGGCGGCGGTCAGCGCGGGCCAGTACCAGGATGCGGCTGGCATGTTCTTCGGCGGGCAGAAAGCCACGTGGAGCAACTACACGCTGCGCCGCATCCTGGCGCGCCACTGCGCGGGCCGCGGCGTGCT
>Ga0055534_1000921_pt1 | contig 13273 bp, 11 predicted proteins | sample AraplaCol_mLB_r2_2_FD_54993 | JGI IMG/M metagenome (GOLD analysis project Ga0055534, IMG submission 54993) | Arabidopsis root microbial communities from North Carolina, USA - plate scrape MF_Col_mLB_r2 | ecosystem: Host-associated > Plants > Roots > Endosphere | place: USA: North Carolina... | reverse complement strand
TAGCCGAGGATGCCCTGCACGTTGTTGTCGATTTCCTGCTGGCGCTCTTCGGCGGTCCACTTGGCCTCCGCCGCGATCGGCACCTGCAGCAGGGCGTTGAGAATGTTGTCGCGCTCCGCGTCGGCGTCGATCTTCTCCAGTTCCTGCTGCACCGCGGTCACGCTGACCTGGTGGTAGTGCAGCGCGTGCAGCGTGGCGGCGGTGGGCGAGGGCACCCAGGCGGTGTTGGCGCCGGCCTTGGGGTGACCGATCTTCTGCTCGAGCATGGCGGCCATCAGGTCGGGCATGGCCCACATGCCCTTGCCGATCTGCGCCTTGCCGCGCAGGCCGCTGGACAGGCCGACGAGCACGTTGTTCTTTTCGTAGGCGCCGATCCACGCGCTGGACTTCATGTCGCCCTTGCGGATCATCGGGCCGCCCTGCATGGCGGTGTGCATCTCGTCGCCGGTGCGGTCGAGGAAGCCGGTGTTGATGAAGGCCACGCGCGCGGCGGCCTCGGCGATGCAGGCCTTGAGGTTCACGCTGGTGCGGCGCTCCTCGTCCATGATGCCCAGCTTCACGGTGTTGGCGGGCAGGCCCAGCAGCTGCTCGACGCGGCCGAAAAGTTCGCTGGCGAAGGCCACTTCGGCCGGGCCGTGCATCTTCGGCTTGACGATGTAGATGCTGCCGGTGCGCGAGTTGCCCTTGCGCTTGAGGTCGATGGTGGCGATGGTGGTGGTCACCACGGCATCGAGGATGCCCTCGGGGATTTCCTTGCCATCTGCGTACAGCACGGCCGGGTTGGTCATCAGGTGGCCCACGTTGCGCAGGAACATGAGCGAGCGGCCGTGCAGCTTCACGGGCTTGCCGTCGGCGCCGGTGTATTCGCGGTCGGCGTTCAGGCCGCGCGTGAAGGTCTTGTCGCCCTTGGTGACCTCTTCCGTGAGCGTGCCTTCGACGATGCCCAGCCAGTTCGAGTACGCCACCACCTTGTCGGCGGCGTCGACCACGGCCACCGAGTCTTCCAGGTCGAGGATGGTGGAGAGCGCGGCTTCGAGCACCAGGTCGCTCACGCCGGCGGCNTCGCTCTTGCCGATGGGCGTGGAGCGGTCGATGCGGATGTCCAGGTGGATGCCGTTGTGCTTGAGCAGCACCGACGACGGCGAGGCGGCGTCGCCCTGGAAGCCGACGAATTGCGATGCATCGGCCAGGCCGGTGCTGCTGCTTTGCAGCGCGACGACGAGCTTGCCGTCCTTCACGCTGTAGCCGGTGGCGTTCTTGTGCGAGCCGTTGATCAGCGGCGCGGCCTGGTCGAGCACGTTGCGCGCGAACTCGATGACCTTGGCGCCGCGCACCGGGTTGTAGCCCTTGCCCTTCTCGGCGCCGCCGGTCTCGGGAATCGCGTCGGTGCCGTAGAGCGCGTCGTACAGCGAGCCCCAGCGCGCGTTGGCCGCGTTCAGCGCATAGCGCGCGTTGAGGATGGGCACCACCAGCTGCGGACCGGCCTGCAGCGCGAGTTCGGAGTCGACGTTCGCGGTCGTGGCCTTCACGCCCTTGGGCTGGGGCAGCAGGTAGCCGATCTTCTCGAGGAAGGCGCGGTACGCCGGCATGTCGGCGATGGGGCCGGGGTTCTTCCTGTGCCAGGCGTCGAGCTCGCTCTGCAGGCGGTCACGCTCGGCCAGCAGGGCGATGTTCTTCGGCGCGAGGTCGCTGACGATGGCGTCGAAGCCCTTCCAGAAGACGTCGCTGGCCACGCCGCTGGCGGGGAGGACCTTGTCCTCGATGAAGCGATGCAACTCGGTCGCGACCTGGAGTCCGTGGGCGGTGGTGCGGGCGGTCATGTGGGTTTCTCCTTGAGAAAAATGCAATCCTGGGACGAACTTTATTCGATACTTTGCTGGCGAGTAAGAGCCTGAATCGGGATTTATCCGTGACAAAAATAGAGGTAATGAATGCGCGGCTCCTCAGGAGCGCAAAGGGTACGCACTGATAAGAAGGCCGCAGGCGCCGGATATATTTAACTTCTTAAATAAATCCGTCATCTTCAGCACGTCAGCTTCCATGATCCTCCTGGCCTCCAACGAAAACCCCCTGGGCATGCCCGACTCGGCCCGCCGCGCGGCCGCCGAAGCGCTCGCGGGCGCCGGCAACTATCCCGACAGCAACGGCACGGCGCTGAAGAACGCGCTGGCCGCCCGGCTCGACGTGCCGGCCGACTGGCTCACGCTGGGCAGCGGATCGAGCGAGATCCTCGAACTCGCGGCGCAGGTGAGCCTGAAGCCGGGCGAGGGCGTGGTCTATTCGCAGTACGGCTTCATCGTCTACGCGCAGGCCGCGGCGCATGCTCATGCGCACGCAACTGTCGTGCCCTCGCGCAACTTCGGCCACGACCTCGACGCCATGCGCGCCGCCATCGGCGAAGACACGAAACTGGTGTTCGTCGCCAACCCGAACAACCCGACCGGCACCTTCATCGACGCCACGCCGCTGGCGGCCTTCCTGCAGTCGGTGCCCGCGCACGTGACGGTGCTGCTGGACGAGGCCTACACCGAATACCTTTCGCCCGCGCAGCGCTACGACAGCATCGAATGGGTGCGGCGCCTGCCCAACCTGATCGTGGCGCGTACCTTCTCCAAGGCCTTCGGGCTGGCGGGGCTGCGCATCGGCTACGGCGTGTCGCAGCCGGCGCTCACGTCGCGCATGAACGCGCAGCGCCCGCGCTTCAACGTGACGACCCCGGCGCAGGCGGCTGCGGTGGCCGCGCTGGGCGACGCCGATTTCCTTGCGCGCACCTACGAGCTCAACACGGCAGGGCGCGACCAGCTCGCGGCCGGCTTCAAGGAACTGGGCCTCGAATACGTGCCCTCGTCCGGCAACTTCTTGATGGTGCGGGTCGGCGACGCACAGGCCGTGCACGCGCGCTGCTGGCCGCCGGCATCGAGGTTTCGCTGCTCGGCCCCTACGGCCTGCCCGAATGGCTGCGCATCAGCATCGGCCTGCCGGAGCAGAACCGCGCGGTGCTGGCCGCGCTGCGCTGACCGGGGCTGGGCCCTGCTTCTTCGCTCGGTCAGACCTGTCCGCTCAGTTCCCTGGCCGCCGCGCGCACCGGCTCGATGTAGCGCTCGTCATAGCGGTGCGTGGGCATGGTCAGCGTGACCGCGGCCGCGAGGCTGCCGTCGGCGTGGAGCACGGGCGCCGAGATGCCGGCCAGCTCGGCAGTGCGGTCGCCCACCAGCGCGCACCAGCCCTGCGCACGGATGGTGTCGTAGAGCTTGCGTTCCTTCGCGCCGCGCGGCAGTTCGGCTTCGGGGCCGAAGGCGATCAGCACGCGCGCGCCCGCGCCGCGGTCGTTGGGCAGCAGGTCGCCGGCGCGCACGTGGTCGCGCACCACGTGCGGCGAATCGATGCGGAACTGGCACAGCCGCACCCAGCTGTCGCCCTGGGGCTGCCGCACGTGGTANGCCGCGCTNTCGCCGGTGGTTGCGACCAGCGCGCGCAGCACCGGCAGCACGATCCGGTCGAGCGACTGCGAGGCCGCGTAGAGGCCGTGCAGCCGCGCGATCTCCATGCCCAGCGCATAGCGGCCGTCGTCCTGCCGGCGGATCAGCCGCGCGTGTTCCAGCGAGGCCAGCAGCCGCAGCACTGTGCTCTTGTAGAGCTGCGTGCGCTCGGCGAACTGCGCGAGCGACAGCGCCTCGTCGCCCGGCTGGAAGGCCGAGAGCAGGCTCAGCGCGCGGTCGACCGCGGCGGCGCCGCCGGGGGCGGCGTTGAGATCGGAGACGGATTCGGTCTGGGCTTTTCGGGGCATGGCTGGGGAGGGCAGGGAATGGCGCGGCTTGACAGTCGGGGNGGATCGACGGTCTAATTCTGTTTAACGGAATGTAGTTCTNTAAGACAGAACAGTCAAGCGCAAGGAGACAGAATCCGATGACAACCCCCGACGTCCTCATCAGCGAGGTCGGCCCGCGCGACGGCCTGCAGTCGGTCAAGGCCACCATGCCCACCGCCGACAAGCTGCGCTGGATCGACGCGCTCTACGCCGCCGGCGTGCGCGAGATCGAGGTCGCCTCCTTCGTGCCCGCGAAGCTGCTGCCGCAGATGGCCGATGCCGCCGAGGTGGTGCGCCACGCCGTCACGCTGCCGGGCCTCGTGGTGATGGCNCTGGTGCCCAACCGCAAGGGCGNGCAGGCCGCGCTCGAAGCCGGCGCGCACAAGCTCACCATGCCGGTGTCGGCCAGCGTGGCGCATTCGCTGGCCAACGTGCGCAAGACGCCCACCGAGATGGTCGAGGAGGTGCGCGCCATCTCCGACCTGCGCCGCGAGATCGCGCCACAGGCGAAGCTGGAGGCCGGCATCTCCACCGCCTTCGGCTGCACGCTGCAGGGNCTGGTGCCCGAGGACGACGTGATCCGCCTCGCCGCGCAGTGCATCGAAGCCGGCGCCGACGAATCGGGCCTGTCCGACACCGTGGGCTATGCCAACCCCGCGCAGGTGCGCCGCCTCTTCAAGCGCCTGCGCGCGGAGATCGGCANGCACGCCGGCGCGGCCCACATGCACAACACGCGCGGCCTCGGCCTGGCCAACTGCCTCGCCGCGTGGGACGAGGGCGTGCGCACCTTCGACGCGTCGCTGGGCGGCCTGGGCGGCTGCCCCTATGCGCCGGGCGCCTCGGGCAACGCAGTCACCGAAGACCTGGTCTTCATGTTCGAGGCCATGGGTGTGCGCACCGGCATCGACATCCAGAAACTCATCGCGGCGCGCGCGCCGCTCATGGCCGGCCTGCCCGGCGAACCGGTGTACGGCATGACGCCCGAGGCCGGTCTGCCGAAAGGCTTTGTCCAGGAACCCGTCGCTCATGCCTGAAGCCAATTCCCCGTCGAATCCGTTGCCCTACGCGGGCGTGCGCGTGGTCGAGTTCACCCACATGGTCATGGGCCCGACCTGNGGCCTGCTGCTGGCCGACCTCGGCGCCGAGGTCATCAAGGTCGAGCCCATCGAGGGCGACAGCACGCGGCGCCTGCTGGGCTCGGGCTCGGGCTTCTTCCCGACCTTCAACCGCAACAAGAAGAGCATCGCGCTCGACCTNAAGAAGCCCGAGGGCGTGGAGGCCGCGCTGCGGCTGATCGCCACCGCCGACATCGTGAGCGAGAACTTCAAGCCCGGCACCATGAAGAAGCTGGGGCTCGACTACGACACGTTGGCCAAGCTCAACCCGCGCCTCATCTACGTGAGCCACAAAGGCTTCCTGCCCGGCCCCTACGACCACCGCACCGCGCTCGACGAGGTGGTGCAGATGATGGGCGGCCTCGCCTACATGACCGGCCGCTCGGGCGACCCACTGCGCGCGGGCACCAGCGTGAACGACATCATGGGCGGCATGTTCGGCGCCATCGGCGCGATGGCCGCGCTGCGCCAGCGCGACATCACCGGCAAGGGCTGCGAGGTGCAGTCGGCGCTGTTCGAGAACAACGTGTTCCTGGTCGCGCAGCACATGATGCAGTTCGCCGCCACCGGCAAGGCGGCCGACCCGATGCCCAGCCGCATCTCGGCCTGGGCGGTGTACGACGTGTTCACCGTGAAGGACGGCGAGCAGATCTTCCTGGCGGCCGTGAGCGACAAGCAGTGGGCCATCTTCTGCAAGGCCTTCGGCCTCGACGAGATGCTGGCCGATCCGCGCCTGAAGACCAACAACGACCGCGTGCTGGCGCGCGAATGGATGATGCCCATCCTTCGTTCGCACCTCGCCAACCACAGCGCGGCCGAGCTCGCCGCGGTGTTCGAGAAGAACGAGCTGCCCTTCGCGCCCATCACCCGGCCGCAGGAGCTGTTCGACGATCCGCACCTCAACGCCACCGGCGGCCTCGCGCCGGTGCGCATGAACGACGGCAGCATGGCGAAGGTGCCGCTCATGCCGTTCACGCTCGACGGCGAACGCCCGGGCATCCGCCTGCAGCCNCCGCGCACGGGCGAGCACGGCCGCGAGCTGCTGAAAGAAGTGGGCTACAGCGACGAGGAAATCGCCGCGCTCGAAACACAACACATCACCCTCGGAGACTGACCTCATGTTTTCAATGCACGGCGCGCCTTGCTGGCGTGCGCCGCGGCCGCCGCATGGCTGAACGCCGCACCTGCCCTCGCCGATACGGCCTGGCCCGACAAGCCGGTGCGGCTCATCGTTCCCTACACGCCCGGCGGTGCCACCGACATCGTGGCGCGGCTGGTCGCGCAGAAGCTGGCCGACGACACCAAGTGGACCTTCATCGTCGACAACCGCGCGGGCGGCAACGGCAACATCGGCATGGACGTGGTGGCCAAGGCCAGGCCCGACGGCTACACCATCGGCCTGGGCCAGACGGCGAACCTCGCGATAAACCCGACGCTCTTCCCGAAGATGCCTTACGACGCATTGAAGGACCTGGCGCCGGTGTCGGTCGTGGCCTCGCAACCCGTGGTGCTCGTGGTACGCGCGGACGCACCGTTCAAGTCGCTGGCCGACCTGGTCGCCGCCGCCAAGGCCAAGCCGGGCGAGATCCGCCAGGCGCTCGCGGGCACCGGCACGCTGGGCCACATGGCCGGCGAGGTGCTCGCCAAGCGCGCGGGCTTCAAGGTGCTCAACGTGCCGTACAAGGGCGCCGCGCCAGCCATCACCGACCTGCTCGGCGGCCAGACCGACTACATGTTCGCCNCGCCGCAGGGNGCGCTNTCGATGGTGAAGGGCGGCCGCCTGCGNGCGCTGGCCGTCACGTCGGCCAAGCGCCTGCCGGTGATGCCCGACGTGCCCACCGTGGCAGAGAGCTACAAGGGCTTCGAGGCGGTGGACTGGAAGGCGCTGGTCGCGCCGGCAGGCACCAGCCCCGAGATCGTGAAGAAGCTCAGTGCCGCCGTCGACAAGGCGCTGGCCAAGCCCGCGACCATCTCGCAGCTGCTGGCCGAAGGCAGCACGCCCGTGGGCGGTACGCCGGAGCAGGCGGCGCAGTACATCAAGGCCGAGCACGCGCGCTGGGGCGCGGCGGTGCGCGACGCGGGCGTGCGGCCCGAATAAGCGGGCCCTGCCCAGAAGAACAAACGAAGGAAGACAAATGATGAAGCTGCACTCCTGGCTCGCCGCCATCGCGCTCGCGGTTCCATTCATCGCCCAGGCGCAGTCNCCCGCCGGCAGCTGGCCTTCGAGGCCGGTGCGCCTCGTGGTTCCGTACGCGCCCGGCGGCACCACCGACTACGCGGCGCGCCAGATCGCGCAGAAGCTCACAGAGCAGACGGGTGTGTCCTTCTACGTCGACAACCGCGCCGGCGCGAGCGGCACCATCGGCTCCAATTTCGTGGCCAAGGCGACGCCGGACGGCGGCAGCTTCCTCATCAACGACACCACCTACGCGATGCTGCCGCATCTGTTCAAGAAGCTGCCGTGGGAGCCTGCGGACCTGGTGCCGGTGACGGCCATCGTCGACGCGCCGCTGGTGCTGGTGGTGGGCGCGAACTCGCCGTACAAGACGGTGCAGGCGCTGATCGACGACGCCCGCGCGAACCCGGGCAAGCTGACCTTCGGCTCGGGCGGCGTGGGCAGTTCAACCCACCTGGGCGGCGAGCTGCTCAAGCAGAACGGCAAGCTCGCGCTGACGCACGTGCCCTACAAGGGCGCGGGCGAGGCAATGCTGGGCGTGGTGTCGGGGCAGGTCGACGTGTTGGTCACCGCTGCGCCCACGGCCATTCCGCAGGTCAAGGGCGGCAAGGTGCGCGCGCTGCTGGTGACCTCGCCGCAGCGCCTGGGCGCGCTGCCCGATGTGCCGACCAGCGCCGAAGCCGGCCTGAAGGAGTTCACCGCCACCAACTGGTTCGGCATTGCCGCGCCCAAGGGCACGCCGCAGCCCATCGTCGAGAAGCTGCAGGCCGAGGTGAAGAAGGCACTGGCCTCGCCCGATCTTGCGAAGCGCTTCGCCGAGCAGGGCGCCGGCCCCGGCGGCGCGTCGACGGCGGACTTCGGCAAGTTCGTGCAAGGCCAGACGCAGAGCTGGGGCGCGGTCATCAAGGCTGCCGGCGTGCAGCCCGACTGAGCGACACCATGTGGAACCTGGACTTCCAGCCGCCCGAGGTGATCGAGGCGCGCGTGCTCACCCGCCTGCCCGACGCCTTCCGCAAGCCGCGGCGCACCGACTGGGTCGACGCCAACAAGCCCGGCCACGTGATGGACAGCTTTCTCGAAGGCCCGGTGTTCGACCGGGCTGGCAACCTGTACCTCACCGACATTCCCTACGGCCGCATCTTCAGGATCGCACCTTCGTCGCTCGAATGGGAACTCGTCGAGGCCTACGACGGCTGGCCCAACGGCATGGCGATCCATGCCGACGGCAGCCTCTGGATCGCCGACTACCGGCGCGGCATCCTGCGCCGCGACGCGGGCGGCGGCCCGATCGAGACGGTGCTCGGGCATCGCAACAGCGAATCCTTCAAGGGCGTGAACGACCTGAGCTTCGACCTCGAAGGACGCCTCTACTTCACCGACCAGGGCCAGACCGGCCTGCACGACCCCACCGGGCGGGTGTACCGGCTGCATGCCGATGGCCGGCTCGACCTGCTCCTGTCCAACGCGCCGAGCCCCAACGGCGTGGCGGCGAGCGCCGACGGCAAGGTGCTGTTCGTGGCCGTCACGCGCGGCAACCAGGTCTGGCGCGCGCCGCTGCTGCCCGACGGCAGCCTCTCGAAGGTGGGCGCGCTGCAGACCTTCTTCGGCACCAGCGGCCCCGACGGGCTGGCGGTCACGGCCGACGGCGGGCTGGTGGTGGCGCACGCCAGCCTGGGTGGCGCCTTCCTGCTCAACGCGCGCGGCGAGGTCACGCACATGGTCCGCAGCCCGGCAGGGCAGACCGTGACCAACATCGCCTTCCGGCCCGGCACCCGGCAGCTGGTGCTCACCGATTCGGCCACCGGAAGCGTGCTGGAGGCGGAACTGCCCGTGGGCGGCGCGCCGCTCTTCTCGCACGCCACCGACTCCCGGCATCAAGCCTAGAACCGGAAGAGCCGGTGCGGCAGGGAGCGGGGCTATAGTTCCCGCCCCATGGACCGCCTGAAGCAACTCGAATCCTTCGTCTCGGTCGCGACCCGCGGCAGCCTGACTGCCGCGGCCAAGGCCGAGGGCGTGGCGCCCGCGATCATGGGGCGCCGGCTCGACGCGCTGGAGGAGCGCCTGGGCGTCAAGCTGCTGGTGCGCACCACGCGGCGCATCACCCTCACCCACGAAGGCAGCGCCTTCCTCGAAGACTGCCAGCGCCTGCTGGCCGAGTTCGCGAACGCCGAGGCCAGCGTGAGCGCCGGCGGCCTCAAGGCCAGCGGCCATCTGCGCGTGACGGCGCCGGCCGGCTTCGGCCGCCGCCACGTCGCGCCGCTGGTGCCGCGCTTCCATGCGCTGCACCCGGAAGTGACCATTTCGCTGAACCTCAGCGACCGCGTGGTCGACGTCACCGGCGAGAGCTTCGACTGCGCGGTGCGCGTGGGCGACCTGCCCGATTCGTCGCTGGTGAGCGTGCGGCTGGCCGACAACCGCCGCCGCTGCGTCGCCACGCCGGAATTCGTGCGCCGCCACGGCAAGCCCAGGCACCCAAGCGAGCTCTCGCGCTTTGCCTGCCTCACGCTGTCGAGCGACGCCTCGCAGACGCGCGGCTGGGCCTTCCGCGTCGTCAACGAAGAAGGCAACCAGGAGCTGATCCACCTGCGCCCGAGCGGCCCGCTCGACTGCTCCGACGGCCAGGTGTTGCACGACTGGTGCCTCGCCGGCCACGGCATCGCGTGGCGCAGCACCTGGGAGGTCGAGGCCGAGATCGACGCCGGCCTGCTGGTGCCGCTGCTCGAGGAGTTCGCCGCACCGCCCAACGGCATCTACGCGGTGTTCGCGGGCGCCAAGCACATGCCGCTGCGGGTGCGACTGTGGCTTGATTTCCTCAAGGAGCAATACGGCAACCCGGATTTCTGGGGCGGGAGGGCCTGAGGCGCACCGTCGGCGTCACAATCTGTTTGCATTTGCAACCCACGAGTAGAAAGCTCCACCGATGACGCTAGAAGCCATCCTTGCGTACCTTCACCTGCTCGCCATCCTCACGATGGTCGTCTTCATTTCCAGCGAGGCCGCGCTGTGCCGCGTGCAGTGGCTCAACGCGGCGGTGGTCGAGCGGCTGGCCAAGGTCGACATGGTCTACGGCATCGCCGCCATCGCGGTGCTCGCCACCGGCATCGCGCGCACCTGGTGGGGCGTGAAGGGCACGGCCTGGTACTGGACCAACCCGCTGCTGCACGTGAAGCTGGGGCTCTTCATCATCGTGGGCGTGCTGTCGATCTTCCCGACGCTCACGTACTTCCGCTGGCGCAAGACGCTGCGCGCCACCGGCAAGCTGCCGGCCGAGGCCGAGATCGTCAAGACCCGCAAGCTGGTCATGGTCCAGGCGCACCTGATCGCGCTGATCCCGCTGGTGGCGGTGTTCCTGGCACGGGGCTTCGGCAAGTAGGCGCGGCATGGGGCGCGCCGGCATCCAGCTCCTGTTTGCCGGAACGATCTTCAGCAGCGCGTTCCTGCTGTTCCTGGTCCAGCCGCTGATCGCCAAGCAGATCCTGCCTTGGTTCGGCGGCTCGGCCGCGGTGTGGTCGGTCTGCATGGTGTTCTTCCAGGCCGTGCTGCTCGCGGGGTATGCATATTCCGATTGGGTCGCGCGCCACCTGCGCATGCGGGCGCAGGCCGTGCTGCACGTGGGGCTGCTCGTTGCGAGCCTGGCCTTCCTTCCGATCGTGGTGGGCGCGCAGTGGAAACCGACCGGCGCCGAAGACCCGGCCTGGCGGATCCTGGGCCTGCTGCTCGCCACCATCGGCCTGCCGTACTTCCTGCTTTCCACCACCGGGCCGCTGGTGCAGTCGTGGGTGGCGCGCACGCCTTGGGGCACGCAGGTGTACCGCTACTTCTCGCTGTCGAACCTGGCCTCGCTGCTGTCGCTGCTGAGCTATCCGCTGCTGATCGAGCCGTTCAGCACGCTGCGGCAGCAGGCGCATGGATGGTCGTGGGGCTACGGCGCGTTCGTGCTGCTGTGCGCGGGCACGACGCTGTACATGGCGCGGCGCTGGCCGGCCGAGGTCGTGCCGCCGCAGCCGCCCGGGCAGGCCGCCGAGCCGGACCATCCGCCGCGCCCCGCCGACTACCTGCTGTGGCTCGCGCTGCCAGCGCTGGCTTCGTGGCTGCTGCTGGCCGTGACGAACCACATCACCCAGAACGTTGCCGCGGTGCCCTTCCTGTGGGTGCTGCCGCTGTCGCTGTACCTGCTGACCTTCGTGCTGTGCTTCGAGAGCGACCGCTGGTACCGGCGCGGCGTGTTCCTGCCGCTGGCGGCCGCCATGCTGCTGCTGTGCGCGTTCGGGCTGCAGCATTCCATTGGCGCCGACGTGCGCACCGCGCTGCCGCTGTACGTGTCGGGGCTGTTCGTGCTGTGCATGTTCCTGCACGGCGAGACCGCCAGGCTCAGGCCGGGGCCGCGCTATCTCACGCGCTTCTACCTGATGCTGTCGCTGGGCGGCGCGCTGGGCGGGGTGATGGTCGGGCTGGTCGCGCCGCACGTGCTGGCGGCGTACTACGAACTGGGGTTCGGGCTGATGCTGACCGCGCTGGCGGCGGCGGCCGTGCTGCGCCGGCGGCTCTGGCTGCGGGTGGGCTGCGTGGCGCTGGCGGCCTGCTGCACATTCTTCCTGTTGCGGCAGATCGCCAGCGACAACATGGGCGTGCGCAGCCTGCAGCGCAATTTCTACGGTGCGCTGCAGGTCTACGACACGAAGCGCGATCCGCCCTCCGACAGCACACGCCAGCTGGCGCACGGCTCGGTCAAGCACGGCTCGCAGTTCCTCGACCCGGCGCGCCGGCGCGAGCTCACCACCTACTACGGCCGGACCTCGGGCATCGGCCGGGCCATCGCGGCGGCGCCGGACGGGCCGCGCCGCGTGGGCCTGATCGGGCTGGGGGCCGGCACGCTGGCGGTCTACGGCCGCGGCGGCGACGTCTATCGCTTCTACGAGATCAATCCACAGGTGTTCACGCTGGCGGACAGGGAGTTCAGCTTCCTGCGCGACAGCGCCGCGCGCATCGAGCGCGTGCCGGGCGACGCCCGGCTGGCGATGGAGCGCGAGCCGGTGCAGGGTTTCGACGTGCTCGCGGTCGATGCCTTCTCGGGCGACTCGGTGCCGGTGCACCTGCTCACGGTCGAGGCGATGGATGCCTACCTGCGGCACATGCGGCCCGACGGCGTGATCGCCTTCCACGTCACCAACCGTTTCCTGGCGCTGGCGCCCGTGATCGCCAGGGTGGCCGGGGCGCGCGGCCTGCACGCGGTGCTGGTGCACGACCTGGCGGAGCAGTCCGACTGGCTGCATCGCACCGACTGGGTGCTGGTCGCGCGCGATCCCCGGGCGCTGGCGCGCGAACCCATACGCTCTGGCGCGACGCCGATCGCCACGCAGCCGGGCCAGAGGCCCTGGACCGACGACTTCAACAACCTGCTGGGCGCGCTGAAGTAGCCCCGCACGGCCCGGAAAAAGAAAAGGCCCGCACGCTGCGGGCCTCTGTTCTGGGATGTCGATGCATCGTTGCATCGACGCGCCATGGCTTCAGGCCTTGGCGTCCTTCTCGCACTTCTTGATGAAGCTGTTCTTGGCGGCGCCGGCCAGCGGCTTGCCGTTCTTGTCGACGGCCTTGGCGGCGCAGGCGGGAGCGGCGGCGGCCTTGGCTTCCTTCTCGCACTTCTTGATGGAGCTGGCCTTGGCGGCACCGGCGAGGGCCTTGCCGTTCTTGTCCACGGCCTTGGCTTCGCAGCTTGCGCCGGCGGCGGGGGCTGCTGCGGCAGGGGCGGCAGCGGCGGGTGCTGCGGCGGGTGCGGGGGCCTTGTCTTGAGCCTGGGCTGCGCCGAAGGAAAGGCAGATGCCCAGTGCGACCAGGGAAAGGAGCTTCTTCATGGTGATATGTCCTCGCTAGGTTGAGTTGTGACAGGTTCCCCGCCTCGGGGCCGACCATCGTAACGGGCCAAGGCAACGATCGGATGACCATCGTCAACTGCGCCGGGGTTTGCCCCCGGTAAAATTTGCGGATGCTATTGGTCAAACAGGAACTGCTCGCGGCGCTCGCGAACACGCTCGAATCCCTCTCGCCCGGCGCCGGCTCCAAGGCCGCGTTCGAATCGCCCAAGATGGCCGCGCACGGCGATTTCGCCTGCACGGCAGCGATGCAGCTCGCCAAGCCGCTGGGGCGCAAGCCCCGCGAACTGGGCGAGGAACTGAG
>Ga0055534_1000895_pt1 | contig 13511 bp, 8 predicted proteins | sample AraplaCol_mLB_r2_2_FD_54993 | JGI IMG/M metagenome (GOLD analysis project Ga0055534, IMG submission 54993) | Arabidopsis root microbial communities from North Carolina, USA - plate scrape MF_Col_mLB_r2 | ecosystem: Host-associated > Plants > Roots > Endosphere | place: USA: North Carolina... | reverse complement strand
AACGCAGCTGCGCCGATGGTAGTGTGGCTCAAGCCATGCGAGAGTAGGTCATCGCCAGGGTTTACACCCAAAAACCCCGCTGCTCACGCAGCGGGGTTTTTTCTTTGGGTCAAAGCGTGCCGACCAACGGTCGGCACCTACCGCGTGGGTATGACTGATGCGTGCCGACCAACGGTCGGCACCTGCCGTGACGGGCCGGGCGGCGGTAGGGTCGGTTCCCAAACGACTGCCGATAACGGTGATCGGCACGGTGACGCATGGACCCCGATCGAAACGCGTTGCCTGCGTTCGTGGTCATGCCCCAACGGGGTAACCACCACCACGGCGGTCGATTGTGATGCGACCCTACCGGCTTCGTCTGACAGGCTGATTGATACTTGCCGGATACCACCGGCCATGGGGAAATACCACTCTGTGGTCATGCCCAGTCCACGCCTCCTCATCGGCCGCCGCTCCCTCCAGGGCGCTTACTACATGCTCACCACCGTCGTGGCCGGCCGCGAATCGATCTTTGTCGATGACGCCACCGTCGAATGCGTGGTCGAGGCACTTCGCTGCTCAGAGCGCGAACATCGCTCACGTACGCTCGCATGGGTGGTGATGCCGGATCACGTCCATTGGCTGATGCAACTGGGCAACGGCAACATCAGTCGCTGTGTCCAAGCCTTCAAATCCCGCTCCTCTCGTGCAGTCAATCTGCATCGCGGCAGCGCGGGCTCGTTGTGGCAACGGGGCTTCTACGATCACTGCATCCGCTCAGACGAATCTTTACTCACACAGGCCAACTACCTGATCGAGAATCCGATTCGTTCGGGACTCGCCACAAAGGCAGGCGAGTACCCGTATTGCTGGACGCGGTGGCCCTCCGCTACCGAGTGACCCCCAAAAAAAGAAGCGGCGCCCAAAGGCGCCGCTTCCCTTCAACCAGCGATGTGGGCCAGGCTTACTTCGCAGCCGGAGCCGCTGCAGCCGCCTCGGTCTTGCCCTTCATCATCTCGTCGCGGGCTGCCTTGAACGGGTTGCCCTCGTACCAGTTCGGCCACTGGCCGCCCACTGCGATGGCCTTGCCCACGCCGTGCAGCAGCTCCAGGTCTTCCACGGTGCCGTCCAGCTTCCAGGTACTGGCGTCGTACTCGTCCTTGGGGCCGTGGTACCGGTCGCGGCCATACGCCTCAGCCGCCTTGCGGCCTGCGTCCACGCCGCCGTCAAGCAGGTCTTCGCCGCCGTCGGCATACAGCGCCGGCACGCCGGCCTTGGCGAAGTTGAAGTGGTCCGAACGGAAGTAGAAGCCGCTCTGCACCGAGGTTTCGCCGTGCAGCGTGCGACCCTTCTCCGCCGCAAGCGGCTTGAGGATGTCCTCCAGCTGCGAGCTGCCGAAGCCGGTCACGGTCAGGTCCTTGGCCTTGCCGGCCACCGACATTGCATCGATGTTGATCACGCCGGCAATCTTGTCCAACGGGAAGGTCGGGTGGTTCACGTAGTACTTCGACCCCAACAGACCCGATTCTTCCAGCGTCACCGCCAGGAATACCACCGAACGCTCCGGCGCGGGCTGCTCATGCGCCATCGCGTCCGCGATCTCCAGGATACCGGCCACGCCCGTGGCGTTGTCGATGGCACCGTTGTAGATGTTGTCGCCCTGCTCGCCTTCATGCTTGCCCAGGTGGTCCCAGTGCGCCATGTACAGCACGGCCTCGTCGGCATGCTTGGTGCCCGGCAGCACGCCGACCACGTTGCGCGACTTCTTTTCAGCGATGGTGCTCTTCAGGTCCAGCGAGATCTTGGCCTTCAGCGGCACCGGTTTGAAGCCGCGCTTGTTGGCATCCTTGTAGGCCTGGTCCAGGTCCAGCCCGGCATCGGCGAACAGCTGGCGCGCCGCTTCGGCACTCAGCCAGCCCTGCGCCGGCAGGCGGGGTTCGGGATCATCCTTGGCCGGCAGGTCGTACTGTGGGCCGGCCCACGAGTTCTTGACCACGTCCCAACCGTACGAAGCACCGGCGGTGTCATGCACGATCAGCGCCGCGGCGGCCCCCTTGCGGGCGGCCTCTTCGAACTTGTACGTCCAGCGGCCGTAATAGGTCATACGCTTGCCATCGAACAGCTTCTCGTCGTTGACGTGGAAACCCGGATCATTGACGAACATGACCACCGTCTTGCCCTTCCAGTCCTGGCCGGCGTAGTCGTTCCACTTCTGCTCCGGCGCATCCACGCCGTAGCCGACGAAGACCAGGTCGCTGCCGTCGATCTTCACTTCCTTCTGGCCACTGCGGGTGCCGATCACCATGTCGGTGCCGAACTTCAGGTCGCGCTGCTTGCCGGCCTGGTCCAGCTTCAGCACGGTGCTCTCATCGGCGGTGGTTTCGGTCATCGCCACCTCCTGGAACCAGCTGTCGCCGTTGCCCGGCTGCAGGCCGATGCGCTGCATCTGGTCGCGGATGTACTCCACCGTGCGGTCTTCGCCGGTGCTNCCCGGCGCGCGGCCTTCGAACTCGTCCGANGACAGGGTCTTGACCAGCTCGCCGAAGTCGCCGGCGTTGATNTCGGCCGAGAAGGCGTGGCCGGCGGCGGCCGGGGCGGTATCAGCAGCCGGCGCGGCCGCCGGTGCAGTGGTCTCGCCCTTGCACGCGGTCAGCGCGGCGGTGGCGGCCAGGCACAACAGAAGTTTGCGGGACATCATCGATTCCTGGAGACAAAGGGCCGGTGCGCGGGCACCGGATGGAAGAGTATCAATCGTTCGGCGCGGCGTCGGTGTCGAACGGCACGGGCTGGGCGCCCTCGACCGGACCGATGTGCGCACTGCGGTGCACGTACAGGGTGACCTCGCGCTCGAAGTGCAGCGGGCCGTTGACCGCCGCATTCGGGCCAATGATCACGCGCGGCTTGCGTCCGGCGCGCAGCGACAGGCTGAAGCTGGGTTTGTTGACGTGGATGCCGCCCTCGACCACCGAACCAATGCCGACGGTGATGTCGCCGTTGACCGTCTCGATGCCCTGGGACAGCCGCGTCTCCACGAGACCAATGCCGCCGTTGACGGTTTCCACGCCACCGTTGATGCGGGTGCCGCGGTCGACGAAGATGCTGCCGTTGACGGTTTCGACATCGCCATCGACCACGACGCGCTGGCCGATCCGGATGCCGCCGTTGACTGTCGAGATGCCACGGGTGCGGGCGCGATCATCCACCTGGATGCCGCCGTTGACAGTCTGGATGTCGCCGGCCTCAGCGCCGCCCTCGACGGTGATTCCACCATTGACGGTGTCCAGGTCGCCATAGGTCTGGCCGGCGCTGGCGGTGATGCTGCCATTGACCTTGCTGATGCCATCGCTGGCGAAGGCGGGCGCGCAGGGCAGCACCAGGGCAATCAGCAGCGGTAGCGGGAAACGTTTCATGGGGTGCCTCGTCCGGGTATGCGGCTGGCAGGCCGCCTTCAGGAATGTCACCATGCAGCGCTGCAATCCGCATCTGCCTGAAGTCACTGGAAAGCCCTTGCGCCCCAACGTCTTTTCCTCACGCGGGAATAACAATCCGACCGCTGGGCACGGCCGTAGCTCGCGCTGGCCGGTGGCGCTGTCGGCGCTGGCACTGATTCTGGCGATGATCGGCGCTGCGCCGCTGGCCGCGCAGAACCCGAAGGACGCCGAACGCAAGCTGCAGAAGCTGCGCACCGAGCTGAAGGGTGTCGCCCAGGAACGACGCACGCTGGAAGGCCAGCGCGGGCAGGCCTCGCGCCAGCTGCGCGAGGCCGACGAAAAGGTCGCCCGCACCGGCCGCGTNCTGGCCGAGACNGAAACCGCGCTGCAGCGCGAAACCCGCGCCCTGCAGGAGGCNCAGCAGCGCCGCAGCGAACTGCAGGCGGGCCTGCAGCAGCAGCGCCAGGAGCTGGCCTCGCTGCTGCGCGCCGCCTACCGNATNGGCAACAACGCGCCGTTGAAGCTGCTGTTGTCGCAGGACCGGGTGGCCGATGCCAACCGCACGCTGGCCTACCACCGTTACCTGCAGCGCGAACGCGCGCGGCGCATCGGCGCGCTGACCGCCGACCTGACCGAACTCGAATCGCTGGAGGCGCAGATCGCCGAACGCCGCCAGGCGCTGGAAGGCACCCGCCAGCAGCAGAAACAACAGGCCGCCAGCCTGGCTGCGGACCGCCGCACGCGCGCCGAGACGGTGGCCAGCCTGGACGAACGCTACAAGGACCGCAGCGAACGCGAAAAAGCGCTGGGCCAGGATGCCAAGGCGCTGGAAACCCTGCTGGCCAACCTGCGCGCTGCCGCCGCCCGTGCAGAAGCCGAACGCCGTGCCGCCGCGCGCCGCGCCGCCGCGGAAAAAGCCGCCGCCGAGAAGGCCGAGCGCGCTGCCGCCGCCAGTGGCACCAAGCCGCCGCCGCGCCCGGGCAAGACCCCGCCGGCCGTCGCCTCGGCGCCGGCGCCCAAGGTGGGCGGCCTTGGCTGGCCGCTGTCAGGCAACCTACTGGCACGCTATGGCGGCAAGCTGCCGGACGGTCGTACCAGCAGTGGTGTGCTGATCAGCGCGCCTGCGGGCAGCACCGTTACCGCCGTCGCCGATGGCACCGTGGTGTTCTCCGACTGGATGACCGGCTACGGCATGATCCTGATCGTCGACCACGGCAACGGCTACATGAGCCTCTATGCGCACAACGACACGCTGCTGCGCGATGCCGGCGGCACGGTGAAGAAGGGTGATGCCGTGGCCAAGGTCGGCAACTCGGGCGGGCAGGGCGTTACCGCGCTGTATTTTGAATTGCGGCGTAACGGGCAGCCGGTGGATCCGTCGTCGTGGCTGCAGCGCCGGTAGCCCCGTTCAACGGGAATTTACCGTGCCTTCGCGCATAATCGGGCCACGCATCATCGGTGCGTGTGGTCCCGTCCCCCGCTCAACCTGGAGTGCTTCATGCGCGTAGCCCGTTCCGCCACCCTGCTGCTGGCCCTGGTGCCGGCGCTGTCATGGGCGCAGCAGACCGCCCAGGTTCCGGAACGCGGCGGCGATGCAGCCTCCACCGAAGAGGCGGTGACCTCGCGCGTGCCGCTGGATGAAATCCGCCGTTACGTCGCCGTCTACAACGCGGTACGTGCCGCGTATGTCGAGCCGGTGGACGACAAGAAGCTGATGCAGTCGGCCATCCGTGGCCTGCTGCTGGACCTGGACCCGCACAGCACCTACTTCGACAAGGAAGATGCCGAAGCCTTCGACGAACAGGCCGAAGGTGCCTATGAAGGCATCGGCGTGGAGCTGCAGCAGCAGCCCGACAACAGCAGCCTCAAGGTCATCTCGCCGATCGACGACACCCCGGCGGCCAAGGCCGGCATCCTGGCCGGCGACCTGATCATCGCCATCGACGGCAAGCCGATCAGCGCGATCGAAGCTACCGAGCCGCTGCGTGGCAAGGCCGGCAGCAAGGTGATCCTCACCATCGTGCGCGAGGGCAAAGCCAAGCCGTTCGATGTGCCGATCACCCGTGAAACCATCCGCGTCACCAGCGTGCGCAGCCGCATGCTGGAACCCGGCTATGGCTACGTGCGCCTGAGCACCTTCCAGGCCGATACCGGTGCCGATTTCCAGAAGCATGTGGGCCAGCTGCAGCAGCAGGCCGGCGGCAAGCTCAAGGGCCTGGTGCTGGACCTGCGCAGCAACCCCGGTGGCCTGCTCACCGCAGCAGTGCAGGTCGCCGACGACCTGCTGGACAAGGGCAACATCGTCAGCACCCGGGGCCGCATCGCGATCAGCGACGCGCGCTTCGATGCCACGCCCGGCGACCTGCTCAAGGGTGCGCCGGTGGTGGTGTTGGCCGATGCCGGTTCGGCCAGCGCCTCGGAAGTGCTGGCCGGCGCACTGCGCGACAACGGCCGTGCCCGCGTGATCGGCAGCCGTACCTTCGGCAAGGGCTCGGTGCAGACCGTGCTGCCGCTGGACAACGGCGATTCGGTCAAGCTGACCACCGCGCGCTATTACACCCCCAGCGGCAAATCGATCCAGGCCACCGGCATCGTGCCCGACGTGGTGCTGGTGCCGGAGAAGAAGCCGGGCGAAGACGACGACCTGCCGGCCAGCCTGTCCGATTACAGCGAAGCGACCTTGCCGGGCCACCTGCGCGGTGACGAAGAAGGCGGCGAAGGCTACCAGGCCGGCGATGTACTGCCCGGCGACGGCCCGATCAACGACGCGCTGGCCGAGCTGAAGCAGCCCGGTTCGGTAGCCGCAAAGCAGAAGGCCGAAGCGGCGAAAAAGCCGGCGCCCAAGGTGGAAGCCAAGCCGAAGCCGGAAGCAAAGCCGAAGCCGGAACCTGCACCCACGCCGTGACGGGTGCACCCGCTGGTAGAGTCGGTTCCCAAACGACTGCCGATAACGGTGCAACGCCCGGTAACGCATTGCGTTGAACGGCGTAACAGCCGGATCCGCCGATGTTCATGCCGACATCGAACGCGGCGGGTACCACGGCGGTCGATTGGGATGCGACCCTACCAGCCTGCGGCGCACGCTTAAAACCCGTGCCGCTTCCGCAACCGCCGCGCGATCGCCGCGCGCACGTACACCCCATACACCAGCCCGAACACGAACCCGGCAATGTGTGCCCACCAGGCCACCATGCCGAAGGTCGGGCCGATGTACGCGAACACCACCTGCAGCCCCGCCCACACCCCGATCAGCAGGTAGGCCGGCGCCCGCACGAATTCCAGGAACAGCCCCAGCGGGATCACCACCCCCAGCCGCGCGCCCGGGAACAGGGCCAGGTACGCCCCGATCAGCGCCGACACCGCGCCACTGGCGCCGATGATGATCTGGTCCGGGCTGCCCATCGTGTAGATCGCGGTGAGGTTGGAGATCGCCCCGCCCACCAGGAACAGCAGGATCAGCCGCCACGGNCCCAGCACCCGCTCGGCGGGCAGCCCGAAGATCAGCAGGAACACCAGGTTGCCCAGCAGGTGCGACCAGTCNGCGTGCAGGAACAGCGCGGTGAACAGCCGCAGCACGCTGCCGTCCTCGAAGGTCGCCCACCAGTCCAACGGCCGGGTCAGCCCGGTGGACAGCGCACCCCAGTCCATCCACAGGCTGCGCCGGGCATCGCCCGGCCGCGAGATCGACCACAGGAATGCGGCCCACAGCGTCGCGAACAGCAGGGGCGTCGCCCAGCGGACGGCGGACTTCTTGCGGGAGGGGAGCGAGACGAACATGCGTGGGCGCTAGCCTAGCGCGGCGACGCGCCTGAAGGAGCGAAGACGCGTTCAGCCTGAATAGCCGGAAAGGGTGATCGCGTTATTGTTTCATTAACTGGTCTGGGTATACTCGCATACGGCGTCGTATGTCGGGAGGGGAATCCGGCGCGTTGTGTCAAGTCCTTCGGGGCCTGGGACAGCGCAGGCGCGCGTTGCCAAACCACACGCATTTCCGGAGAGAACAAACGATGCATACCGCTTCCACCCTCGCCCGCGTCACCGCCCTCGCTGTCGGCATCGCCGGTGTCCTGGCCGTTGGCCACGTCAACGCCGCCGCCTTCCAGCTGAAGGAAAACAGCGCCAAGGGCCTCGGCCGCGCCTTCGCCGGTTCGGGCAGCGCCCAGGGCGACGCCTCGATCATCGCGGTCAACCCGGCCGGCATGCGCCAGCTGGAAGGCACCCAGATCCAGGGCGACCTGAGCGCCATCAGCTTCAAGGCCGAATACGAAGGCACCGGCCGCAAGCCGACCGGCCAGCCGCAGACCGGCGGTGACGGCGGCGACGCCGGCATGATNGCCCCGGTTCCGGCCGCGTACTTCCACATGCCGATCGGCGAACANGCCCACTTCGGCGTNTCGCTGACCGCTCCGTTCGGCTTCAAGACCGACTACGACAANGGCTGGGTGGGTCGCTACAGCGGNCTGAAGACCGACCTGAAGGCGATCGACCTGGGCTTTGCCGCCTCGTACGACGTCAACCCGTACGTGTCCTTCGGCGCGTCGGTGTTCGTTGAGCACCTGACCATCGAACTGAGCAACAACATCGACTTCGGCACCGCGCTGGCCCAGTCCCGCGTGCCGGGCTTCGCCCCGGGCAGCGCCGATGGCAAGCTGACCGTCGAAGGCGACAACAACGCCGTGGGTTGGACCATCGGCGGTCTGTTCAGCCCGGACGAGAACACCCACATCGGCATCAGCTACCGTTCCAAGGTCGAGCACAAGATCACCGGCGGTGACGCCACCTTCGACGTGCCGTCCAACGCCGCTGCCGTGCTGGCCGTCGCCCAGCCGGGCCGCTTCGTGACCACCTCGGGCAAGGCCACCGTGACCCTGCCGGCGTCGGCCACCCTGAGCGTGACCCACAACGTCAACGACCGCTGGACCGTGATGGGTGATGTCACCCGCACTGCCTGGTCGACCGCGTTCGACCAGGTCACCATCGACTACGCCTCGGCGCAGCCGGACTCGGTGCTGGAATTCGGCTACCGCGACACGACCTTCGTCTCGCTGGGTACCGACTTCAAGCTGAGCGACACCGTCACCCTGCGTGGCGGCGTGGCGTACGACCAGACCCCGACCACCGACGCGCACCGCGACGTCCGCGTGCCGGACACCAGCCGCAAGTGGCTGTCGCTGGGCGTGGGCTGGACCCCGTCGGCGAACACCGAGTACAACTTCGGCTACACCCACCTGTTCACCAGCGACCCGAACGTCATCGTTCCGGCCACCACGAACAACCAGGGCAATTCGCTGAACGGCAAGTACAAGGTCCGCGGCGACGTGCTGGCGGCTTCGTTCAACTACAAGTTCTGATCCACGGCGTTCGCGCCGCGTAACAGACGGAAGGCCCCGCGCAAGCGGGGCCTTCTGCGTTGTGGGTCGGCAACCGGATGCGAAACCGGATGCGAAACCGGATGCGAAACCGGATGCGGACGCGGATGCGAAACCGCACCGGTAGAGCCGACTGTCAGTCGGCTGCTCTACGCGCGGTCTACGGCTTCATGCGAACGGCAGCCGACTGACAGTCGGCTCTACCCGCACGCGGGCGAACGTCCTGCGGCGTACAACAGGCCCTGCCGCAGGTGCGCCAGGAAATCGCGGTTGCGGTACAGGCCCGTGTCATGCCCCAGGCCGGTGTACCAGCTGCGCCCGCCATCGAACCGGTGGCACCACGCAATGGGGTGGTCGGCACCCATCGTGCCGCCCTGGTACATGCGCTCGTCCACCGTGGCGGTCACCTGCACGGCCCCACGCGGGTTGCTGCGGAAGTTGTACAGCTCGTCGCGTACCGGCCACGAGGTGCCCTGCGGCTTGCCCTCGCGCTCAGGCTGCACGCGGCTGAACTGCAGGCCTTCGGGGTGGTTCTTGAAGTACGCGCCCACCAGCTGCCCATACCAGGGCCAGTCGTATTCGGTGTCGGCGGCCGAATGCACGCCCATGAACCCGCCACCCGCGCGGATGAAGGTCTCCATCGCCTGCTGCTGGGTGGCATCGAGCACATCGCCGGTGGTGTTGGCGAACACCACCACCCGATAACGGGCCAGGTTGGCGTCGTTGAAATCGGCCGCGTTCTCGCTCTGGTCCACTGCCATCCGCTCGCGCTCGGCCAGCAGGCGCAGCGTGCTCACGGCAATGGGAATGGAGTCGTGGCGGAACTTGGCGGTACTGGTGAACACCAGCACGCGCTCGTTGGCCGCCGCCATGGCCGCCGGAACGGTGGACAGGAACATCGCCAACAGCAACGGCAGGACATTTGGGCGCATGGCCGGATCATGCCACAGCCCCGTACAATCCCGGTCCGCGTGCAGCCGGCCGGATGCCGCCTGCGGCGCAGGAACCGCTCCACGATCCATGACAAGGAAACCACATGTCGCCCGTTCTGCTTCGTTCCACCCTGGCCTTCGCCCTCTCCGCGCTGGCCGCGCCGGCCTTCGCCGCCGCCGATTTCGCCACCTGCTTCACCCTCACCCCGGGCCTGCGCTNCTCCACCGGCGATGAAACCCTGACCATCGANAAGGCGGAGTTCGCCGGCCAGCAGGCCATCCGCGTGCAGAGCGCCGGTGGTGGCGTCGGTACGGCCGCCTANTACGATGCCAGCGGCCGCCAGCTGCTGGGCCAGGACCGCTACGGCATCTCCGCCTGGGGNGGCGACGCCTCCCGGCCGGTGATGACCGATACCTTCAAGCCCGCGCCGACCTTCCCGCAGACCGCCAGGCCGGGCGAGCGCTTCGTGNTCAACGGCAGCGGCGAACGCACCCACCACGTGGAAGAAACGGTGGAGCCGGTGGATTACGACGGCTTCAACGACTACACCTTCGTCGGCTTCGAAGACGTGGAGGCCACGGTCGACGACCAGCCGCGCACCTTCAAGGACACCTGCCACGTCAGCGCGACCTTTGAAGACAACCGCATGGAAGCCTGGTACGCACCGGGATTTGGCCGCATCAAATTCGAGCGCTACATGGGCGAAGAACTGCTCATGCGCGATGAAATCGAGGCCATCCACGCCGAATGACGGCGTCGGCATCCCCCACAAAAAACCCCGCTTTCGCGGGGTTTTTCGTTCAAACCATCACCACGTCGATCAATCGCCCAACGTCAGCAGCGACGCATTGCCACCGGCCGCCGTGGTGTTCACGGTGACGGTCTTCTCGGTNGCNAAACGCAGCAGGTAGTGCGGGCCGCCGGCCTTCGGNCCGGTGCCGGACAGGCCCTGGCCGCCGAACGGCTGCACGCCCACCACCGCACCGATCTGGTTGCGGTTGACGTACACGTTGCCCACGTTCACCCGCGAGGAAATGCGGTCCACGGTTTCGTCGATGCGCGAATGTACGCCCAGGGTGAGGCCGTAGCCGGTAGCGTTGATCTGGTCGATCACCGCATCGAGCTGGTCGCCCTTCCAGCGGATCACGTGCAGCACCGGCCCGAAGATTTCCTTGTGCAGCTGGTCCAGGTTCTTCAGCTCATACGCACGCGGCGCGAAGAAGGTGCCGTGCGCGGCCGCTTCGCTGAGCTCGGCAGCGGCGATCAGGCGCGCTTCCTTCTCCATGCGCACCGCATGTTCCTGCAGGATCTGCAGCGCATCGGCATCGATCACCGGGCCGACGTCGGTCGACAGCAGGCCCGGGTCGCCGATCTTCAGCTCGGCCATCGCACCGGCCAGCATGGTCATCACCTTGTCGGCGATGTCGTCCTGCACGAACAGCACGCGCGCGGCCGAGCAGCGCTGGCCGGCCGAGGTGAACGCCGAACCGATCGCATCCTTGACCAGCTGTTCCGGCAGCGCCGAGGAATCGGCGATGAAGGCGTTCTGGCCGCCGGTTTCGGCGATCAGCACACCGATTGCAGCATCACGGGCCGCCATCGCACGGTTGATCGCGCGCGCGGTATCGGTCGAACCGGTGAAGGCCACGCCGGCCACGCGCGGGTCGGCGGTGAGCGCGGCACCCACGGTGGCGCCGTCGCCGGGCAGGAACTGCACCACGCCTTCGGGCACGCCGGCGTCCAGCAGCAGCTTCACCGCGTAGTAGCCGATCAGGTTGGTCTGTTCGGCCGGCTTGGCGATCACGCTGTTGCCGGCGGCCAGCGCGGCGCTGACCTGGCCCAGGAAGATCGCCAGCGGGAAGTTCCACGGGCTGATGCACACGAACACGCCGCGGCCATGCAGCTGCAGTTCGTTGGATTCACCGGTCGGGCTGGGCAGCTTCTCGGCATGGCCGAACTGCTCGCGCGCCTGCTTGGCGTAGTAACGCAGGAAGTCCACCGCTTCGCGTACTTCGGCGATGCCGTCGGGCAGGCTCTTGCCGGCTTCCTTGACGCACAGCGCCATGAATTCCGGCAGGCGGGCTTCCAGCTGGTCGGCAGCGTGCTCGAGGATCGCGGCGCGGCTGGCGGCCGGGGTGCGGTTCCACTGCGGCTGGGCGGCCACGGCGTTGGCCAGGGCCTTTTCCACGGTGGCGCTGTCGGCCGGCTGCCACTGGCCCACCACCTGGCGCGTATCGGCCGGATTGACCACGTTCAACAGTGCGCCGGTGGGCTGTGCACCCGGCACCAGCGGAGCGGCCTGCCACGGCTTGACGGCGGCGTTGAGCTGCTCGGCCAGGGCGCGCAGATCGTTGTCGTTGGCGAGATTGACGCCCATGGAGTTCTTCCTGTCGTGGTTCTGGCTGCGCAGCAGGTCAACCGGCAGCGGGATTTTCGGGTGCGGAATGGAATCGAACGAAGCAACGGCCTCGACCGGATCGCGGATAAGGTCATCGATGGCCACCGCGTCGTCGGTGATGCGGTTGACGAAGCTGGAGTTGGCGCCGTTCTCGAGCAGGCGGCGCACCAGGTACGGCAGCAGGTCTTCGTGCGAACCCACCGGGGCGTACACGCGGCACGGCACGTTCAGGCGGTGGGCCGGCACCACTTCGGCGTACAGGTCATCGCCCATGCCGTGCAGCTTCTGGTGTTCGTACTGGCCACCCTGCGCGATCGCCTGCACCGCCGCGATGGTGTGCGCGTTGTGCGTGGCGAACATCGGGTAGATCGCATCGGCATGGGTGAACAGACGCTTGGCACAGGCCAGGTAGGACACGTCGGTGTTCTGCTTGCGGGTGAACACCGGGTAGGCCGGCAGGCCGTCGATCTGGGCGCGCTTGATCTCCGCGTCCCAGTACGCGCCCTTNACCAGGCGCACCTGCAGGCGACGGCCGATGCGGCGGGCCAGGTCGGCCAGGTAATCGATCGTGTACGGGGTGCGCTTCTGGTACGCCTGCACCACCACGCCGAAGCCTTCCCACCCGGCCAGCGAGGCATCGCTCACCACCGCTTCGATGATGTCCAGCGACAGTTCCAGGCGGTCGGTTTCCTCGGCATCCACCGTGCAGCCGATGCCGTACGACTTGGCCAGTTGGGCCAGTTCCAGCACGCCCGGGACCAGGTCGGCCATCACGCGCGCGCGCTTGGCGTGCTCGTAGCGCGGGTACAGCGCCGACAGCTTGATGGAAATGCCCGGGGCCGAATTGACGTCGCCATCCGGGCGGCCGCCACGGGCCTTGTGGTCGCCACCGATGGAGTGGATCGCGCGGCGGTAGTCTTCCAGGTAACGCTTGGCGTCCTTCATGGTCAGCGCGCCTTCGCCAAGCATGTCGAACGAATAGCGGTAGCTGGCGTTGTCGCCCTTGTGCGAGCGCGACAGCGCTTCGTCGATGGTGCGGCCCATGACGAACTGGTGGCCCATGATCTTCATCGCCTGGCGCACGGCCAGGCGGATCACCGGCTCACCCACGCGGCCCATCAGGCGCGCGAACGCGCCCGGCACGTCGGCGCGGGTGGAGTCGTTGATCTGCACGATGTGGCCGGTGAGCATCAGGCCCCAGGTGGAGGCGTTGACCAGCACCGAATCGCTGCCGCCCAGGTGCTTCTTCCAGTCCGCTTCGCCGAGCTTGTCGCGGATCAGCTTGTCGGCGGTCTCCTGGTCCGGAATGCGCAGCAGCGCTTCGGCCACGCACATCAGCAGCACGCCTTCCTCGCTGCCCAGGTCGTACTGGCGCATGAAGGCTTCGATCGCGCCCTGGTC
>Ga0055534_1000892_pt1 | contig 13571 bp, 8 predicted proteins | sample AraplaCol_mLB_r2_2_FD_54993 | JGI IMG/M metagenome (GOLD analysis project Ga0055534, IMG submission 54993) | Arabidopsis root microbial communities from North Carolina, USA - plate scrape MF_Col_mLB_r2 | ecosystem: Host-associated > Plants > Roots > Endosphere | place: USA: North Carolina... | reverse complement strand
CATTGCCAGCGCGCCGCCCGCGGTGGCGTCGGGCGCAGCGCGGCAGGGCGGCCGCAGCATGCTGGCGCTGGCCGCAAGCCTGGTCGGCGGCGGGCTGGGCGTGGCGACGCTGGGCTGGCGCTGGGCATCCGCCGACACGCAGGCCACTGCGCCCACGGCGGAAGTGCAACCGGAACGGAAGCCTGGTCCGGAATTGGACGCGGCGCGGGTGGACGAGCGGACGCAGCACGTAGTGCGGCTTCTGGACACTGTGATCGACCGCGACGGCGACGGATCGATCTGGGACGTGCTGTGGCAACGTGTGCACCAGAGCGCAGGAGGCGATGCGACGTCGCTGCGCGACACCGTGGCCACCCTGCTGGCGTCCAACGGGATCGCACGCGAGGTCATCGATGCGTTGGGCGGACCTCCGCCCGCGGAGGGCAGGGCGCGTGTGCGCCGTGCGCTTCGCCCCCTCCCCGTGCCACGCAACGGCGGTGAAGGGCTGGATGCCACCGAGCGCCCCCGGCTCGACGCGGCCACCCGGCTGCTGGTCGATGTGGCGCAGCAGGCGCCGCCGCCGGGCGCCGCCGCGCTCGCGCCACCGGCCGGGGTGGATCTGGCGGTGACGCGCTCGCGGATGCTGACCTGGGTGCAGTCGATGGGTCGCAACGCCAGCGAGCAGCACCAGCGCCTGACCGCGGCGTGGCGCCACGTGGTGGCCTCGGAGCGGGCGCTGACCCTGTCCGCCGCCGCGCTGCCGAACCTCGACGCCGATCTCGCGCGCCAGGTCGCTGCCGACCTGCTCAACGTGACCGGCCAGCTGATCGATCCCACCACGATCTACCTCAACACCTTCCAGGACAGCCAGCAATGGCGCGCCTGGGAAGCCGACCAGCTGCGCCCGCCCGGCGCGCTGTTCCGCAACCAGCATCGGCTGCTCCCGCCGGACCGGCGGGTACGCAGCGGGCTGGTCAGCACCCACACCCTGGTGGGGGCGGCACTGCTGCCGGTCGACGCCGACACGGGCCATGCCGGGCTCTACTACCGCTGCGTACCGGGAACCTACTTCCCGGTGCAGGAGTGCCGCGAGCTGACCCTGGAGGAGTTCAAAAGGGTGCAGGGCCGCGATTACCTGGGCGCCTTCCGCCGCCGGTACGATGCGTGCCTTGAACAGGCCTGGCATGCCCGCCCGACGCCGGGTTCGGAAGGGTTCGTCTCGGGCATCGGACGGCGTCTCGCCGGTACGGCGGTGCTCTTGAATGCGGCGGGCCAGCTCGGCGACGACGCGGCCGCAGCGGTCAAGGTATTGACCGACTTCCCGACGCGTTTCGATCTTGCCGAAGCCGCCAACGGCCGCGCGCTGGCCCTGCCGGGCTGGCAGATCGACGTGCATGCGCTGGCGGCCAACGACCGTGGCCATGCGGTACCGCTGCACGGTGTGCTGCTGGTCACCGCGCAAGGCGCGGCCTCGCCACAGGCGCCGATCACGCTGGTGATCAGCACCACCCGGATTCCGTTGATCGAGGCATTCAACTGCAGTGACGCAGCGCTGCAGCAGCTTGCCGACGAGGTGCGCCACCAGTTGCCGGTGCGCGTGGCCGTCAACGAGCACGCGCGCTGGCAGCAGGGCGCGCTGCCGGTGGTGAAGGCCTACGGGATCGACGGCGACTTCCGCTGGGCGTTGTTCATGCAGGCGCTGGAGCTGCGGCATGCGCAGCTGCGCGCCGCCGGCCTGTCATCGCCTTCGCGCATCCGCGAGGCCTTCACTGCGCTCGATTCGGCGCTGGCCCTGCCGTACCTGCCGGTTCCCGTGCCGGTGTTGGCCGCGGCAGGCGAGCTGGCCGCGCTGGACATGGACGGTCTGAACGCGCGCAGCGCGGCGCACTGGACGGCGCGCTTTCCGGCCGGCACCCCGGGTGCGCTGCGCAATGCCGGCATGGACGGCGCGCGCTGGCTGCACGCGCTGAGTGCCGGCCGCAGCCTGGTCGAGCACGCCTATCCCCTGCTGGTACCGTTCGTCCAACAGCGCCTGGATGACGAAATCATGCGCCGTTACCGCACCGCGTTCGACAGCAGCTGTTGTTACATCGTGTCCTTCAAGGACGGGTATCCAAGCGACCAGACGCGCAGCGGGTGGGTCCACAACCGGGCGCAGAAGCAGGCGGCGGCCAGCTTCGCCGACTGTGCCATGACCCGCGCGGCCGGTTTCGAGGATACACCCGCGCGCCTGCTGGGCCTGTACACCAGCAGCGACAGCGCGGTGTTCGACGAGAACAGCGAGGTCGTGGGACTGGACGCATCGCAGCTGCTGTCGATTTCGCGCGAGCTGGATGTGCAGGGCGACTACCTGCGCGCGCTGGACCGGTTCTGGGAGGCGCACGCGCCGGCCGTGTTGACCACGCTGCGCGGCGGCTACCTGTACGGCTGCGCGCAACAGCATGCCGACGGATCGTTGTCCGCGCGCGGCATGCAGCTGGCCCTCGGTGTGTTCGGCACGATGACCGCGGCCGAGTCGCAGGATCCCGCCTACCGACCGGTTGCGCGTGCCGGTGTGCGCACCGGCTGGCTGCAGGTCCATGGCATCGCCTCGACCGTGCTGCACGTTGGCGACGAGGTGGGGCCGGAGGTACTGCTGTACTTCCCCAACGAGCGCAACCGGTTCCACGAGTTTGCCAGCGAGGCCGACATGATGGGCTGGATCGAGCGCGCCGCAGCCACCGACACCGGGCGACAATGGCTGGAGACCGCATTCGACCTGGCAGACCTGCAGGACGGCTGGATGTCCAACGGCGTGCATACCGCGCTCGGTGCCGGCACCCAGGCGATCTTCGGACACGGGGGCGCGGTGGTGCCGATCAGCGGCGAGGTGTCGCAGGCACTGCTCGCGCGGCTGCGGCAACGCGCGCGCCGCGATGCGCAGACGCTGATGACCTCGGAGTGGGAAGCGTTCCGGCGCCGCTGGATGCCGCGGCTTGAGCGTTGTGAGCAGGCGATGGGGCTGGTCGCGTTGGTGCTGCCGGAAACGCTGCCCGTGGTGGCGGTGCTGTCGGCGCTGCAGCTGGGGGTGGGCGTGGAGCAGGCGATCGACGGCGATACGCCCGGGCAACGCCGTGCTGGCCTTGGCACGGCAGCAGGCGGTGCCCTTGGGCTGGCGTTGTCGGCGCCGCTGGGCACGGCGCGGCTGGCGGCGGTGGCCGCGCGCGATGGTTCGCGACTGCAACCGGCGATACAGACGCCGGCGTGGGAGCAGGTNGATGATCCACTGGCGCAGCTGGCCGAGCGCTACGCCCGNCCGGTGGCGCTGTCCGGATCGCGCGCCGCCGACAATGGNGTCCACGACTACCTTGGCCGGCGATACATCAGCCAGGGCGGGCACGCNTACGAGNTGGCCTTCGACCGTGCNCATGGCACCTGGCGGCTGCAGANTCCGCAGCCGGGCAGCTTCTACCACCAGCCGGTACGGCTGAATGCCGACGGGGCGTGGGAACCCCACAGCGACGTCGGCCTGCGCGGCGGCGCGCCGATCAGCCGATCCAGCAAGCGCAGGCAGTCGGTGGAACGCAGCTATCGCGGTTCCCTGAATTCCCTGGTCGAACGCACCCACTCCCATTCGGTGGACAGCAGCTCGCAGGATTTCCAATGGGGCGTGAATCACTGGGAGCGGGTGATGACACCGGAACAGGCGCGCGACAGCGCCTCGCTGGAGCAGATGAAGGAGCTGTTCGTGTCGGGCCATCTCGACCCGGTGCAGCAGGGCGCGCTCTCGGTGATCATCGAGCGGCTGGACAATACGCTGCGTGCCGAGCGCTACACCGTGGTCAACGAGGTGGTGCACGACTCGGTCTACATCGCCGGCGGCCAGTTCATCCAGGCCTCCCAGGGCCTGCTGGCCGAAGGCAACGGATTGTCCGCAGCGGGCATGTGCACCGGGCTGTCGCGGATCATGGCCACGGCGATGGGGCAGGGCGAAGAGCTGCACGTGCTGGAGCACCTGCGCCAGGCGATCCGCGAGCCCGAAAGCCGGCATGCGGTCGCGCTGCGTGCGCTGATCCGCGACGCACAGGGCGCGGCCCTGCAGCCCGGTTCGATGTCGGCGGCATCGTTGATCCATGTGGATGCACTGGCGGATTTCCTTGCCAACACCGCGCGCAGCAGCCATTTCGTCTTCAGCGGCACGCAGCACAGCATGGCCTGCGGCGTGAACGTGCTGGACAACGGGCGGCGCGAATACCTGCTCTACGATCCCAACTTCGGGCTGATGGTGTTCAAGAAACTCTCGCGCTTCAACCAGTGGGTGAACAATCTGTTCGGGTCGCGCTATTTCAGCCGGCTGTCGTCGCGGACCCTGGGCGACGCCAGCGCCGAGACGCTGGCTGAAATGTACGGGGCGATCCCGACCCCGGGCAGCCAGCGGATGCAGTTCCACCTGCGCCAGATCCACCCGGAACGGATGCAGGAACAGGCGTCCGCGCGCGGCTGGACCGCGCTTTACGAGCACGTCGGGCCGGCGGGTGGGGGAACGTGAACGCCCCGGCCCCCAATGCCGGCCGGGGCAGGTAAAATCGTCGCGATTCCCGTTCTCCCGAGCCCCCCATGACCTGCCGCACCCGTTTTGCCCCCAGTCCCACCGGCTACCTGCACATCGGCGGCGCCCGCACGGCGCTGTACTGCTGGCTGGAGGCGCGCCACCGTGGCGGGGAATTCGTGCTGCGCATCGAGGATACCGACCGTGAACGCAGCACCCAGGGCGCCATCGACGCGATCCTGGAGGCGATGGAGTGGCTGGGCCTGAACTACGACGAAGGCCCGATCTACCAGACCCAGCGCGTGGCCCGCTACAAGGAAGTGGCCGAGCAGCTGATCGCCGACGGCAAGGCCTATTACGCCTACGAAACCCGCGAGGAGCTCGATGCGATGCGTGAGGCGGCCATGGCCAAACAGGAAAAGCCGCGCTACAACGGCGCCGCGCGTGAGTTGAACCTGCCGTACCGCGACGATCCGAACCGGGTGATCCGCTTCAAGAACCCGCTGGAAGGCACGGTCGTGTTCGACGACCTGATCAAGGGCCGCATCGAGATCGCCAACAGCGAGCTGGATGACATGGTGATCTTCCGTCCGGACGGCTTCCCCACCTACAACTTCGCGGTGGTGGTGGACGACTGGGACATGCGCATTTCCGAGGTCATCCGCGGCGACGACCACATCAACAACACCCCGCGCCAGATCAACCTGTACGAAGGCATCGGCGCGCCGGTACCGAAGTTCGGCCACATGCCGATGATCCTGGACGAGCAGGGCGCCAAGCTGTCCAAGCGCACCGGCGCGGCCGACGTGATGCAGTACAAGGACGCCGGCTACCTGCCCGACGCGCTGCTGAGCTACCTGGCCCGGCTGGGCTGGTCGCATGGCGACCAGGAGCTGTTCAGCCGCCAGGAACTGATCGACCTGTTCGACGTGACCAACTGCAATTCCAAGGCCTCGCGCCTGGACATGGCCAAGCTGGGCTGGGTCAACCAGCACTTCCTGAAGACCGAAAACCCGGCCGACATCGCCCCGCACCTGGTCTACCAGCTGAACAAGCTGGGCCTGGAACTGGGCGCCGGCCCGGCCCCGGCCGACGTGGTGGTGGCACTGCGCGACCGCGTGCAGACCCTGAAGGAAATGGCGGAGAAGGCCGTGGTCTGGTACCAGCCGCTGGTCGAATACGACGAGGCGGCGGTGGCCAAGCACTTCAAGCCGGGCGCGGAACTGGCGCTGGGCAAGGCGCGCGAGCTGCTGGCTGCGGCCGGCGAGTGGACTGCGGAAAGCGTGTCGGTGGCCCTGCACGACGTGGCCACGGCGCTGGAGATCGGCATGGGCAAGGTCGCCCAGCCGCTGCGCGTGGCCATCACCGGCACCCAGGTCAGCCCGGACATTTCCCAGACCGTGTTCCTGGCCGGGCGTGAAGAGGCCTTGAAACGCATCGACGTCGCACTCACTAAAGTACCGACGGCCTGACCACAGGAGACCGCATGTCCGCCAAGACCGCTTGTACCGCCCCACACCATCACGTTCACGACGCTTCGGACTTCGTGAAGGTGGTGGAGCGCGTGTGCACGGAGCGCGGACTGCGGCTGACGCCGATCCGCGCCAACGTGCTGCGCCTGATCGCCGAAGCCGGCAAGCCGGTCAAGGCGTATGAGCTGCTGGAGTGGGTGCGCAGCGGCAAGGGCGTGGGCGCCGATGCCCCGCCCACCGTGTACCGCGCACTGGATTTCCTGATGGCGAATGGTTTCGTGCACAAGCTGGAATCGGTGAATGCGTTCGTGGCCTGCCACCACCCCAGCAGCGCGCAGCACTCTGTGCCGTTCCTGATCTGCAACAGCTGCCACAGCGCGGTGGAGCTGGAAGACCGCGACATCGTCAGCCAGCTGGAAAAACGCGCCAAGGAGCTGGGCTTCCAGCCGCAGGCGCAGACCCTGGAAGTGCACGGCCTGTGCGCCCGCTGCGCGGGATGACGCACCCGACGGGGCTCATCGACAATACGGCGCGGTCGCCCTGATAGTGAAACAAGCGCTGGACTGACGGTAGGGTCGGTTCCCAAACGACCGCCGATCCGGTTTATCGGCACTTGGACGCATGACCCGGGCCGAAGCTGCGCCTTCGTTGCAGGTCATGCGTTACCGGATCTTGCACCTTTATCGGCGGTCGTTCGGGAACCGACCCTACCGGTCCTGCTGCTGTTGCTTCGGGGTCGCGGCAGTATCGACGCGTACGACCACTGACATGCCCGGACGCAGGCGTGGGGCAAGCGCCTGATCCGGATCGATCGCGATCCGCACCGGCAACCGCTGCACCACCTTGGTGAAATTGCCGCTGGCGTTGTCCGGGCGCAACACGCTGAATTCCGAACCCGTGGCCGGCGCGATCTGCTCGATATGACCACTCAGGCGCTCACCGTCGAAGGCATCCACCGCGAAGGTGGCCGGCTGGCCGATGCGCATCTTCCAGGTCTGGCCTTCCTTGAAATTGGCCACGACCCACAGCGTGTCCGGCACCAGGAACAACAGCTGCGAGCCGGCGGTGACGTACTGGCCCAGGCGCACCGACGCTTCACTGACCTGTCCGTCGCGCGGGGCGTGGATGACCGTATTGGCCAGGTCGATGCGTGCCAGTTCCAGCTGCGCCTTGGCGGTTTCGACGCCGGCTTCCAGGCCTTTGCGCGCGACCTGGGTGGAGGTCAGGGTCTCCTCGGCAATGCGGATCTGCGCCTGCGACTGCTGCACCGAGGATTGCGCGGCCTGCGCGCTGGTGCGGAACTTGTCGCGGTCGTTGAGGGCCACCAGCTGCTNGTCGGCCAGTTCCTCATAGCGCTTGAGTTCAGTGCGCGAGCGGGCCAGTTCCGATTGGCCGGCCGACAGTGCCGCCTGGGCCGCGCCGATCTGCGCGCGGTTCTGTGCCTGCGCCTGGTCGGAGTTGGCCAAGGCGGCCACCGCGCTGTCCAGGTTGGCCTGCGCCTGCGCCACCTTTTCCTTGTAGATGCGGTCGTCGATGCGCAGCAGCGGTTCACCCTGCCTGACGTGCTGGAAGTCCTTCACCAGCACGTCGGTGACATAGCCGTTGACCTGCGGCGCCAGCACGGTGATCTGGCCGCGCACATAGGCGTTGTCGGTGCTCACCCAGCTGCTGTTGAACGGCCACAATGACCAGGCGCGCAGGATCAGCGCGATGCCGATCAACGCCACCACGATCATCACCGCTACGCTGGCCCGGCTGGGCTTGAGGTACTTCGGTGCACTGCTTGGTGCTGCGGCGGCGGCAGGCGCAGCCGGTGCGGTTACCGGTGCGGCATCGGTGGGCACCGGCGGGTTGACGTCATCAGGATTGTCATCGCGCGGAGGCGTCGTGGACATGGAAGGACCTATTGCAGGGAAACGGGGTGGGGATGGCGTTTGCGCCACTGCTTGAGCACGGCAGTGCGCAACGACAACAACAGCAGCCAGCCCAGGAAGATCAAGGCAACCCGGCCGCTCAACGAGAACACGTCATTGAAGCCGCGGACGTTGGCCTCACGCCGGGTGATCTGTGCCAGCTGCGCGGTGCCTTGGGCACTGCGCTGCACCGGATCGGTGAGCAGCGGCGCATAGATCTGCTGCTGCAGTTTCAGGCGCTGGGCGACCACGCCATCGCTGGGGTCGAGCTGGCTGACAAAGGCGGTGGAATAGACCTGCTCGCGATGCAGCTGGAACGTGCCCAGCACCGCCGAGCCGGCCAGCCCGCCCAGGGTCTGGGTGATCGACAGCGTGACCAGGAACGTGATCATGTGGTCGGTGCCCTGTTTCAGTGCCTGGGTGATGCCCATCATGATCAAGGGGCCCATGAACATGCCCGCGCCCATCGAGGCCAGGAACTGGCTGAGGAAGAAGTCGTGCGGGCGGTCCTGGCTGGTGCGGCTCTGGTCCAGCAGCGCGGCGGTGCCCAGCAGCAGGATCGCCATCAGCAGCTGCGCGACGATGCGTTTGGGCCCGAAGGTCAGCGAGCTGGTGGCAATGCCGGTAATCACCCCGGCCAGGATCACCGCGAACAGTGGCCGCATCTGGTCCGGGCCCATGCCCAGCTGGCGCATCAGGCCGATCACCCCATAGGACTGCTCGGTGGTGAGGAAGCGGATCAGGAACGCGCCGAAGATGAAGTGCAGGGTTGCCGGGCTGGCCAGCCAGCGGGTCTGCAGCAGCGGGTTGCGCCGGTAGTGTTCCACCACCACGCCGGTGGTGCCTAGCGCGACCGAGGCGACCAGTGCCGAGCCCAGCCACGGCGTGTCGAACCACCAGCGCAGGTAGCCTTGGGCCAGCACCACGACCAGCAGCGCCACCGCCGGTGCGAACAGCGCGAAGCTGAGGAAATCCATCGGCTCGAACACCTTGATCTGCGCACCGGGCGGCAGCTTCAGCATCACCACCGCGGCGAATGCGCACAGCGCCAGGCCGGCTTCGAACAGGTACAGGTTGTGCCACTGGCCGGTATCCACCAGGCCCGGCGACACCAGCCAGGCGATCGGCAACGCCATCTGCGAAATGCCCACGCCGATCACCAGCAGGTTGCCGGTATAGCGTCGCGGCAGCGACTGCAGCATGTACAGCGTGCCCAACGTGCTGCACGCCGCGCCAGCAAAACCGCTGGCCGCGCGCATCATCAAGGTGGTTTCAAAACTGCCCACGAACAGGTGCAGCACTGCCAGCGCGGCATACAGCCCCAGGCCGATCTCGGCGAACAGGCGGATGCCGTACTGCTGGCGGAACTTGAAGGCCAGCAGGTTGGCAGTGACATTGACCATCGCATAGGCGGCCACCAGCCAACTTCCCTGGGTCGGGGTCAGCCCGAGCTGGCCCTGCAGGAACGGCAGGTTGGCGGTGACCAGCGCGTTACCCAGCCCGCCGGTGATGCCCACCAGCAGCGCGACCAGCGCATAGGCGACACGGCGGTGCGGCGGATGCCACGGCATCGATGCCGAGCCGGGCAGGGTCGGCTTTTCGTGTTCCTCCCAATCGGGAATGGGCTTGAGGTACTCGGGCATCAGCGACTCCCATCGACCTGTCCGCCCAGCCCTCCGCGCAGCAGTTGCAGTGCGCGCCCGGCCAGCCGCGCGCGCTCCTCGCGGGTCTTGCCGCGCAGTGCGGCACCCAACATGCTGGAAATCAGCGAAATATCTGCCGCCTGCAGGTCCGGGCGGCACAAGCCGGCATCGATCGCGCGCTGGATGGGCGCCTTGAGCAGGGCGTGCACGGTCTGCCGCGCCGCCTTGATCGTGGGTTCGTCCGGGTCCACCGCGCGCCAGTAGTCGGCCAGCGCGGGCGACTGCACGATGCGCGAGGCCATGCCCTGCAGCACCTCGAACAAGGCATCGTCGCGATCGCCCAGGGTTTCCACCTGGCGCGCGATGCGAGCCACGGTGCGGTCCAGCAGCGCTTCGATCAAGGCGGTGCGGTCAGGGAAGTTGCGGTACAGGGTGGCGCGGCCGACCTGGGCCTTTTCGACCACCAGGTCCAGCGGTGCGGTCACGCCATGCTGGCCGAACACGCTGTCGGCGGCATCGAGGATCAGGGCGCGGCGGGCAGCCGCATCGGCACGTTGACTTTGCATGGGCTATTTTCGGACAGGAATGTCCGCAATGGAAGCCGGGCAGGCGATACCGGTATGAGGCCGCTCTGCTTGGTCAACGAGGCGTGAAGTCAGCGCGCCGCCAAAAAAACGGGGGCCCAGAGGCCCCCGAAAGTCAAACAGTGACCCCAGCGGGGATCAGAAGTACGCGCGGATGCCGAACGCCACGCCACGGCCGGGCAGCGGCGAGTAATCGCGCAGCAGCGAGGTGTGTGCACGCGCCTCGCGGTTGGTCAGGTTGTTGCCGTCCAGGAACACCTCGTAGCTGTTGCTGTCCGAGCGGTCCCAGCGATAGGCGAAGTGCGCGTCCACCAGGGTGTAGCCCGCGCTCTCGGCTTCGTTCTGCGCGGTGTCCTTCTGGCTGCTGTAACGCACCGCACCCACCGAGGCGCGCCAGCCATCACGCGACCAGCGCAGGTCGGCGCCGACCCGTGCCGGCGAGATGCGCGGCAGGTAGCCGCTGTTGGCCAGGTCCACGGTGTAGTTGTGGTCGTGGTCACCGTGCGGCACGGCGATGTCGACACTGCGGCTGCCGCTGCCATCCAGTTCGGCCTTGACGTAGTCACCGAACACGCGCAGGTCCCAGTCGCCGCTGTTGCCTTCGAACAGGTGCACAAGGGCTTCGGCCTCGGCGCCCTTGAAGGTGGCATCCTGCTGGGTCCACAGGCGCACCGGCAGGCTTTCGACCACGCCGGTGTCGGCCAGGTAGATGAAGTCCTTGAACTTCGTCTGGTAGATCGACGCGGAGAAATCGAGGCGGTCGCTGTGGGTGTGGATGCCGAGCTCCACGCGCTGGCCGCGTTCGGTCTTCAGGTTGGCATCGCCGATTTCCAGCGAACGGGTGGCGATGTGCGCGCCGGCGGCGTACAGCTCTTCATTGGTCGGCGCGCGCTCGGATCCGTCCACGCCAAAGCGCAGGTCGACGGCGTCGTTGAGCTTCCAGATGCCGGCCGCCGAGAGGTTGGTGGCATCGAAGGTGCGCGCGCGGTAGTCGCCGGTCGGGTCCAGCTTGACCTGGTCGTGGCGGCCACCCAGTTCCAGCTTGAACGGGCCGAACTGCTTTTCCTGCAGCACGAACAGACCCACGTTGCGGGTGCCGGTATCGGGCACGAAGGCTTCTTCGCCCTTGGCGCCGAAATCGCTGTTGCCGAACTGCAGCCCGAACGCGCCGTCCCAGCCGCCGATCTGCTGCTGCACGGCTTCCAGGCGGGCTTCGACGCCGCGGTTGGTGAAGCGGGTGGACGGCGTGCCAGCTTCCAGCTCGACGTGTTCGTAGTCGGTGTAGGCGGTGCGCAGGTTGATGTTCTTCAGGAACGACACGGGGTTGTAGATGCCGCCCTTGGCTTCGAAGCGGTTCTGCACCATGTCGATGCGCACGTCGTGCTCGTCGCCTTCTTCNTCCTCGTCGCCATGGTCGTGGTCATGATCATGGTCGTCGTCGGCATGCACGTGGGCGCCGTTGGGAATGCCGTAGTTGGTGCGGTAGGTGCTGGCCGAGGCGCCGAAATAGCCGCCTTCGCCGAGCCAGGTGGCGCCGACGCCGCCGGCGCGGGTGCGGATGGAGCTGTTGTCCAGGGTGCCGCGGCGCGGTTCGTCGGTGTCGCCCTCTTCGTGGTCGTGGCCGCTGTGGTCTTCCAGGCCGTCGATCACCGCGTAGCCGGGAATGCGGTAGTCATCGCCGTTGCGGACCAGGCCATCGACATGCAGCACCCAGTTGCCGTTCACGCCATCGAGCCGGAACATGCCGCTGCGTTCGTCGTTGACCGAGTTGCCGCGCAGTTCGGCGCGGCCGCTGAGCGGGCGGTCGGGCAGGTCGCGGGCGATGCGGCCATCCACCACGTTGACTGCGCCGCCAATGGCGCCACTGCCGAACAGCAGGGTGGCCGGGCCCTTGAGCACTTCGATCTGGTCGGCCAGGAACGGTTCGATGCTGGTGGCGTGGTCGGCGCTGACGGTGGAGGCATCCATGTTGCCCATGCCGTTGGAGAGCACGGCCACGCGCGGGCCTTCCTGGCCACGGATGATCGGGCGGCCGACGCCGGGGCCGAAGAAGGTGCTCTGCACGCCGGGCAGCTTGGCCACGGTGTCGCCGAGGGTGCCGGCCTTCTGTTCGTCCAGGCGCTCGCCGGCGAGCACGTCCACCGGGCGCGCCAGCGATTCGGCATCGCCCTGCAGCGGGCTGGCGGTGACCTTCACTGCGGACAGCTCGGTCAGGTGGTGGTCACGCTCGGCGGTATCGTCGGCGGCGAGGGCCAGGGTGGGGAGCAGCGCAGCGGCAAGCGCCAGGGACAGGGCGTGCGGCGTGAGGGAGCGGGAAGAGCGCATGGGCAGAGGGTCCGTCGGTCGAATTGTTACAATGTATCAATGATGGGGCGCGCCAATCCCGTCAAATCGGGAGGGTGGAACCGGGTGAGGCAGGGGGAGGGAGTGCGCGTCGGGATTGATGTTATATTATTCCATAACGCTTCGCCGACCCTGCTGGAAGTCATGCCCCTGTTCCCCCGCCTCCGTCATCTGTTGGATCGCTTTGGTGCCACCGGCTCGCTGCTGTGTGCGGTGCACTGCGCCGTGCTGCCTGTTCTGCTGGCGGCCGCGCCGTCATTGGGGTTGTCGGTGTGGCTGGGCGACGGAGTGGAACTGGCGTTGGTCAGCTTCGTGACCCTGCTGGGGCTGTTCAGCCTGGTGTGGGGCTATCGCCGCCACGGGGCGCTGCGCGCGCTGGGCTTCCTGGTGCCGGGTCTGACCGCGCTGTGGGCGGGGCTGCTGTACGGGCCGCTGCACCATTCGGCGGTGCCGCATGCGGTGGTGATGACGCTGGGCGGGGTGCTGGTGGGTGTTGCGCACCTGGTCAACCTGCGCCTGAACCACGGGCACGTCCATGATGCGAGCTGTGCGCACTGAGGTGCTGTGGTAGGCTTTCCGATCGTGCGCGGGGGCGTCTGCAAGGACGGGCCCGCCGAACCCGTGTCAGCACGGGGTAATCAGATTTCAGACTAAGGAGTTGACGACATGGGTAAGGGTGACCGCAAGACCGCCAAGGGCAAGCGCTACAACGCCAGCTACGGCAATTCGCGTTCGCACGCGGTGAGCAAGGTGGCCGTGGGCGCAGCTGCGCCGGTCGCCAAGAAGACCGTGGCCAAGGCCCCGGCAAAGAAGGCAGTGGCCAAGAAGGCTGTTGCCAAGGCCGGCTGATCGCTCAGCCAGGTCCGACGAAAAAACGCGGCGCTTGCGCCGCGTTTTTTTTGGTTTCGAGCAATGTGATTGCGGACAACCCGATAGTGCCGGGCCCTGCCCGGCAGCTTCATGCATTTTGGCGAACAGCCGGTGGGCCTTGCGTGGCCTGAGCTGGGCCGGCGGGTGCGGGTTTGCGGGACACGCCGTAAACCCATCCATGGGGGCTTGGCAAAAACATCCATGTTTTTGACAGTCCCGCAAACCCGCCCCCGCCGACC